>Ga0181537_10003092_pt1 | contig 14429 bp, 11 predicted proteins | sample PEATcosm2014_Bin_39_FD_119765 | JGI IMG/M metagenome (GOLD analysis project Ga0181537, IMG submission 119765) | Peatland microbial communities from MTU Mesocosm Facility, Houghton, MI, USA - PEATcosm2014_Bin23_10_metaG | ecosystem: Environmental > Terrestrial > Soil > Wetlands > Peat | place... | reverse complement strand
TAAGGTACGCCTCGGCCAGCTTGCGCGTGCCGCGTCGATCCACCACCTGGTCCACCACCGCGACCGGCGGCTCGGCCAGGATGCTCAGCGACGGCAGCACGATGTCCACCTTGTCCGCTCCGAGCTGCTGCTTCGCCAGCAATGCCTCATTTTCCCAGGCCAGCAGCACATCGCCGATGCCGCGGTCCACGAACGTCACCGTGGCGCCACGCGCGCCGGAATCGAGCACCGGCACGTTGCGGTAGAGCTTGCGCACGAACTCCTTCGCACTGGCGTCGTTGCCGCCGGGCTGCCTGAGTGCCCAGGCCCAGGCGGCGAGGTAGTTCCAGCGCGCCCCTCCCGAGCTCTTCGGATTGGGCGTGATCACCGCAACGCCGGGGCGCACCAGGTCATCCCAGTCGCGGATGTTCTTCGGATTGCCCTTGCGCACCAGGAACACGATGGTCGAGGTGTACGGGGCGCTGTTATCCGGCAGGCGCGTGGCCCAGTCGGCCGGCAGCAGCTGCGCCCTCCTGTTCAGCTCGATGATGTCATACGCCAGCGCCAGCGTCGCAACGTCGGCTTGGAGCCCATCGATGATGGCGCGCGCCTGCTTGCCCGAGCCGCCGTGGCTCTGGTTGATGGTGACGTGTTCGCCGGTGCTCGCCAGCCACTCGGCGGCAAACGCCTTGTTGACCGCATCGTACAGCTCGCGCGTCGGGTCATACGATACATTCAGCAGCGTCACCGGCGCAGCGCCGGTGAGCGCGCCCGGTTTGGAGCAGCCAGCCAGCAGCACACCGACCAGCAGGCAGGCGAGCGCTGCGCCCGACAGCTTCACGCTGGCGCGGCGTTCGGTGCGGATTCTCAAGCCGGGCTCCGCTGCTGCCGGTCGAACGCCCGGCTGTCGAACAGCGAGTCGATGCCGTCGCCGCGGCTCTCGGCGTTGCCGGTGGGCTCTCCGGTGCACGACAGCAGCACCGCGCAGTTGCCGCCATAGTTGAACAGCGGCTGGAAATCGCTGCGCAGGATCCGCGCCAGCTCGGACGGCGAGCCATCCAGGCCGAGCACCACCAGCAGTGGTTCCGAGGACGCGGCCAGATGTGCGACCCAGCCGTTGAGATCGCCGATCTGCACATCGGTGCGGATGTCCAGGCCGTGCGTTTCCTGCAGCTCGGCGCGTGCATCGAGCAGCCGGCGGAAGGAGCTGGTGACCTCCGCGCGCGGCGCCGTCGGGCTCTGCACACTGACAAAGGTTGCCTCGGCGTGCAGGTGACGCATCACACTGGCGACCAGGGCGAGCGTTGCCGAGCGCGCCGCATCGCTGTTGCATTGAATAAGCATGCGTCGCGGCAATGCCAGTTGCGGCGGTATGCACAGCATCTGCCGCCGGCCCTGTGCCGCGGCGTACACGAGCTCCTCGATCGCCTGTTCGCCGCCGCCGGCGATTACCGCGACACCGGTTTGCGACGCATCGCGCTCGCCTTTGTCCTGGGATTCCAGCACCGGCGCCTGCATGCTCTGCACCAGCTGGCGCAGCAGCGGCGACTGGCGCAGCGCCGCGGCCGTGGCCGCGTCGGTGGTCAGGATGCGAAAGCTTGAGATCGGCGTCGGCAACAGGTGGAAGCGGCGGATCGCGAGCGCGACGCGCTTGCCGGGTGACAGCGGCAGCTGCCCCTGCTCGGTGTTGGTGCGCGTGACGTCGACCACCACCAGCGGCGCTGCGCGGGTGCTGCCGGCGGCGCCGGCAACATGCTCGCGCGCCACCGCCGATATCACCTCGGATTCACGTGGCAGCTGCACCCGCAGCCGCTCGAACACGCCGCCGAAATCCACCGACAGCACGTGGCCCAGGCTCAATGGAGTGCCGCGCAGCCGCTCTTCGTCCTCGGCCACTTCGATGTCTTCGGGGCGCACGATGGTGACGACCTCGCTGCCCATGCCGGCAGCCTTGAGGCTGTCGCCGAGCGCCAGGAAGCGACTGCTCAGCCGCAGTCCCTCCGGGCCGCGCTCGCCGAGGAACAGGTTCGCGGCGCCCAGGAATGTGGCGACGAAGCGCGTTGCCGGGCGCCGATACAGCGTCTCGGCGCGGCCGGTCTCAAGCAGGCGGCCGTTGTTCATGATGCCAATGCGGTCGGCCAGCGCGAACGCCTCTTCCTGGTCGTGCGTGACCAGGATCGTGGTCATGCCAAGGCGGCGCTGCACCTGGCGAATGGTCTCGCGCAGCTCGACCCGGATCTTGGCATCGAGTGCGCCGAACGGTTCATCCAGCAGCAGTACCTGCGGCTCGTGCGCCAGCGCCCGCGCCACCGCTACGCGCTGCTGCTGGCCGCCCGAGAGCTGATCCGGCAGGCGGCCCTGGTAGCCGTCCAGCGCGACCAGCTGCAGCAGTTCGTCGCGCCGGCGCGCACGATCGCGCCGCCTGACGCCGCGCACGCGCAGCGCGAATTCGACGTTCTGTCCTACCGTCATGTGGCGAAACAGCGCGTAGTGCTGGAATACCAGTCCGACACCGCGCTCGCGGGCGCGGATGTTGGTGACGTCGCGGCCGTGGAAGGAAATGCGGCCGTGATCGACGTCGGTCAGCCCGGCCGCGATCCGCAGCAGCGTGCTCTTGCCGCTGCCGCTGGGGCCAAGCAGCACGAAGAACTCGCCGGCCTCGATCTGCAGAGAAACATCGTTGACGACGGGCGCGGCGTTGTAATGCTTGGTAATCTGCTCGAAGTTGATCGACATGCGCGCTCCTGCGAACTTCCATGGTATGAACTTCGACGTATCGGGGTCGGTAGCAAGCTGGTAACAATCCGGTTATAAGTGGATGGCTGCATGGGTGTCGCTTTGCCTTGCCCGCGCGCTTCCGCTAGGCTGCGTTTCACAGCGATTTCAATCCCTTACCAATGAAAGTCACCATTTTTGGCTCGGGCTATGTGGGCCTGGTTTCCGGCGCCTGCCTGGCGGAGGCCGGTAACCATGTTCTGTGCGTGGACACCGATGCCGAGCGCGTTGAGCGGCTGAATCGCGGCGAGGTGCCGATCCACGAGCCCGGGCTGGACCAGCTGATGCAGCGCAATTGCGCTGCCGGCCGCCTGGAGTTCACGGCCGACACCGCGCGCGCAGTCGAGCATGGATTGTTCCAGCTGATCGCGGTCGGCACGCCGCCGGATGAAGACGGCTCGGCGGACCTGCGACATGTGTTGCAGGTTGCGCGTGCCATCGGCAAGCACCTGCCGCGCTATGCGATCCTGGTCACCAAGTCGACCGTGCCGGTGGGCACCGCCGACCAGGTGCGGCTGGAAGTCACCAAGGCGCTGGCCGAGAGAGCATTGGCGATCGAATTCGACGTGGTCTCCAACCCGGAGTTCCTCAAGGAGGGTGCGGCGATTGACGATTTCATGCGGCCGGACCGGATTGTCGTCGGCACCGACAACCCGCGCACCACCGAGCTCATCCGGGCGCTGTACGAACCGTTTACCCGCAATCATGACCGGCTGGTGGTGATGGATATCCGCTCAGCCGAACTCACCAAGTACGCCGCCAACGCGATGCTCGCCACCAAGATCAGCTTCATGAACGAGCTGGCGGCGGTGGCCGAACGCGTCGGTGCCGATATCGAGAAGGTGCGCATCGGCATCGGTTCGGATCCGCGCATCGGCTACAGCTTCATATATCCCGGGATCGGCTACGGCGGCTCGTGTTTTCCCAAGGACGTGAAGGCGCTGATCCGATCCGCCCATCGTGCCGGACACGAGGCCACGCTGCTGAGCGCGGTCGAGAGCGTGAACGAGCGGCAGAAGACCTTGCTGGTACAGAAGCTCGCGGCACATTTTGGCGATCGTCTCGGCGGCCGTACGTTTGCGCTCTGGGGCCTGGCCTTCAAGCCCAACACCGACGACATGCGCGAGGCGCCGAGCCGCATCGTCATCGATGCGCTGCTGGACGCGGGCGCCAGCGTGCGCGCCTATGATCCGGTGGCCAGCAACGAGGCGCGGCGGCTGTATGCGAACGCGCCGCACGCCGCGCGGCTGCTGTTCTGCAACAGCGCTTATGAGGCTGCGCAGGGCGCCGATGCGCTGCTGATTGCCACCGAATGGAAGGAGTTTCGCAGTCCCGATTACGACCGGCTCAGGACGCTGCTGCTGCAGCCGCTGATCTTCGATGGCAGGAACCTGTACGACCCGGCGCTGATGCAGCGCCTGGGCTTCGAATACTTTGCGATCGGCCGCGGGCGCGTGCCGCAGGCGGCGCCGCAGGCCAGGGCGCTGGTCGCTGGGGCCAGCCTGAAGGAGCGTTAAGTCATGCTGGTACCGGTGATCCTGTCGGGCGGCGCCGGCACGCGGCTTTGGCCGCTGTCGCGCGAGCTGCATCCCAAGCAACTGCTGTCGCTGGTCGGTCCGCACACCATGCTGCAGGATACGGTGCGGCGGCTGGCAGGACTTGCGGTGGCCGCGCCGATGGTGGTGTGCAACGAGGCGCACCGCTTCCTGGTCGCCGAACAGCTGCGTGCGATCGACTGCAAGCCGCGCGCTATCGTACTTGAGCCGGCCGGCCGCAACACCGCGCCGGCAATTGCACTGGCGGCGCACGCGACGCTGGCGGGCGAGGAGGCCGACCCGCTGCTGCTGGTGCTGCCTGCCGACCAGGTGATCCCTGATGTGGCGGCGTTTCACGCCGCCATCGACGTGGCCAGCGCGGCGGCCCGCGACGGCGCGCTGGTTGCATTCGGTATCGTACCGACCTCACCCGAGACAGGCTACGGCTACATCCGCCGCGGTGCGCTGCTGGGCGGCAGCTATCGCATCGCCGAATACGTTGAAAAGCCCGAGCTGCCGCGGGCCCAGGCCTTCATCGCCTCGGGCGAGTATTACTGGAACGGCGGCATGTTCCTGTTCCGCGCGCGCCGCTATCTTGAGGAGCTGGAGCGGTTTGCACCGGATATTGCCGCGGCCTGCGGCGCCAGTTTCGCCGGCGCGGTGCGCGACCTGGATTTTACCCGGGTCGACCCGGCCGCGTTCCGCGACTGCCGCAGCGAATCGATCGACTATGCGGTGATGGAGAGGACCAGCGATGCGGTGGTGGTGCCGCTGCAGGCCGGGTGGAGCGATGTCGGCAACTGGACGTCGCTGCACGAGGTCTCGCCGCACGATGCACAGGGCAACGCACTGTTTGGCGATGTGATGATCGAGGATACGCACGACAGCTTCGTCTACTCCGGCAGCCGGCTGGTCGCGACGGTGGGCCTCTCCGACCATGTCGTGATCGAAACCAAGGATGCGGTACTGGTAGCGCCCAAGAACCGGGTGCAGGATGTCAAGCAGCTGGTGGCACGGCTCAAGGCGGCCGGACGCTACGAGCATTCGCTGCATCGGGAAGTGTTTCGTCCCTGGGGAAGCTACGACAGCATCGACGCCGGCGAGCGCTTCCAGGTCAAGCGCCTGATGGTGCATCCGGGCGGTGTGCTGTCGCTGCAGGTGCATCATCATCGCGCCGAACATTGGGTGGTGGTATCCGGCACCGCCAGGATCACGCGCGGCGAGGAGACCTACCTGCTGGAGGAGAATCAGTCGACCTACATCCCGGTCGGTGTGCGCCATCGGATCGAGAATCCGGGGCGGATCGCGCTGCACATCATCGAGGTGCAGTCGGGCAGCTACCTGGGCGAGGACGACATCGTGCGTCTCGAGGACCGCTACGGGCGCCAGGGAACGAATACATAAGGATGCATCAGAGAGGAATTGGATGCCCAAGCTGAGCTGTTTTAAGGCCTACGACATTCGCGGCCGCATACCGGACGAACTCAACAACGAGCTTGCCTACCAGATCGGCCGCGCTTATGCGGCGTTCGTGCAGCCCAGGACGGTCGCGGTGGGGCGCGACATCCGTGCCTCGAGCGCCACGCTGCGCGACGCGCTGTCGCGCGGGCTGATCGATGCGGGCGTCAACGTTGCCGACATCGGACTGTGCGGCACCGAGGGGGTGTATTTCGCAACCTTTGCCGAGGAACTCGACGGCGGCATCATGGTGACCGCGAGCCACAATCCACCCGATTACAACGGCATGAAGTTCGTACGCGAGCAGAGCCGCCCGATCAGCTCCGATAGCGGGCTGGCCGAGATGCAGGCCTCGATAGAGAACGCGACCTTACCCCCCAGGGCCGGCACTGCCGGCCAGCTCAGCAGTCTCGACACCAGCGGCAAGTACCTGCAGCACCTGCTCGGCTATGTGACCACCGATAGCCTCAGGCCCATGAAGGTGGTCGTCAACGCCGGCAACGGCGGCGCCGGACTGGTGATCGACCAGCTCGAGCCGCACCTGCCGTTCGAATTCATCAAGCTCAATCACCATCCCGACGGCTCGTTTCCGCACGGCGTGCCCAATCCGATGCTGGAGGAGAATCGGGCCGGCACAGCGGCGGCGGTGCGCGCCGCCGGCGCCGACGTCGGCCTGGCCTGGGACGGGGACTTTGACCGCTGCTTCTTCTTCGATGAACACGGCGGCTTCATCGAAGGCTATTACCTGGTCGGCCTGCTGGCGGAGAGGTTCCTGCGCCGCCATCGCGGCGCCCGCATCGTGCATGATCCGCGCCTGACCTGGAACACGATTGATATCGTCCAGCAGTACGGCGGTGAACCGGTGCTGTGCAAATCGGGCCATGCCTTCATCAAGCAGAAAATGCGCGACGTTGATGCGGTCTACGGCGGTGAGATGAGCGCACACCACTATTTCCGCGACTTCGCCTACTGCGACAGCGGCATGATTCCCTGGCTGCTGGTGCTGGCGGTGATGAGCGAGTCAGGCAAGAGCCTGTCGCAACTGGTGGGCGAGCGGCAGCGCCTGTATCCGGCCAGCGGCGAGATCAATCGCAAGCTCAGCTCACAGATGGGCAACACCATGGCGGTGCTGGCGCGCGTGCAGCAGAACTACCAGGCGCGCGCCAGGTCGATCGATTTTACCGATGGCCTGTCGATGGAATTCGAGCGCTGGCGCTTCAACCTGCGCGGCTCGAATACCGAGCCGCTGGTGCGTCTGAACGTGGAATCGCGTGGCGATGCGGCGCTGATGCAGGACAAGACCGGCGAGATACTGCGGTTGCTCGATGGTGCTTGACGCCGCCCACACCATCGACACGCTGCTGTCGCGCCGCTCGGTGCCGGCGCTGCAGCTGCGTGAGCCCGGACCGGCACAGCACGAGATTGATGCCGCGATCGACGCCGCGCTGCGTGCCCCCGACCACGGGGGCTTACGGCCGTGGCGCTTCGTGCTGATCCAGGGCGCCGCGCGCGCGCGCCTGGCTGAACTATTCGTGCGGCGCATGCAGCTGCGCGAACCGCCGACGCCGCCGGGCAAGATCGAGAAGGCGCGCAGCATGGCGCTGGGGGCGCCGTTGGTGATTGCGGTGGCGGCGCACCTGCAGCCCGACCACAAGGTGCCCGAACTCGAGCAGCTGCTGGCGGCCGGCGCCGGCGTGATGAACCTGCTCAACGCCTTCCACGCCCAGGGCTTTGGCGCCGTGTGGCTCACCGGCGGCAACGCTTACGATCCCGAGATCGCCAAGGCGCTGGGTTTCGACGCCCAGCAGCGCTGCCTGGGCTTTGTCTATGTGGGCTCCAAGCCGCCGCCTGGCAACCCGCCGCCGCGGCGTCCCGAGCGCGCCGCGTTCGTGCGCGACTGGAGCGGCTGAGGCGTAATGCCGTTTACGATATCGCACATAGCGGCCGTGCTGCCGGGTTACCGGCCACTCACGCGTGCTCATGTGTTTACCGCTGCCGTGATCGGCAGTATGGTGCCCGACTTCGGCATAATGCTACCCGGTTTCGTGCCGCGCTGGCAGACCCATAGCCTGCCAGCATTGATTACCTTCTGCCTGCCGATGGGGCTGTTGGTGTACTGGTTGACGATGCTGCTGTTCAGGCCGGCTATCCTTGAAGTGCTGCCGGACGGTGCCTATCTGCGGCTGCGCGCCGGTCCTGAAGCGGCGTCCATCGCGTCACCTCGCGCCTGGCTGAAAGCGTCGGCCGCGCTGCTGCTCGGCGCGATCACGCACCTGATCTGGGACGCGTTCACGCATGAGAATGCGCGCGGCGTGCGCATGTTTCCGCTGCTCACCGACTACGGGCCGGAGATGGGTGGCCATTCGCTGCACCTGTGGCGCTGGCTGCAGTACGGCAGCAGCATATTCGGCCTGGTGGCGGTCGGGGCAGCGCTGGCCGTCTGGATGCGCCACGCACCGGCCCCGGCCGAGCCTGTGGCGCGGCGCATCGAGCGCCGCGAGCGCCTGCTGTGGGTGTGCGCCTATCTGCTGCCGCCGCTGCTGATCATGGCCTGGTCGTTCGTGCGCCAGACACTCGGCGGCATGTCACCGTTGACCAATGGCTTCGCGCTCGGCCTGGTTTTTGTTCGCGGCATGAGATACGCCGCGGGTTCGCTGCTGTTCGTCAGTACCCTGATTCGGGCGCGCGTGGCCCTAGCACACTGAATGGCCACTTCCGAGTCGAGCACCGAACGCCTCAACACCAAGGCGGCAGGCGTCATCGGCGTGGCGGTCATGTGCAGCCGGCTGCTCGGCCTGGCGCGCGAGCAGATCTGCGCTGCGCTGTTCGGTGGCGGCGGCGTCATGGACGCCTTCACCGCTGCATTTCGCATCCCTAACCTGCTGCGTGACCTGTTTGCCGAGGGCGCGCTGTCGACCGCCTTCGTGACCACGTTCAGCAAGACCATAGCGCGCGGCGGCGACGCGGCGGCGTGGCGGCTGGCCGACAAGGTCGCCACCCTGACCGCGATCGCACTGAGCGCCATCTGCGTGCTCGGCATCGTGTTCTCCCCGCAACTGGTGGCGACGCTGGCGCCGGGCTTCGACCCCGGCAAGGCGGCGCTGACAGTGACGCTGACCCGGATCATGTTCCCGTTCATCCTGCTGGTGTCGATCGCAGCGCTGGTCATGGGCATGCTCAACGCCAAGAACGTCTTCGGCATGCCGGCGATGGCCTCGAGCTTTTTCAATATCGGCTCGATCGTCGGCGGCGTGGGGCTCGGGTTCTGGCTCGATCCGGGCTTCGGCCCGCGTGCGCTGATCGGACTGGCGATCGGCACGCTGATCGGCGGCGCGCTGCAGCTTGGAGTGCAGCTGCCGCGGCTACGCCGGCTCGGCTATCATTTCCAGCCCGATTTCGCCTGGCGCGATGCCGGCGTCAACGCGATCCTGGCGCTGATGGGACCATCGGTCATCGCCGCCAGCACCACGCAGCTCAACGTGCTGGTCAACTCGATGTTTGCATCGACGCTCGGTGACGGACCGATCTTCTGGCTGGCGATTGCCTTTCGGCTGATGCAACTGCCGCTGGGCCTGTTCGGCGTCGCGCTCGGCAGCGTCACGCTGCCGCTGTTGTCACGGCTGGCGGTCGGCGGCGACATGGCAGCGTTTCGCGGTGAACTGGCGCGCGCGCTGCGGCTTGGACTGCTGCTGACGATCCCTTCAGCGATCGGCCTGATGATGCTGGCCGAGCCGATCATCTCGGTGCTGTATCAGCACGGCAGATTCGGCGCCTACCAGGCGGGGCAGGCGGCCGCGGCACTGCGCTTTTATGCCATCGGTCTGTGCGGCTACGCGGCGCTCAAGGTGCTGGTCAATGCGTTCTACGCCCTGGACCGGCGCAAGACACCGATGCTGGTGAGCTTCATGGCGGTAGCGCTGAACCTGCTGTTCAACTGGATCTTTACCTTCAGGCTCGGCTGGGGACATCGCGGCCTCGCATTCTCAACCGGCTGCGTGGCGACGTTCAATTTCCTGCTGCTGTATGCGCTGATGCATCATCGGCTGGCGCGCCTGGAGACGCAGCGCATGCTGGCGATGCTCGGCAAGGTCGCGCTGGCGTCGGCAGCGCTGGCGGCAATCTGCTGGGGATCGCGCCACTGGCTGCTGGCGCATTGGGCGACGCAGGCGTTTGGCGGCAAACTGTTCGCGCTGCTGCTGACCGTGGTCGTCGGCGCGGTCGTTTTCCTCGGCTGCGGTGCTGCGCTGCGCATCGATGAACTGCATACGCTCAAGTCTACAATCCAGCGCCGGCTGCGCCGCCTGGCCTGATCAGGGTTTGGCGCTGCAGACCGCTTCGCCCTTGTCGAACACGATACGCCAGGCATTGTCCGGCTCGAGCCGCCAGATCGAATTGAACCGTCCAACAATCTTGCCTTGTTGATAGACCGGGCCGGTACTCAGGGCGAGGTTACCCGACGCCAGCACTTCGACGTGATCCGGCTTCCAGGCAAACGGCGCCTTGGGACCGTCGAAATACGGCTGCCACTGCACCGCCACTTCCGCAGTGCCATGCATGACAGCGGAGCCGCTGAAGAAGATCGCATCGGTCGACAGGAACGTGATAAACGCATTGAAGTCGCGATCGGCCATGGTCTTGGCGAACGCCTGCTCGGTCGCGATCACCTGCTTCACGGCGGCCGCACTTGCCGCCTTGGCAGCATCGGGATTGATCAGCGGGCCCTGGCTGCTCTTGCCGGCGGGCGGCTGGGGCGGGGCGTGGGCCCTGGGGCTACTGGCACAGCCGCCGATCAGGCAGGCCGCGGCGACGACCGGCAACATCCACTGGCTATACATCACCTTACCGCCCTCCATCATGGTTGTAGCGCTGTCGTCTACTATGGTCTAACGGGCAGCAGCGATTGTCGACCGCGATACGCCGAGGTATGGTGCAGCCATGGCGATCTTCAGCGACAAGGTCACTACCGCATTCGAACTCCCAGGTCACCGCGTGCTGCACAATCACGGCGTCGTACGCGGCATCGTGGTGCGCTCGCGCAGCATCGTCGGCTCGGTCGGCGCTGCCCTGCAGACGCTGTTTGGCGGCAATATTACGTTGTATACCCAGCTGTGCGAGCGGGCACGCGATGACGCCTATGAACTGATGCTCAGCCACGCGCGCGAGCTGGGTGCCAACGCGGTGATCGGCGTGCGCTATGACGCCACCGAGATCGGGCCCGGCATCACCGAAGTACTGGCCTACGGTACCGCGGTCAGCATCGAAACGGCGCCCTGACGCGTGCTCGCTGTCGAGCAGCTTGAGCGGCTCGAGCAGCGGCGTCTGGCCATCCAGCAGTCGCAGGACCGGGCGCGATCCGCGCAGCAGCGCAACCGCCTGGGCCAGTTCGCAACCGCCGCGCCGCTGGCTCTGGAGATGCTGCAGTTCGCCCGCGGACTGCTGGGCTCGCAGCCGGTACGCTTCCTGGATCCTGCGATCGGTACCGGCGCGTTCTACGCGGCGCTGCTGCGCCTGTGGCCAATCGCGCGAATCAGCGCCGCCATCGGCTTTGAGATCGATGCGCACTATGCGCAGCCCTGCCGCCGACTGTGGCGGGCCACGCCGCTCGAGCTGCGGTGCGAGGATTTCACCGCAGCCGCGGCGCCGGCGCAGCAGCAGGCACGCGTCAACCTGCTGATCTGCAACCCACCCTATGTGCGTCATCATCATCTGCAGCGCGTGGACAAGGCACGCCTGCAGCAGCGCTCGATGCAGGCCAGCGGCGTGCGCCTGAGCGGAATGGCCGGCCTGTACGCGCACTTCATTACCACCGCCCACTGCTGGATGCGTGAGGATGCAATCGCCGGCTGGCTCATTCCCAGCGAGTTCATGGACGTCAACTACGGCCACGCGCTCAAGCACTATCTGCTCAACGCCGTCACGCTGCTGCGCATTCACCGCTTCGACCCAATGCAATGCCAATTCCGCGACGCGCTGGTGTCCTCGGCGATCGTGTGGCTGCGAAATCGGAAACCCGCGCCGACGCACCAGGTCGAATTCAGCTACGGTGGAAGCTTGAGCCAGCCGCAGTCCCGCGGCCTTGCGACCGTGCACCAGTTGCAGCCGCAAGCCAGGTGGACCGGCTATCCCGCCGCGCTACCCGCGGCACGCCGGGTGACACGCGACGTTGCTGCGACCACGCTCGGAGCCCTGTTTCGCATCAAGCGCGGCATCGCCACCGGCGCCAATGCGTTTTTCATCATGACGGCCGCGCAGGCCGCCGAGCGCGGCATCCCACGCGAGTGCCTGCGGCCGATTCTGCCGTCGGCGAGGCGGCTTGATTCCGACCAGGTGCCGGCCAATGAGGACGGCGAACCGCTGATAGCGCATGCCCTGTGGCTGCTCGACTGCCGCTTGCCGGAGGTTGAGATTCGCGCGCACTACCCGAGTCTGTGGCGTTACCTCGATGAGGGCAGGGCGGCGGTTGGGCGCGGCTACCTGTGCGCCAGGCGCACGCCGTGGTACGCGCAGGAGCGGCGCGAGCCGACAGCGTTCCTGTGCACCTACATGGCGCGCCGCCGCGAGCGCGCCGACGCCGACGCCGGACGTTTCATCTTCAATCGCTCACAGGCGATCGTCGCCAACAGCTACCTGATGCTCTACCCGCGCGAGCCACTGGCGCGCTACATCGGCGCGGATCCGCAGCACGCCCGCTGCGTATGGCAGGCCCTTAAGAGTATCGGCTCGGCGGCCATGATTGCCGCGGGCCGCGTCTATGGCGGCGGCCTGTATAAGCTCGAGCCGCGCGAACTGACAGCCATTACCGCGCCCAGCGTCGCAGCGCTGCTGAATGCAATATAAGTGTTTGATTTATGGTGGGCGGTACAGGGATTGAACCTGTGACCCCTGCCGTGTGAAAGCAGTGCTCTACCGCTGAGCTAACCGCCCGGTCGCAAACGGCCGCGGAAGTTTAAGCGCCGGGCCGTGGCGAATCAATCACGGCGCCGGTACCATGCGCGCCCCGCGCCCCGCGCCGCGAGACCGGACATGACTGTCGTTACCCGCTTTGCCCCGAGTCCTACCGGCATGCTGCACATCGGCGGCGTGCGCACGGCACTGTTCTCCTGGCTGCACGCGCGCCATCACGGTGGCAGGTTCATCCTGCGTGTCGAGGACACGGACCGCGAGCGCTCGACGCAGCAGGCCGTCGATGTGATTCTGGACGGGATGCGCTGGCTGGAACTGAGCGCCGACGAGGGGCCGTTCTTCCAGTCGCAACGCTACCCACGCTATCGCGAGGTCATTGCTGATTTGCTTACGCGCGGCGCGGCCTACCGTTGCTACTGCAGCAGGGAGGAGCTCGAGCAGATGCGCCAGCAGCAGCTGCTGCGCAAGGAGAAGCCGCGTTACGACGGCCGCTGCCGTGAGTTGCAGCAGCCAAGGCTGGGCGTGGCGCCGGCGATTCGTTTCAAGAATCCGCTCGACGGCGAGGTCATCGTCGACGATCAGGTGCATGGCCGGGTGGTGTTCCACAACCGGGAACTCGATGACCTGATCATCGAGCGCTCCGACGGCAACCCAACCTACAATTTCTGCGTGGTGGTGGACGACATGGACATGGGCGTCACCCATGTGATCCGCGGCGATGATCATCTCAACAATACGCCGCGGCAGATGAATATGCTGCTGGCGCTGGGTGCGACGCCGCCGGTATACGCCCACGTGCCGATGATCCTGGGATCCGATGGCGCGAAGCTGTCCAAGCGCCACGGTGCCGTGAGCGTGCTGCAGTACCAGGAAGACGGCTACCTGCCCGATGCGCTGCTGAATTACCTGGTGCGCCTCGGCTGGTCGCATGGCGACCAGGAAGTCTTCAGCCGCGAGCAGATGATCGCCGACTTCGACATCAAGGATGTCAACAAGTCCGCCTCGGCGTTCGATCCGGAGAAGCTGCTGTGGCTCAACCAGCAGCACATGATGCGCGCGCCGCTGGGCACCCTGGCGGCCGGCCTGCGCGCGCAGCTGGCGGCGCTCGGCGTGGCGGTGGACGATGACCGCCTGCTCGAGGGCGTGGCCGGCGCGCAGCGCGAGCGCGCCAGGACGCTCACCGAGATGGCCCGCAACAGCGTGTTCTTCTTTCGCGACTTCGACCACTACGACGAGAAGGCGGCACTCAAGAATTTCACCCCCGCGGCGATGCCGGTGTTGCAGGCGCTGGAGCAGGGGCTCCTCGCGCTGGGGGAGTGGGATGCCGGCTCGGTGCACGAGGTCATCAACGCCGTGGCGCAGCGCTTCGGCCTCGCCCTGGGCAAGGTGGCACAACCATTGCGCGTAGCGGTCTCGGGCGGTGCGGTATCGCCGCCGATTGATATCACGGTGGCGCTGCTGGGCCGGGAGCTCACCTGCGCGCGCCTGGAACGCGCCCAGCGCTGGCATGCAAGCCAGGGGCGGGGCGCGATTCCACCAACGGGGCTATAGTTGTTGACAGGATTCATGGGCTTGCGTACCGTCGCGCCCCTTCAGTGGGGCTATAGCTCAGCTGGGAGAGCGCTTCCATGGCATGGAAGAGGTCCGCGGTTCGATCCCGCGTAGCTCCACCAAGTTCACGCGACTGTACCGATCGGGTCCCCATCGTCTAGAGGCCTAGGACACTGCCCTTTCACGGCGGCGACAGGGGTTCGAATCCCCTTGGGGACGCCATGCTAC
>Ga0181537_10003091_pt1 | contig 14429 bp, 14 predicted proteins | sample PEATcosm2014_Bin_39_FD_119765 | JGI IMG/M metagenome (GOLD analysis project Ga0181537, IMG submission 119765) | Peatland microbial communities from MTU Mesocosm Facility, Houghton, MI, USA - PEATcosm2014_Bin23_10_metaG | ecosystem: Environmental > Terrestrial > Soil > Wetlands > Peat | place... | reverse complement strand
CGGGTTCGCGCTGCATCTTGAACTTGATGGCGCCTTCGTGTTCGTAGGCGAGGCCGTGCGAGAGCAGGGCTTCGACGCGGCGTTGATAAATTTCCTTACGCTGGCTTTGGAAATACGGGCCGCAGTCGCCCTTGCCCGGGCCGGTGGCGTCGCCGGTGAGCGGGCCTTCATCCCAATCGAGTCCGAGCCAGCGGAGGCTGTTGAGGATGACGTCCACGGCTTCCTGCGAATTGCGCGCGGCGTCGGTGTCCTCAATGCGGAGGATGAACGTGCCGCCGGTGTGGCGGGCGTAAAGCCAGTTGAAAAGCGCGGTGCGCGCGCCGCCGATGTGGAGGTAGCCGGTGGGCGATGGGGCGAATCGGACGCGTGGTTTCATGTCATTATATTTAACCACGGATTAACACGGATGGACACGGATGAAAAACAAAAAAGCCGGCGTTTTTTTTGGTGGGGCGAGGCTCCTGACGAGCCGGCTCGCGAGGACGCTCGCCCCACCGGGGCGCGCCTCATTTCGGTTGGCGTAAGCCCCAATTGAGATTTATCATTTCCACTGTCATGCCGTTTCGTTTCAAAAAATCGGAGTCGCCGGCCAAAGGCGTGCGGCGGGTGTGCCGCGAACGCATCGGCGCGGCGCGCGAACGCCTGGGCAAAAGCGGCCAGCCGGCGGCGATTCATGACGCGCGCCGGGAGATCAAAAAACTGCGCGCCATCTTCCGGCTCGCGCGGGGGCAGGCCGTTGGAGGCGCGTATCATAAAAGCGTGAAGGCGTTGCGCGAGGCGGCGGGTTGCCTGGCCGCGCCACGCGACGCGCGGGTGATGCTCAAGGCGTTTGTGAAGCTGGCCGGCCCTTCGGCGCGGCGGTTTGCGGAAATCGAAAAAATGTTGCGCAAGCATTGCCGCCGGGAAACGCGCCGGTTCCAGAGGAACGATTTCATCGCGGTTGCCGACCGGATTTTGCGGAAGATCAACCGGCGCGTGGTTGGTTTGAAAATCAAGGCGGACGGCTGGGCGGCGATTGAACCGGGCTTGAAGGAAAGTTATGACCGAGGCCGGGAAGCCTGCGCGCTTGCCCGGCGGAAGCCATTGCCGGAAAACTTCCACGACTGGCGGAAGCACGTCAAAAACCTCTGGCATTATTTCCGCCTGCTGCATCCCGCCTTGCGGGCGAAAGAGCGCGCGCTGACTGACGAACTGGGATTATTGGGCGCGCATCTCGGCGAGGAGCACGATCTTGCCTTGTTGCGGCAATTCGTCGCGGGGCACTGCGCTGGCCAGGCCAAGGAAGCAAAGGCGTTGAGCCGTTTGATTGAGTCGCGCCAGGAAGAGTTGCGGGCCGCGGCATTGAAGGTGGGTTCGCGCCTCTATGCCGAGGCGCCGGCGGTCGTTTGCCGCCGGCTGGAAAACGATTGGAGCCTTTGGCACCGGAAATGAAAATGGCGCCCCGAAAAATCGGAGCGCCTTGATGACAGCCGAAAATTACTTCTTGATGCCGAGGATCGCATCCTTCGCGGCCTTGGCGACGCGGAACTTCACGACGCGCTTGGCAGGAATCTGGATGGTCTCCCCGGTCTTGGGGTTGCGGCCCAGGCGCGCGGCGCGGTCGCGCAGCACGAGCTTGCCGATGCCGGGCAGCGTGAAAGTGTCCTTCGCGTGCTTGTAGGCGAGCGCGGCGATGTATTCCAGAATTTCGCCGGCCTGCTTCTTGGAGATTTCAGCTTTTTCAGCGATAGCGGCGGTCAATTGAGATTTCGATAATGCTTTAGCCATAATTGTCGGTGTCCTTCCTATTGTGGTTGTTGTGTTGTTGTTTTGGTCAAAAAGTCATGTGACTTGGCTCGAATAAAGGGATTTCAGGCGAAACGTGCAAGCAAAAAAACATAAAAAATTTGCAGCCTTTCCCGCGCAAGGGCCGGGCTTGACTTCGCGGCGCAATTTCCGAACATCCGCGCGTGGCACTTTTTACCATCGAAAGCGACTTTCGATACGAGATCGTCCGCAAGATTTTTGAGGGCGGCATGGGCATCGTGTATGAGGCGGAACAGCACGGCGCGCGCGACTTCATCAAGCGCGTCGCCATCAAGGTCATCCGGCCCAACTTTGGCAGCCAGAAGATGTTCATCGAGAACTTCATCGGCGAGGCCAAGCTCGTCGCCGACTTGATTCACACGAACATCGTCCAGACCTATCACCTCGGCGAGTCCAGGGGCGTTTGTTTCATCTGCATGGAATTGATTCGCGGTGTGAATCTCGAACAGTTCACGCACCAGCTTGCCGACAAGAAACGCCAGTTGCCAAAGGAACTGGCGGTGTTCATCACCAGCCGTATCGCGCGCGGGCTGGCCTACGCGCACGCCAAAACCGACAAGGACGGCAAACCGCTCGGAATCGTCCACCGCGACGTGAGCCTGAAGAACATCATGATCGCGTTCGAGGGCGACGTGAAGGTGACGGACTTCGGCATCGCCAAGGCCCGCGGGTTTCTGACCGACCAGGAAGGCGAGGTCATCGCTGGCAAGGCCGACTTCATGAGTCCGGAGCAGGCGGACTTCCAAATCACCGACAAGCGGTCCGACCTGTTTTCCGCCGGCGTGGTGCTCGCGCACTTGCTGCTCGGCAAAAATGTTTTCAAGGGCGCGACCGCCGAGGAATCGCGCCAGCGGATTTTGAGCATGGAGATACCCGACTTCCGCAAGCTCGATTCCCGCGTTGACGGCCCGCTCAACGGCATTCTCCACCATTGCCTCGCGCGCGATCCCGCCCAGCGTTACGCCACCGCCGACCAGTTGTTGTATGACCTCGAATACCACATCTACCACGGCGGCTACGGCCCGACGAACGAGACGCTCGGCAAATTCACACGCGAATTATTCGGCCAGACCATCCCGGACGCTCCCAACGTCCGCGGCAGCACCGATTTGATGGAGCACACTATTCGCATCCATCCCGGGGCTTGAACGATGAAACGCGCCGCCGCCCACGCCGTCCGCATCGGGCTGATTCAAAGCGCCTGCGCCGCCAATCCCGAAGCGAACCTGAAAAAAACTCTGGCGCTTGCCGGGCGTGCCGCGGAGCAAGGCGCGCAAATCATCTGCACGCAGGAACTCTTCCGCTCGCAATACTTTTGCCAGAGCGAAGACTTCAAGAATTTTGAACTCGCTGAAAAAATTCCCGGCGCCAGCACGGACGCCTTTTGCAAACTGGCGAAGAAACACAAAGTCGTCATCATCGCGTCGCTCTTTGAGAAGCGGGCCGCAGGCGTTTATCACAACACCGCCGCCGTGATTGACGCCGACGGTTCCCTGCTCGGCATCTACCGGAAGATGCACATTCCCGACGACCCGCTTTACTACGAGAAATTTTACTTCACGCCCGGCGACACCGGCTTCAAGGCGTGGCAGACCCGCTACGGCAAAATCGGCGTGCTGATTTGTTGGGACCAATGGTATCCCGAAGCCGCGCGGCTGACGGTGTTGCAGGGCGCGGAAATCCTTTTTTACCCGACCGCCATCGGCTGGCATCCGCGCGAAAAGAAAAAACTTGGCGAACGCCAGCACGGCGCCTGGGAGACCATCCAGCGCTCGCACGCCGTTGCCAACGGCTGCTTTGTTGCCTCGGTGAACCGCATCGGCCACGAGATTCTCGGCGGCGTTGATGGTGACGGCATCGAATTCTGGGGTCAAAGTTTCGTGGCCGGAACCTCCGGCGAAATCCTCGCCAAAGCATCAAGCAGCAAAGAGGAAATTTTGATAGTGCCGGTTGATCTGGCACAGGTGGACGACACGCGAACGCACTGGCCGTTTCTGCGCGACCGACGGATTGACGCCTACGGAAACCTGACGAAGCGGTTTGTGGATTAAGTGGCCATGAATTCATATTCCCTGAAACGATATATTCCTCTGGCGGTTTGGATTGCCGTCGTCTTTACCATCATCGTCATCCCGCTGAAAATCATCGGCTACGGTTTTCTGCCGACGGACGACGCGCTGCGGCACGCGGCCAAGGCGGTGTCCGGCAAATCATGGCAGCAAATCCTCGTCATGCGGGACGATTTCCAGATAGATCCAAGCCCCGGCTGGCAGGCAATTCTGGCTTGGGTTCACAACTGGCAGAATTGCAGCGCGGAAACGCTCGTTATTTTTTCAGTCATCACGCTGATGCTGCTGGTGACGTTGAGCGCGCTGCCGTGGCTGCGACGGCCCGAAGCATGGCTCGCGGCTTTGTTCGCCGCGGCGATTTTTATTCCGGCCTGCACCACCCGTTTCGCGCGTGGACGGCCTTATCTCTTGACCGATGCCGTTCTCATCACGATTTTATTTTTGTGGTCGTGCCAATCGGATGACCGGCCCCGCCGCGCCGCCTTGATTTTCACGCCGCTGCTGGTCGCCGCGTCCGCGTGGATTCATGGCTCGTGGTATTTGCTTTGCCTGCCGGCGGCGGCCATCTTGCTCGCCGGTTTCTGGCGTTCGGCATTTTATTATGGCGGCTGCTGGCTTGCCGGCAGTTTTCTTGGCAGCGCGCTCACCGGCCATCCGTTGGGATTTCTTTTTCAATCGGTGCGCCATATGTTCGGCGTATTTGGGGATTTTATCGTCATCCATCAGCTTGAACCGGAAATGTATCCATCCGACGGCGAAATCCCCGCCGTGCTCGCCGTTGTCGTCCTGCTGTTGTGCCGGAGGATTTTTCTCGGCTGGAATCCGCGCGTTTTGCTCAACCCAATTTTCATGATGATGGTCTTGGGCTGGCTGCTTGGGCTGAAAATGCGCCGGTTCTGGTGGGATTTCGGCACGCCCGCGTTCATGGTCTGGGCCGCGTTGGAATTGCAGGAGCATTTTGAAAAACATCTTTCGTTCGATTCAGCCAGGCGTCTGCTCGTCACGCTGGGGATTGCCGCCGGGGTCTTTCTGGGATTCACCAGCGACCGCGATGGTCGCTGGACGGCGAATCTGACAACCGAATTTCTCACGCCGGAAACGCCCGGCATCGCCGGCTGGCTGCCTGGTGACGGCGGCATTATTTACGATTCCGACATGGACGTGTTCTTCCAGACGTTTTTCAAGAATCCGACGGCGGACTGGCGATACATTCTCGGTTTTGAATCCGGCCTGATGCGGCCTGCCGACTTGGAAGTGCTCCGGAAAATCCAATGGAATCACGGCGCAGCATTCGCGGCCTACGAACCGTGGGTTGGCGAGATGCGCCCCGCCGACCGGATGATCATTCATGCTTCTGGCGGAAGCCCGCCGGGCATTCCTGAATTGGAATGGCACTACGCCGCAAGCGGTTTGTGGATCGGCCGTCTGCCGCAATCCGCCAACAGTCCGCCGGCAAATTCACCCGCCGATGGTGCGCCAAAATAATCTCGCGTGGATCACTGGCGCGAGCGGGCTGATTGGAAATTACCTTGTCCAGACCGCGCCAAGCTTTACGCCGCAATGGCGATTGCGCGCGCTGACTCGCGACCAGCTTGACCTGCTCGATTTCGCCGCCGTCCGCCGGGAATTTGAAAAGGACCAGCCACAACTCGTCATTCATTGCGCCGCCGTAAGCACCGTGGCCGGCACGGAAGCAGACCCCAAGCGGTCGCGCCGTTTGAATGTCGAGGTCACCCGGCAGCTCGCGGAACTTGCGGCTGGAATCCGGTTCGTTTTCTTTTCCTCCGATTTGGTTTTCGACGGGCGCAAGGGGAATTACGTTGAGTCCGACATGCCCAACCCGCTGCATCTTTACGGCGAAACGAAAGCTGTGGCGGAAGGAATCGTCTTGAAAAATCCGGGCCACCTCGTCGTGCGCACGTCCATCAACGGAGGCGTGTCGCCATCGGGCAACCGCGCGTTCAACGAGCAATTGCACCTTTCGCTGCGGGCGGGAAGGCCGATGAAATTGTTCACGGACGAATTCCGCTCGCCGATTCCGGCGGCGGAAACGGCGCGGGCGGTCTGGGAGTTGGCCGGGAAAAAGTGCGCGGGAATCTATCACGTCGCCGGCGCGGAAAAATTGTCGCGCTGGCAGATTGGCCAGTTGCTCGTCAAACGCTGGCCGGAAATCATAGCCAAAATCGAACCGGGTTCGGCGAAGGATTTTCCCGGCCCGGCGCGCGCGCTGGACACATCACTGGATATTTCCAAGGTTCAGAAGATTTTGTCTAAACCACTCCCTGGTTTGGGCGAATGGCTGGCGACAAATCCCAACGAAAAGTTTTGAACAACAAAGAAACCAAGGAACGAAGAAAGCTTTGTTTCTTCGTTCCTTGGTTGTTAATTCTTTGCGGAGCCTGTTAATTCGCCTTCAATTCCAGAATCGTGATGGAATACGGCGGGAATTCGCGCGTGAAATCGGTTCCGAGTCCGTCAACCGTTTCCGTGTCGGGAACAACCTTCGTCGGCTCTTGAATCGAATTCGTGTCGTCCGGGCTGTCCGCCTTCAGCACGATGGCCGTGCCCTGGGCTTCGACGCTGGCAACGCCGCTGATTTGAACATGCAACTGCTGCGGCGTGTCCTGGCGGTTCACCACCTTGATATAAATTGTCCCGCTCTGGCTGTCGCGCGTGGCATCGTAGAAAATCGAGGGTATCTGTTGCGGTGCCGGGCGCTCGCCCTGCGGAACCCCGTTGCGGGTGCGCTGCGGCGGCTGCCACGGGTGGGTCGGGATGTTCTGCGAATCGGTGGTGAGCACGTTGTCGCCATGATGAGTGCTGAACATGACCTGCGCGTAATACGATGGCGAGCCATAGCTGGTGAGCGCGTCGTAACCGATGAGGTCGCTGGGCCATTGCATTGAGCCGCCGCGAGCGAGGTCGCTGACATTGACGAAGAGCGGCGCATACGACTCCAGAAGGACGATGTCGGAATTGCGCTCCATGCAGCACATCCACGCGGCGTCGCCGAGCGCGCCCGCCATGTTCGGCGTGGGGCGTCCAACGCGAGTGGCCCACTCGCCGACGAAGACCTTCGTCTGGTTCGTGCGGCTGCGCGTGTCATAAACGTGCGACTGCGCCTCCATCTGCTCCTGCGTGCGATAATAATGTTCGTCACCCAGATCCGGTGTGCGGCTTTGCACGCGCTGCGCTACAGGACGATCATTGCCAATGGTGGAGATGATTTGCAGTTGCGGATATTTCGCCTTGATGGCGTCGTAAAATTGGGCGAACCGTCCGTCGTAGGTGCCGGAGCGGTCGAACCAGTCTTCGTTGCCGACCTCGACGTAATGCAGCGGGAACGGTGCGGGATGGCCGTCCTGCGCGCGGCGGGCGCCCCAGGTCGTGTTGGTGTCACCGCTGACGTATTCAATCTCGTCGAGTGCGTCCTGGACGTAGGAATCCAGATTTGTTCCGGGGTCAACATGCTGTTGTCGCAGCGAATAACCGGCGTAAACGGCCAGCAGCGGCTCCATGTGCAGGTCTTCGCACCAGTTCAGGTATTCCATCAGGCCGAAACCGTCCGTGGACCAGTAATTCCACGGGCTGCGGTGGCCGGGCCGCTGCGAAACGTCGCCGATGGTTTTCTTCCAGTCGAAACGCTCGTTGATGTAATCGCCCTCCAGATAATTGCCGCCGGGCAGGCGCAGAAACTTCGGCTGCATGTCCGCGAGCAATTGCATGATGTCGGGCCGGTTGCCGTTCGTGCGGTTGTTGTAAGTCGGCGGGAACAGCGACACCTGCTGGAACCAGACCGTGCCGTGATGATTGAATAATGTCCCCGGCTTCGTCGTCGAAATGACCAGTTGATTGTCTTTGGACGGCTCAACATCGCCGGTCGTCAGCGTCACGTCATATTTCTGCCAATCGTCGGAAATCTTCGGAACCGTCGCGCTGGCGCTTGGCATCGTGGAGCCAGCCTCAAGACCCTTGGTCACGGAGCCGTCGTTGGTGTGATACGTGAGGCTTGGATGGTTCGTGTCAACGTGGATCAAGCTGATTGTCAGCGGCCCATCGAAATGTTTCCCCTTCGCGTAAAACGACGCGTGATACGTCGTGTTCGGCCTGACGGCGATTCCCCAGTAACCGCTGTTGGCGATTCCCACGGGGGAATCCTTCGACGCCTTGCTCGTGTCCAGCTTCAAGCTCACGTTCAACGCCGCATTGAGCGGCTGGTTCGTGTCCAGCGAAATGGCCGCGCCGCCGATAGTGTCCCAATAAACCGCGTTTGTCGCGTTCGCCTTGAACGTCCGGTTGCGCACCAGCTCGCCGTAAATCCCGCCCTCGTAGGAGAAATTGATCTCCTCCGTCATCAAGCCGTAAAGCATCGGGCTGACCTGCGCGGCCACCTGGTCGGCCTTGATTTGCAGGACTGGAATGACCGGTGTCACGATAATCCCGTTGGTAGCGGTATCAATCGTATCTGTAATCTGCTGCGCGGGCAGGGGAGATGTGGTCGCGCCGAGGACGGCCAGCACCAGACCGGCCAGCGCGGACAGATGTTTTCTGATCAAATGAGTGTGTTGCATGGCTGCAAAATAGGATTCAAGGATGGCAAAAGTCCATCCTAATTTCCGGGGAAACTGCCAAAAAAAAGCTTTGTGCCTTCGCGCCTTGATGGTTAATTGCTGCCGTGAATTTTTCCGCAACGCAAGAATATCGTGGACGGCTCGCGCCGTCGCCCACGGGCTACTTGCATCTCGGCCATGCGCGCACGTTCTGGCTGGCGCAGCAGCGGGCGCAGGCCAATGGCGGCACGCTGGTTTTGCGAAACGAGGATTTGGATTCCACCCGATTCCAGATGGAATTTGTCCCCGCTATGATCGAGGATTTGCGGTGGTTTGGTTTTGAATGGCAGGAAGGCCCGGACTGCGGTGGGCCGTTCGCGCCCTATAATCAGAGCGAGCGGATGGATGTTTATCGCGCTGCGCTGGAAAAGCTTCGCGTCGGCAATTTCATTTATCCCTGCACCTGTTCGCGCAAGGACATCCGGTCAGCCGCCAGCGCGCCGCACGCGGAGGATGACGAAGTGATTTATCCCGGAACGTGCCGGCCAAAGGGTGACAAATGGCGTGTGACAAGTGACACGAATACCACAGCAGCGATCATGTCACCTGCCACTCGTCATGTGTCACTTCGATTTCACGTTCCCGACGGCGAGACGATTTCCTTTATGGACGGCAATTGCGGCGAGCAGCGTTTCGTGGCCGGAAAGGATTTTGGCGACTTTGTGGTCTGGCGGGGTGACGGTGTTCCGGCGTATCAACTGGCCTGCGTGGCAGACGATGCGGCGATGCAAATCACCGAGGTCGTTCGCGGTGCGGATTTGCTGGTCAGCACGGCGCGGCAAATTCTGCTTTACCGCGCGCTGGGCGTGACGCCGCCGGCGTTTTTCCATTGTGAATTGATGAAGGATGAAGCCGGCGTCCGACTTGCCAAGCGCCACGACGCCTTGAGTTTGCGGACATTGCGCGCCCGAGGAGAAACGCCCGAATCGCTGCGCCGAAACTGGTCTTGATTTCCGCGCGCACCCCAAAAATTTCCAAAAAATGCTTGTGATTTTTTCATGACAAGGTAATCTGGATCTCCGTTTTGACCCGTAGCTAATTTGACTGAAAGGGCGAATTGCGCCGTTTGACGAGAATTTGAAGTGAAACATTTGGGTGCCATCATCCTTGCCTGCGCGATTGCCACCGCGATTTTTGCGGCAGATGCGCCGTCGTCGTCGCAGGCCGCGTCGAACCCACCGGCGGTGACGGCTGTTTCAAGTCCGGCAGTGGCGCAAACCCGGTTGGCCGCCCAACCGGACGCGCAGCCTGCGGCGGAAGAGGAAGCCCTTCCCACGTCTGCCCCACCGGCGCTTTTTCATATCGGCCCGCTGCCGATCTCGAATTCCGTCGTATGCACGTGGATTGTGGCGGCAATCATCCTGGTGACCGTCCGGTTGACGACCTGGAAGAACATGAAGGAAATCCCGTCGGGAATGCAGAACGTGATTGAGGCGCTCGTCGAGGGATGGGAGAGTTTCATGGGAGATGTGCTGGATGCCAAGGTGACGCGCTGGGTGTTTCCGTTCGCGACGACGTTTTTCATCTTCATCCTCCTGTGCGATTATGTGGATTTGATTCCAGGCGTGGGCACCATCGGATACGGGACGCCAGTGCAGCACAGCCTGCTGCCCTTTGCCGTCTCGAATGTGCACCGCCCGTTTTTCCGCCCGCCGACGACCGATGCGAACCTGACCGTGGCGATGACGGCTGTTTTTCTGGTGATGAGCCTTTTCTGGGCGGTGCGCTACAACGGCTTTTTCGGCTTCTTCAAACACGTCTTTGGCGTGAAGGTGAAGACGAACAAATGGGTTTTCCCTATAATTTCGCTGCTGTTCCTTTTTATCGGCCTGATGGAGGCGGTTTCGATCTTTTTCGCGAGGCCGGTGGCGCTGGCAATGAGGCTTTACGGGAATGTCTTTGCCGGTGAAACCATGCTGGACATGGGATTGCATATCAAATCGTGGCTGGGATCCCTGGCCATCACGCTCACGGTTTATTTTTACGAGACATTTGTCTGCGGCGTGCAGGCATTTGTGTATGCGTTGCTGGTCGTGGCGTTTGTGGGCACGATGTGCTCGCATTCGGAGGAGGAAACCAGCCATTGATATTTTAGATATTTGCCGCCGCGAACAAAGGTGGCTGCGACAACAACAAAAACAAACTGAAGGAATAAATATATGCTAGCAGATATAGCGCAAAACATGGTCATCAACTCCGATATTAAAACCGGTGTGGCGATGGCCGGCGCGTCCATCGGCATCGGTTGCGCCACGGCGGGCGCCCTTGTCGCCATGAGCCGCAATCCCGGCATGATGGGCCGCATCCTGTTGTGGATGTTCGTCGGCATGGCACTGGCTGAAGGCTGGGCGGTCATCGCCTGGTTTGGCGTCAAATAAATCCGGCTATGGAACAACTTGGAATTGACTGGAGGGCGCTGACCACGCAGTTGATCAGCTTCTCGATCGTCTTCTTTGTCCTGTGGAGATTTGCCTACAAGCCAATCTTCGCAATGCTTCAGATGCGCCGCGACAAAATCGCCGAAAGCGTTGTCAACGCCGACCGCATCAAGGTCGAGGTCGCCAAGACGGAGGCCGATCGCCGGAAGATTCTGGCGGACGCCGGCGACCAGGCGACCCATCTGATTGACGAGGCCCGCGCCGCCGCAGCGCGCGTGCGCGAAGCGGAAACTCAAAAGGCCGTCGCCGCCGCGGAGCAAATCGTGGCCAAGGCGCGCGAAGCCGCCGCACAGGACCATGCGCGGATGCTTGCCGAGCTGAAGCGCGAAGTGGGCCGGCTCGTGGTGCAGACCACCGCGACCGTCACCGGCAAGGTTCTGACTGCGGAAGACCAAAAGAGGCTCGCCGAGGAAACGGAAAAACAACTGGCCGCCTGAAAAACTCAAATTTGGAATTTCAAATTTGAAATCAAGCGAAGCGTGGCATGAAAATTTCCAAACAAGAACAGCGCGGTGCCCGGCAACTGTTCCGCAGTTGCCAGGCCAGCGGTCTGTTGGACGAGAACCGCGTCCGGCAGGCGGTGTCGCTGCTTGTCTCGCAAAAGCCGCGCGGCTACGTCGGGGTTTTGTCGCGGCTGCTCCGGCTGGTGCAACTGGACATGGATCAACATGCCGCGCACATCGAAAGCGCGACGCCGCTGTCCGCCGATTTGCAGGCGGAGGTGACAAGCCGGATAGCAAAGATTTACGGCGCGGGCCTGGACATTTCGTTCCGCCAGAACCCGGCGTTGATTGGCGGTTTGCGGATTCAAGTCGGCAGCGATCTTTACGACGGCAGCGTGAAGACGCGTTTGGAAAAATTGGAACAGAGTTTTTGATGAAATTTTATGAGTAACTTGTTGCAGGAAATTGAAGCCCAGATCGCGGGCGCGAAGCTCGCGACGGCCAAGCAAAACGTCGGCACCGTCCGCGAAATCGGCGACGGCGTGGCCAAAATCGAGGGCCTCACCGACGCCATGCTCAACGAGATGCTGGATTTCGGCCACGGCATCACCGGCATCGCGCTCAACCTCGAAGAGACCGAGGTCGGCGCGATCATTCTCGGCGATTACACCGAAATCAAGGAAGGCGACGAAGTCCGCACGACGGGGCGGTTGTTGCAGGTGCCGGTGGGCAAGGGTTTGCTGGGCCGCGTCGTCAACGTGCTCGGCCAGCCGCTCGACGGCAAGGGGCCGATCAAGGAAACCGCATTTTATCCGGTGGAAAAAATCGCGCCGGGCATCATCAAGCGGCGCTCGGTCAGCCAGCCGGTGCAGACGGGCATCATGGCGATTGACGCGATGATTCCGATTGGCCGCGGCCAGCGCGAACTCATCATCGGCGACCGTTCCACCGGCAAGACGACCATTTGCGTGGACACGATGATCAATCAGGCGCGCATCAACAAGGCGGCTGAAGAAGCCGGCGACAAGGATTTCCGCCCGATTTACAGCATTTACGTTGCGATTGGCCAGAAGCAGTCGAACATCTCGCGTGTCATCGGCGTTTTGGAAGAGGCGGGCGCGCTGCCTTATTCGATTATCGTCGCGGCTTCGGCATCCGACTCGGCCACGAACCAGTATCTCGCGCCGTTCGCGGGCGCGGCGATTGGCGAATGGTTCATGGACAACGGCATGGACGCGCTCATCATTTACGATGATTTGTCCAAGCACGCGGTGGCGTATCGCCAGGTGTCGCTCATCTTGAAACGCCCATCCGGCCGCGAAGCCTATCCAGGCGACGTGTTTTACCTGCACAGCCGTTTGCTGGAACGCAGCGCGCGCGTCGCTGAAAAATATGGCAACGGTTCGCTCACGGCGCTGCCCATCATCGAAACGCAGGCAGGCGACGTTTCGGCTTACATCCCGACGAACGTGATTTCCATCACTGACGGCCAGATTTATCTGGAAACGGATTTATTTTACCAAGGCGTGCGTCCGGCGATTTCCGTCGGCTTGTCCGTGTCGCGCGTCGGTTCGGCGGCGCAGGTCAAGGCGATGAAGCAGGTCGCGGGGCGAATCAAGGGCGACCTCGCGCAATTCCGCGAACTCGCTGCGTTCGCGCAGTTTGGTTCCGACCTCGACGCCAAGACGCAGGCGCTGCTCGAACGCGGCAAGCGGATCGTCGAATTGTTCAAGCAGAGCCAATACCATCCGACGCCGCTCGAGGTGCAAATCGTCATTTTGTGGGCGGCACAGAACAATTTCATGGACGACGTGCCGGTGGAAAAAATCAAGGATTTCCAGGCCAAGCTCGCGGATTTCTTCGCCACGCGCAAAGCGGATTTGCTGACGAAGGTCCGCAACGAAAAAGCCATCAGCGACGCGCTCACGGCGGAATTGAAGGCGGCGGTGACGGAATTCAAGCCGACGTATCATTAATTCATGCCCAGCACGCGCGACATACGCCGACGCATCCGGTCGGTCAAGAACACCGCCCAGATCACCAAGGCGATGCAGATGGTGGCGGCGGCAAAGATGCGCAAGGCGCAGCAGGCCGCGCTCGTGGGCCGGCCGTATGCGGAGTTGATGAACGAAGTGCTGGCGCAGGCTGCCGCACGACCGGCGTTTTTTAATCATCCGCTCATGGTGGCGCGCCCGGTCAAAAAACGCGCCATCATCCTGATCAGCACCGACCGCGGCTTGTGCGGCGGGCTGAATGGCAATCTGTTCCGCGAGGTGACGAAGGTTGACAAAAGCACGACCTTCATCACCGCCGGGAAAAAAGCGTCGCAATTCATTGTGCGCACGAAACGTCCGCTCGCGGCGGAATTCACCTACAAGGACGCGCCGCAGTTCGCCGAGGCGCGGGCCATTTCCAAATTCGCGCAGGATTTGTTTTTGAAGGGCGAGGCGGACGTGGTGGAAATTTTGTTCACGAATTTCATCTCGACCCTGGTGCAGCAGCCGAAGATCGTGCCGTTTCTGCCGATTGGAAAAATCATGGCCGCCACGGCGGGCGTGCATGCGGAGGCGCAGGAATTGTCAAAGACGCACGCGCCGGAAGACACGTTTGAATTCGAGCCGGACGAAGCGTCCGTGCTGGGCGCGCTGCTGCCGCACAGCTTGAATTTCCAGATGCACCAGGTTTTGCTGGAGGCGAAGGCCAGCGAACACAGCGCGCGCATGGTGGCGATGAAGAACGCCACCGACAACGCGCAGCAGCTCATCAAGGATCTGACGCTCGAATACAACAAATTGCGCCAGTCAAACATCACGAAGGAATTGTTGGAAATCGCCACCGCGCAAATGGCGGTCGGCTAAAATATTTTTATGAACAAAGGCAAAATCGTTCAAATCATCGGCCCGGTCGTGGACGTGGAATTCCCCGAAGCGCTGCCCGCCATTTACAATGCGCTGACCGCCGAGTATGTCCTGCCCGGCGGCGCCAAGACCAAGCTGACGTTCGAAGTGCAGCAGCATCTCGGCGACAACTGGGTGCGCGCCGTCGCCATGAGCACCACCGAGG
>Ga0181537_10003090_pt1 | contig 14432 bp, 23 predicted proteins | sample PEATcosm2014_Bin_39_FD_119765 | JGI IMG/M metagenome (GOLD analysis project Ga0181537, IMG submission 119765) | Peatland microbial communities from MTU Mesocosm Facility, Houghton, MI, USA - PEATcosm2014_Bin23_10_metaG | ecosystem: Environmental > Terrestrial > Soil > Wetlands > Peat | place... | reverse complement strand
GCTACAAGGGCTACCTGGAAGATCGCCGCCCGAACTCCGAAGCCGATCCCTATCAGATCGTCTCGCAAATCCTGAAGACGATTAACAGCGTCCCCAAGCCAGAAGTTGTTGCCTAAAGGCTTAGCCAGCCGCCTGGGACGAAAACCTGTGATGTGGAGAATTGGAAAGCGCATCTGCTTTCCGATTCTTCGCATCCTTCTCCATTTCTACCTTCAGTCACGATTCGGACCGCTGCGGTAGCAGAATTGTTGAATCCGCCAATCGTTCCAAGCAAGAATTTCATGTTTTCTTGACGTTTACATCAGTCAATATTTATTGTTTCTTTATCCATAGGCTCTTGGTCGATCTGCTGCCGTGTACTTGGGTTCCCTTCCGACGAGAGCCGAGTCGGAGCAAGAAAGGTGGGTAAAACGATGAACACCGTTCTTTGGATGGCCCAGATCATTTTGTCCGCGGCGTGCCTGATTAGCGCGTTCAGCAAGATACGTGTGTCTGGAAGGCAATGGAGAACGCAGCAAGTCCTGTCGGGGGCCGGATTTGTTGGGATGCCCGACGAGCTGGCAGCTGCAATCGCTTTATTGGAGATTGCCGGAGCGCTGATATTGCTGGTGCCGGTTGACCTTTGGGCGCCAGATATTCTTCTGCGAATGGGAGCTGCGGGTCTTGCGCTGCTGGCGATCGTTTCCTGTATTTATCGCGCGCGCCGCCAGGAACATACCACTCCGAACATAGTCATGTTTCTGCTAGCGCTCTTCGTGATCGTTGGGCGATGGCCGCGGTAAGCAGATCGGTTTTCACACTCGGGTTCCGGTTTGAAACTGGTTGTAAGCTTTATTCGCGAATTGCAGGATTTGAGCGACTGATTCGTCACGATTGCGATTCGCAATACGTCTTCAATTGAAGACGAGTCACCCGTCCCGCCATATTGGATTCCACCCAAGTTCGGATACTCGCCTACTCTTGGATGATTGAGCATTCCTGTTTTCGTCGGATTGTGCCTAAACCCACACCTTATGGAACAGCAGGATCGTCAAGATCCGGCTGTTTGTTTTGTGGAGTTTAGGGGATGCGTTTTCAGCACCCTTTTGGAACAGTCCGTTATGGCGGCTTTTTGTCGTGGATGACCCGGTGGACGGTGGCCCTGGAGACGCGATAGTTTCGGGCGATCTGGCCGAGGCTCAACGTGCTTGGGTTGTATTGCGCGGGATAGGGCCAGCACCGCATTTGTGTCGACCGTGGAATCTGAATGGCGTCTTCACGAACACCGGCAAGACTCCTGCCAAGAATGCCGGATGGAGTTGCGTTAATGAATTTGCGAAAAATGAATCGGACTTCAAGTGGTGGCGCATTCCATATATGAATCAAACGTTGGTTGCTCCAAATGATCAAGATATGTCCATCTTGCATCTGTTGATGGCTCCAAAAATCACTCAACCCCTCTTGGATACCATAAAGACTGCGGAAGTCCACTTGTTCGTCTATGGATCGGCTGTCTATCTTGACGTTTTCGGCGAGTGGCACTGGCTTACTTTCTATCAAGAACCGGAGCCAGACGGCCAAGCATGGGACAGTTGCACAAATGGCAACGACACAGGCGATGTTCGTTATCCTCCACCACCGCTTGGCGGCGTTCCAAATGCCCCGAATAACCTGTCGATTCCATTTAACCCGACTAATTGACGGCGTGTGTGCCAACCGTCTTATTGCCCGGATATCTTATTGAAACCAGGCGCAACGGATGGGTACCTTAGGCGCCCTGGGACACACTGGGAACGGCTATCGCACCCGCGACCTCTGTCCACTACGTTTTTTCTTTCAAAAATTTGGCTCCTCAGAATTGAATGACGCCATTTGGGTCTGGGCAACATAGACATGCGCATTACACAAATGCCGGAGAGTTTCTGTTTCGATCTAGACGGAGTGGAGCAGTCTCTCATTTCGGAAAGACAATTCGTACGCGTACTAGTAGGATCGATACCGATCGCAGGTGTGTGTCCGGAAAAATGCAATCTGCCAACGCCGCACCGTCAAAGTTGCCAGTTCCCGCGCGCTACGGGCTGGCAATCGCCCTTGTAGCAATGGCGTTAATCCTGTCGCTTGTTCTGCGAGTTCCGTTCGGAAACCCATTCTGGTTCTTCTTTTCCGTGGCGGTTATTGCCACAACATGGACTGCAGGACGAGGGCCGGGGTGGGTTGCGGTCGGTCTGAGCACACTCGCCGTTCTGTATTACTTCATTCCGCCTATTTATTCGTTTGCACTGAAGCCACCGGATGTTCCCTTCTTTCTGACATTCGTCGGATGTGAAGTGATCGCGAACAGGCTGATTGGATGGCAACAGGAAGCGGAAAACGCGGTTCGCCGATCCCGTGACGAACTTGAATTACGGGTAGCCGAACGCACCAATGAACTGAAGTGAGCAAACGAGACGCTTTTGGCGCAGATGGCCGAGCAACGGAGAACTGAGGAGGCGCTCCAGAAAACACGCACGGAACTTGCCCGCGTGGTTCGAATCACAACCATTGGCGAACTAACGGCTTCGATTGCTCACGAAGTCAATCAACCGCTCGCCGCTGTGGTGGCCAACGCAGATGCCTGCGTGGCCTGGCTCGCTCTCCAGAGTCCAAATCTTATGGAGGCTCGCGCCGCCGCCGAACGCACCATTCAGGGCGCGACACGCGCATCGGAAGTAATCACTCGGATTCGCTCGCTAATCAACAAGACCGCGCCCGAGAAAGTTCAGGTTCAGTTGAATGACGTTATTGAGGAAACGATTGCCCTGGCCGATCGCCAAGCGTCAAAGAATAATATTCCAGTGGTAACCGAGTTCGCACAGAACCTCCCTGTCGTGCTTGGGGATAGGATCCAGTTGCAACAGGTTATCCTCAATCTGATGTTGAATGGAATCGAATCAATGTCCAGCATCAATCACCGGCTCCGGCGACTGCTAGTCCGGTCCCAGATTCACGAGGATAACCAGGTTTGTGTTTCCGTCGAGGACAGTGGCATTGGCGTGAGCGCGGAGAATATGCCTCGATTATTCGAACCGTTTTTTACGACTCGATCGCAAGGTATAGGGATGGGACTGGCCATTAGCCGCTCGATTATTGAAGCGCATGGCGGACGGCTATGGGTGGAGTCGGTTGTCGGCCAGGGTTCCGTGTTTCAGTTCGCATTGCCGCGTGGAGACGGTTCAGCCTCATGAGAGAGCCGGACCCAATTGTATTCGTGATCGATGACGATGCGCTCATTCGAGACGGAATCCAGAGCTTGATTCGGTCGATCGGCCTGCGTGCGGAAACATTCGCTTCGGCGCGTGATTTTATGCTGGCGAAACGCCCGGACGCGCCAGCCTGCCTGATCCTTGACGTGCGGATGCCAGGCTTAAGCGGTCTGGACCTTCAACGACAGCTGAGCGACGCCAAGATCGACATCCCCATCATCTTCATCACCGGCCACGGCGACATTCCAATGACAGTGCGCGCGATGAAGGACGGAGCGATGGAGTTCCTGACAAAGCCGGTCCGCGGCCAGGACCTTTTGGATGCCGTTCAAAAGGCAATTGCCCATCACCGAAAGCACAGGAACGAGCGTGCTGAACTTGCCGAAACCCGCAAACGGTTCGACTCTCTCACTCCGCGCGAAACGGAAGTGCTGAACCTGGTTGTCGCTGGTCTACTGAACAAGCAGATTGCGGATGAACTGGGGATGAGCGAACTGACTGTCAAGACCCATCGTGCGCATGTGATGGAGAAGACCACGGCCGATTCTCTCGCGCATCTTTTCCGGATGACTGAACAACTCCGAAGTTCCCTCCGCAAGTGAGCATTCATCTCCTCCTAAAGCAGGATAGATTTTGAGTTCTCATATTGTTAGCCTCGTAACTGGCAGCCGATGTTATCCGGCGCTGGAGGGGACGCAGTCAATTGAACCAAACTCTAACCGAAATCGGAATCATCGCTATTGTTGACGATGATGAACCCCTTCGTGAAGCGTTGGGCAGCGTATTGAAAGCCGCTGGATTCTCAATCGACACATTCACATCGGCTGAGGAATTCCTCGACTCTCCTCAACGCCAGAAGATGGCGTGCCTGATCCTTGATGTGCGCTTGCCGGGGATGAGCGGCATCGAGTTGCAGAGGCGGCTTTGTGAAAGCGGCGACGCAATACCAATCATCTTCGTGACTGCACACGGTGACGCATCCCTTCGTGATATGGTCCTGAAAGCTGGTGCTGCCGGCTTCTTGAACAAGCCCGTCCGAAGCGATGCGTTGCTGAGGGAGATCTATGCGGCTCTCGAAAAGACCGCGAATGAAGAACATTCATGACGAATGCTACTTAGGAGGCGAAACGTGCACTCTACACAGATGACCAGAGCGATAGACAAAACCTGCGTAATGCTCCGGAGTGGAAATAATCTCCGTGAATACTCGATCTCGTCGGGCGCAATCGTGGGAAAAAGCCCAGCGTTGCGATCGGTATTACAACAGGTAAACCTGGTCGCGCCAACGGATGCGACCGTGCTGATCCTGGGTGAAACGGGAACAGGAAAGGAGCTGATTGCGCGGGCAATTTATGAGCGATCAAATCGATCGAAGCGCCCGTTTGTCCGGGTAAATTGCGCGGCAATTCCCGCATCGTTGATTGCTTCAGAGTTATTCGGACACGAGAAGGGCGCCTTCACCGGCGCGCTGCAGCGGCGTCTTGGCCGCTTTGAAGCCGCAAATGGCGGAACGATCTTCCTTGATGAAATCGGCGAGCTGCCGATGGAGACGCAGATCGCGCTGTTGCGCGTGCTTCAAGAGCGAGAGATCGAGCGCGTAGGCAGCAGCCATTCGATTCCCGTGGATGTTCGCATCATAGCGGCAACTAATCGCGACCTCAAAACCGCAGTTGCCGATGGCACATTTCGCAGTGATATGTACTACAGGCTTAATGTCTTTCCCATTCATATGCCCGCCCTGCGCGAGCGAAAGGAAGACATTCCGCTCCTGGTGGAGTATCTGGTCCAGCGGTACGCCGGCAAGGCCGGAAAGAAGTTTCATTCTATAAAAGAGAATGCGTGCGAGCTACTTCAAACGTATGACTGGCCAGGGAATATCCGCGAATTACAGAATGTAATTGAGCGAGCCGTGATTCTGTGTGAAGACGAGACATTCTCAGTTGAGGACACCTGGCTGAAACGCGAAACGGCGCCTCGCTCCGGACGCCTTGCCCCTCTTGCCGCTACAATTGCCGACCGCGAAAGAGAGGTGATTGAAGCAGCACTCGCAGAGTCAAAGGGCCGCATATCGGGACCGTATGGCGCGGCTGCCAAGCTTGGCGTTCCGCGACAAACGCTGGACTCGAAGATTGCCAATCTGCAAATCAGCAAGGTCCGGTTCAAGGTCCAACCGCCTATGGAAGCCCCCGCCTACTCGTAACTTCCAGATGGGCTGGACCTGGCTATGATTCAAATTACATTGCAATAAACTGGACATGCGCAACTTAATTTACCTGCGCCTGTCCTTGTCCTATCTGACGATTACTATCCTATCTTGTATTTGCCGGTCCAGAATGCAACTTAGATTGCTCCTTCCAGATAGCCAGCAATAAAGCGCCGCATAACTCGCCAGCTTGTTCGTGCCTTCCTGTATCGCCATCATTCAACCCTACTCTTCGGCGATGCCTTCTATTTGTGAGGTTCTCTGCGGACCGAAGCACGTAACATGGCGTCGCGAAAAGTTCTGATATGTCAGCATTTCTGAGCTATCGGCGGGTTATCTCATCATAAGTCACTGAAAACATTTCATGTTATGTTGGCCGCAGGATTGCACCTATAGAGAGCGTAACAGGAGCGCAAGGCGACTGCACCCGCCGGAAATAGCTCCTCTCGGAGGAGAGCATGATAAGGAAGATTGAATCGGTAACGGACGAGTCCAGCAAGATTTCTTTGCACAGGCCACAGTTTGGGTTGTTTTACGTGCTTGTGCTGGGAACGTCGATTGCATTGCCTAGCCTGACCTGGGCATGCGACTCCGTTCTTGGAAACTCGCCTGATGTCAGCTTGCAGCGAGGCGGAGGCCAAGGCAACGGACAACAGAACCCTGCGCCGCAACCGCCGCCCAACGGAAATGGCGGGCAGGGAAACAATCAGCCACCCGCGCAGGCCCAGCCGCCTAAGAGCGGAGATGACCGCCCGCATCATGGGCCTTCGCGTCCTGGCACTCGCCCGCGTCCTCCGCAAAGCGGTGGTCCGGCGACCGGACCTGTGCGTCCAGGTTCTGGCTCAGTGCCCCATGGTCCTCGTCCTGCGCGTCCGCCGATGCAAAATCCACCGCAATATCATCCTGTGCCGCGGCCACCTGTGCATCACTTTCCGTCGCATGGCCACGGCCGTCCGCATTACGCGTGGGGCATTGGAAATGGGTGGCGACTTCATCAGTTCTTCCTCGGAGACATGCGGCATATCAATCGGATGCATCGCCATTACTTCTATGCCGGTGGCTACTTACCGCCGATACTTGCAGATCGGATTCAGCCCGTTCCGAACGATCTCATGTTGTATCTGCCGCTCGTGCCGCCAGGGCTCGAGGTTGGGTATTACGACGGCTACCGCCTGCTCTACGACCCCTACACGTTGGAAGTCTTCAGCGTGATCGATTTGTACCGGTACTAAAGGGCATTCGAAATGATCGCTGGTATTTAACAGAGATCAATGGCCTGCGATTCATTGACGGTTTCGCAGCAAGACAAAAGGAAGGGAGAAGCAATGTGGAGCAATTCAAACCCAGCAAGCAATAACCAGGCTGGCGTGGCAAGTGAAAGCAAATGCGAGCCCCGCTGGTGGACCGTCTGGAAGTGGACCGAGCGCGTCTTGTTCACCACTGGACTTGGACTGTTAGCAATCTATGGAGCGGTTCGAGTCGAAAGCTGCCACAGTTCACAAGCTGCGTTGAAGAGCTTCACCGCTCTTGAATCATCTCTATCTTCCACGACGAAGAGTTACGTGGAGGAAAACAATTCGAGTTACAAAAGGATAACAATGCGAGCTACGAAGGCGATAGCAATTCGCAGCAAACGGACTTAAGCACCTGGGACAAAAAGCGGGTTCACGCCTACAACGAGGGCTCATCCAAGCAGTTTGGCGCTCCGCTGGCAGTGCTTCAAATTCCCAAGATTCATCTGATAGTGCCACTGCTGGATGGAACCGATGACCTGACACTCAACCACGCTGTAGGGAGCATCGCCGGTACAGCAAGGCCTGGAAAGGAAGGGAACATCGGTATTGCCGGTCATCGCGACGGCTTTTTCCGAGGACTGAAGGACGTGAAGCTCGGAGACTCGATTGAGCTAAGAACCGTGAAGGGAACAGATAAGTACGTTGTCGATCAGATTCGCATTGTCAAACCAGACAACGTGAGTGTTCTAAAGCCACGGCCCTCCTCTTCACTTACGCTCGTTACCTGCTACCCGTTTTACTTCATTGGCAGCGCACCACAACGGTACGTCGTCATGGCTTCTCTCGAACGCGAGACAAGCAGTGGATCTCGAATTTCAATTCCAGGTCCGGAACCACAACACACCACTAACAACAAGGAGAAAAGATGAAAACCCTGAATGCAATGTCTCTCCGGATCGCCCGGAATACCGCTCTGATCGCTGCTGTCGCAATGGCGTCGTCCGGTGCCTGGGCGCAGGATACAACCACCACAACCGTACAGCATGGCCTGCCTTCTTTCATCGCGGAAGTGAAGAACGCCCAGGTCGTGTACGTCGAGGGCAATGACCTTGTCCTCAAACTCGAAAGCGGAAAGCTCGAGCATCTGGTCGTCCCTGAGTCGGATAAGTTCACGATTGGCGGCAAAGAAGTTACCGTGCATGAACTGACGCCTGGAACAAAGTTGACCCAGACAATCACTACGACGACTGCCCCCCGGTTTGTCACCACGGTGAGAACAATCAAGGGAAAAGTGTGGCACGTGAATGCGCCCAGGACAGTGATCGTTACTCTGCCGGACCACACCAACCAGGTCTTCTCGGTCCCCAATGACGCCAAATTCATCGTCAACGGGAAGGAGAAGTCGGTGTTTGAACTGCGGAAGGGAATGACCTTCGAAGCGACCATCGTAACGGAAAGCGGCGAGACGATTATGTCGCGGGCCAAATCCGTCACGGGAGTTGCATCGGCACCACGGATCGTTCCTGTGCTTGGCGTGATGCTGTTCCAGCCGCCGGCGCCTGAAGTGGCTTCGGCGCCGGTCACAGAAGCCAACGCGGAGCCGCCGACGGAGACGCTGCCGAAGACCGCAACGAGTCTGCCTTTGATGGGACTGCTTGGGGGACTTGCTTTGGCGGGGTCAATTGGCCTGAAGGCAATTCGGCAAAAGGCCAGCAACTAATAGGGACCGCCCGTTCGGATGAACTTACTGGACGGGCGCTCGGTCTCGATCGAATTGAGCGAGTGCGGTGTTGAAGCGATGTTGAATTGCTTCGAGCGCCTGCAGTCCGGAAAGCACGGTTCTTCAGCAAATGAGATGAACCACTAACCATCGAGTCAGCGGGAAAATTCGGCTAACTCAAAAGGAGATCACCATGAATTCGAAGAGGACAGGAATGTTCTATTCGCTGCTATCCATGGCGGGGATGCTTGCGGGCATTTCTCCCGCTAATGCCGCGGACACGGTGGCGCTAGCCCCTGTTCAGGTAAACATAACGGTCACGGCAAACGTGGCCAATAACAAGCGCATGCCTGAGATCGCCCAGACCGATGTTTTGGTCAGGCAGGGCAAAGCGCGCCTGGAAGTAACAGGCTGGGTTCGGGCCAAGGGAGACCAGGCGGGGCTTGACTTGTTTGTGCTCATCGACGATGCATCCGACCCGAGGCTCGGCTTGCAACTCGACGATCTGCGCAGCTTCATTCAAGCTCAGCCGGAAACGACCGCGATTGGGCTCGGATACATGCGAAATGCGACGGTTGATATTGTCCAAGGTCTCACCACAGACCACGAACAGGTGACCAAGGGGATTCGTTTGCCCTTGGGAAATGCAGGCGCCTACGGCAGCCCATACCTTTCCGTGATCAACCTGATGAAGGGCTGGCCCGACGATGGTCATCGCCGTGAGGTCTTAATGATCACGGATGGAATCGATCGCGCGCGGCATCATGTCGGCTTCCACCGCGGATTCAGCACCGACCCGGATGCCGAGTCTGCAATCGCAGTGGCCCAGAGAACCGGAACGATCATCCACTCCATTTATGCACCTGGTGCGGGGTCGTTGCGCCATCACTACTGGGTGGCGACAAACGGTCAGATGAATATGGCACGGTTGTCAGACGCAACTGGCGGAGCGTCCTACTACCTCGGACTTCACAATCCAGTCAGCTTCAAGCCCTATCTCAATGCACTGCAGCAGGTATTCGACAACCAATACTTATTGAGCTTCACAGTCAAGCCAGCCAAGAGGGCCGGGCTGCAGAGCATCAAGCTGAGCACCGAGGTGGCAGGCGTGGATCTTGCCGCTCGCGATGCAGTATGGGTGCCTGCCGCCAGGTAAGTCTGACGGCATGCTCCCAACTCTATCGCGTTGAGCTTCGGGGCAATCGTCGTTCGCGGCTGCGGCCGCCGGACAGTTCTCACGATTGCCCTGTGAGTTCCAATTGTTACTGCTACGGACCTTGCGACTCCCGAGCGCACGGAACGCGCAGCGATTAACTCAGGGCCGAGAAGGCCAGATTCATGAAGCAGCACGTTAGAACCTACTCATAACAAGGAGGCTGATTATGTCTGATCAGGGAACACCGCTGTATCCGATTACAAATGACACGTCGAATGGCGAAATCGAATCTCGCCCGCAGGAAAGGCTCTGCCGTCTTCAGTACATGATTGCCCTTCTTCTGGAGAAGAACGAACAAATTCGGCCGGAACTTGCCGCCCAAAAATCCGGAGAGCAATTATGATCCGCCGACAAAGTTTAGTCAGCAGAAAATCGAGGAGTTAGTATGCAAACGGCGGATATTCATAACCTGGAATTCATTCTGCTTTTCCTTATGGTGTTGGTTGCCGGATTGGCTGCGCTGGCCCGCCGGTTTCAGACGCCATATCCCATCGTCTTGGTCGTAGGGGGCTCTCGGTTTCGTTGATTCCCAATGTCCCTCATGTCTCTCTGCAACCGGATATCGTCTTCCTTGTTTTGCTTCCACCACTGCTTTTTGGCGCGGCGTTCCACACTTCATGGCGCGATTTTCGGCTGAACCTGCCCCGCATCCTTTCGCTGGCGTTCGGGCTGGTGGGATTCATCGCGGCTGCTCTCGCGTATACGAGTGGCTGGCTTCTGCCGGGATTCGATCACCGCACGGGTTTTGTGCTAGGCGCGCTGGTTGCAAGTACAGATGCCATTGCAGCCTCCGCGATTGCGAAGCGGCTTGGCTTGCCCAAGCGCATTATCGACGTGCTTGAAGGCGAGAGCCTGGTGAACGACGCCACATCTCTGCTGGCTCTCGATTTCTCTGTCGCGATGCTGGTGGGTAATCAGGTTCCGGCCGTTGGCGCCGGTGCGCTCCGTTTGATCTATCTCGCTGCGGTGGGTGTTCTGGTGGGACTCGTCGCGGGCCGGCTCATCCGCTGGGGGCAAGTACGGTTGACCGATGCACCGATTGAAATCACTCTCACGCTTGTTGCTCCCTACCTCTCGTATATCGCTGCGGAGTCAGTCCACGCGTCCGGCGTGCTCGCAACCGTGGCCTGTGGCCTTTACCTGGGGCACAAGCGATCGCAGCTGCTTTCAACGCGGGCGCGGCTCGAATCCGCCGCGGTGTGGAACACGCTCGACTTTGTCTTGAATGGGCTGGTTTTTATCCTAATCGGATTTCAGTTGCCGACGATTCTGGCGGCCATACGTAACATGAGCCTTCCGGCACTTGTCTTATCCGGGATTACCGTCACGGTTCTTATGATTGCGCTCCGCTTGATCTGGGTCTTTGCCGAGTCATGGATCTCGCAAGCGATTCGGCGAGTGATCAAGCGGCCGGACACTTCAATGCCGCCCACGGAGTTACTCCTTGTCGGATGGACTGGCATGCGGGGTGTAATAGCATTGGCTGCCGCAATGTCCCTGCCGGAGTTGTTGAACGATGGGACGGCCTTCCCGCAGCGCGATGTGCTCATCTTCCTCACGTTCTGCGTCATTCTGGTCACGCTGGTTGCGCAGGGCCTGAGTCTGCCGCTCCTGATCCGCAAACTCGGAATGGCAGCCGCGTTTGCTCCGAGCTGTGAGGAAAACGAGGCCCGCCGCCGCATGCTCTCATCTGCGATCAGCCACATTCGAGATCTCCGCGGGTTGGCAAACCCCGCAGAAGAGGAAGCCCTCTCCGATCTCCTACATCATTATCAGCAGCGGTTCGAAGAAGCGGACTCGACCTCCAAAGCAGAGGACTTGGACGTGGCAAACTACGAACAGTATCGCCGGTTGAGTACCCAGCTTCGCGCTGTGGAGCGGTCAACAATCCTGCACATGCGCGATCAGAACACGATCAACGACGAAGTACTGCGCACACTGGAACGCGAACTTGACCTGATGGATGCGCGCTTTCTGCCGTCTCACCCCTAGCTGCAAACTGTGCTTTTGTCATGAAGCAGAGATTCTGTTGCCGATTTTTCGGCATTTCTGAAACTTCGGCGATGCTGCTTCCCGTAGGCCTTAGTAATTACAAGGCTGCGACTTGGCACTGGAATTGCAGTTATTGATTGCATCACAAATGTGGGTGAGAGTTAAAAGGTTGGCGCGACCCACAGTTATGTGAGCAAGGGAGGGAGTGTAAATGGATCTGCAGTTGAAGGGAAAGAGAGCTATTGTCACCGGAGGGAGTGCGGGGATCGGTCTTGCGGTCGCACAGTTTCTAGCAAGCGAAGAGGTCGAAGTCACGATCCCCGGGCGCAGCCTCAAGAAAGCCCAGGAGGCGATCGCATCGATTGCTACAAATGTACGAATAGTCGAAGCAGACCTCGGCACGGTCCAAGGCGCCCGAAAGCTCATTGATCAGGTGCCGGAAACGGATATCCTTGTTAGCAATCTTGGAATCTACGAGTCGAGAGCATTTGTCGAAATTACCGATGAAGACTGGCTTCGGTACTTCGAAGTGAACCTGCTCAGCGGCATTCGTCTATCACGACATTACTTTCCGCTCATGCTTCGGCAAAACTGGGGAAGAGTGATATTCGTATCCAGCGAAGCAGGCGCGGAGACGCATCCCGATATGATTCATTACGGCGTGACTAAGACCGGGCAACTCGCTTTGTCACGCGGCTTGGCGGAAATGACAAAAGGAACGAATGTGACTGTAAACACTGTCTTGCCGGGGCCGACGCGGTCAGAAGTCAATACGGGTTTCATTCAAGGATTGGCATCGACTCCGAATGCGACGCCCGCGCAAGCCGAAAAGGAGTTCTTCGAGAAGCAACGACCCACATCGCTCATTCAGCGAATGGCGGAAGGCAACGAAGTGGCCAGTCTTGTCGCCTATCTCGCGAGCCCGCTGGCAGGCGCTACAAATGGTTCAGCAATCCGTTGCGAAGGCGGAATCCTGCGAGGTATCTTATGAGACACAAGAGCAGCCTGGCTGAGCAAAGCGATGAGACGCTTCCACTCCGTCGAAACTCAGCTCGGTATACCGTGAGATTGTCGATGCGCCTTCAGCTTGTGTGCCCACGAAGGCTCAAGATTGCTTAGCGGGACTGGGCCATTCGCCGTGCGGATATCCGGATCGATGGTTCGAACCTTCGAGTGAATGACCTGACCGTTGCCCAAGTCGGGGGAAACCAATGCAGAGGCGGTCAATATCGCCTTTAGGCAATCTTGCAGCTCTGCGTCGGGATAGGATCCAAGATGATCCCATAGCTTCCTATCGGATAACCAAAGCTCAGTTTCGCCAAGGATTCCAATTGTCGACGCACGCCGGAGTGGTCGGGCTGTGAGTTGATACAAGACAACGCTCTTCGGGGCGGACCAGCACTCCGAGTCACATGTGAGATATAGCTCTGCGAATCTGCGAGCTAACTGCTGGCTGGCAAAGACAATTCGACCTTCCTGAATTACAAAACCAGAGATAATTGCGGGCACTTCGTTCTGAGGAATGAGATGAAGCGTGACCGCGTCGCGAAAACTGTAATCGATTCTATCCGCGCAAAGCCGCGGAGATTGCTGCTCTAATAGCGGCCACTTCCCTTCCTCTAGCAGGGCATGCCAATCCACGCGATGCTTTGCGCAAATGCCAGGTATCGAGGTGCCACTGACCTACTGCTCCTTTACATCGTCATGAAAGGCTTGCCGCGATGGTGTATCGAATACGTAATCGATGACGTGGCTTAATGCAGTGTGACTCACGTCGTGTAGCAGCGCCGCAGCCTGCTCCTCGACAGAGGCACCCAGAAGGCGCACAAGAAGCATTGCGCCCACAGAATGCTCATAACGGGTGGATGTAGTCCCGACTCCAAGGAGCGACGTCACACCTCCCATGTACACGCCTTTCAGGCGCTGGACCGGGTCGCTCTGAATCAGATCCAACAGCAGCGGTTCATCCAATTCGAAAAGTCCATAAAACATCTCGTCGATGATCATGTTTCAATGGTAAGACATGTTGATGAAGCGAAATCGCCCGCTGTTCCGAAATCACACCCAACATCCCGCATTCTCGTCAACTGCCATCTCAGCATTTCTGGTTGTTCGGCATTTCTGAAGATTCGGCGCCGCCACTTACTATAAGTGTGAGTAATTACAAGGGTTTTATCTGGCACTTGGGTTGCAGTTATCTATTGCATCACAAGAGTCGACCGGGGCAGAAAGGTTTGCACGATCCACGGTCACCGCTTTGGCTTCGATGCCAAACGTGTCAAGTACTTGAGGTACTCGGCGAATGTCTCCGGAATGACGCGATAGAAGACATTCAGCCCATCCTTCCGGGAAGTTATCAGCCTCTGCTCGGTCATCACCTTCAGATGGTGCGACAGGTTTGGCGCGGAAATGCTGTGCTTGGCAAGGATTTCGCCACAAAACATTTCGTTGTGCTTTGCAATTTGAGTGTAGATAGCAAGACGGTGCGGGTCTCACAACGCTTTCCCTATCTGCACGACCTCGTGGTCCGTCATCTGTTCCATGCCCTTTCAGGTGCAATGGCCGCATTTTGGCCGCAAACATAATCGTCGACCGGCCTGAATCCACCGCACCCGATGGATTGGTTCCCGTGCCGTAAGATGACGAAATATCCGCCGGCATTTTCAGATTCGATTCCGTCGATCCCACTAATCACGGAACCTGGATAGAGTGCGGCGATCTCCGCATCCAACTGCCGCATCAATGCACTGGCCTGTTCATCTTTTGGGCTCGTCGCGAGAATTACGCTGGCGGATGCGTGATGGTCTAAAGCCGGAGCCAAAGTCGGCCCGTCCGCTGAAAACGT
>Ga0181537_10003089_pt1 | contig 14437 bp, 11 predicted proteins | sample PEATcosm2014_Bin_39_FD_119765 | JGI IMG/M metagenome (GOLD analysis project Ga0181537, IMG submission 119765) | Peatland microbial communities from MTU Mesocosm Facility, Houghton, MI, USA - PEATcosm2014_Bin23_10_metaG | ecosystem: Environmental > Terrestrial > Soil > Wetlands > Peat | place... | reverse complement strand
TGCTCCTCGGACTCTCGTTGCTGATCGAGACGCGGCTCTCGGCGGCGGTGTTGCACCTGCATCGCGGGCTGGTGGTGCTCGCGGGTTGCGCGCTGCTCGCCGGCGTCGCGGGCTACTTTTCGCTCGCCTGTAGCCGTCACGACACGCTGCGCTTCGGGCGCCTCTCGATCCCGGTGCCGAGCGGACGCACCGCGCTCGCCCAGGTCGGCGCGGCGTGCGCCGACCTCCTGTGCGCGGCGGGTGTTCTGTACGTGCTGCTGCCGCCGAACGCGATGATCGGCTACTTCGCCTTCGCGGGCCTGTTCTTGATTGCGATCGCCGCGGGCATCCTGTCGAACGTGCCGGGCGGTGTCGGCGTGTTCGAATCGGTGCTGCTGCTGCTGTTTCGGCAGGTGCCGCCGGATCAGCTGCTGGGATCGGTTCTCGCCTATCGATTGATCTACTACCTGGGTCCCTTTGCGCTCGCACTCGGGCTCCTCGGCGGCCATGAGCTCTGGCTGCACCGCGCGCCGTTGGTGCGCATGGGACGACTCGCCCGCACCTGGCTCGGCGCGGTCACGCCGCAGGCGAGCGCGCTCGCGGTGTTCGGTGCGGGCGCCGTGCTCCTGCTCTCGGGCGCGACGCCGGGCCTCGGAGCGCGACTCGCGATCCTGCACCGGATGGTGCCGCTGCCGGTGCTCGAGCTCTCGCACCTGCTCGGCAGCGCGGTGGGCGTGGGCCTGCTGGTGCTCGCGAACGGCCTGTACCGGCGGCTCGATGCGGCGTGGTACCTCACGATGTGGCTGCTGTGCGCCGGTGTCCTCAGCGCGCTCTTGAAGGGCTTCGACATCGAGGAGGCCATCGTTCTCGGCGCCGTCGCGGTGATGCTGGTGCTCGGGCGCGAGCGCTTCCGCCGGCGCGCCTCGCTCATCGAGCAGCGCTTCTCGGGGCCCTGGATCATCGCGGTGCTGCTGGTGTTCGGTGCCGCGCTCGGGATCGTCATCTTTGCCTATCGCCATGTGCCCTACAGCAAGGAGCTGTGGTGGGAATTCGCCTTCGAGGCGCCGGCGCCACGGAGCCTGCGCGCCATGCTGCTCGCTCTGATGATCGCGGCCGCCTATGCACTCTGGCGGCTGCTGCGGCCCTCGAAGCCCGCGATCCTGCCGCCGAGCGAGGAGGACCTCGAGCAGGCTGCGCGTCTGGTGCGCGACGCGCAGGACCCCACCGCCAATCTGGCGCTGCTCGGTGACAAGAGCTTCCTGTTCACCGAGGGGCGCACGGCCTTCGTCATGTACCAGGCCTCGGGGAGCAGCTGGGTCTCGATGGGGGATCCGGTGGGCGAGCCCGTGGTGTTCGAGGAGCTGGTGTGGACCTTCATCGAGCGCTGCGACGGCATGGCGGTCTCGCCGGTGTTCTATGAGGTGACGCCGGAGCATCTGCCGCTCTACATCGATCTCGGCCTCACCTTGAGCAAGCTCGGCGAGGAGGCGCGCGTGCCGCTCGAGGACTTCTCGCTCGAGGGCCCGGCGCGCGCGGACGTGCGGCACTCGCACCGCCGGGCGCAGCGCGACGGGGCGCAGTTCGAGCTCGTGCCGCCCGCCGCGGTGGGACTGCTCATTCCGGCGCTCGAGCGCGTCTCGAGCGAGTGGCTCGCGGCGCGCAACACCGCGGAGAAGCGCTTCTCGCTCGGCTTCTTCCAGGCACGCTACCTCGAGCACTTTCCCTGTGCGGTCGTGCGGCGCGAGGGGGCCATCGTCGCCTTCGCCAACCTGTGGCGCGCGCGCGGCGGCACGGAGCTCGCGGTCGACCTCATGCGCTACAGCGAAGCCGCGCCCAAGGGCGTCATCGAGTTCATGCTCGCCGAGTGCATGCTCTGGGGGCGCGCGCAGGGCGCGCGCTGGTTCAGCCTCGGCATGGCACCGCTCGCCGGGCTCGAGGAGCACGCGCTGGCGCCCGCCTGGCACAAGGTCGGAAGGCTGGTGCAGCGCTACGGTGAGACCTTCTATCCGTTCGAGGGCGTGCGCAAGTTCAAGGAGAAGTTTCTGCCGGTGTGGCGGCCGCGCTATCTCGCCGCCCCCGGCGGCATCGGCATGGCGGGCGCACTGCTCGATGTCACGACGCTCATCTCCGGCGGCATGAGCCGGGTGCTCGCGAAGTAAGAAGCGGAGAGGCGAAGCAAGCGGGCGCCGCCTCAGACGCGCGCCGCGAGGCTCCAGGCGCGCGCGGCCTCAGACGCGCGCTGCGAGGCTCGCCTGCTGCGCGAACTCGCGCTCGATCTTCTGCGCGACCTCGCGCATCTTCGGCAGGAACTGCTCGACGGCTGATTTGAGCGTCACGGCGCTCGCCGCGAAGCGCACCGAGATCGTCGCGAGCACGCGATCCGCGCTCTGCACCGCGATGGCAAGGCTCGTCTCCTCCGACACGCGACGCGCGCGCTGCGCGACGCCATAGCCCTGCGCGCGTGTCTCGTTGAGCAGCAGCTCGATCTCGGGACGGCTGCGCGCGAGCCGATCCTCGGGCGAAGAGGAACGCGCCAGGAGCTCGATGATGGCCTCGCGTGCCGCCGGCTCGCAAAAAGCAAGGTACGCGCGGCCTTGCGCGGAGGCGAGCATCGGCACGCGCACCCCGGCGCCGTATTGTTCCAGGGCGAGCGGACTCTGGTGATCGGTGGTCTCGCGAATCATCATCGCGCCGCCCGCGGGGGTTGCGATCGCGACCGGCCAGACGATCTGCGTGCACAGGAGCGCGAGATGCGGTTTTGCGACGTGCGCGAGCATTGCCTCATCGTCGAAGCCCTCCGAGAGCGCACGCACCCGCACGGTCGGGCGATAGCAATCATCGTGCGGGTCACGCTCGACGTAGCCCGCGAGGCGCAATGTCTCGAGGATCCGGTAGGTGGTCGTGCGGGGCAGCTCGACCGCGCTCGCGAGCGTATTGATCGGTGCGCGTTCGAGACGATTGAGCTCGGCCAGCACCTCGAGTCCGCGATTCAGCGCACGAATCGGCCGGGTCGACTCGCGGGCGGCGGCATCGCGCGCGTGCTCCGCGATCTCACGTCCATTGGGGGCATAGGTGCTGGAGCTGGCCTTGGCATTGACGTGCATGGCGAGATTCCTCTACAGAACTCGGTTCGACCCTGGTGTACATGGATTGTATAGCATGGATCTGTACAAATCATGTACGAGATGGAGGGCGGCAGGGTGCGCCCCTAACCGCAGGGCGGGGCGCCAGGGCCCGTTACAGGCGTTTCAGGGCCTCGAGTGCGCGCTGGCGAGCCATCGCGTGGTCCACCAGTGGCTCGGGATAGGTGCGCCCGAGCACCACCCGCGCCGCCCGCAGAGCCTCGGGCGGGGCCATCCAGGGCTCGTGCAGCCAGACATCGTCGAGCGCCGCCAGCTCCGGAATCCAGCGCCGCACGTAGGCTCCGGTCGGATCGAACTTCTGGCCCTGCGTGACGGGATTGAAGATGCGAAAGAAGGGCGCGGCGTCGGCGCCGCTTCCGGCGACCCATTGCCACCCGAGCGTGTTGCTCGCCAGGTCGGCATCGACGAGCGTGTCCCAGAACCAGCGCGCGCCGGCGCTCCAGGGCTGGAGCAGGTCCTTGACCAGGAAGGAGGCGGCGATCATGCGTACGCGGTTGTGCATCCAGCCGCTGTGCCACAGCTCGCGCATGCCGGCATCGACGATGGGATAGCCGGTGGCGCCGCGCTGCCAGGCGGCGAGCGGCGCCGCATCCGGCGCCCAGGGAAAGCGCGCATAGCGCGCCCGCAGCGGTGCTTCCGGGGTGGCGGGGAAGTGGTACAGCAGGTGATGGGCGAACTCGCGCCAGCCGACCTCGGCGAGGAACTGCGAGTCACGCCAGCTCGTGTAGCGGCCGCGCCCGCTTGCGTGGCGGCGGGTCGCGTGCCAGATCTCACGCGGCCCGATCTCGCCGAAATGCAGATGAGGCGAGAGGCGCGAGGTGGAGGGTGCGGCCGGAAAATCGCGCTCGACCGAGTAGCCCTCGAAGGCGGTCTCGAGAAATTCCCGAAGGCGCCGCGCCGCGCCGGCGCTCCCCGGTGACCAGGTGCTGGCGAGTCCCTGTGCCCAGTCGATGCGCGGCACAAGCCCGAGCGCCTCGAGCGCGAGCGATCCGGGCCAGCGCGCGGGCGGCGGCACGTGCCCGGGTGCCGCGAGCGGCTCGACCGGCTCGGGGAGCGTGCGGCACTGACGCCAGAAGGCGCTGAAGACCTGAAACGGGCCGCCGCTCTTCGTCACCACCTCCCAGGGCTCGTGCAGCAGCGCGCTGTTGAAACTCGCCACCTCGAGGCCCTGCGCGCGCAGGGCCGCCTTGACGCGCTGATCGCGCGCGATCAGCGCCGGCTCGTAACGGCGATTCCAGTACAGGCGCGTGGCGCCGGTCTCGCGCGCCAGCTCGCGAAGCGAGGCGACGGCGTCCTCGCTCGAGCGCACGATGAGTCGCGAGCCGCGCTGCTCCAGCGCCTCACCGAGGCGGGCGAGGCTCGCATGCAGCCACCAGCGCGAGGCGCCGCCGGGCGCCCAGGCGCCCTCCTCGGCGGGTGACCAGAGATAAACCGGCACCACGGGTCCGCCGGCGCGGAGCGCCGCGGCGAGCGCCGGGTTATCGGCAACGCGCAGATCGAGGCGGAACCAGAGAAGGGTGCTCATTGCGCGCTTGGGAGCGTGATTAACTCGCCCGCCCCGCGCAACTTGCCGTTGCAGCGGGCTCCGTGAGGCAGTCGCGCCGGCATTTTCGGTACAATTCCGCTCCCTTTTTCCATCGAAAGCGGTTAAGGAACACGTTCGCACCATGTCGGAACACATCGCATTGACGTCCGCCGAGCGCGCTTCGGCACCGGTGGTGGCGGAGACGGTGATCATCGGGGCGGGCCCTTGCGGCCTGTTCCAGATCTTCGAGCTCGGTCTGCTCGGCATCTCGGCGCACATCATCGATTCGCTCGCGCAGCCCGGGGGCCAGTGCACCGAGCTCTACCCGGACAAGCCGATCTACGACATCCCGGCGCTGCCGGTGTGCGGCGCGCAGGAGCTCATCGATCGGCTGCTCGAGCAGGCGAAGCCCTTCCATGCGACTTTCCATCTCGGCCAGGAGGTCACCGAGCTCACACCGCTCCCGGACGGCAAATTCGAGATTGCCACCGTGCTCGGCACGCGGCTCATCGCGGGCGCGGTGGTGATCGCGGCCGGCGTGGGCTCGTTCCAGCCGCGCCGTCTGGCGCTCCCCGGCATCGAGGCGTTCGAGGGCAAAAGCGTCCACTATCGCGTGCGCAGTGCGAGCGACTATCACGGCAGGGATCTTCTCATCTGCGGCGGCGGCGACTCCGCGCTCGACTGGACCGTCGCGCTTGCCGAGAAGGCGCGTTCGCTCACGCTGGTGCACCGGCGCAGCGAGTTTCGCGCCGCACCCGCCACGGTCGCGCGCATGCGCGAGCTGGTCGCGGCCGGGAAGATGCAGCACATCGAGGGGCAGGTCGTCGCGCTCCACGGCGAGACCGGACGCCTCGATCACGCCGTGGTCCAGAGCAATAACGGTGAGACGACCTTCAATGTGCCCGCCGAGCAATGCCTGGTGTTCTACGGGCTGCACCCCAAGCTCGGCCCGGTGGCCGAGTGGGGGCTCGCGCTCGAGCGCAAGGCGCTCAGAGTGGACACCGAGAAGTTCCAGACCAGCGTGCCCGGCATTTTCGCGATCGGCGACATCAACACCTACCCGGGCAAGAAGAAGCTGATCCTCTCCGGCTTTCACGAGGCGGCGCTCACCGCCTTCGCCATCCAGCATCACCTCTTCCCGGAGAAGCGCCAGTTCCTGCAGTACACGACCACGAGTCCGATCATGCAGAAGCGCTTAGGGCTGGCGCCCGCGGATGCCCCGGTCGTGACGGAGTAGCCGTTGAGCGGGAAAGACGCGGCGACTCGGCATCAGCTGCTCGAGGACCTGCTCAAGGTCTTGAGGCTCGAGCGCATCGAGCTCGACCTGTTCCGCGGCGAGAGCCGCGACATCGGCAGCCCGCAGGTGTTCGGCGGCCAGGTGCTCGGCCAGGCGCTGATGGCCGCGAACGGCACGGTGGAGGGGCGCGTCGTGCACTCCATCCACGCCTATTTTCTCAGGCGCGGCGACGTCAATGCGCCGATCGTCTACGAGGTCGACCGGGCGCGCGATGGGAACCACTTCTCCACGCGCCGCGTGGTCGCGATCCAGCACGGCGCTCAGATCTTCAACATGGGGGCCTCGTTCCAGCACCTCGAGAGCGGCCTCGATCACCGGCTCGATATGCCCGACGTGCCGCCGCCCGAGTCATTGCTCGATCTCGGCGAGGCGTATCGGGAGGCGGCGCCCCGGCTGCCGGCGCGCGTTCGCCGGCTGCTCGAGCGGCCGGGGCCCTTCGAATTTCGGCCGGTCGAGATCTTCGACGGGCCGCCCCGCACGGGCGGTGCGCCGCGCAGGCACATGTGGTTCCGCGCGGGCGCGCCGCTCCCCGACGATGAGGCACTGCATCGCGCGCTGCTCGCCTACGTATCGGATTTTCACCTGCTCGGCACCGCGCTCGTGCCGCATGGCCTCACCTACGCCACACCCGATCTCGTCATGGCGAGCATCGATCACGCCATGTGGTTTCATCGCCCCGTGCGGGTCGACGAGTGGCTGCTGTATGCGACCGACTCACCGAGCGCCTCGCAGGCGCGCGGTTTTGCCCGCGGCAGCGTCTTCACGCGCGACGGGATCCTGGTCGCGAGCACCGCGCAGGAGGGGCTCATGCGCTTCGCCGGCGCGGGCGCCGGCCCCGGCGTCGTCGCCACCCAGCCTCCTCCAGGCCCCAAGGGAACCGCATGAAAGCCTTCATCATCATCGCACTCGTGGTGGCCGTGATCCTCGGGGGCTTGCTCGCGCTGCGCAGCAGCCGCAATACCGGCATGCCGGGTGAGGACGTGTTGAAGCGTGCCACGCGGCGCGCGCAGGATGAGGCGGCGAAGGACGAGGGGGGGCCGGACGGGGAGTGAGGCCGGCGTCCCAAGAACTCACGCGGGCCGGAGCTGCCCGCCGGCGCCCGCGCGGCCGGCGCGCGGCCGGCTGGCCCTCAATGCCGGCGCGCGGCCGGCTGGCCCTCAATGCCGGCTCGTTATCGACACCGCCACCGAGCGCGCGGCACCCTCGTGCAGCACACGCAGCTCCACCGACTGACCGACGCGTAGCAGGGCGATGGCATTGCGCAGCTGTGCCGCGGTCGCGAGCGCGATGCCGTTGATCGACACCACGATGTCGCCCGCCTTGATGCCGGCGCGCTCCGCGGGCGAGCCGTGCGCGACCTCGGCGATCAGCACGCCGCGGGCGTTCACCAGGCGCAGCGAGTCGGCCAGCTCCGGCGTCACGTCCGCAAGCTTGATGCCGAGCTCGCCGCGCTTCACGACGCCATAGGCGATGAGCTGCTCCATCACGGCCTTCACCATGTTCACGGGAATCGCGAAGCCGATGCCGATGTTGCCGCCGCCCTCGCTCGAGAGGATCGCGGAGTTGATGCCGACCAGCTCACCGCGCAGATCGACGAGCGCACCGCCCGAGTTGCCCGGGTTGATGGAAGCGTCCGTCTGGATGAAATCCTCGAAACCATGCGGGTGGATGCCGGTGCGGCCGAGCGCGCTCACGATGCCGAGCGTGACGGTGTGCTGCAGGCCGAAGGGATTGCCGATCGCGACCACCCAGTCGCCCACCTCCAGATTCGAGGAGTCGCCGAGCGGCATCGCCACGAGGTGCGGCTCGTGCACCCGCAGCACCGCGATATCGGTGCCCTCATCGCTCCCCACGACGCTCGCCGTCACGTGCCGGTTGTCGAGCAGCGTCACCGTGATCTCGCTCGCGTGCTCGATGACGTGGCGGTTGGTGACGATGTAGCCCTTCTGCGCATCGACGATGACGCCCGAGCCGGCGCTCTGGAACTGCCGGTGCCGCACCGCCGGCGGCGAGTTGAAGAAGCGCCCGAAGAAGGGGTCCTCGAGCAGCGGGTTGCGCGGCACGCGCTCGGTGAGCGTGCCGCGGGTCGCGATGTTGACGACCGCCGGCGAGGCATCCTTGATCATGGGGGCGAGCGAGGGCAGGGCGACTCCCACCGCGGCCCGGGCCAGGGGCGAGAGCGCGAAAAGCGCGAGGCAGGCGAGCGCGGCGGCGCGTCTCATGGCTGGGGCGCGGTGACCCGGCCCTCGACGGATTCCCACACCGCGCGAGGCAGCACGTACAGGTGGCAGTCCCACCAGCGGTTCTTCGCGCGCCGGTGCTTGCGGAACACCGCTTCCCAGCGCATGCCGATCTTCTCGAGCACGCGGATCGAGGCGCGGTTGTTGACGTCGACCGTGGAGATGACGCGATCGGCCTCGAGCTCGAGGAAGGCGGCATCGATGAGGGCGAGCGCGACCTCGGTGGCATAGCCCTTGCCCCAATCGACCGAGCCCAGCATGTAACCGAGATCGACGACGTCGCGCTCGATGAGCGAGAGATCGCACGCGCCGATGACGCGGCCGCTCCCGGCCTCCTCGACCGCCAGCTCGAAGCGCGTGCGGGGCAGCTCGCGCTGCGAGGCGAGCAGGCCCTCGAGGTAGTCCGCGGTGGACAGCTCATCGCGTGGCGCGAAGAACAGGTAGCGGGTCACGCGCGGATCGGCGGAGTACGCGAGGATCGCCTTGAAATCGCCCTCGGTGAACTCGCGCAGGATGAGGCGGCTGGTGCGCACCGGGAGTGTCAACGTTCGCATCGCCACTATTCTACAGCGAGCAGCACCTTGCCCGGATTCATGAGGTTTCCGGGATCGAGCGTGCGCTTGAGCGCGCGCATCAGCTCGAGCTCGACCGGATCGGCACGCCGTGCGAGCTCGCCCGCCTTCAGGCGGCCGATGCCGTGCTCGGCGCTGAAGCTGCCGCCGAGCTCCTGCACGAGGTCGAACACCGCGTGCTCGAGCTCTGCGCCGCGCGCAAGGAACGCCTCGCTCGCGGTGCCGGGCCGCTGGCTGACGTTGAAGTGCAGATTGCCATCGCCCATATGACCGTAGGCGATGAGCTCGCCCTCGGGCACCAGCCGCTGCACGAGCTCGCCGCCCCGCTCGATGAGGGCCGGGATCGCCGCGAGCGGCACCGACACATCGTGCTTCAAGCTGCCGCCGTGATGGCGCTGCGCCTCGGGGATCGACTCGCGCAGCTTCCACATGGCTTTCCCCTGCGCGAGCGAGCTCGCGAGCGCGGCGTCGCGCACGATGCCGGCCGCGGCCGCCTCCTCGAGCTCATCGCTCATGAGCGTGCCCGCCGGCTGCCGCGGGTGATAGCTCGCCACCTCCATGAGCACGAACCAGGGCGTGCCGAGATCGAGCGGATTGGCGACCCCGGGGATGTGCTCGACGGTGAGCTCGACGGCGCGCCGCGGCATGAGCTCGAAGGTGCTGAGCGCATCGCCCGCCGTGCGGCGCATTCGCGCGAACAGCTCGAGCGATGCCCGCGGCGACTCGGTGCCGGCAATCGCAACGGCGGTTTCCGCGGGCTGCGGGAAGAGCTTCAGGCAGGCCGCGGTGATGATGCCGAGCGTCCCCTCCGCCCCGATGAAGAGCGACTTCACGTCGTAGCCCGTGTTGTCCTTGCGCAAGCCCTTGAGCCCGGACATCACCCGGCCGTCGGGAAGCACCACCTCGAGACCGAGCGTCAAGTCGCGCATCATGCCGTAGCGGAGCACGGCCGTGCCGCCGGCGTTGGTCGAGAGCGTGCCGCCGATCTGCGCCGTGCCCTCCGAGCCCAGGCTCAAGGGAAAAAGCCGCTGCGCCGCGTGCGCGGCGCCCTGCGCTTCGGCGAGCGTGCAGCCGGCCTCGATGATCATCGAGTCATTGGCGGGATCGACGCGCCGCACGCGATTCAGGCGCCGCAAGGCGATCACGATCTGCGTGCCCGACTCATCGGGCGTCGCGCCGCCGCAGTAGCCGGTGTTGCCGCCGCTCGGCACCACGGCGACCGACTCGCGCCGGCAGATCTCGAGGATGCGCGCCACCTGTCCGACCTCGTTCGGCCTGAGCACCAGCGGCGTCGCGCCGCGATACAGGCGGCGGAAATCGACGAGATAGGGTGCGATGTCGGCGGCGGCCTCGAGCCAGCCGCCCGCACCGACGACCGACTTCAGCGCGGCGAGGGTGCGCTCATCAGGTCGACGCATGAATGGTCGCGAGGGCCGGGCGGCGCGAGCGGGGCTTCACGAGCAGCATCTGCACATCGCCGAGCTGGCGCTCCTCGAAGCCGCCTTCGCAGTAGCTCAGGTAGAACTCCCAGAGTCGCACCAGGCGCTCCGGGTAGCCTTGCGAGCGCACCTCGCCGGCCCGCGCGAGCAGCCGCTCGCGCCACAGCCGCAAGGTGCGCGCATAGTGCGGGCCGATGTCCTCGAGGTGGAAGAGCTTCAAGTCCGTGACGTGCGCCACCGCATCGACGAGCGCCTGCACCGAGGGGATGAAGCTCCCCGGGAAGATGCAGCGCTTGATGAAGTCGACCGAGCGCAGCGCGTAGTCGTAGAGCTGATCGCGGATCGTGATCGACTGCAGCAGCATCGCACCCGAGCTCTCGATGAGCCGGCTGCACTTGGCGAGGTAGGTCTCGAGGTACTGATGACCCACCGCTTCGACCATCTCGATCGAGACGAGCGCATCGTAGGTGCCCTTGAGGTCGCGATAATCCTCGAGCAGGAGCGTGACGCGGTCGGCGAGGCCTGCGCGCGCGACGCGCTCGCGGGCGAGGTCGAACTGCTCGCGCGAGATGGTCGTCGTGGTCACGCGGCAGCCATAGTGGCGCGCGGCGTGCAGTGCCAGCCCGCCCCAGCCCGTACCGATCTCGAGCAGGTGCTGGCCCGGGGTGAGGGCGAGCTTCGAGAGCGCCGCGTCGAACTTCGCGATCGAGGCTTCGCGCAGCGGCGTGTCCGAGGTCGGAAAGATCGCGCAGGAATACGCCATGGTCTCGTCGAGAAAGAGCTCGAAGAAGCGGTTGCCGAGATCGTAGTGCGCGGCAATGTTGCGCCGGCTGCCGGCGCGGTTGTTGCCGTTCAACCAGTGGCCGAGCTTCAAGAGCGGCGCGCTGAGGCGCGACCAGCCCGAGTCCACATCCTCGAGCAGGTCTTTATTCGCGATCATGATGCGCACGAGCGCGGTCAGGTCATCGCATTGCCAGCGGCCTTCGGTGTAGGACTGGCCGGAGCCGAGCGTGCCGCCGAACAGGACATCGCCGTAAAAGCGCGGATCGAGCACCCGCAGCGTCACATCGAACGGCGCCTCGGGACTCACCGCGCCGAACGTGGCATCGAGCGCACCGTCGATGAGACGCATGCGCCCGTGGCGCATCTTGCGGAACTGGCGCAGCAGCAGCGGACGCGCTATGCGCGCGAGGAGCGTGGCGTCGGCGCTCTGGCGCGCCCCCATCGGCAGGCCCAACGGAACACTGTCTTGTTTCATTTCGTCGCCTCGCCCGCGAGCGTGCCGCCGCGCGGATGCGCATGGAAGGGCGTGCGCTTCCACCAGAGCCTGGCGGCCTGCCAGTGGATCGCCGCGATGACCTCGAGCGTCATCATCGGGAACTGCGCGAGGGTGCGCGCCAGGGCGCCGCGCGTGAGGGGCTCGGCGGTGAGCGCGAGCGTCGCATCGAACATCGCCTCGCCGGCCCGCGTATTTTCCATATTGACGTAGAGCCGCGCGCCCGGGGCGCTGAAGCTCCAGCGATAGTGCATGTCCATGGGCAGGAAGGGCGAGACGTGAAATTCCTTGCCGAACTCGAAGTGCTGCACGCGCCGGCGCTCCGCCGGGACGGAGAGCACGTACTGATGGCGTTCCTTCCAGGGCGTGTTGGTGATCTCGGCAACGATGCTCTCGAGGCGCTCGCCATGACGGTCGAAGCAATAATAGAAGCTCACCGGGTTCATGCAATAGCCGAAGTAGCGCAGGTGCGTGAGCAGCCGGATCGGCCCCTCGGGCCGCCTTCCCAAGCGTGCGGCGACCAGGGAGCGCACCGCCTCATCGAGCGGCACCGCGTGCGGTGCGAGGTAATCGGCGCGCCGGAACCAGGCGAGCGCGGGGCGGCGCGCCGAGAAGAACGGCATGCCGTCGAACAGCCCGGGCAGCTCCTCGAGGTCGAGGTACAGCATGAAGAGCGGATAACGGAAGCTGTTCCGCGTCGGCGCCACGCGCCGGTGTCTAACCCACCCTTTGTAAATGCGGCTGTGCATGCGTTCGCTGGCGCCGGAAGGTGTCGAGCGCCACGAGCGCGCTGTTGACCCCATCCTCGTGGAAACCGTACCCCCAGTATGCGCCGCAGAAGTATGTGCGGCGCGCCCCATTGATCTCGGGCCGGCGCCTCTGGGCGGCGACCGCCGCGGTCGTGTAGACCGGATGGTGGTAGACGTAGCGGCCGAGGATGCACGCCGGATCGATGTGCTCGCTGCGGTTCAGGGTGACGAGGAAATCGATCGGAGCGTCGAGACCCTGCAGGATATTCATGTTGTAGGTGACCGCGACCCGCTCGTACTGCTCGATCGGCAGGTGATAGTTCCAGGCGGCCCAGGCGAGGCGCCGGCGCGGCATGAAGCGCACATCGGTATGCAGCACCGCCTCGTTGGCCTGATAGGTGATGGCGCCCAGGATCTCGCGCTCCTCGTGCGAGGGATCGGCGAGCAGCTTCAGGGCCTGATCGCTGTGGCAGGCGATGAATACCTGATCGAAGGCCTCCACCGCCCCCGACTTGAGCCGCACGAGCACCTTAAGGGGCTGGCGCTGGATGGATGCCACCGGGGTACCCGTGTGGATGCGGTCGGCGAATGGAGCCACGAGCCGCTTCACGTACTCGCGCGACCCGCCGCGCACCACGCGCCAGACGGGGCGGTCATTGACGTTCAGGAAGCCGTGGTTCGAGAAGAACTCGACGAAGTAGCGGGCCGGGAAGCGCAGCATGTCGATGGGGCGCGACGACCAGACCGCGGCGCCCATCGGGATGATGTAGTGATCGATGAAGCTGCGCGAGAATCGCTCGCGTTCCAGGTACTCGCCGAGGGGTAACTGATCGTTGCCCGATCGCAATAGCTCGGTGGCGCTGCCGTTGAAGCGCAGGATGTCGGCCACCATGCGCAGGAACGAGGGGCGCAGAAGATTGCGGCGCTGCGCGAACAGGGTATTGAGGGTCTTGCCGTTGTACTCGAGACCGGTGCGCTCGCAGCGCACGCTGAAACCCATCTCGCTCGCCTGGCTGTCGACGCCGAGCTCGTCGAGCAGCGCCACGAAGTTCGGGTAAGTCCAGTCGTTGAAGACGATGAAGCCGGTGTCGATCGCGAAGGTGTTGCCGCCGTGCCGCACCTCGACGGTGTGGGTGTGGCCGCCGACACGCGTATCCGCCTCGAAGAGCGAGATCTCGTGCTCGCGGCTCAGATGATGAGCCGCAACCATCCCCGCAATCCCCGAACCGATAACTGCGATGCGCATGCGTTGTGTGCCGCCATTGTCGCCGGTTTCCCGGCTCACGACACGTTATTCGTCGCTCTTCCGCAATCGGATGCGCACCGTGGACGTTCGCCACGCGCTCGTACACACACCGAGGCGCGCCTGGGCTCCCAGGCTTCGGGGGCGCGGTGCGCTCGCGGGGCGAGGCGCGCTCGGGCGACGGCGCGGGTGCGGGTTGCGGGTGCGGGGCGCGGGCGTTCCGCTACAGGCGCTTGCCGCCGCCCTCGCGAATGGCGGCGGGCACGGGCTTCAGATCCCAGATGAGGCCGAACATCGACAGCACCTTCAGCATGTAGAAGGTGATGTCGAACTCCCACCAGTAGAAGCCCTGCCGAACCGAGGCGGGGTAGTGGTGGTGGTTGTTGTGCCAGCCCTCCCCGAGGGTGATGAGGGCGAGCCAGACGTTGTTGCGGCTCGTGTCGCCGGTGCGGTAGCGCTGCTTGCCAAAGACGTGCGAGAGCGAGTTGATGGTGTAGGTGCCGTGATACACCAGCACCGTCGAGATCAGGAAGCCCCATACCAGCATCTGCCAACCGTCCGTGTGCAGTCCGGGCGCGACGTGCTTGAGCAGCACCCCGAGGAAGAACACGCCGACGCCGAGCGCGGTCGGCACCAGCACGTCGAAGCGGTCGAGGAAGCGCAGCTCGGGATACTTGAGCAGATCCTTCACGCGGGTGAGGTCGGCGGTGAAGTACTTGTGCGACATGAACCAGCCCATGTGGCTCCAGAAAAAGCCGTGCTGCACGGGGGAGTGGACGTCCTCGGGCTTGTCCGAATAGATGTGATGATGGCGATGGTGCGCGGCCCACCAGATCGGCCCGCGCTGCACGGCGGATGCGCCGAGCAAACCAAAGATGAACTGGCCGACGTGTGAGGTCTTGAAGGTGCGATGCGAGAAATAGCGGTGGTAGAACCCGGTGATCGCGAACATGCGCGTGAGGTAGAGCACCCCG
>Ga0181537_10003088_pt1 | contig 14442 bp, 16 predicted proteins | sample PEATcosm2014_Bin_39_FD_119765 | JGI IMG/M metagenome (GOLD analysis project Ga0181537, IMG submission 119765) | Peatland microbial communities from MTU Mesocosm Facility, Houghton, MI, USA - PEATcosm2014_Bin23_10_metaG | ecosystem: Environmental > Terrestrial > Soil > Wetlands > Peat | place... | reverse complement strand
GGCCAATTCGACGCTGTGCAGCGGATGTGAGCCACGCGCTCCAGAGCCCCTCACGATCGCACGATCAACCATATCGCTGGCGCCAATTGCACCCCAACATTACGAACAATTAAGAATCATGCTGCAGCACACTCGCCCAAGGTGCCCGCTGGGCGCTCAGTGTCAGCAGCGCGCAGTTTGATGGCTTCGCTAACGCAGTGGGCCTCGCCCTACAGGTTCCTCACGCCGGTTGCATGATCGAGCCCTTGTAACCCTTTGGGTGTCTCGGCGCGCCAGGCTGTCGCACTTTGGCGGCACGCCTAACTGCGTCAGCCCGTACGAAACGTTAAGATCTGTCGGAACGTGGAACAATGTGCGGAGCAGCGCACCTAAGCCAGTCAGTTGCCATAGGGAACGCCGATGATCTCGTATCGTAAAATCAGATCTGTCCTGCTCGGATTAATGACCACTCTGGCGATTTCAGCCTGTCATGTCGGTGCGCTGGAGCCCGGTGAGGGCGGCTCAACGCCGATCACCCCGGAGTTTGCGGCCGAAGGGCTGTGGACCGGGACCGATTCGGTAAGTCTGCAAACGGTCACCGGCATCGTGGATGCCAATGGTAAGGCAGTTTTCTTCCGGGCTGACGGATTGGAGTTCAGTGGCGCGCTGCAGGTTTCTGGCGATACCGTGGCGGCCGGCATCGATGGCTACGCCAGCTATGGATCAACCTTCAGCGATGGCAGTACTTATGGCGTGGGCACACTCAGCGGAACGGTGACGGCCAGCGAGACCCTGAATCTCACGCTGGATTTCAACACATCGGCGGGCATGACCATTGATAGCACCTGGGACTTGAGTTTTCTGACACTCTCGACCTCCGGCGGCACGCTGGCCAAGATTTCCGGCAGCTATACCGATGCAGTGACCGGTGCCAGCGTGACGATTTCCACTGACGGGATTCTGTTCGCTCAGTCAGCGAGCAGCGGCTGGACCGATTGCGTGATCAATGGCACCGTGACGGTGCCGGACGCCAATTACGATGTCTACGACGTCACCTATACCTATTCGAACTGCGCCGGGGACTGGGCCACTCTGAACGGGGTTTCCTTCTCGGGCCTGGCACTGCTCAACACCAACAGCTCGCCGAACCAGATCATCATGGGCACTGCCGGAGAGAATGCCACTGGCGATGACTATGGCGTGATCACGACGCTGAACCGAAGCTAGCCGGCACGGAGTCCAGCGGGCCTCAGGCGGATACTGGCAGCCGCAGCTGCCAGCGCAGCGGCTGCCACTGTCCACGGCGCGCAGCAAGGAACACGAACAAGCCGCCGGCGGCAGCGCCCACCAGCATTGCCGGGACCGAGGCTTCGGGGCCAAACGCGCCGCCACTCATCAGGGCCGAACCATGCAGCGGGATCGAGAACAGTCCCGGCAGATTAAGACCCGAGGTATTGGCGCCGTAGACCACACTCTCGGCCAGATTCCATCCGAAATGAACGCCGATCGGCAGCCACAGGTTCCGGCACAGCAGGTAGGCGGCGCCAATCAGCACCCCGGTCTCCGAGGCGATGGCAACGGCCCCGAGCAGCGTCGCGTTGGGATTGGCAAGGTGCACCAGTCCAAACAGGAGTGAAGAGAATCCCAGCGCGATGCCGGAGCCGAGCCACTGCTCCATGACGCGAAACACGACCCCGCGCATGATCAGCTCCTCGGCCAGCGAAGCGATGATGCAGACCACCAGCGAGCCCAGGACCGCGACACCGCCGACATACTGCACGGTGCCGAGCATGCCGAGCGCGGCATAGACTGCGAATATGGCACTCAGGCACAGCACGCCGATGAGCGTGCCGCCGGCCAGCAAGCGCATACCCGGCGGCACCGCAAGCTCCGTGACGCGGCGACGCTCAATCCAGATCACCAGTCCCCGGTAGACCAGCAGTACCAGCGCCACGATGGCTATCAGTACGAACCCGATCCACAGCGCACGCCAGCGCTGCGGCAGCCGTGTGAGGATGGCGAGCGCGCCGGTTGTCATGGCGGAATAGAGGGCCACAAAGATCGCAAACATCACCAGCACTCGAATCGGAGCGATACTCACAAGACCTCGGAATCCGTAGACAGAGGCGCTCGGCGCGTTGGGCGTCATGTCCTAGCCTTGGTGTGGATGAGATATTTAGCAGATTGTCAGGGCCGGATGCAGCATCCGGCATCAGCCGCGCGCGGCGCGCACAAACAAGCCGATCGTCAGTGCCAGGCCGAGCACGATGATGCAGATCCGCAGCAGCTTTTCATTGACGTGCCGGAACGCAAAGGCGCCCAGCTGTCCGCCGATCAGTGCCGCGACACCCACCACTGCAACCTGCTTCCAGGCCACAGCCTTGGAAAAGGCGAAGATCGCGACCGCCGAGGCGTTCATGACCCCGGCCAGGGCATTCTTGGTGGCTCCGGCCTTGCGCACCGCGAGTCCCGACATCGTCAGCGCGGCCAGCATCAGGATGCCGATGCCGCCGCCAAAGTAGCCGCCGTAGATCGCGATTCCAAATTGAGTGACTGCCACGGGCTTCGGACCCATGTGATGAGCCGACTCGCTGCGCTTGCGAACGAAGCTGCCCCAGGCAAACACCACGGTCGCGAACAGCACCAGGTACGGCACCAGCGCGCTGAAGACCTGCTCTGGAGTCGACAGCAGCAGGACGGCTCCGACTGCGCCGCCAGCCAGACTGATCAGGAACAGCGCACGAAAGCTCAGACCCGGAATGCCCGTGATGTCGCTGCGATTGGCCAGGCCGCTCGCCACCTGCCCTGGGAACAACGCCACGGTCGAGGTGACGTTCGCGGCGAGCGGTCCGATGCCCGTGAAGAGCAGTGCCGGGAAGGTCAGGAACGAGCCCCCGCCCGCCAACGCGTTCTGCACTCCGGCGACGAAGGCTGCTACGGCCAGAATGATGAACGAGACCATAGGCCCTTTGCCGGCACTTGCGGCAGATCATTGGGCGGCACGCAGCGCGGCGCGCCTGCGGGCTTAATCTTACTTGCTTTCCTTCGCGACGAGCCACTTGACCAGGTCGAGCAGTTTGTCCGTGCCTCCGGCCGAATCGGTCGTGAGTCGGTACTTGCCATTGACGATGATCGTGGGGGTGCGATCGACCGCATAGGTTCTTATCAGCGCATCGTCCTGACGCATTTTCATATCGACCGAGAATGAATTGGCCTTGTCGAGAAAATCCTTGATCGACACGCCGGTGAGTTGATTGTAGACGCGCGCCGCATCCTCAATCGATGGTGCCGGACTGCGGATGCGCCCGGTCGTCATGTCCATCGTGGCGAGCGCGCCGGTTTTCCAGACCGCGTCAAACATCGCGTTGTGGGTCTTCTGTACCAGGCCGAGCAGCTGTGCTGTGCAGAAGGCCCGCTGCAGCATCGGCCAGTCCTCGGCCGGATTGAAAGCTGCGGGCAGGTAATCGAGCTCGGCATTGGATGGCAGCGTCTGGCGCAGCTTGTCGGCCACCGGCACGAACTTGTTGCAGGCCGGACAGCCGTACGAGAACACCTCGGTCACCTGTACTTTGCCGGCGGGAAGCCCGGTGGGCTGCGCCGGTCGCAACACGAAGTAGTTGCGGCCCTCGCTCCAGTCATCGGTGGCCAAAGCGACACTCGTGGCCGCCAGCAGCAGGCTGGCACCGAGCAGGGCCACGCAGACATGCAATTTCATCCTAGAGTTTCCCTTATTAAAAAGGCGGCCAGATCAGAACGGATTGACGCGCTTCTCAGGCGAGAAGTGCATGTAGCCGACATCGATCCCCTGCCGCCAGCCGAGCCCAAACCGCACCGGCGCCAGCGCAATGCCCTCGGCCTGCACGTAGTTCACGCCGAATCCGCCGACAAAATACAGGCTCCCCTCGACGCTCGGGAAGCGCTGGAACAACGCCTCGGCACTGGGCAGGTTGTAGACCAGCACGAAGGCCTTGACGGCATCGGCACCGACATCAAAGCCGAGCGAAGGGCCCTGCCAGTACACCATGCGATGGCGCCCATCCTTGAACACGAGCTCGCCATGACCATAGCGCACGCCGACCGCCACGGCCCCACCGGCCTCTTCGCCGCGGATAAATGCGACCGGCTGACCTTTCTCCATAAGCACCTTGGCCAGCACGTCGGAGAGCCCCTTGGCGCCGTTGGCAAAGAAGGTATTGGCCTGTTTGACGATCTCATCGTCGCTGTAGGTGCTCGGGGCTGGCGCGGCGGTGCCGCTGCCGGCGGCGCTAGCGGCGAAACTCATCGACAGCGATCCGATACCGATCAGCGTCAGGAACAGCAGTGCTCGGCGCATAACTCTCTCCTTGAGGAACCTGCTCCGCGATGCAGTGCCATCGGTCCCGTGCGTATCAGCTGCCGGATAAGACCCGCCTGCGGCCAGAAGATTCCCGCCAGGCTTCCAGGAACTCCTCCGATCCAGCGGCCGCAGCCGGCGCAGAAAATGACGCTGGCCGTGCCCTTCAGGGAGCCCGGAAGGCCGCGGATTATAGCCGCATGCCGAGCCGGCCGGCAGCTACCGGCCACTGGCGTGGCGGGTGCTTACTTGGCGGTGCCGGCGCCGACCGCTTCAATGGCCTGCTCGATGGCCTGCAGGACACGTCGGGCGCGCATTTCCGGCCAGTCGGAGTGGTCCAGCAGCAGCGCATGCTTGAGCGTGCGTAAGCCCTGGCGCACCGCTTCGGGTACCTGGCTGGCCCGCAGCGAGCGCACCTCGAGTGCCAGTCGTGCGCGAACGCCTGCAACCGTATCGGCATTCTCACGCAACCAGTTTTCTCCTGCGGCCGTGATCGCAAAACGCTTGCGCCCGTCCTCATTGACCCCGGCGCGCGGTTCGGCATGTCCCTGCTCTTCGAGCATCGCGAGCGTGGGATAGACAATGCCGGGGCTGGGGGCGTACTGGCCACCAAACATGTCTTCGATGGCGCGGATCAGTTCGTAGCCATGGCGGGGCTGCTCCTCAAGCAGGCTCAGCAGCAGGATGCGGAAATCACCGGATTCGAACATCCGCCGTCGCCGCCCCAATTCGCGGCCACCGAATCGCTCGCCATGGCCGCGGCGACCGCCCTCGTGTGCATGATGGCCGTGTGAGCCGCTGTGGTGTCGTCCTGATCGCATGAGGTATTCCCAAGATGCAGTTGAAAAATTGTATCTTAAGATATATCTTAGGCTTCTGAACTTCAAGAGATCCTGTATCGATGCTTAACCCCAACGCCCCGTCGCGAGCGCCGCAGCGCGTCCGCCACAACGCCCGCTCGCGCCTGCTGCAGGTCATCCGAGTCACAGACCTGTCCCCTACCCTGCGCCGAATTACCGTCGGCGGAGAGGAGCTGAGCGGCTTTGTCAGTGCCTCGCCCGATGATCACGTCAAACTCTTCTTCTTCCCTGCGGGCACTGAGCCCGTGAAGCCCCAGATGGGGCCGGAGGGTCCGATCTGGCCTGCGGGCAGGCCACCGATGCGCGATTACACGCCGCGTCGCTACGATGAAAAAGCTCAGGAACTTGATCTCGAGTTCGTGATGCACGGTGAGGGACCGGCGGCGCTCTGGGCTGCCGCGGCCAGGCCCGGCACACCACTGCTGCTGGGCGGCCCACGCGGTTCGATGATCGTGCCGCCACGCGCCGACGGCTACCTGCTGATCGCCGATGAGTCAGGGCTCCCGGCCGTGGCGCGATGGCTCGAGTCCCTGCCGGCACTGGTGCCCGCGACCGTGCTGATCGAAGTGGCGGACGCGGCCAGCGAGATACCGCTGCAGACGCAGGCGGCACTGTCCCTGACCTGGGTACACCGGGGCGCGCGTGCGGCCGGCGAGTCCCCATTGCTGCTCGAGGCGCTGCAAAAGATGCGGCGTCCCCCGGGGGACTTCTTCGCCTGGGTGGCCTGTGAGTCGGGCCAGTCGCGCGCGCTACGCCGTTTCCTTGAGGAGCAGTGGCAGCTGGATGGCGAATCGCTCAAGAGCGCCGGCTACTGGAAGCACGGCGTCGCCGACTTTCACGACTGAGCCATGCGGTTCCCGATCAGGGCTGGATCTTATCGATGATCAGTTCGCGCTGCGGCTCTTTGCCGGCGACGTAGGAGATCTCTCCGTACAGATCCCCGCTTGCCGGCAGCGGCGTGCCAGCCTTGGAAAGACGTGCCACCACCTGCACATGCTGCCCGGCCTGCAGCTTGTTGGTGGCGATCATCGAATCGGTGGCCGAGAGCACAATCTCGACCGGCAGGTTCGCCACCATGCGACGTACTGCCACAGGCGGACCGCCGGCGGCGCCGCGTACGAACACAAACAGCGCGGTGGCCCCATTGGCGCGCGGGCGTAGCGCCGGATCCAGGGCGATGTGCAGCTTGATCGCCGTAGCGCTGTCGGCCGCCACCGGCTTGAGCGAGTCGTCGATCGAAGCGATCTGCTTTTCAAGTGCCGCACGCACGCCTTCGGGCGGATTGAGCGCCAGCATGCCGGCGAACCGCTCGCGCGCCAGCTTCATATCACCCTTCTGATAGGCATTGAGCCCGGAAAAGAACAGCGCTTTGGGTAACTTCGAATCGATTGCGAGCGCGCGCTCGAAGTAGGTGCTGGCCCGATCAGAATTGGAGGCATCACCGATCATCAGCAGCGTTTCGCCGATCCCGGCCAGGGCCTCGGCATTCTTGCCTTCGGCCACCTCGTCGGCACGCTGCCAGGCGCGCAGGGCGAGCGGAAACTGCTGGATCTGCTCATAGGTGCGTGCCAGCTCAATCCAGCCCGACAGATCCTGCGGATTGCGTTCGGTATCGCCGAGCAGGCGGCTCAGCGCCGGACTCACCGGCGCCGAGGCGGCACTGGCCCGCCAGCCGTGATTGCCATACTTAAGGTACATCCCGACGCCGGTTGCCAGCACCAGAATCGCGGCTACGAGGGCCGCCTGACGCGCCGGTGCAGCCTCCGCTTGCCCGCGCAACAGCGGATGCACGATGAAGGCAATCGCCAGCAGTGCCATCAGAACGCCCAGGATCACGAACGAGATCATTTCGGATCCAGTTCCGAATCGATCGGTGAGGTGTCGCTCGCGACCAGGCGTGTGCGGGCGATCAGCACGCGCATCGCCGCAATCGCCCCGCCGAGCAGCAGCAGGCCGGGCAGCGCCCAGAGCCACGCGGTGCGCCAGCTCACCCGCGGACGAAACAGGATGAAATCCCCGTAGCGACTGACCAGGTAATCGCGGATCTGCTCATCGCTCTTGCCCTGCGCCAGCAGGTCGTGCACTTCCAGGCGCAGGTCCGCGGCCAGCCCCACCTCGGAATCGGCCAGCGTTTCGTTCTGGCACTGCATGCAGCGCAGCTCATGGATCAGCGTGACATAGCGCTGCTGCTGCCTGGCATCGGGGAGCGGTGGTGTCAGATCAATGGCCAGCAGCGGTGCGGCCCACAGCCACGTACCAAGGGCCACGGCCACGATGCGGCGGTTCAAGACCCTGATCCGATCGGCCTGGCCAGATGCGGCAGGAATTTCTGCTGCCAGATCTCCGGCGTCATGGGCCCGACCCATTTTTCGACCACCGTACCGGTGGGGTTCACGAGGAAGCTCTCCGGCGCACCATAGACGCCCCAGTCGATGGCCACGCGACCGTCATGATCGGTACCAATGAATGCATACGGATCGCCCAGCTGCTGTAGCCAGGCGCGCGCAGTGTCATCTTGATCTTTCCAGTCGATGCCGATGATCGGCACCCGCCCTTGCTGGCGGATCTGCAGCAGCACCGAATGCTCGTTGCGGCACTCGAAGCACCACGTGCCCCATACGTTGACCAGATGCCAGCCGCCCTTGAGCTGCGCGCCGGTGACCGCCTCGCTCCCGGCAATGAGATTCGGCAGCGAGAAGTCAGGGGCGTTCCTGCCCAGCAGCGGCGAGCGGATGATGCCTTTTTCCGGCGCGCGCACGAGGCCGACTACCAGCACCACGACCAGCAGCGCAAACGCGCCCAGCGGCCAGAGAAATCGCCTCACGCGCGCCCTGCCCGTTCACCATCGGCGAATGCCTGCGGCACCGGCTCGGGCACGCGATAACGCCGATCGCGCAGCGTCGTCAGACCACCGATGGCCATGATCAGCGCGCCAATCCACACGAAGCGGATCAGCGGCCGATACTGCAGGCGCAGGCTCCAGGCGTTGTTCCCGACATCCTCGCCGAGCGCAGCCAGCAGGTCGCGGTTCCAGCCCGCCGCAATCGCAGCCTTGGCCATGACCGTGCCCTGGACCCAGTAGTGGCGCTTCTCCGGTGCCAGCGTGGTCACAGGGACACCACGGCGCAGTACCGTGACATGGCCGCGATAGCCATCGTAATTGGGTCCTTCGATGGTCTCGATGGCATCAAAGCGAAACTGATAGTCCCCGGCCATCGCACTCTGGCCAGGGACCAGCGCCACATCGCGCTCCACCGAGCTGATCTGCACCGTCGTGACACCGAGTACAAAGGCGCCGGCGCCGATGTGCGCGATCGCCATGCCGAGCAGCGCAGCGGGCACGCGCAGCCCGCGCCGCCAGCGACTCAAGGGCTCGATCAGCGAGCTTACAATGATCCACACACCGAGCACGGTGCCGACGATCGCCATCACGTGGCCGCTGCCGTAGACGCCGATGGCGATGGCAGCAGCGGCCAGCAGCGCGATCAACGCGCCCAGCACCAGGGCCCGGGCCGAGTCACGCAGCTGTCCGCGCCGCCAGCGCGCGTGCATGCCCAGTCCGAGCAGCGCCAGCAGCGGTACCACCGGCACGAGGAAGCTCGGGTTGAAGTATGGCGGCCCCACCGAGAGCGTACCCAGATGGAGCGTGTCGGAAATCAGCGGCGCGAGCGTGCCGCCGAACACGACCGTGGCCGCGATCACCAGCAGGATGTTATTGAACAGCAGGAAGGACTCGCGCGAGAGCAGCTCGAAGCCGGCGTTCGAGACCAGCAGCGGCGCTCGCCAGGCATAAAGGGCCAGCGCGCCACCGATCATCAGCACCAGGAACACCAGAATGAAGATGCCACGCGCCGGATCAGCCGCGAACGAATGGACCGAAACCAGTACTCCGGAACGCACCAGGAAGGTTCCGATCAGGCTCAAGGAGAACGCCGCGACACCCAGCAGCAGCGTCCAGCTCTTGAACAGACCGCGCTTGTCGGTAACGGCCAGCGAATGCAGCAGCGCGGTGCCGACCAGCCACGGCATGAACGAGGCATTTTCCACCGGATCCCAGAACCACCAGCCGCCCCAGCCCAATTCGTAATAGGCCCACCAGCTGCCAAGGGCGATGCCGCAGGCCAGGAAGGACCAGGCGACAACGGCCCACGGACGCATCCAGCGTGCCCAGAGCTGATCACGCCGTCCCTCGATCAGCGCGGCGCAGCCAAAGGCAAAGCTGACGGCGAAGCCAACATAGCCCGCATACAGGATCGGCGGATGGATCGCCATCGCGAAATCCTGCAGCAGCGGATTCAGATCGCGCCCATCCAGCGCCGCCGGCAGCTGGCGCAGGAACGGATTGGAGGTCGCAATGGAGAAGAGCAGGAAGCCAAAGCTGACAACGCCGAGCACACCGAGCACGCGCGCCGCGAAGGCCACTGGCAGGCGCGGCGCGTTGGCGGCGACCGCAAGCGTCCACAGCGACAGCACGCAGATCCACAGCAGCAGCGAGCCCTCGTGCGCGCCCCACAGCGCGGTCACGCGATAGAACAGCGGCAATGCCGAATTGGAATTTTCGGCGACGTACGCAACGGAAAAATCATTCTCAACAAACGCATGGATCAGCGTGCCGACGGCGATTGCCAGGAACACGAACTGGCCGACGACCGCCGAGGGCACGACGGCCATCCAGCGCGCGCGGTTCAGGCCGGCGCCGAGCAGCCCGAACAGGGCCTGGGCACCGGCCATCGCAAGGGCCAGTATCAGCGCCAGCTGACCCAGTTCAATCCACATCAGGGATTGGCTCCAGCCGCCGCGGCCTTGCCCTGCTGCAGCGAGCGGGCGACTTCCGGGGGCATGTAGTTTTCATCGTGCTTGGCGAGCACCTCATCGGCGTGAAACGTCCCGGCGGCATCCATGCGCCCGTGCGCCACCATGCCGGCGCCCTCGCGAAACAGATCCGGCAGCACGTTCGAATAAGTCACGGGCACAGAATTCTTGAAGTCAGTGACGATGAAGCGCACATTGAGCGTGCCCGGATCACGCTGCAGGCTGCCCTTGACCACCATGCCTCCGAGACGGAAGCGCTGCCCCACCTTGACCTCGCCGGCCGCCACCTTGGTCGGATCGAAATAGAACATCACATTCTCGCGAAATGCGCGCAGCGCGAGCGCTCCGGCGAGCGAGACGCCGATAACGATCACGGCCACCAGCGTCATGCGCCGCTGTCGGGGTGTCACGGTTCACTCCGCTGCATCGCCAGACGGCGCCTGGCCTCAGTGCGGGCCGCCAGTGCCGCCTTGCGCGCCCAGCGGATGTTGAGCCACAGCAGCAGCACTGTGATGCCATAGGACGGCCACACGAAGCGCGCATTCCCGCCCATGGAAAGCCACTCGAGCATCAGCCCTCCCCGATCACTTCGAGCAGCCAGCGCGCGGTGCGCTCACGGCGCAGCACTTCGCCGCGCGCGCGCACCAGCAGTACGGCGGCGAAATACAGCATGAAGCCAAAGATCATCGCGATCAGCGGCACATACATGCTGGGCGGCATCGAGGGTGCCCCGAGTTTGAGCAACGTATGACCCTGGTGCAGGGAATTCCACCAGTCGACCGAGTAGTGAATGATCGGCAGGTTGACCACGCCGACGATCGCCAGGATGGCGCTCGCGCGATCGGCGCGGCCGCTCTCTTCGATCGCACTGCGCAGGCCCATGTAGCCCAGGTACAGGAACAGCAGCAGCAGTTCGGTGACCAGCCGCGGATCCCACACCCAGTAGGTGCCCCACATCGGGCGACCCCACAAACTGCCGGTCACCAGCGCGATGATCGTGAACGAGGCCCCGATCGGCGCACAGCTGGCCGCCACCGCATAAGCAACATTCATGCGCCAGATCAGTCCGGTGGCCGCAGCCAGCGCCATCACGGCGTAGGCCATCATCGAGAGGGTCGCGGCCGGCACATGCACGTAGATAATCCGGTAGCCCTCACCCTGCAGGTAGTCGCTGGGCGCCAGCACCAGGCCGCCGATCAGTCCTCCGATGCACAGCAGTGCCGCCAGCGTGCCGAACCACGGCACGAGCTTCCCGGCGATGCGGTAGAAGTGCGGCGGCGAGCCGCAGCGGTGAAACCAGGTCCAGGCCAAGCGTGTTACTCCAGACTGATGCGTACCGCGCCCGCTGCCGCCAGCGGCGCCAAGGTTGCCGCCAGCACCGCCAGGGCGCCCAGCAGGTACAGCGGGCCTGCGAGCGGTTCGAGCGCGATCGCCCGGGCCGTCGCCTGGGCACCAAATACCAGCACCGGCACCGCCAGCGGCAGCACGATCAGCGCCAGCAGCGTACCCCCGCGGCGCAAGCCAAGTGTCAGGGCCGCACCGATCGCACCGATGAGACTTAACGCGATACTGCCCAGGAGTAAGGCGGCCAGCACTCCGGGTAGCGCCGCTGCCGGAGCACCTAGCGCGGTCGCCAGCATCGGCGCCACGAGCACCAGCGGCAGGCCGGTCAACAGCCAGTGCACGCAGGTCTTGGCCAGCAGCAGCCAGGCGAGCGACAGGCCCGATACTGCCAGTTGCTCCAATGAGCCGTCCTGACCGTCCTCACGAAACAGCAATTCCAGCGCCAAAAGCGAGGATAGCAGTGCCCCTACCCAGATCACACCGGGCGCCATGTCTCTGAGGCGCGACAGATCGGCATCCAGCGCCAGTGGAAACAGCGCCGTCACGATCACAAAGAATCCCAGCGGCTGCAGCCACTCGCCGGGCCGTCGCAGCGCCAGATGCAGATCGCGCCGGATCAGCTGCAGCGCCGCGCGGCCCGCACTGAGCGGCCCGCTCATGCAAGCTCCAGAACATTCACGCGCGGATCCTGCAAGTTCAGCGGCTGGTGCGTGGCGACCAGCGCGAGACCGCCGGCCTGCAGATGCTCCTGCAACAGTTCGGCGAACAGCCCCTGGCCGCGCCCGTCGAGATTTGCCGTCGGTTCATCGAGGATCCACAGTGCGCAGTCGCACAGCAGCACGCGCGCCAGTGCAATCCGACGCTGCTGCCCGGCCGAGAGCTGGCGTACCAGGCGCGCATGCAGTGCGCCCACGCCGACGCGCTCGAGCGCCGCGCCGATCTGTGCGGCGCTGAGCGCGCGACGCAGTCCGGCCGAGAAGCGCAGATTTTCCGCGGCCGACAGATCCGCTTTGAGTCCGGTGGCGTGGCCGAGATAGGCGAGTTCGCGATGGTATGCCGGCCGGTCGCGCCGCATATCCTGGCCACGCCAGCTGATGCGCCCTTCCTCGAGTGGCAGCAGGCCGCACAAGGCACGCAGCAACGAGGACTTACCCACGCCGTTGGCACCGGTGACCTGCAGGCACTCCCCGGCATCAAGGCGCAGGCTCAGGCCACGCAGTACGTGCTGCTCGCCGCGCCACAGGTGCAAATTATCGGCACTGAGTAACATCATTGTGGTGCGGACGGCGGGAATCGAACCCACACTCCCTTTTCAAGGAAGCAGATTTTCCTGCCACTTCGGCTTTCGCCGCCGCCTGCCTGCGCAGGCGTTCGTGGTCTGGACTATCCCTTCGCCGTGGTCCCACAACAGGACTGTAGGCGCCGCCCGTCTAGTCTCTACACCTTCCCCATCATCGGGGCTTGGCTCGGGATTGGCCTGGGTCACGACCGGTAGCGTTCCCCGAGTTTGAGCGGTTCTGCACCGCGGGTTTCCCTGCGGGCACTCCAATTATCAAAGTCTGCTGCGTCTACCAATTTCGCCACGTCCGCTTCTGCAATCTTGAGTCACTGGAGGCTAGGGTCGGAATCGAACCGGCGTACACGGCTTTGCAGGCCGCTGCATGACCACTCTGCCACCTAGCCCTTCAAATTCCACTTCAATCGTGCAATTCGCGCGGGCACAGTACACGTTTGCACCCCGAAAATCGAAGCAGCCGCGGCCCCGAGCATCGTGCCGGAGCCTGTCGGCAAGCAACGTAGCTGGAACGGAAAATGAGCCTGGATTTCGCGACCTCAATCTATGCAAGATCACGATCTGGATCAGCTAACTCATTGGTTTCCCTGCTAATTTCAAATACTAGCAGGTCGGTTCGCACCGCACAAGGCTGCGGGTTGCCGAGATCTCGAATACTTCTTAGAAGGCAGCTCACTGCCGCGTGCCGCAGCGCTCGGCGCATTCCTGTTGCTGCGCGCTTTGTGCCGTCCGGTTCACGAGGATCCGGCTCGCCCGAGTGCTTACGCGGGCAGCCCGGATTGTCCTTGAGTTGCAGATAAGCTGGGCGTTGCCTTGGCGTTGCACGGGCCCCTACGCGCCGATTTCTCCTCGGAGGCGTTGATTGTCATCAGGTTTCAGTCGCTCGGTGCAGGTGAAGTTGCGCGCCTTCCCTGATGCGATAACGCGACAGAGTTCCTACGCACCAGCATCGTTCGTGACACGATGTCCCGGTAGACCTCACGCCCAAGACGCCGAATGTTCGCCTGTGATGATCGCTTCAACACCGCGAATTCAAAGCGCCGCATCAGATCAATGTCGGCTACTGCTGATGAATTGATTTGGGTTTGACGCCCTCTCTGGCAAGGGATTCCCAGATTCGGCGCGACTCGCTCGACCTTGGGCGATGCAATCCTCCCTCTCACCTCCGGCAGCAACGACAATGAAGACCGTGTTAGTGCTCGAAGACCCCGGCATTTCTCAGTCTGGCATAGGCGCTCACTCGGGCAGCGTGGCGTGCACGGTGGGTTCTACCAAAGACACTGCAGGCGCCAGTCTCGCCAGCGAACATCCGGCGAATGTCCCTGCGATCACCGGACACGGCAGCTCCCAATGAAGCCCGACGCACCGCTTATGCCTAACTCCGTGGCCGAAGACTTCCAGTCCGGCCAGGACAGCCGCGGTGGCGAGACACTTCTCAAAGCCGAGGCCCTGCAGCGGGCCATCTTCAACAGCACCAATTTCTCGAAAATCGCTACCGACGCAAAGGGTGTCATACAGATCTTCAACGTCGGCGCCGAACGCATGCTGGGCTACACCGCAAGAGAAGTGCTCAATAAGATCACGCCGGCCGACATCTCCGATCCGCAGGAAATCATCGCGCGTGCCGAGGCGCTGAGCGCCGAGCTTGGAACCCAGATTGCGCCCGGCTTCGAGGCGCTCGTCTTCAAAGCTTCGCGCGGCATCGAGGATATTTACGAACTGACCTACATTCGCAAGGATGGCAGCCGCTTCCCGGCGGTGGTCTCGGTCACGGCGCTGCGCGATGTGGACGGTTCGATCATCGGCTATCTGCTGATCGG
>Ga0181537_10003087_pt1 | contig 14447 bp, 14 predicted proteins | sample PEATcosm2014_Bin_39_FD_119765 | JGI IMG/M metagenome (GOLD analysis project Ga0181537, IMG submission 119765) | Peatland microbial communities from MTU Mesocosm Facility, Houghton, MI, USA - PEATcosm2014_Bin23_10_metaG | ecosystem: Environmental > Terrestrial > Soil > Wetlands > Peat | place... | reverse complement strand
GGCGGCGGTGGTTTCCACGGTGGCGGTGGTGGAGGCGGCGGACGCGGTGGCGGTGGCGGCCGTCACTAAAGTCGGTTTCTGCCCCGGCTAATTTTATGGGTGGCGGGCGTGGGGAACACGCCCGCCGCATTTCCCGGTCTTACGATATGTAGCGGGGCGAAGACCCTGCCGGTTTTTCCGAGCTGTTTTCCCAGGCCCTGCAAGAAATGGAGAGTCATCACCATGAGTAACTTCGCGTCGCGCCAGCCCAGAAAAAACAATCTGTACGCTTTGGCGGTCTTTGCGGCCTCCGCATGCTGCGCCGGTGCGGTGGCAGCGCAAACCACGCCGAGCGATCAGGCTGCGCCGGCGGCCGCAACTCCCGCTGCCCACAAGCGCATAGCTATCGGACCGCAACCCGGCCAGCAGACGTATCCCTCCTGTGAAGCCGCGAGCCAGGCGCTCATCGCCGCGCTGCAGAGCGACGACCAGCAAGCCATCCTCAAAGTGCTTGGCCCCAATGCCAAAGACGTGGTTTCCTCCGGCGATGCCACCGCCGACAGTGAGGAACGGCGACAAATCGCCGAAAAATTCAAACAAATGCATCGCTTGGTGATAGAACCCAACGGCACCACCACGCTGTACATCGGCGCGGAAAACTGGCCTACGCCGATTCCGTTGCTGCACAAAGGTTCCGAGTGGTTTTTCGATACGGCTGCCGGCAAGCAGGAAATTCTCTATCGCCGCGTTGGCCGCAATGAACTGGCGGTCATCCAGGTCAGCGTGACGTTGGTGGACGCCGAAAAGGAGTATTACGCGCAGCCGCATGACGGCCAGCCCGCCAACCGTTACGCGGAAAAATTCTTCAGCGATCCTGGCAAACACAACGGCCTTTACTGGAAGGCTGCGAGCGGCGAGCCGGAAAGTCCCATCGGTCCGCTGGTAGCGGCCGCGACGGCGGAAGGTTATCCGCAGAACTCAGATTCGGATCTGCAGTCGCAGCCGTTTGAGGGATACTATTTCCGCATGTTGCAGCCGGGCCCCGCGTCAGTAACACCGAAGGCGCAAAACGCTTCGACGTCCTCGCGCACGATGATGGCTGGCAATTCCGGCAGCAGCGACTCCGGGGGTTTTGCGTTCATCGCCTATCCCGCAAAGTATCGTGACTCTGGCGTGATGACGTTTCTGGTGGATCAGGACGGGGTTGTTTACGAAAAGGATCTCGGCCCCAAATCGGCGGAGTTGGCCAAATCCTTGACCCATTTCCGCCGCGACGCCACCTGGCACAAAGCTCAACTTAACGGCACAGATTATTAGCTGCGTTCCTTCCGCACGGAACTCAGGACGGTTTTTAATCGCCCAGGCTTTTAGTGTGTCCGGAAGTCGCTCCACCACGCGCTAGCCGCCACACTTCCCTATCAACGCTCGAGAAACTCTGCGCGGCCCCGCAGCGTACAATAGGTGTGATGACCCAAGCCCCTGCATCCCAGCACATTCAAGCCGAACAAGTTTGCCGCGACTACCACCTGGGCGAAGCTGTCGTCCATGCCGTCGCCGGCGTTAGCCTTGCGATTCCCGCTGGCCAGTTCCTCGCCCTTCTCGGCAGTTCCGGCTCCGGTAAGTCCACCTTCCTCAGTATGCTCGCGGGACTCGATCGCCCCACTTCCGGCAGCATTCGCGTAGGGCAGCAGAATCTCGCTGAGCTTAGCGCGGAGCATTTGGCACGTTACCGGCGCGAAACCGTGGGGATGGTGTTCCAGTCGTTCAATCTGCTTCCGCGCATGACGCTGGAAGAAAACGTGGAGCTGCCGTTGCGGCTTTCGGAAGTGGATCGGCGCGACCGCGCTGCGCGTGTGGCGCAGGCGCTTGAACGTGTGCGCCTTGGGGCGCGCAGCAAGCACCGCCCTAGCGAACTCTCTGGCGGCGAACAGCAGCGCGGCGCCTTGGCTCGTGCGCTGGTGAATCGGCCCAGCATTCTCTTTGCCGACGAGCCGACGGGCAATCTCGACAGTGTGAACGGCGAGCAGATTCTCTTGCTGCTGCGTGAGTTTCAAACCACGTTGGGAATGACGATTGTTATGGTGACGCACGAACGTCCGCTGGCGGAGCGGTTCGCCGACCGCATCGTCACGCTCAGCGATGGCAGGATTATTTCCGACGCGCCGACGGCGCACGCGGCCTCCACAGTCCTGACGGAAACAGCGGCGGGCCGCGCGAATCTGGCAGCGGAAGGAGCGCGCTCATGAAAGTCCGCGACCTTACGGAATTGGCTGTGCGCAACTTGCGCGAAGCCATGCTGCGCAACTCACTTACCACGCTGGGCGTGGCTGTGGGCGTGGCTTCGCTCGTGGCGATGCTCTCGCTGGGTGTCGGTCTGCAGACGTTGGCCAACAAGCGGCTGCTGCGTTCCGGGCTCTTCGACTCTGTGCTGGTGGGCTCTGGCCGCGGCGACAATCGCGGACCGGGGCGCAACACGCGTGCCAAAGAGGCCGTGCCGAAAGTTCCGGTGGCGCTCGATGACGCCGCATTGCAAAGCTTCGCGCAGATTGCCGGTGTTTCCGAGGTGTATCCGCAGGTGCGCTTTGCGACAGACTTTCGTTACGCCGGGAACAACTTCAATACTAACGCGCTGGGCATCCCCGAATCGTCGCGCAAGGGCGAAGCCTTTGAGGGTATGACGGGGAAATTCTTCTCTTCGCCGATGGCAGAAGAAGCGATTCTGCAAGTGGAGTTGGCGCAGCAACTGGTTTCCACGCCGCCTAAAGTAGCTGCTGCAAAATCTCCAGCTCTCGCAGCAGGCGACAAGTCTGGAGCGGCGTCAGCTACTGCGGGAAAATCTCCGGCGGAAAATTCCTCGGCTGGCGCGCCGGGGAACGCGGCCGCGTTTGTGGAAGGCAAACCGGCGGATCTGATCGGTAAAGACCTAGTAATCCGCTATGCGGAACGCGCGTCTTTTGCTTCGGCGGCAGAGCGCGACGACGCGTTGCTGGAGAGCGCAATGACGGGCGAGCTTTCTGGCGGAATGTCGATGGTGCCGAAGGAGAAGACGCTGCGTATCGTGGGCATCGTGGAGAACGATCCATCGGCGGGCATGGCGGGATTTGGCGGCGGGCGCTTATTTCTGCCGCTGAAGCTGGCGGAGAGTTTGCACGTGGCGCAGCCTTCGGACATGCAGGCGATGCTCAGCGAGACGGAAAACAAACCGTCGTACACGGCGGCCACTGTACGCGTACTACATCCGAAAGACGTGGCTAACGTGGAAGCGGCGATCAAGAAGATGGGTTACTCGGCGTTTTCGCTGCTGGATGCGACCAAAGGTTTGCGGCTGGTGTTCACGGTGTTCGACCTATTTCTGGGACTGTTTGGGAGCTTGGCGCTTACCGTGGCTTCGTTGGGGATTATCAATACGTTGGTGATGGCTATTCTGGAGCGACGGCGAGAGATTGGCGTGCTGAAAGCGCTAGGCGCGACCGATGGCGACGTAAAGAGTCTCTTCTTTGCGGAAGCTGCGGCGATGGGCTTTTTTGGCGGGCTGTTTGGGGTGGCGCTTGGGTGGTTTATCGGGCAGGCGCTGACTTGGGGAACGGGGATTTATTTGCGGCAGCAGGACTTGCCTAGCGTGAAGATTTCCTACGTTCCGTGGTGGCTGGCGCTGGGCGCGATCGCGTTTGCAACTATTGTTAGCTTGTTGGCTGGGCTGTATCCGGCTGCGCGCGCCTCGCGGCTGAACCCGGTGGACGCGCTGCGCTACGAGTAGATGTTAGGCTACGGCGACCACCGCTTCAGTTTTGCGTAAGTGTTCATAATGCGCACACGGTTTTAGTAGCATCGGCATTCCTGCCTCCGCTTTGCCGCGTGTTTTTTGTAGCACACTGAAGTCTATGCCACCTAGACCCTGCGCCACGCATGGTTAACTCCCACTCGTTGTGATACGGAAAAATTCGTTATGCGCGGCGCGGGCGTTGTTTGGCGGAGACACTTTTGACGACGGTATAGCCGGGAGTTTTGCCGAGGGGTACTTTGGCTTGGGCGACGGCGTCGTTCAGCAGCGCGACAATTTTTGGGTCGGCGAGGGCGCTGGATTCTGGAAGGCGCACGAAGCGATTTTGTGAGCCGCTGCCTTGCAGGATTTTGTGGGGATCGGGCAGAGTGGCTCCCCAATAAAAGTGCAATCCGATGCCGTGCGCGTTGGCGGCGAGGGAAAAGAGTGCGGTGGACGTGCGCTCGGTGGTGGCAAAGCCGATGACGAAGAAATTGTAGTTGTCGTAGACCAACTCGATGGCGGTGGGGAAGCGCTGGCGAAGTATCGCGCGACACTCGCGGATGCGTTTGGCGATCGGTGGGTCGAATTTGGCGATGAAGCTGTCGAGTTGTGTTTCGGGCGATGCGGCGCTTGGTTTCCCATGCGAGCCAGCACTCCGTTGTTTCCGCGAGACCGTGGATTTGCTTGCGGATTTTTTCGCTGCCGTAGCACTTATTCTTCCTTGCTTTCCGTACGTGGTCATTTCGTGGCCTTCGGCACTTCCGGCACGGTGGCTCCGGTAAATACGTGCTGGACGATTTTCCATTCGCCGCCGCGCTCACGCTTGAAAACCATCAGATAGCTGCCGGAATAGGAGGCTTTGGCGCCGGTGGCGATGGTGGTGAGGGTTTCCTGGTAATCGCCGCTGTCGTAGGCGAGGTCGCTGGAGACTTCGACGTTCTGACTGTGCAGCGTTAAATCGCTACGGAACGTGGCCATGATCGTGGTGAAGAGCGTGCGGAGGGCGGGTTGGCCGGCGATACGTTCGCCGGTGGGTTGCAGGAAGCAGGCGTCGGCGGTGTAGAGCTTGAGGATGGGCTCGAGTTGTTTGTTGTGGAGATATAGCGTCCAGGTTTCGCGGATGCGGGCGATGTTGGTGATGGCGTCGGCTTGGGGAGAGGCCCAGGCCGGAGCGAATTGTGTGAGGAGGATGGCGAGGGTTAGCAGGGCGATGCACGAGTTGGCGAAAATCGCGTGTTTTGTGTGCGCGGTGGTTTTGCGAAGCGTCATCGATGAGTCCTCATTTGGGGACTGTACACCGGAGATGAATTTGGGGAAAGGGCGACCGGGTATAGGCCTGTGCGGATGCAAAACCCGCCAATCCGGAGATTCATCCCGCGCAGTTCGCGGGATGAAGAAGCGTAGGCGTTCCCAGGAAAGGCAAACAAACGCGTTGTTAGAAGCTGGGGTGGCGGGCAAGGCGCCAGGACCACATTAGGAACGAGGTGGCGGTTAGGTCGATGCCTGGCTCCGTGGTGGAGTAGGACTGGACGTTGTCTTTATAGAGGGCGGTTTGCGAGGGGTCGTAGGCGCCGGGATTGCCGTTGAAAATTTTGAAGGCATTGGTGCCGTCGCCGGGACAGAGAATCATGCCGCCGACTACGCCGGAGGTGGTATAGCTGGCTGGTCCTTCGGAGGCAGCGCCCCAGAGGACGGGCGTGCCGCCGGAGGTGCCGTCAAGCGCACCGGCCAGATTTGCGACCTGATGCTGGATGCAGTTGGGGAAAGTGGAGCCATCGCCGACGATGAACGAGGAACCCCAGGCGTTGGCGCCGAGAATATTACCGAGCCATTGCCGGGCGTAGGTGTCGAAGGTCTTTTGCTGCGTCAGGTAGTGGGCTTCGCTGGCCATGACCGAGAGGCCTGCGCCGTGCGAGGTGGTGTCGCCGGAGCTCCACTGGTTGCCGTAACCCCACGGATCCGTGGCGGCTTGGCTGGTGGCGTCGGAAACTTGCTGCAGGAATTGCTGGAGGATGCCGGCTTGCGTGACGGCTAGATTTTTCGGGTTGCCGGCTTGTTCGAGCGCGCGATAGAGCTCGAAGTGCGCGAGACCGCTCACGTCATAGAGATTCAACGTGTCGGTGTAGCCCTGCTGATAGATTTGCGCGATGTAGTTGGCGGCGTGGTGGGCGGCATCGCGTAGATAGTCTTCGGGATTTGTGTGCGGGAGACCGGCGGGCAAATTGCCGCACTTGGCCGCAGTCTGCAGCGCGAAATAGAGTTCGGCGGCGCCGAGTTCCATGTCGTCGTCCCAGACATTTTCGGGATAGCCGTCGAAGGGTACGACGGTAAGCAGGCAGTTGCTGCAGGAGCCGGAACCTACGCTGGGGGCGGGATCGGGGAAGGAAGTATCGGCGAGAGCGAAAACGTCTTCGGCATTTTTGAGGCAGCGATTCGCGAGCGCGGAGTCTATGGTGCGATTGAGCTGGTAGCACAGGGCGAAATCCGCGGCCAGGCGGCCGGCAAGATTGGGGCTGATTTTGGAGCCCGCGGGGCCGGCAACGAAGACGGGGCGATTGCAGATGAACACGGTAGTTTGCGGGTCGCAGGCTTCTGGATCGCCTTGCTGCTGGAAATGGTCGGCGGCTTGCGGTAGGGTCCAGATGTCGTACTCGGTGATGAGGCAGTCGGGACTATCGTAGGTGCCGCCGCAATTTCCGGCGGCGGAGCTGGGCTCGCCTTCACCGTAATAATTAAAATCCTGGGAATTGTCGACCTGGTAGTAGAGCGTTTTGGTGTCGTCGTCCCACATTTTAATGAGCCAATCGATGCCGAAGCGCGCGGAGGCGGTAAAGTCGGAAGAGGTGGGTGAGCCGGGGCCGCTGCTGCCTGCATAGGAGATGGCGGCGGGCGGCTTGGGAGGATTTATTTGAGCCTGCGGGCCCATTTGATTGGGAAAATCGCGAATGCCGATTTCCATCAGCGCTTCGGTGTAGCTGACGGTTTCGACATATTTTTCGTAGTCGCCGGCGTCCCACCAGCCGCCGGAGGCGTCGATTTTGGGCAGACCGGCGGGGACGAGTGGGGCGATGGGCGGGACATTGTTGATGAAGTCGTTGTCGTCGAGAGGCGGAGTGTTGTAGACGGTGGCGTGTTCGTCTTTTAGATGGCCGGGAGCGGTGCGCAGGGCGTTGGGGAGGAAATTTGGGCCGTCCTGCTGGGTTTCGTAGAAGAAGAGCGAGTTGAGGAGCAGGCCGGAGTAGAGGGTTTCGGGACAGTCCACGGCAAATTCCGGGGAAGAGGCGTTGACGGGGCCTTGGACCCTGATGGTGTAGACGTCGCCGCCGGGAGCAGTGAAGTCCAGGGCGTAAACGTCGTAGGTGAGGGTTTTGCTGTGCGCCCAAGTGCCGAGTAACGCGCCAACGTTACCGGAGTATACGGTGGCGCCTTTGGAGTTGAGGACCTTGTAGGTGGCGCCGAGTTCGGCGGCGGTGGACATGAGGTAGGCGCGATGCGAGCCGCCGGATTCGTAGCCGGCTTGATTGACGCGAACATAGGCGGAGTTGGCGGCCTGGGTTGCGGCGGCGGAGAGCGACAGGGCGAGCAGCAGGATGACGGCCAGGAACGCGCGAACGTGCGATAAAGCGGAAGAGGGCATGGCGAAGACTCCTTGCGTTGCGGCGGGGGGCGCGCTGGTATTAAATGGGTTTAATACAGGCGAAATCCTGCACTTTTGGATTGGGGTTGTCAAGCGGGATCGTGGGGACGGATAGGGCAAAGGGAAAGGGAATTTTTCGAGGAAGAAGTGCCGAGTGATGAGGGCCCTTCGCGCGGAGCGCTCAGGGTAAACGAGTGGCGAGTCAAAAAAATGGCGGGAAGTTTTATGAGGCGGCGCACGTGGGCGCGACTCGATCAGAGTAGTTGTGCTTGCAAGAGTCAAAGGAACACAGACTGCGTGCGCGATAAATTTGAGGATTTTAACGAAGAAATTTGCGAGCGCGGCTAAAGTTGGAGTGGTGCGGGGACGATAAATGAAGTGATTGATAAAAAGTCCTCCCACCTACGAGGACGGAATTGCGGATTTAGCAACTGGACGGACGCTCGCGCCGCCGCGACCGCGGCGTATCTGCGTTGCTCCCGGATGAAACACTGTGCGGGGTTGGCACACCTAGGGTTGGTGTGAATACTTGTAAGTACCGCTTTATCAATCTGAATACTTCCTGAACATTGGCATGCTAATCGCAGCGTAGCGCTCCAGCCGCTCACTGGGGAAATGCTTCCCTGTGCTACCGCGAAGAGAGGATTTGCGCCGCATCGCGCCAAATGGAAATTGCGGACCTTTGGTCCGCAATTTCTAGTTGCTCTTTTCAAGGTGGCTCGCTTTACGGCGCGACGGAAGTCGTGCCCTCCCGAGCGCGAACGGGGAATCCAGGTGCAGGGGTGAGTCGATGGCTGCCGCAATGCCGAATATTCTGTCACGCCGCACGCGCGTGCTGGTGGCCAGCGCGGATTCGGGATTCCGCAAACGCTTGATGACGGACCCGCTGTATGCGGGCGCATTGCGGGAAGAAGTGTGCGGAGGGGCGCATGCGCTGGCGCGGCTCGGCGAGATACGTTGCGACAGCGTGCTGCTGGACCGCCATTTGCCGGACCTGGACGCGGGCGAAGTAGCGGAATGCATTCGCAAATTGTATCCGCTGGTGAGCGTGGAGTTTGTGGATTCGCACAGGGTGCACGTGGAGGCGCAGGACGTGGGGTTGCGCGAGGCGTTTCGCGAGGGATATGTGGCGGAGGAGTTGCCGGAGTTCCGCGCGGCGCGAACGACGGCAAGGGCCGTAAGCCCGGCGGCGATTCTGGCGGAAATTCCGGCGGCAATTTCGGCAGCCAGGGGGGCAGAGCGACGGTTGGCATATCGCGAAGAGGCCCCGTTCGAAGGAATGGTGGGCGAGAGCATCGCGATGCAGCAGGTGTACACGCTGGGACGGATGGTGGCGCCGCGCGACACGACCGTCTTAATCATGGGCGAGACGGGGACAGGAAAAGAGCTGGTGGCGCAAGGGATTCATGCGTTGAGCGCGCGGGCAAAGCAGCCCTGCGTGGTGGTGAACTGCGCGGCGATTCCGGATGCGCTGCTGGAGTCGGAGTTGTTCGGGTACGCGCGGGGAGCGTTTACGGGGGCGGTGCAGTCGCGACTGGGACGCATTCACATGGCGCAGGGCGGAACGCTGTTCCTCGACGAAGTCGGAGATTTGCCCCTGAGCATGCAGGCCAAGCTGCTGCGCTTTTTGCAGAACGGGGAAGTGCAGCGGCTGGGGAGTTCGGAAGTGTATCGGGTGGATGTGCGCGTGGTGTGCGCCACGAACGTGTCACTGGCGGCGATGGTGGAAGCGCGGAAGTTTCGCCCGGACTTGTACTACCGGCTGGCGGTGTTTCCGATTGTGATGCCGCCGCTGCGGATGAGGAGCGAAGATATTCCGGCGCTGGTGCGGCATTTTCTGGCGCAATTCTCCGCGGATGTGAGGGTGGAAGAGCGCACGGTGTCGGCAGAAGCGCTGTCGTGGTTGACGCGAGAAAGATGGCCGGGAAATGTGCGGGAGCTGCAACATGCGGTGGAGAGGGCGTTCATTTTGGCGGGGAATGAGACGGAGCTGCAGTTGGAACACTTTAAATCGTTTCTGGAACTGAGCGGAGAGCTGGGCGAATACCAGAGAGCGTAAGGGCGAGCTTAGGTGGCTGACGGGCAATTTCGTATCGAAAAATAAACGCAGCGGGCGCCGCAAACGGTTTCCAGGCCTTCATGGATAAGATCCAGCAGCAGATTATCGCGTTTCTGAAGGGCCTGAGCGCTCGGCAGCGCATTGTGCTAAGCGGTAGCGTGATGCTGGTCGCGGGGACGGTGTGGCTGTTTGTGATACTGCTGGACGCCGGGGAGTACAAGCCGTTGTACACGGCCATGGCGCCGCCGGACGCGCAGCAGCTGGGACAGCGGCTCGCGGCGGGCCGCGGACACGATTCGGTGATGACCACGGGGAACCAGGAGCTCGAGACATTGTTGGCAGAGCGCGTAGTGCAGATGCTCGGCCCCGTGGTGGGAGCGGACCACGTAAAGTCCAGCATCACGATTGACTACGACCAGACGTCGGGCGAGAGCACCCAGGAACTATATGACCCGACGAATCCGGTGCTGCTGTCGTCGCAGACGAGCAATACGCCGGCCGCGACTCCGGCGCCGGAGGTGAGTGCGGCGGCTGCGAACGGCCCAGCCGCGAACGCGAACACGCAGACGAAGAGCAAGACCACCACGCCGGGGATGCACACCGAGACGAAAACATTCGCGGTGAGCAAGACCACGCACCGGACGCTGGAGCCCGCCGGGCGCATCCGGCGTGTAGCGGCGGCGATTCTGGTGGACGATGCCGTGGAAACAAAGGCCGACGGCAGCGGCAAGCTGGTGGCGACACGGCGGAAACGCACGCCGGAAGAAATGAAACAGATGGAGAATCTGGCGAAGGCCGCGGTGGGCTACAACGCGCAGCGCGGGGACCAGTTTTCGCTGGAGAATATTTTGTTTGTGATGCCGGAGATGGAAGTGCCGCCTCCGCCGGGAAAGATCCAGACGTTTGCGGGCTATGCCGAGCGCTGGGCGGGATGGTTGCGGTACGCAGGACTGTTTGCGTTATTCCTGGTGATGTACTTCCTGCTCTTGCGGCCGGTCAAAAAGCAGGTGCTACACATCCTCCAGGGGCCACGAGGCGGGCAGTTCGCGGAAGAGGAGACAGCAAAATCGGCGCTGCTAGCGTCCGCGACTGGGGCGATTGTGGCCGCCGGCGGGGAATTGCCGGAAGTGACCGAGGCGATGGTGCTAAAAAAGGAACTCGTGGCCCGCGTCAAGGAAGATCCGCAGGCCGCCGGGCGGGTAATTGAAGCCTGGATGCGCGAGATCTAGAGGGAATCCATGGCGGCAACGAGCAACTCATCGATGAATGGGCCGCGCAAGGCGGCCATCTTGATGGTGCTGCTGGGAGACGACCTGGCCGCCAGCGTATATAAAGGTTTGCCGGAAAGCGTGGTGCGGGCGATTACGCAGGAAATTGCCGAGCTCGAGTATGTGACGCCTCAAACGGCTTCCCAGGTCCTGGTGGAATATTACCGGCTGACGGCGAAAGACGCGCTGCTGGGGCAGGGCGGGGAAGAATACGCGCGCCGCTTGTTGACACGGGCCTTCGGCGAAGAGGGTGCACGTGGAGTGCTGACGGAATTGCAGCGGGAGCGGGAAGTAAGTTCGCAGGACCTCGATGCGTTGCAGAAGACCGAGCCGCAACTGCTGGCGAAGTTCATTCAGGGGGAGCATCCGCAGACCATCGCCCTGGTGCTGGCGCACCTGAATACGCGCGTGGCGCGCGGGGTGCTGATGCTGCTGCCGGAAAAAATTCGCGGGCAGGCGGTGAAGCGCCTGGCGGAGATGCAGCAATGTTCGCCGGAAATGATGAAAACGGTCTCCATGGTGTTGCACAAGCGGTTGCTAAGCCTGGGGCAGCAAAAGCGCCATGCGTATGGAGGCGTGAAAGCGGTGGCGGACCTGTTGAACCACATCGATGCGGATTCCACGCGAACGATTCTGGAGAGCGTGGAGCAAGACGACGTGCAGCTGGCAACGTCGATTCGCAACCTGATGTTTACGTTTGAGGATTTTCTGGAAGTGGCGGATGTAGGCTTGCGGGAGTTGCTGGGGCAAATCGATAAAAAAATGCTGGCCACGGCGCTGAAGGGCACTTCGGAAGATTTGCGCAACCATTTCTTCAAGTGCATGTCCACGCGCGCCGCGGAAATCATGAAGGAGGATATGGAATCGCTCGGACCGTTGCGCAGTGGCGACGTGCATGCCGCGCAACAGGAGGTGGTGGGGGCGGCGCGGCGGCTCGAGGGCGAAGGCAAGATGGTGCTGCATTCGGAGCCGGGGGAATCGTATGCGGTCTGAACGGATGGGAGCACGGCGGCAGGAAGTTACGAGCGAGCCGTTTTACTACACGCCAGCGGGAGACAACCGCCACGGGACCGCGCTCGAAGAGCCGGCGGAATGGAACGCGCAGACCGCGGTTTTGCGGCCGGAGGCGGAACAACACGTACGAGACGCACGGCAGCGTGGGTCGCAGGAAGGCGAAGCCCGGGCACGCGCCGAACTAGCTGGGCAGGCCGCGGAACAGCGCGAGGCGCTGGCGACTTCGCTGGAAGCGTTCAAAGCCGAGCGCGCCGGTTATTTTGGGCGGCTGGAGCCGGAAGTGGTGCAACTGGCGCTGGCCATTGCGCGCAAAATTTTGCACCGCGAAGCGCAGATCGATCCGCTGCTGCTGACCGGCATGGTGCACGTGGCGCTGGACAAGCTCGATGGTGGAACGCACATCCGTTTGCGCGCGCATCCGGACGACGTGCATTTCTGGTGCGAACATTTTGCTGCGCGCACGGACGGCGCGGCGGCGCCGGAGTTGGTGGGCGACGCGCAACTGAAACACGGGGAATGCGCGCTCGAGACGGAGATGGGCCACACGCTGGTGAGCCTGGACGCACACCTGAAAGACATCGAACAAGGCTTTCTCGACCTGCTGGAGCAGCGCCCGCGCGTGCAGTGATGCCTGGAATCGCCTGCGCGAGGAGATTGCGGGGTTGCAGCAGCGCGATCTGGCGTTGCGGAGCAGTGCGTTAGCGGATTTGCAGGAGTTCTCCACCGCTGCGCAAATGCGTTTCTCGCACACGGTGACGCGGTAACTGCGCGTGCTCTGGTTGCGGTGTCGTACGCCCACACCTGCATTACCCGCCGCGCACAAAATTTGCGCTCTTCGGTACCGGTATTGGACGCTTCTAATGAGTGTTCTCCGACTTCGCTGCGGCCTCCCATCTTGCACGTCCGGCATTGTGCACGCCGATTCCTGCATTCTCCTAAACTCCACACTGCAAAGCACTTGCCCCGCGTCATTTTTGTTAGCGTGCCAGGTCGCGTCTTAGTTCGGCGATTGAATTGCACCTCTTTTTCCACGTAGCGAGGAGCGCATCGTGGCCGAATCCGCAAGCGCAACAGCGGCGGCGAAATTTTCTGTCGTCTCTATGTTGACCATCGCGTTGCTGGCTGTGCTTGGCGGTGGCGGCTCGGCATGGTTTGTGATTCAGCGCGCGAAGGCCGCGGATGCCTCGCACGCCGACTCTGGTCTGGTCCCCAAGTACACCGTGCACCTCGAAGGCTTCACCGTAAATCTCGCGGACACGGAGGAAACGCATTTTCTGCGCGTGACCATGGATCTGGGCATCGACCGCTTGCCCGAAGGAATGGACCGGGAGAAGCCCGCCGCCGGCATGCCCGTCGCGCGTATTCGCGACGCCGTGCTGTCGGTCCTCACGGTATGCAAGGCCGCACCGCTACTCACGCCCGAAGGCAAAGAGCAGCTGAAGAAAAACCTTCTGGATGCGCTGCGTCGCCAGGTGCCCGAACTCGACGTTCGCGATGTGTACTTCACGGAATTTTTGGTCCAACGCTGAGCCATGTCGGATTTCATAGCTACGGTGAAACAGGCGGCGTCCGGAATTCCTGACGACCTGTGGAGTGAGGCCGGTTGGCTGAAGTGTGCGTTGACCGTGGATTTGCGCGTGCGCCGCTTCACCGTGCGCGATTTGCTGCAGCTTGAGCCCGGCGGCATCGTGGAAACGGAAAACGTCAACGGTGCGGATGTGCCTGTGCAGGTCAACAGCCGGCTCATCGCCTGGGCCGAATTTGAAGTGGTGGCGCAGCGCATCGCCGTGCGGCTTACGGAGTTGGCGTGACGGTCGCCGGTGGAACGCCTGTGGGCTTAACCCGCACCCGTTGAAAGCGTCCGTTGAAAGCGCCGGTAGACAACGAGGCGTAAGACCGCGCCGCGGATTTTTTTTTGCGGTGCCGCGGAAAGGTCGAGCACATGCCGGAAGCGCCAAGTTTTTCACTGCACCGCCAACTGCCGCGGTTCGTGCATGCCCTTCGTCGCTGGTTCCATTCCGTGCGCCTCCGCCGGCGTCAGCATGCGCTCACCTTGTGCGAGACCGTTTCGCTCGGTGATAAGCGCTACGTCGCCGTGGTGCAGTTCGAGCGCCAGCGTTTTCTGCTCGGCGTCACGCCGCAATCCGTGGCCCTACTGCAAACCCTTGGCGAAGCTGCGACGCATGCAGCGGGCCAGGATGGCGTGAAGCCATGAGCCGCTCGCTCGTCGCACCGCTCCTCGGCGAAGACCGCAAACTCAAAGTCCCTACACTGGATCCTGCCATCCAGCAGGAACTTCAGTGTCAGATTGATCCTATGGCCGGCGGCCTCGAGCGCGGCAACACCTGGGGCAGCAACATCGCCTCCGGCGGCAACAACGCCCCATTGCGTTCCGTCCTCGACGGATTGCAACGCCTCGTCGGTGATCGCCTGGCCCTCAGCTCCACCGTGCTCGTCTGCAACACCCCGGTCCGCTTTCATCTCCGTCGTTTGCTCGAGCCGTTCATCCCGCGCATCGTGGTTCTCTCCCCGCTCGAGATTCCCCCCCAACTTTTCCGTGCAGTCCCTGGGGGTGGTGCGTTGAAGCCACTAATTTTGCATGCATGGCCACCGGCGCGGCAATTCCACCCCCGCGCAGGCCCCGGAGTCCTCCGATGATGGCCGTCGACTACGCCACCACGTCAGCCGCCGTGGCCCTGGCCCCCGACGAGCGCCAGCGCTTGCTCC
>Ga0181537_10003086_pt1 | contig 14448 bp, 11 predicted proteins | sample PEATcosm2014_Bin_39_FD_119765 | JGI IMG/M metagenome (GOLD analysis project Ga0181537, IMG submission 119765) | Peatland microbial communities from MTU Mesocosm Facility, Houghton, MI, USA - PEATcosm2014_Bin23_10_metaG | ecosystem: Environmental > Terrestrial > Soil > Wetlands > Peat | place... | reverse complement strand
GAAAGCGAAGTTGCCCGGCGACCGGATTTCGGTGCTCGGGCTCGACCGCAAGATCGAACCGGATCCGGCGGTTGCCAACCAGCCGATCACCCTGCCGCCGGCGACGGTAAACGCGGATTGGCCGGAGCCCGGTGGCAATCCCACCCACACGATGGGCAATCCAGCCTTGCCCAACCAGGTCAAGAAGGCGTGGGAGACCAGTGTCGGCGACGGATCGTCGCGTTACACCAAGGTCATGTCGCAGCCGGTAATCGCCGGCGGGCGGGTTTTCGCGATGGATGGCGGGGTCCAGGTCAGCGCGCTCGACGCGGTGAGCGGCAAGCGCATCTGGCAGGTCGATCTAAAGCCCGAGGAGCAGCGCGGCAATGCATTTGGCGGCGGTCCTTGCGTGTGGAACGGTCGGCTCTTTGTCGCGACGGGCTATGCCGAAGTGGTCGCGCTCGATCCCAACACCGGCTCGATCATTTGGCGCAAGAGCGTGACATCACCGGTGCACAGCGCGCCGACGGTCGTAGACAACCGGGTCTTTGTCGTAACCGTCGACAACGAGCTGGTCGCGATGTCGGCGGAGGACGGCCAGCGCCAATGGTCGCATAACGGCATTCCCGAAACCGGGGCGCTGCTGGGCAGCGCGAGCCCGGCGGTGGAAGGCGAGATTGTCGTCGTCGCCTATACGTCGGGTGAGCTGTACGCCTTGCGGGTCGAGAACGGCCGGGTTTTGTGGTCGGAAAATCTGGCGTCGGCGCGCAGTCTCGATGCGATGACGGCGATGGCCGATATTCACGGCCGCCCGGTCATCGACCGTGGTCGCGTCTTTGCCGTCAGCCATAGCGGGCGGATGTTGGCGATCGACCTGCGCACCGGCAGTCATGTGTGGGAACAAGAACTTGGCGGCAGTCACGAACCGTGGAGCGCGGGTGAGTTCGTCTTCATCCTGACCAATGACAATCAGATCGTTTGCCTGACGCGCAACGAGGGGAAGGCGCGCTGGACGGTGCAGTTGGACAGTTACGAGGACATGGAAAAAAAGAAGGACCCGATCCAATGGGTCGGTCCGGTATTGGCGGGCGACCAGCTCATCGTGCTGTCGTCGACCGGCGTCGCGATGTGGGTCTCGCCGCAGAACGGCGAAACCCTATGGAAGACGGACATGTCCGATAAAGGTTTTCTCGGGCCCGTTATCGCCGGGAACACGCTTTATTTATTGACCGACGACGCCAATCTGTCGGCCTATCGTTAAATACAATTCGGATGCGGCGATGGGTTTCACGGTCGCCATACTCGGCCGGCCGAATGTCGGCAAGTCGACCTTGTTCAATCGGCTCGTCGGTCGGCGCGCCGCGCTGGTCGATGACGCGCCGGGGGTGACCCGCGACCGCAGGGAAGGCGAGGGCCGCATCGCCGACCTCGAATTCCGCGTCATCGACACGGCCGGGCTTGAAGAGGCGGCGCCGACGACGCTCGCCGGCCGGATGCGCGCGCAGACCGAGCGTTCGCTCGACATGGCCGATGTCGTGCTGCTGGTCGTCGATGCGCGCGAGGGCATTACCGAACCCGATCGGCATTTTGCCGGCTGGCTGCGCAAAACCGGCAAGCCGGTCGTGGTCATCGCCAACAAGGCGGAGGGCAGGGCGGAGATCGGCGCTGTCGGCGAGGCTTACGCGCTCGGCCTCGGCGACCCGGTGGCGTTGTCCGCGGTGCATGGCGAGGGTTTTGGCGAGCTTTACGATCGCCTGCGGGATTTCGCACCCCTGCCTGAAGAAGAACTGGCGGCTGAGGAGCCTGAAGGGGAGGCGGAGGAGCGGCCGTTGCAATTGGCGATCGTCGGCCGCCCGAATGTCGGCAAATCGACTCTGGTCAATCGGCTGCTCGGCGAGGACCGGTTGCTGACCGGACCCGAGCCGGGCATCACCCGCGATTCGATCGCGCTCGAATGGGGATGGCATGGTCGGCCGATCCGCCTCGTCGACACCGCCGGGATGCGCCGCCGCGCCCGGATCGAAGACCAGCTCGAACGCCTGTCGGTCGCCGATACCCTGCGCACGATCCGTTTTGCCGGAACTGTGATTCTCGTGATCGACGCGCTCGAACCGTTCAGCAAGCAGGATTTGACGATCGCCAATCTGGTGGCCGAGGAGGGGCGGGCGCTGGTGCTCGCCGCCAATAAATGGGACGCGGTCGCCGACAAGCCGGCGGCGCTACGGCAATTGCGCGATCGGATCACCACCTCGCTGGCGCAGCTTCATGGTGTGCCTCTGGTGCCGATCTCGGGGCTCGCCGGAACCGGGCTCGACGCGCTGATGAAGGCGGTGATCGCCGCCGACGCGGTGTGGAACAAACGGCTGTCGACCCCGGTGCTCAACCGCTGGCTTGCCGCGATCCAGGAGCATCACCCGCCGCCGCTGGTCGGCGCGCGGCGATTGAAACTGCGCTACATGACCCAGGCCAATATCAGACCGCCGACCTTTGCGCTCTTCGCCTCGAAACCGGGTGAACTGCCCGACAGCTACCGGCGCTATCTGGTCAACGCGCTGCGTCAGGATTTCGATCTGCCGGGCACACCGATCCGGCTGATGCTGCGCAAGGGCGACAATCCCTACGCGCGCGACTGATGCTGGTTGCTTTGTCGGAAGAAGCCGGTGCCGCTGCCGGATCGACGGCGGCGGCGCCCAGCTATCGGCTGCTATTCCTCGGGCTTGCGATTATTGCCGTGGCCAAGCTGGTGATCTTGGTGGCGAACGGCCCATCCCTGCTGCCCGACTCGGACGTTTACATCGTCTATGCCGACGCCATCCTCGATCACGCTCGCGGCTTCGCGCCGGTGGAGTGGGGCGCGGAAGCGGTGCCGATCTTTATCTTTCGGCCGGCGGGCTACCCCCTCGTTCTGGCGGGGGCCAAGCTGATATCACCCGCTTCCTACGCCGTCGTCGTGGTGATCGTTCAGGGCGTCGTCAATTGCATCGCGATCGGCCTGATGTTTGTGGTTGCCACCCGCCTTCTCCGATCGTCGCGGGCGGCGCTGCTGGCGGTGTTGCTCTATGCCGCCTCAAGCTCGGCCCTCTGGGACAATGCGATCCTGTCGGATTCGCTCTATGCCTCGCTGTGGAACATCGTCGTCTTTGCCCTGCTGGGCCATTTGCTTGGGTGTTGGCGATTGAGCCTGGGCCAAACCCTTGGTTTGGGAATTTTGTGGGGCTTCTCGTTGTGGCTGCGGGATGTCGGGATTTATTTCACGCTCCTGCCGGTGCTTCTGTTCCTTCTCATCGCGGTGCGCGAGCGGGATCGTCGGCTAGCGGCTTTCGCGCGTCCTTTTTTGTTTCTCGCGGTCGTCACGGGCATGGCGGGCAGCGCCGTCCTGCTCAATTACCATCGCACGGGTGAACCCTTTTTCAGCATCACGGGATTGGGCAATTGGTTGCGACCGGTTTTCGATATGGCACAGGACGGCTATGCGCAGCCTTTCGCCGATGACGAGCTTGTCTCAAGCACCGTCCACGAGACGATGACTGATTACACATTCGCGAGCCAACTTGCTTTCCTCGATGAGCTGAATAAGCGATGCCGGTGCACGCCGACGCAGATGCAATCGCTCGTCTTTGCCGAGTACCTTTCGGCAGTCGAACACCACCCGGTCGCGTACGCCCGTGTCGTCGCTCGTAATTTCAATTATTTCGCGCTGGGCGAACTGGTCGCCGATCCCGTGGCGACGATCGATCAGTTCTTTGAACTCGGCACGTCGAAACCGGAATGGCGTATCCCCGGGCTGTCGTTGCGAAATCTGGCCGCGCTCCGGCGGCATTTCAGCCTGACGATGTTGCTGTTGATGTTGCTATCGGCCGTGGCCGAAATCGTCTCGGCAATCGTGTTCACGGCCTATCTGTTCGGCACGCCTTATTTCCTGGTGCGCGCAATCCACAGGCAGCAGGCGCTCACCGGCGAATGGGTCGCGGTGGCTTTTCTCTGGTTTAGCTTTGTCGGCGTCTCGCTTGCCTTCGCGCTGGTACACTACGAGGCGCGGCACGCTCTGCCGCTCTTTCCCGCGGCGGCAATCGGCATCGTCTACGTCGCCTTGCGCGCGCCGGAAAATTGGCTCCCGGGAGCCGCTACGCGCGCGACTGAGTATCGGTAAGCTCGCTAGCCGTAACAACCTCGCCGTTGCGCGTGCATTCGGGTAGGGCGAGCTGCACAAAAGCTTCGGCGACACTTTCCGGCGGCGGCAGGTTCATCGGGTCCTCGCCCGGGAAGACCCGCGCCCGCAGCCGGGTGCGCACCACGCCGGGCCCGATCAGATTGGCGCGCACCTTGGTCTTTTCGATCTCGGCCGCATACGTCTTGACCAGAGCTTCAAGCCCCGCCTTGCTGACTGCGTAGGGGCCCCAATAGGCTCGCGGGCCGCGGGCGATGCCGCTTGTTACAAAGATCGCGCGGCCCTGCTCGGCGGCGCGCAGCAGCGGGTCCATCGCCCGGATCAGCCGCCAATTGGCGGTCAGGTTGAGGTCGATGATCTCGCCCCACAATTTCGGGTCGATGTGGCCGAGTGGCGAGAACGTGCCAAATTCGGCGGCGTTGCCGACGAGAATGTCGAGCCGCTTGAAGCGCTCGTAGATCGCCGCGGCGAGTTCGTCGATCTTGATAAAGTCGCGCAAATCGAGCGGCACCAGCGTCGCCGTGCCGCCGGCGGCGCGGATCTTGTCGTCGACCTCTTCGAGTCCCCCGGTCGTGCGCGCCACCAGTATCAGATGCGCGCCTTCCGCGGCAAAACGCTCGGCGACTGCGGCGCCGATCCCGCGCGACGCGCCGGTCACCAGCGCGATCTTGCCGGCGAGGCGGCCCATTCTAGACCTTGCGCGCCAGCCGGCGGCCGGCGGCGGCGACCGCGATCATGCTAAGAATGGCGGTAGCCATCAGGTAATAGCTCGGCGACAGCTTGTCGCCGGTCTGGCCAATCAGCCATTGCGCGACAAACGGCGCGAAGCCGCCAAAGATCGTCACCGAAATGCTGTAGCTGAACGACATCCCGATCGCCCGCGTGTCGACCGGGAACAGTTCGGACAATAAAGACGGCAACACGCCGCTATAGCCGGCCTTGACGAGGCTCAGCCAGCCGGCGGCGAGGACCGCCGTCGCCAGCGACGGATAGGCCACCATCGCCGCGAAGATCGGATAGGACGTGACGAGGAACAGCGCCGTCATGGCCAGCATGATCCGCGGTCGGCCGATCTTGTCGGAGCAATGCCCCGAAACCAACGACATGGTGCCAAGGATGACCGCGCCAACCAGCGTCGCGATGTAGCCAGTCGATGCGGGCAGGTGCAGTTGGCTGACCGCGTAGGTCGGGATATAGAGGATCAGGTAGTTCGAGCTGTTCGAGATGATCGAGGCGCCGGTCGCGATCAGCACCGCGGTTGGGTGCTCCGCCAGCAATGTGCGGATCGGGGTTCGCGCCGGTCCGGCAATCACAAACTCGGGGGTCTCGGCCATGCGGCTGCGGATGTAGAGCCCGACCGGCCCGATCAACAGCCCAAAGAGGAAGGGCACGCGCCAGCCCCATGACAGTAGCTGGTCCTGCGTGAGCGCGCTGGTCAACAGGACGCCAAACGCCGAGGCAACAAGCGCGGTCAGCCCCTGGCTTGCCCATTGCCAGCTCGCCAGGAAGCCCTTGCGCGTCTCGGAATGCTCGACGAGAAACGCCGTCGAGCTGCCGAACTCGCCGCCAACCGAAAATCCCTGAAGCAGCCGCGCTAGCAGCACCAAAGCCGGCGCGACGAGGCCGATCGTCGCATAGCCCGGGATCACCGCCATGATCGTCGTACCGATCATCATCAGCAGGATCGACAGCATCAGCGCCGCTTTGCGGCCGGCGCGGTCGGCATAGGCGCCGAGCGCGATCGCCCCCAAGGGCCGCACCAGATAGGACAGGCCGAACGCGCCGAGCGCTTGCAGCAGCGATACCGTGGGATCGTCCGACGGGAAAAACACCTTGGAGATCGTGACGGCGAAATAGCCGTAGATCAGAAAATCGTACCATTCGAGCGCGTTGCCGATCGACGCGGCGACGATGACGCGATGCAGCGGTGGACCGTCACGCACGACGCCATGCGCGGCGAGACTGTCAGCGCTCATATCGGCTCCGGTAAGCGGGTGAAGAGATCAGGCCGGCGCGAGCAGCGAGAGCTGCACCGAGACCTTGCCGTCCTCGGCATCGACCAGCGGGATCGGGTAGTCGCCGGTAAAGCACGCGTCGCAAAAGCGCGGCGCCTTGTCGTCACGGCGCGACTGGCCCATCGCGCGATAGAGCCCGTCGATCGAAATGAAGGCGAGGCTGTCGACGCCGATCAGCCGCGCCATCGCGTCGACATCGTAGCGCGCGCCGAGGAGTTCATCGCGGTCCGGGGTCGCGATGCCGTAAAAGCAGGAATTTGTTGTTGGCGGGCTCGAAATCCGCATGTGCACTTCGCGCGCGCCGGCATTGCGGACCATTTCGACGATCTTGGTCGAGGTCGTGCCGCGGACGATCGAATCGTCGACCAGGATGACCCGCTTGCCCGCGAGATCGGCGCGGTTCGCATTGTGCTTAAGCCGCACGCCGAGATGGCGGATCTGGTCGGTCGGCTCGATAAACGTGCGGCCGACATAGTGGTTGCGGATGATGCCGAGCTCGAACGGCAGCCCCGATTCCTGCGAGTAGCCTAATGCCGCGGGCACCCCGGAATCCGGGACGGGGACGACGATATCGGCGTCGATATGGCTTTCGCGCGCCAGTTCCTGGCCGATGCGCTTGCGCGCTTCGTAGACGCCGCGCCCTTCCATGACGCTGTCGGGGCGAGCAAAGTAGATGTATTCGAAAATGCAGAAGCGCTCGGGCTTGCGGGTAAACGGCTTGATGCTGTGCAGCCCGTCTTCATCGGCGATGACGATCTCGCCCGGCTCGACGTCGCGCACGAAATCGGCGCCGATAATGTCGAGCGCGCAGGTCTCGGACGAGATGATCCACGCTTCGCCGAGCTTGCCGACGACCAGCGGCCGCACCCCCAGCGGGTCGCGCACCCCGATGACCGAATCCTGGGTCAGCGCGGCCAGCGAATAGGCGCCCTCGATCTGTCGCAGCGCATCGACGAGCCGGTCGAGGATCGTACCCTGCGCGCTCATCGCGATCAGGTGGTTGATGACCTCGGTATCGCTTGTCGTGTGGAACAGACTGCCACGGCGCACGAGTTGGCGGCGCAGATGGTAGGAATTGGTCAGATTACCGTTGTGGCAGATCGCCAGGCCGCCAAACTCGATCTCGAAAAACAGCGGCTGGACGTTGCGCAACGCGACCTCGCCGGTCGTCGCATAGCGGACATGGCCGATCGCGGAATGGCCGCGCAGTTTGCCGATGACATCCTTTGAGCTGAAATTGTCGCTGACGAGCCCCATGCCGCGATGCGCGTTGAACTGCTCGCCGTCATAGGCGACGATCCCCGCCGCCTCCTGCCCGCGATGCTGCAGCGCATGCAGGCCGAGCGCGGTCAGCGCCGCCGAGTCGGGATGGCCGAAGACACCAAAGACCCCGCACTCATCGTGAAAATGGTCTGTATCGCCGCAGTCGGGCGTCACCATTTGCGATCCTCGTCGGGAGCTGGTCAGCTTCGCTGAATATGGGGCTTTATCGCCTTTGTTGCCAGTAGATGACAAGGCCCCGCGACCTGTTATCGCTGGTTGTTGATCAACCGATTGAGTTCACGCTGATCGCTCGGTTTGTAAGTCGGGGCCGGAGCGGGCTGATCCGTCGCTAGCGGCGGTGCGGTAGGGTTGGTCAGCGCCCGCATCGCCCGTTCCGCTTCCATCGCCGGCGAGACCGTCTTGATCACGTCATCGGCTGCGGCGGCGCTCTTCATGCGCAGCGATTCGGGCAGGAAGTTGCGCAGCATGTCGGCGCCCTGCTGCAGGTAGGGCTCGCTCTTCGCGTCGCGCAGCCAGACCGGCCGGTCGTTCTTCTGTACGCTGACATCGAGCAGCAGATAGGCGAGCGACACGATAAACGCGCCGCGCAGCAGACCGAACACAAAACCGAGCGTGCGGTCGATTGGCGACAGGCCGCTTTGGCGCACGGTGCCGGCGACGACCCCGGTGAGGATCGTCAACACGATCAACGCGACGACAAAGAGGCCAAAACCCGCGATAAGCTGCGATAGAAGCGGGTTGTGCACCATCGGGTCGACGATCGCGTAGACCGCGTTGAACCCGTAGAGCGTGATGAACCCGGCGCCAACCCAGGCGATGATCGACAACGCCTCGCGCACAAACCCGCGGGCAAAGGCGAAGATCGCCGAGAGCCCGATCAGCCCGATGACGCCGAGATCGAGCGGGTTCATCGGCGGGGTCTCATGGCGCAGCGGCGACTCGCCGCGGTCGGCGGCGCTCCGCCGGCGCGAGCCGCTCGACCAATTCGCTCAGATGGCGGATCGGCGTGGTCGTGATGCCGTTATCCGAACGCCGGCCGCGAGCGCCGGGACGCGACGGCAGCCAGGCCTCGCCAAAGCCGAGTTTCGCCGCTTCTTTGAGGCGCGCATCGCTGTGCGACACCGGCCGCACCCGGCCGCTGAGACCGATCTCGCCAAACACCACCGTATCGGCTGGCACCGGGCTTTCGGTCAGCGCCGATACGAGCGCCGCGGCGACGGCGAGGTCGGCCGCCGGTTCGCCGATGCGCAATCCGCCGGCGACGTTGAGGTAGATGTCGTTGGCGCCGACCGATAGGCCGCAGCGCGCGTCGAGCACGGCGATGATCATCGCTAGGCGCGTCGCGTCCCAGCCGACGACCGCGCGGCGCGGCGTGCCGAGCAGCGACGGCGCGACCAATGCCTGGATCTCGACCAGCACCGGCCGCGTGCCTTCGATGCCGGCGAAGACCGCCGCGCCGGTGATCCCGCCTTCGCCATGCTCCGCGTCGGCGCGTTCGGCGAGAAACATCGCCGAGGGGTTGGGAACCTCGACCAGACCCCGATCGCTCATCTCGAAGACGCCGATCTCGTCGGTCGCGCCAAAGCGGTTCTTGACCGCGCGCAGGATGCGGAACTGATGACCGCGCTCGCCTTCGAAATAGAGCACGGTGTCGACCATATGTTCGAGCACGCGCGGCCCGGCGATCATGCCTTCCTTGGTGACGTGGCCGACCAGCACGAGCACAAAGCCGCGCCTTTTGGCGAGGCCGATCAGCTCCTGCGCGGCGCCGCGCACCTGGCTGACCGTGCCCGGCGCGCTGTCGAGCGTGTCGAGATACATCGTCTGGATCGAATCGATGACCGCGAGAAGCGGCGGGTTCGCGGTGTCGAGCGCGCCAGCGATGTCGCGCACGCTGGTCGCGACGGCAAGCTGCACCGGCGCGTCGGTGACCCCGAGCCGCCGGGCGCGCAGGCGGATCTGGTCGATCGCCTCCTCGCCGGTGATATAGGCCGCCGCGCCGCCGCCCGCCGCCACCGCGGCTGCCGCTTGCAGCAATAGCGTCGATTTGCCGATGCCCGGATCGCCGCCGACGAGGATCGCGGAGCCCGGCACGAGCCCGCCGCCGCAGACCCGGTCGAGTTCGGCGATGCCCGTCAGGTGGCGAACGGTTCGCCCGCTCTCGCCGTGCAACGCGACAAAATCGAGCGCTTGGCCGCCGCGCTTGCCGCCGCCACCAAGACTTTTGGGCGGCCCGCTGCGCGCTAATTCCTCGACGAGGCTGTTCCACGCGCCGCACGCCTCGCAGCGCCCGGCCCATTTCGGATAGACCGCGCCGCATTCCTGGCAGGCAAAGCGCGGCTGGGACTTAGCCATTGCCCGGTCCTCGGTGGGGGTAGCCACCGCTCATACCGCGCGCACTTCCATCTGGATCGGGCCTTCGGCGCGGCCGTGGACGAACTGGTCGACAAACGGGTTGTGCGAAACGTCGATCTCGCCGGCCGGGCCCTGCCAGACGATCTTGCCTTTGTGCAGCATCGCGATGCGGTCGGCGATCTTGCGGGCACTGACCATGTCATGGGTGATCGACACCGCGGTCGCGCCCAATTCGCGCACGCATTTGAGGATCAGATCGTTGATCACGTCGGCCATGATCGGATCGAGCCCGGTCGTCGGCTCGTCAAAAAAGATGATCTCCGGCTCGGCGGCGATCGCGCGGGCGAGGGCGACCCGCTTCTGCATGCCGCCCGACAGCTCCGCCGGCCGCAACTCGCCAACTTCGGCTCCCAGCCCGACCGCGGCCAGCTTTTCGAGCGCGATCCGCCGTGCCTTGGCCCGCTCCATGCCGCGCCCTTGTACGAGGCCGAAGGCAACATTCTCCCATACGCGCAGCGAGTCGAACAGCGCCGCGCCTTGGAACAGCATGCCGAACTTGCGCATCAGCGCGGCGCGGTCGCCGCGGCGCATGCCGACGGTCTCGACGCCGTCGATACGGATCGACCCTGCCTCGGGATGCAGTAGCCCGAGGATGCATTTGATCAAAACCGATTTTCCGGTACCCGAACCGCCGATGATGACGAGGCTCTCGCCGACGCCGCAATCGATATCGATGCCGTCGAGCACGCGTTTCGGCCCAAAGGATTTCTCGAGCCCGCGCACGGAAATCTTCGGGGCGGTGCCGTTCATTTGCCGAAAAAGGCCGTGGTCAGCATGTAATTGCAGACGAGGATGAGAATCGAGGCGGAAACCACCGCGTAGGTCGTCGCCTGGCCGACTCCCTCGGCGCCGCCGCGCGAATGGTAGCCGTGGTAGCAACCCATCAGCGCGACGATAAAGCCGAACACGCCGGCTTTGACGAGACCCGAGACAACATCCATCGTTTCGAGATAGCTCTCGGTTTGGGTCAGGTAATTGGCGGGATTGAAACCGAGCTTTACGGTGCCGACGATATAGCCGCCAAAGACGCCGATGATGTCGGCGACCAATACCAGCATCGGCAGGGTCACGAGACCGGCTAGAAGCCTCGGCAGCACCAGATAGCGGAACGGGTCGGTCGATAGGGTGGTCAAGGCGTCGATCTGGTCGGTGACGCGCATCGTGCCGATCTCGGCGGCCATTGCCGCGCCGACGCGCCCCGCCACCATCAGCCCGGCGATGACCGGCCCCAGCTCGCGCGTTACCGACAGCACGACAACGGTCGCCACCGCGCTTTCGGCATTAAAGCGGGCAAACCCGGTATAGGATTGCAGCGCCAGCACCATGCCGGTGAAAATCGCGGTGAGCCCGACAACCGGCAGCGAGTAATAACCCATATAGACGATCTGGCGCAGGATCAGCCGCGGGTAGAACGGCGGGCTGAACAACGCGGCTAACCCCATCAGCGCGAAATTGACCAGCCGTCCGGTCGCCGCCAGAAAACCGAGAAAGGCCGCGCCGACCGATGCCAGGAACCCGATCATTCCGCGCGCGGGCTTTCTTCGGGTTGGCGATAGACGCGGTGATAGCGCGCGCCGAGCGCGGTCAGGATCTCGTAGCCGATCGTCCCGGCATCGGCGGCAGCGTCGTCGACCCCGTAATGCTCGCCGATCAGTTCGATCATGTTGCCCGGGTAGAGTTCGGCCGGCGGGGCGGCCGACACATCAAACGTCGCGAGATCCATCGATATCCGGCCGACCAGAGGCATTCGCTTTCCGGCGAGCCAGCCGCAGCCGCGATGGCTCAGCGAACGCGGCCAGCCATCGGCATAACCTATTGACGCGGTTGCCAACAATCCTGGCCCGTCCATGACGTGCGCGGCACCGTAGCCAACCGACTCCCCGCTGTCAATTTTGCGGATTTGGACGATTTTCGCGGCGAGGCGCACAACCGGGCGCATCGGGTTCGTCAAGCCCGGCAATGGGTTGACGCCGTAGAGCGCGGCGCCCGGCCGCACTTCGTCAAAATGGAAGTCTGACCCGAGGAAGATACCGGATGAGGCGGCAAGGCTTCCTCTATGACCGGGGAGGCGTTGCGTTGCGGCGAGGAAGCGTTCGCGCTGCACGGTGTTGAGCGCATGTCCTGCGGCTTCGGCGCAGGCGAGATGGCTGATCAGCAGACTGGGACCGATCGCCCGGATGCGCTCGATGCCATCCGCGAACTCCGCTGCCGACAGGCCGAGGCGGGAGAGGCCGGTATCGATGTGGATCATCGCCGGCGGTTTCTCGCCTGACAGCAATGATGTCCAGGCCTCGATCTGGACGGGATCGTTGAGCACCGGGATGAGGTGAGATGCGGTGAATTCGGCCGCAGAGCCGGGTAGGGGACCATTGAAGACGGCGATCTCCGGCGCCTTACCCAGCGCCGCACGCAGCGCGATACCCTCATCCAGCGTGGCGACAAAGAACCGCTTGCATCCGGCGGCGAGGAGCGCACTCGCCACTTGCGGCGCGCCCAATCCATAGCCGTTCCCCTTGACCACCGCCGCGCATGCCGCTGGCGCAACCTTTTGCGCGAGCAATCGCCAATTGTCGACGACCGCGCCAAGGTCGATCTCCAGAACGGCGGCGGCGCGCATGGTGGGGTTGGCGGTCATGGTTGAGGAACGCCCAGTTTTCCCCTCATCGTCGTGGCCGAGCTTGTCCCGGTCATCCACGTGGGTCCCCGGGACAAGCCTTGGGGTGACGGATTCGGGAGGCGCAGATCGTGGACAACCCCGAATTAATACTCCGCGGGGAGGCTTTCGGGACCGATGAAATTGTCGAACTTCGTCGTTTCGGCCTCGAAATGCAGTCTCACGGTGCCGATGGGGCCGTGGCGCTGTTTGGCGATGATGACTTCCGCGAGCCCGTACGTCGCTTCGCAGCGCTCGCGCCACCGGTCGTGGCGGTCGTTGAATTTGTCGTCGTTTTCCTCGGGGCGGCGTGTCGGCTCGGCGCGCGAGAGATAGTATTCCTCGCGGAAGATAAACATCACGACATCGGAATCCTGCTCGATCGAGCCTGATTCCCGCAAATCGGCGAGTTGCGGGCGCTTGTCCTCGCGTTGCTCGACCGCGCGCGACAATTGCGATAGCGCCAGCACCGGAACCTCGAGTTCCTTGGCTATTGCCTTGAGGCCACGAGTGATTTCGGAGATTTCCTGCACCCGGTTCTCCTGGCCGCGGCCGCTGCCCCCAGGCCGCAGCAATTGCAGGTAATCGATAACGATCAGCCCCAAGCCTTGCTGCCGCTTCAGCCGCCGCGCGCGGGTGCGCAGCGCCGCCACCGATAATGCTGGCGTATCGTCGATATAGAGCGGCACCGCCGCAAGACGCTGGCTCGCCGCGACAAAACGGTCAAAATCATCCTTGCGCACATCGCCGCGCCGGATGCGGTCGGAGGAGACGCCGCTTTCCTCGGCGAGGATGCGGGTGGCGAGCTGCTCGGCCGACATTTCGAGCGAGAAAAAGCCGATCACCGCGCCATCCTCGGCGATCTTGCGCCCATCGGGGCCGACACCCTCGACATAGGCCTTCGCCGCGTTGAACGCGATGTTGGTGGCGAGCGATGTCTTTCCCATCGACGGGCGGCCGGCGAGGATCACCAGATCGGATGGGTGCAAACCGCCCAATTTCTTGTCGAGATCGATAAACCCGGTCGCCACGCCGACCGTGCGGCCACTGCGCTGAAACGCCGCTTCGGCCATGTCGAGCGCGTTCTTCAGCGCGCTGTCCAGCGTCCGCAGCCCGCCTTCGGCCTGTCCGGTGCTGGCGAGCTCGAAAAGCCGGGCCTCGGCGCGCTCGATCTGATTGACCGCATCGTCGTCGAGGTCATGGCGGAAGGCGTCGTTGACGACGTCCTCGCCCAGACCGATCAGCTGCCGCCGCAAATGCAGATCATGGATGCGCCGGCCGTAATCCTCGGCGTTGATGATCGTCACCGCGGCTTCGGCAAGCCGCGTCAGGTATTGCGCGCCGCCGATCTCGGCGAGCGCGCCATCCTGGTCGAACAGGTTCTTTAGCGTGACCGGGTTGGCGATTTGGCCACGTTCGAGGAGCTTGCCGATCGCCGCGTAGATCCGCTGATGCACGGCGTTGCCGAAATGCTCGGCTTCGAGGAAGTCCGACACCCTGCCATGCGCCAGATTGTTGCGGAAGATGGCGCCCAGCAGCGCCTGCTCGGCCTCGGTGTTGTAGGGCGCGACGCGGGTCGGCTCGGGGTCGGTTTCACGTAACGGCGTGACCCGGGATGCGACGATCGACTCCATGGCGGCGACAATATCATCGCCGGCTCCCGCGACGCGCCAGAATCCGTACAAGGAATTGTGTGGAAAACGGGGACGTAACCGCTATGGGTTGCGAATCAGCAGCTTATCTTCACGCAGCGCGCTCATCGGCGGCGCGCTGCCCGTGCTCCCACTCATAGACATAGTCGCGCGTCAGCGGCACCGTATCGACGCGCTTGGCGAGCTGCATCTGAAAGTTGAGATGGCCAGCCTGGCGAAAGGCGATCTCCGAGCCGACCAGGTACATCTCCCACATCCGACAAAAGCGCTCGTCATAGAGCG
>Ga0181537_10003085_pt1 | contig 14449 bp, 14 predicted proteins | sample PEATcosm2014_Bin_39_FD_119765 | JGI IMG/M metagenome (GOLD analysis project Ga0181537, IMG submission 119765) | Peatland microbial communities from MTU Mesocosm Facility, Houghton, MI, USA - PEATcosm2014_Bin23_10_metaG | ecosystem: Environmental > Terrestrial > Soil > Wetlands > Peat | place... | reverse complement strand
TGATGAGTCGAGACATGTGTCTCAGATGAGTCGCGACATGGGTCTCACTTGGTAGAGCCAGGCCAGCGGCCTGGCTCTTTGTTTTGGTTGCGCCAGTAGGCCTTGTCGGGTTCGATCAGGTGGATCCGGAGATCTGGGCCATTGAGGTTGAGCGGCTTCGCCTGGATTCCCCGCGCGGTTAGCGGCTGACGAGAACGCGAGAGACTGGAGCAGACAGGTGTGCCACGCGCCGAATTGCTGGCCTGCGCCGCCGCCGGGGAGGACGGGACCCGCCTGGCTCGTGAGCTCAAGGTCTACGTGCCGATAACCGACGCTCCCGCGTCCCAGCGCCCGTATGGCTTCGTGTTCTCATTCGCAGAGGACGACGGCCGTCCGTACCTGGCTCTGACCGCCTTTGGCGAACGTCACCCCGCGAATCCGGGTCGAGCACTGGGCAAGCGCGCCCAACCAGGGTCCGGCCGCGGCCCGCGCGATGCTCGGCGACCCAAGTCCGTTCGAACTGCTGCCGTACTTCTTCTCGGACCAGTACGACGTCGGCATGGAGTACTCGCGTCACGCCACCAGCTGGGACGAGGTGGTGTTGCGAGGAGATCGCGACAGTGGCGAGTTCATCGCCTTCTGGCTCGTTGCCGGCGTAGTCATCGCAGGGATGAACGTCAACGTCTGGGACGTCAACGACGACGTCCAGGCACTGATCAGATCTCGGGCTCAGATCGACCGGAGCAAGCTCCAGGACCCCGACACACCATTGCAGTCACTGGTAAGCGGCTAGACCGCCACCTGATCGCGCCCGGAGTTGCCCCCGCAGGGGTCGGCGCGATATGCTGCCGGTCAGGGCAGGGGAATCTAAGGGGGCCAGACGTGCCGCACGCCAGCGTTGGCGATAGTCGCCTAAATGTCCACTTGGAGGCCCTCCAGAGAACGGGGTTGCCTGCTTTCAGCTGGCCGGGCCTCGCTTCGCGCCCGCGTCTGTCGCTGTCTCGTCCATGTCTGGTTCTGGCGCTATTGCTCGTTGGCGTGCTTGTCGCGATTGCGCCGTCTCTGACCGGACCGGGGGCTGCGCGACCCGGAGCAGTTGGTGGGCGGGGTCGCGAGGGCGCGACGCCGCCGCGGGCGGGAGTCACGTCGGGGCCTCGGCTGGTCTGCTGAGCCTGTCGGCTGCTGCGCAGGCCCCGGTTTCGGCTGCCCTGGGGCGCGACGAGACGGCGTACTGGATCCGAGGACTGGTGGCGCGCAATCCGGCGCAGCGACTATCGGCGCGATTCGGACGTTCGGGGGTAGCGATCTCGGCTGGCTCGGCGAGTTTCGTGATCGCGTTGAAGGCGTTCGGGCGTGCGGGCGAGCTCCGCGGGGTTGGGCCGGTCTCGCCGGTGGCGACCGCCAACCGCGTCACCTTCGTGCGCCCGACCGTACGTGAGTGGTGGGCGAACGGGCCACTGGGGCTCGAGCAGGGTTTTGATATCGCCCGACGCCCCGCGGGATCGGGGGTGTTGACGCTTTCGCTCGCCGTGTCCGGGGGCGCGCGGCTCGACCGCGGAACGGTGTTGCTACCGGGGGGTTTGCGCTATGACGGCCTGCGCGCGACCGATGCCGGTGGTCGTGCTTTGCCGGCATGGCTGCAGGTGCGCGACGGACGCGTCCTTGTACGGGTCGACGATCGCGGCGCGCGCTATCCGCTGCGAATCGACCCGACCGTCCAGCAGGCGGAACTGACTCCCAGCGACGGCGTCGGTAGCGCCGACCGTACCCGCGGCGACGAGTTCGGCTACTCGGTCGCGACCTCGGGCAACACGGTTGTCGTTGGCGCGCCCTATCACGAAGCGAACTCGCAACCGTACAGCGGCGCGGTATACGTGTTTCAGGTGCCGGCCGCTGGCTGGGCGAGCGCGACCCAGACCGCTGAGCTGAGCGACTCAGCCCTCGGCGGCAATCAGGAGCTCGGCTACTCGGTCGCGATCTCAAGCGACGGGCACACCATCGTCGCCGGCGCGCCCGCGGGCAGTGAGATTACGGTGAATGGCTCAAACACTCAGGGCACGGTCGACGTATTCACCACGACCACCGGCAACTGGACGAGCACGAGCACACCGAATGCTCGGCTGACCGTCGCGGGCGCTCCAGCCACCGAAAGTCCTCTCGGCGGTGAGCTCGGCTGGTCGGTCGCGATCTCCGGCGCGACCATCGTTGCCGGTGCGCCCTACGACGCTTCGTCGTATCCCTACACCGGCGTGGCGTACGTGTTCAGCGAGCCTGGCGGTGGTTGGTCAGGCCCACAGACCCAGGCGGCCGTGCTGACGGCAAGCCCGCTCTCCACCGCGAACAGCGGTGAAGACTGGTTCGGCTGGTCGGTCGGGATCTCCGGCAACACGATCGTCGTCGGCGCACCCGTCTACGCGGGGGTGAGCCGAGATCCCCAAGGCGCCGCGTACGTGTTCACGGGGCCGTGGTCGGGCACCCAGACCGAGACCGCCGAACTGCTGGCCAGCGACCCCACCGGCACTGACCAGCTCGGCTGGTCGGTCGCGGTCTCGGGCAACACGGTCGTGGCCGGAGCATATAACCACAAGGTCGGGTCGAACCCCGGCCAGGGCGCGGCGTACGTTTTCATGGCGCCATGGTCGGGGACGCAGAACCAGACCGCGGAGCTAACCGCCTCAGACGGCGTGGCCGGCGATGAGCTCGGCTGGTCGGTCGCGATCTCGGGCAGCACGATCGTCGCCGGCGCGCCGGGTCGCGAAGTCGCAAGCTACGACGCCGCGGGCGCAGTGGACGCGTGGACCGAACCGGCCGGCGGGTGGGCGACCGCGAGCGCTGACACCGCCGAGCTGACAGCAGGCGACACCGTCGGCGGCGACGGCCTCGACGACTCGGTCGCGATCTCGGGCACGACGATCGTCGGGGGCAGTCCTCAACATTACGATAACTCGAGCACCGCAGACATCGGCGCGGCGTATGTCTTCGGGCCGGGGAGCCTCGTGGAGACGCCGACGCCGGCACCGACTGTCACTATCGGATCGATTTCGAGTGCTAAGACCGAGTTCACGGTGGCGGTTGCCTGCCCGGCGGGCGGCTCCGCATGCCCTGCGGTGAGCCTGGCGGCCACAGTGAAAGAGCACCTCAGGGGCCGCAAGATCACGGCGGTCACTGCTCACCGGGCAAACAAGAAGGCTCCGGCCAAGACCAAGACCAAGACGAAGGTCGTGGTTGTCGCAAGCGCCGCCGCGACGCTCGCGGCCGGCGCGAACGAGACGGTCAAGCTCAAGCTCAACTCGACCGGCCGAGCGCTACTCGCCAAGTTCCATAAGCTCACGGCGCTCGTGACCATCAGCTCGGGCGGCAAGGCGATCAAGACGGCCAGAGTCACGCTGACGGAGCCGAGGAGGAAGAAGAAGAAGAAGTAGGGGCCCATCAGGTCGGGCGGGTGCGGGACGTCGCTCCGTGGCAGGGCTGTTGCGGCTAGGGTTCAGCGCCTAGAAGATGTCAGAGCAACGCAAGAAGAAGCTGAAAGCGCTGAAGCGAGTCCAGAAGGAGGCCGCCCGCGTGTACCGGGAGCAGCGCGATCTGGCGCACGCACCCGCGTCCTTTGCCGGCTCGAGCGAACCGGTGGCCGTCGATCGCTTCCTGCGAGCCTACGGTGAGCTCACCGACGCGACCGTCGAGCTCTACAAGCGCCTTGACCGCGAGGATCCACGTCATGAGCAGGTGCGCGATGCGCTTGCCCACGCGCGGCAGGCGGCAGCCTCGGCTCTGGATGAGCTCGAAACCGAGAGCGAAGCGGCCGTGGAGGGCGAGCTGGATGGGGATCCCGCGGCGTATTACCTGGCGGCCAGCGGCTCGGTGGAGCTTGTGCGGACAGCCCGTCCAGAGCCGCCGCCGCTCGATCTGAGCCCTTCTCAGAATTTACCGGCGGTGGTCCGTCGCGGACCGAAGGGGCTTCCGAATGAGTCCTTTGTGGTTCGGTACGTCAGGGTGCGTCGCGCGACCCATCGTTGGCCCGACGAGGCGTCCCTGGCCCGGTATCTGCGCGAGCGCCCGCTTCCCGACGAGTCCTCGCTGCGCCGGTACCTGCGCCGCCGCCGTGAACTCTATCGACTCTACGGATGATCCCGGTGGCGCACCTGGTCCGTCGCGGCGAGACCGAGTGAACGCCGACTTACGGCGACGGGGCCCGAGCGACGTCCCGTCCGCCGCCCAACCTCCCAGCTGACACATCGCACTGGTTTGCGGGGCATTGTGTTATGGTCGGATGCCGGAGAGGTTTGGGGCGCCGTCGCGGAGCCCGTTTCGTAACCTTGAGGTCTCTCCTTTTAGCCTTCGCACACCGGAGTGGCACACCTGATGGCCGTCACCGAGACACATGGCACAGTTGGCGTCGGACCGCCCTCCCTCGCCGAAGGCCCCAACACCGCGATTGATAGGCCGCTGCTGCTCGTCGCGGGCGTGGTAATTCTCGGCGCGGTGATGTCGATCCTCGATACGACCGTTGTGAACGTCGCGATCAACACGCTCGCAAGCCGCTTTCACACGACGCTGCCGACGATCCAATGGGTCGCGACCGGATATACGCTTGCGCTGGCGACGGTCATCCCACTGGGTGGTTGGATCGCCGACCGATTCGGCACCAAACGGCTCTACATGACCTCCATCGCGCTGTTCGTGCTCGGCTCGTCACTGTCCGGCCTCGCGTGGTCCTCCGGGACGATCATCCTGTTCCGGGTGCTGCAGGGCCTGGGTGGCGGCATGATCATGCCGGCTGGCATGACCATCATGACCCGCGCCGCCGGGCCGCAGCGGATCGGTCGGGTGATGGCGATCATGGGCGTGCCGATGCTGCTGGCGCCGATCTTCGGACCGATCCTCGGCGGATACCTGGTGACCGACGTGTCGTGGCGGTGGATCTTCTTCATCAACCTGCCGATCGGCGTCGTCGCTCTGATCTGGGCGCTGCGGGTGCTGCCCAGAGATGTGGCCGCGCGCGAGCAGAAACTCGACCTGGTGGACCTTCTGCTGCTCTCTCCGGGCCTGGCGCTGTTCATCTACGGCTTGGCTGAGTCCAATACCAGCGGCGGCTTCGGCTCAGGCAAGGTCCTGATCCCGATCGTTGTCGGGATCGTGTTGATTGCGACGTTTGTCTGGCACGCACTGCACGCAAGCGACCCACTGATCGACCTGCGGCTGTTCACGAGCCGGGTCTTCGCCACCTCCTCGCTGACCCTGACGCTCTTTGTGGTCGCCGTCTTCGGCTCGTTCCTACTGCTGCCCCTCTACTTCCAGGTGGTCCGCGGCGATTCTGCGCTGCAGAGCGGCCTGTTGCTGGCCCCTCAGGGATTGGGTTCGGTGATCGCGATGCCGATCGCGGGGATCCTCTCTGACAGGACCGGCTCGGGACGGATCGTGCCGTTCGGTCTGCTGGTGGTGATCGCGTCCGTGCTCTGGCTGACGCAGATCGGCGCCCACACGTCCTACACGCTGCTCTGCGTTGACCTTTTCGTGTTCGGGGTCGGCATGGGCTTCGGGATGATGCCGGTCTTCAGCGGCGCGTTGCAGTCGCTGACCGGGGCAGCGGTAGCCCGCGCCAACACCGCGCTGAACATCCTCCAACAGGCCGGCGCCTCGGTCGGCACCGCGGTCCTGTCGGTGGTGCTGGCGCACGAGATCACCGTCGAGCTTGGTGGCGGTCACGGCTCGATTGGCTCCGCGGCGCGGCTCTCTGTCGCGGCTCGGGCTCATGTCGCCGGCCCGATGGCGGCCGCCTGGGGTAAGACCTTCTGGTGGGCTCTGGGCATGTTGCTGCTCGCGCTGCTCGCCTCGCTGTTGTTGCCCAACAGCAAACCGGAGCTGCCCGAGGGCACGGCCGCGTCAGCGGCGATTCCGCTGTAGCGTCACGGCGGCCCATGCCCCCACGCCGGAAGGTTCAAAGATGATTCTCGAGCAAGCTGTGCTGACAATCACCCCGGGATCGGAGGGTGAGTTCGAGGCCGCGATCGATCAGGCGAAGGAGGTGATTGCCAAGGCGCACGGCTTTCGCTCCCTGAAACTGCTGCGCGGGCTGGAGCAGCCCTCCACCTATCTGCTGCTCAACGAGTGGGAGACGCTGCAGGACCACATGGTCGGCTTCCGCGAGTCCGAGCTCTTCCTGCGCTGGCGGGAGCTGATCGGCCCCTACTTTGCCTTGCCGCCGGTGGTGGAGCACTTCGGGGCTGCTGTCGTCACCAGGGCCGGCGGTGGCTGAGCTGGCGCGACCACACGGGCTGACGGTGGTCGGCAACCTTGCCGTCGACCGGGTTGATGGCGGTCCGCCGAGCGCGGGCGGCTGCCCCTCGTTTGCCGGCATCGCGCTGACGAGGCTGGGCGCCAGCGGCCGCATCATCACCCAGCGTGCACCGCGTGACGCGGCGATCTTCAACGAGATGCTGGATACGATCGACGTGCCGACGGTTGTGGTCGACTGCGAAACCACCAGCGCCTTTGAGCTGGACTACAGCGGTGAGCAGCGCACGGTAACCGTCGCTGCGATCGGCGACCGTTGGCTTGCCGCTCACTTCGATGTGAATCCGATCGACACCAGCTGGGTGCACGTCGCGCCGCTGCTGCGCAGTGACTTTCCCGCGGCCACGGTCGCGGCGCTGGCCGCCGCGGGGCGCCGGATCTCCTTCGATGGCCAGGGCCTGGTTCGCGCCGCGCTGCTGGGCCCGATGGCGACCGACAGCGCCTACGACCCCGAGGTGGTCGAGCAGCTGACGGTGCTCAAGCTCGCCGACGAAGAGGCATCCGTTCTGGCCGCCGGCCTGCTGTTCTGTGAGGCTGATGCGGCACGCCTTGGCGTTCCCGAGATCTTGGTGACCTTTGGCTCAGCGGGCGCTGATGTTTACATCGATGCCGTCAAGACCCACGTCTGCTCGGATCGCCGCGTCCAGGGGGTGCACACGACCGGCTCAGGAGACCTGTTCGCCGTATCCTACGCAGCCGCTCGGGCGGCCGAAACCGAGCCGGTAGAAGCCGCGCGAGCCGCCTGCGAGCTGGTGGCGGACGTGCTGGAGCAACGCCGGCTCGAGCGCGACGGTTAGAGTCTGCGCCGTGGCACAACTGGTCTCGCTCCGCCAAGCAGTCGCCGAGGTCGTCTCCGATGGCGACAGCCTCGCGCTCGAGGGGTTCACGCACCTGATCCCGTTCGCCGCCGGCCACGAGGTGTTGCGACAGGGCCGGCGCGAGCTCGAGCTGATCCGGATGACGCCCGACCTGCTGTACGACCAGATGATCGGCTTCGGCGCCGCCCGCAAGCTGGTCTTCTCGTATGGCGGCAACCCCGGCGTCGGTTCTCTGCACCGCTTTCGTGATGTGGTTGAGCACGGCTGGCCACATCCGATCGAGCTTGAGGAGCACTCCCACGCGGGCATGGCGAACCGCTACGTCGCGGGCGCGTCGAAGCTTCCGTTCATGGTGATGCGCGGCTACTCCGGCACCGATCTGGCCGCTCACACGAACGTCAGGGAGGTTGTCTGCCCGTTCACGGGGGAGCGGCTCACCGCGGTGCCGGCGCTGAACCCCGATGTCGCGATCGTGCATGCACAGGAGGCCGATCGAGATGGCAACGTGCAGCTCTGGGGCATACCGGGTGTACAGAAGGAGGCTCTGCTCGCGGCCACCAGATCATTGGTCACGGTGGAGCGGATAGTTGAGCAGCTTGAACCGCGGCCGGGCGCTGTCGTGATCCCCAGTTGGGTGATCGACTTCGTTGCGCAGGCTCCCGGCGGCTCTCAACCCTCTTATGCGCTGGGCGTGACTGAGCGCGACAACGACTTCTACCGTGCGTGGGACGCGATCAGCCGTGACCGCGAGCAGTTCATGGCCTGGATGGAGACCAACGTGATCGGCAAGGTGGCGGTGTGAGCACGGCCAGCGAAGCGTCCGCCGGCGCCACCGGCTACGACACCGGTGAGCTGCAGACGATCGTCGCGGCTCGCAGCCTGGCGGGGAAGCGCTCGTGCTTCATCGGCGTCGGGCGGCCGAGCACGGCCGCCCTGCTCGCGCGGATGGTGCACAACCCTGAGCTCGTGCTGGTGTATGAGTCGGGCACGATCGGCGCAAAGCCCTTCCGGGTACCGCTCTCGATCGGTGATGGGGAGCTGGCACAGAGCGCTGATTTTGTGGTTCCCGTTCCTGAGATGTTCAACTACTGGATCGGACCCGGACGGGTGCAGGTGGCGTTCCTCGGCGCCGCGCAGGTCGATCGGCACGCGAACCTCAACTCGACGGTGATCGGTGAGTACGACCATCCCAGGACGCGCCTGCCCGGCGCCGGCGGCGCGCCGGAGATTGCCACGGGCTGTGCAGAGGTTGTCGTGATCGCCCCGCATGGCACGCGCACGTTCGTTGAGCGGCTCGATTTCCGGACCACGCGAGGCGATCACACGACCCTGGTGATCACCGACCTTGGCGTGCTCGAGCCGCGGGATGGCGAGCTGACGCTTACCACGCTGCACCCTGGAGTCACCGTTGAGCAGGTCCAGGATGCGACCGGGTGGGAGCTGAAGGTCGCGGAGCAGTTGGCCCTGTCGCCAGAGCCGACCGAGCACGAGCTCTCCTCGCTGCGGGAATTGGTGTCCAGGTGACGCATCTTCGCGCTCGCTCAAGCGGTCTTTGAAGCGGCCTGAGCGCGCCGTCGCCCGGTTCGAGGCTGGACGTCAATTCGACGCAAGTCTTAGCGGTGCTCCTACCTGGGGCTTAGGAAAGTCCTGAAAACTTTGGCCCTCCGGACGATGTTAAGCGCTCGAACCCTTCGTACCCTGAGAGGTGACGAACCCCTATCGGACTGCGTCGCCCCGACGCCGGCTCCAGGCCAGAAGCCCATATCCCCTCCTCCCTGATGAGCAAGAAGACCACCAAGCGCTACATCGCCACCAAGGTCCCCGAAATCACCCTGATCTTCTGGGTTCTGAAGCTGCTCACCACCGGCATGGGTGAGGCGATGTCCGACTTCATGGGTAGCCACAGCGTTCCGATCGCGGGTCTCATCGGAGCCGGCGGCATGGGCCTGGCTCTGCGCCTGCAGTTGAGCCAGAGGATCTACAAGGCGCCCTACTACTGGTTCGTGGTGATGATGATCGCGATCTTCGGCACGATGGTCGCCGACGCCATTCACGACGGCGCCAACATCGGCTATCCGGTCACGACCGCCGGCTTTGGCCTGTTCACGGCGATTCTCTTCTGGCGCTGGTACCGCAGCGAGGGCACACTCTCGATCCACAGCATCGACACCGGTCGTCGTGAGCGCTACTACTGGGCAGCGGTGTTCGGCACCTTCGCGCTCGGTACCGCGGCGGGCGACATGACCGCCACGACGTTGAATCTAGGCTTCTTTCACTCGATCGCGCTGTTCAGCGCGATCATGTTGATCCCCCTGATCGGCTGGTGGCGCTTCAACTGGAACCCGATCTTCGCTTTCTGGTTCGCCTATATCGACACGCGCCCGATCGGCGCCTCGTTCGCAGACTGGTTCAGCAAGCCGCACAACATCAGCGGCCTGAACTTCGGCGACGGACGCACTTCCGGGGCGGCTCTGATCGCCTTCCTGGTGCTTCTGGCCTGGACTACGCTCAGCGGTCATGGCGTCCAGGTGCGCCGCGGTGAGGGCCACCACAGGCACACGGCCGAAGCCCGTCTCGGGCCGGCGCTGGCAACCGACCCCGAGTAGCGGCATCCTGAGCCGATCGGCGACCGATCCTAAGAGCTCATGAAAGCACGATAATCCTCGGATGAGCGCTTCCGCGACCGATCCCTACGCCGTTCTTGGCCTCACGGCGGAGGTCTCCGACGGTGAGCTGCGCCGGGTCTATCGGGCTCTGGTGAAGCGCCATCACCCCGACCACAACGGCGGCTCGCCGGAGTCGACCGTGCGGTTTGCCCAGATCCAGGAGGCGTACGCCCAGGTTGCTCGTGCCCGCCGGGCGCCCGCCCGCTCCGAGCCGACGGTGCGCGCCGCCGAGCAGGATCCAGGGATTGAGACGCGGATTGCCGATCTCGAGCGCGAGCTTGCCGCGGCGCGAGCAGCTCAGCGCAAGGCTCGTCCGGCCGGGCCGGTACGACAGGCCGCCCCGAGCGGTGCTCGTAAACAACCGCGCAGAGCGACGCCGCACGAGCTCGGCTATTACGACACGGATGACAGCATCACGCGCATCATTGACGACGCTGCGGCAGGGCTCGGCGACCGGCTCAAGGACGCGCGGCGCAGCGAGCTGTCGCGCCGGCTGACGGATCTCTTCGGCTCAAGCCACGAGCAGAAGTAACCCGTCCACCTGGCGAACGTTGTGAATTTGCTTCCGGACGCCGGAAGTGAATTCACAACGTTCACAACGTTCACAACGTTCACACCTTCGCGACGCCGGCAAAGATTCAGGCTGGACGTAGCCCGCTCGCCAGCCATGCGACAAGGCTGATCAGCGCCGTTCCCGCTCCCAGCAGGCAGACCGCACCCCAGCCGTCAGCTGCGTAGAGCGCGCCGGTGACGGCCGAGAGGGCGGTTCCGCCGAGGAAGTAGGCGACCATGTAAGGCGTGGTGATGCGGCTGCGCGCGTCCGGGGCGAGCCTGTAGATCGCCGTCTGATTGCTGATCTGCGTGCCCTGCACGCCGAGGTCAAGCACCATGATCCCCACCACCAGCACGATCACCGAAGACTTGCCCAGGAAGAGCAGGCCCCAACTGACCAGCAGCACCGTGAGCGCCCCCGTGGTCACGAGCCGGCCGTGGCCGCGGTCCGCCAACCGTCCCGCAACCTGCGCGGCACCCGCCCCCGCGATGCCCGCCAAGCCGAACAGCCCTATCACCGCATTGCCGTAGTGATAGTGGCTGCCACGCACCCCTGAGAGCAGGAACGCGAGTGAGGTCCAGAGCACGCTGAAGCAACCCATGGAGCAGGCTCCGAGCAGCATGCGCTGGCGCAGCACCGGCTGCTCGCGTACGAGCGCGACGATCGACCGCAGCGCCGCGCGATACGCCAGGCTCGAGGTTGGCTCTACCTTTGGCAACGAGCGCCGCAGGACGAGCGCCAGGGCAAACATGAGCAGCGCAGCCGCGCCAAAGACGGCGCGCCAGCCGAACGCGCCCGCGATCAGGCCGCTGAGCGTGCGAGATGCAAGGATACCGAGCAGCAGGCCGCTCATCACTGTGCCGACCGCCTTCCCGCGCTCGGGCTCGGCTGCCAGCAGCGAGGACATGGGCACTATGACCTGGGCCGCGAACGTCGCCACCCCCACCACCAACAGCGCGCCGGCGAAGAGTGCCAGCCCCGGCGCGGCGCATGACACCGCCTGGGCGACGGCGATGCACAGCATCGAGTTGGTGATCAGCGCGCGCCGCTCGACCAGATCGCCGAGCGGTACCAGGAAGGCGAGCCCCAGCACATATCCGATCTGAGAGATCGTGACCAGCAGCCCGCTGGTGCCGGTGCTTACGTTGAACGCGCGCCCGAGCGTGTGCAGCAGTGGCTGCGCGTAATACATGTTCGCGATGGTGGCGCCGGTCGCACCGGCGAGCATCAGCACCAAGCCGCGACTGATTCCCTCGTTTGGGGCCGCAGTCCGGCTCGGCGCCGTCGCTACCTGCGCCGCGGCGCTCACGCCCGCACGGTGGCGCGTTCCAGCTGCTCCTCGCGACGAACCAACTTCACGCGCGGGCGTCCGGTCGGCTCGCCAAGCGCGCGCTCGTGCGCGTCGATCGCCTCCCAGCCCGAATAGTCGACAACGTCGACCGTTGTCCGCAGGGTCGTGAGCAGCTCCTCAGAGCTCGCGGAGGGCTCCGGCAGTCTCCCGTTGGCGAAGTCTTCGAGCAGCAGCGTCGTGGTCTCCTGCGCGCACTTCTTGTTGGTGCCGATCACGCCGGAGGGACCGCGCTTGATCCAGCCGGCGGCGTAGACGCCGGGCAGCGGCTCACCGGTCTGCGAATCCAGCACGCGACCGTCCCTGTTCAGGACGGTCATGCGACGATCATCGAACGGCACCCCAGGCAACTGGGTGCCGACATACCCAATCGATCGCAGGACGATGCCGGTCTCGATCCGTTCGCGCTCCCCGGTGGGCTGCGCCTTGAGCGAGCCGTCCTCTGATTCGACAAGCTCGTTGCGCTCGACGACGATCGCCTCGACCTTGCCGTCGCCCTCGATCGCGACGGGGGAGGTGAGGAAGCGCAGCACCACCTTGCGGGGCTTGCCAGACGGTGTCAGGGCCGCGTACGAGGTCAAGGTCTCGACGTTGCGTGCGGTCGTGACGTCGGCTTGCGCCAGCGTCGCCGTGCTGGACGCGTCCAACTCGATGTCAGCCGGATCGACAACCACATCGGCGAGCTCCAGCTCGGCCAGTTCACGCAGCTCCGGATTGGTGAACGCTGCCTGCACAGGCCCCCGGCGACCGAGCACGACAATCTCCTCGACCTGGGAAGCCCGCAGGAGCTCAATAGCGTGGTCGGCGATATCAGTGACCGACAGCTCGTCAACGGACAGCGCCAGCATCCGCGCGACGTCAAGCGCAACGTTCCCGTTGCCGACCACCACGGCGCGCCGCGACGACAGGTCAAAATCCATGTCCGCGTAATCGGGATGGCCGTTGTACCAGGCGACGAAATCAGTCGCGGAGACGCTTCCGGGCAGATCCTCGCCTTCGATCCCGAGCCTGCGGTCGCGTGGCGTGCCGACCGCATAGAGCACCGCGTGATACGCGTTCGCCAGCTGCTCGTGCGTGACGTCGGTCCCCACTTCAACGTTCCCGTGGAAGTTGAAGCCCGGCATCCGCGCCGTTTTGTCGAACACGCGTGTCACCGATTTGATCTTCGGGTGGTCAGGAGCGACCCCGAACCGCACCAACCCCGACGGCGTCATCAGGCGGTCAAAGACGTCAACGGTGGAAACTGGCCCGCCCGCCCCGCTGGCGCTGAGCAGTTGGCCGGCAGCGTAGAAGCCGGCCGGCCCTGAGCCGACGATCGCAACCCGCAAAGGGTTCTCAGCTGTGCCCGGTTGACCACTCACCCTTTGGAGAGTAGAGAACCGGCCGTCGGTCAGAGAATGTTCACCGCTCTGGAGATCACCAGGCCGATGGTCACCAGCGACACCAGCGACTGGAGTCCCATGATTCCCTTGGCGGTCAGGCTCAGCGGCATCGCGTCGGTTGGGCTGATCGCCATCGCGTTGGTGAGCGACACGTAGAGGTAGTCCGGGAACCGCGGACGCCAGCCACCGCAGAGCTTGAGCTCGCTCATCTGCGGGAAGAGAAAGTCCGGGGGGCCATCTTGGCCGGCTGCGCGGAAACCGGGGCCGCCGCGGTCGATCTCCCAGTACCAGAGAGAGAAGACCAGGACGTTGGTGAGCCAGATCAGCGCGCCGGAGATGATCAGCGCGTGGCCGTCGGGCGGAGCGTGCTCGAAGAGCAGATGGCAGAGCAGCCCCAGCGCGAAGCCGTTTGCGATGCTCGCCAGCGCGGAAAGGACCACCGCAATCCGGCGGCGGGTTCTATGACGGTCCTTGATCTGCTGCGGCGAAGCCACAATCAGGCTGAGGAGCATCACCGCCTCGATGCCCGGCACCAGCCAATGCGGCCCGATACTGAGGCGGTCTGGCAGCAGCAGTTGCAGGGCGATCGCGATCGCCACGACCAGCTGTGGAGGCCAGTGAGGCTCGCTGCGTGGCGGCGGTGGGTAGCCCGGCGCCTGCTCTGTGGTGGTGGCTGTCGTCGGGTGGTCCACCTCAGAAACATATACTTGGGCGCACCCGACGAGGAGCTGTCCGTGCAGGAGATGGTGATCTACGGCGTGAGCTTTGACATGGTCGGCAAGCAGCCGATCGTCTTGCTCAAGACGGTTGAGAACAACAAGTTCCTCCCCATCTGGATCGGGCACCCTGAGGCGGCCGCGATTCTGATGAAGCTCCAGGGCGCATCCACGCCGCGTCCGATGACGCATGATCTGCTCTCCGACGTGCTCGGTGAGCTGGACGTTGAATGCGTCCGCGTCTCGGTGACAGAGCTGCGTGAAAACACGTTCTACGCCTCGATCAGCCTGCGGGCAGGCGGACGCGAACTCGAGATCGACTCTCGCCCGAGCGACGCGCTCGCGCTCGCGGTTCGTTCCGGCGCTCCGATCTTCGCCGCAGACGAGGTGATCGCCGAGTCCGCGATTGAGTTCGAGCACGAGGTCGAGGACACTGAAGAGGTCGTGGAGAAGTTCAAGGACTTTCTCGACAGCGTCAAGCCCGACGATTTCCTAGGTGAGTAGCTGCTGAGCGCTAGCTGCGGCGACGTTGTGTTCACGCTGGCGCCCCGGAGCGCCGATAGATAGAAAAGTATGAAACTGCGCCTAGCTCTGCTCGCCTCTCTCATGGCGCTCGCACTGACCCCAGCCTGCGCCCTCGCCGCGGGTAACTTCGCCAACGCTGGACTTCCCGGCGCCTCCAAGACCAACCCGATC
>Ga0181537_10003084_pt1 | contig 14450 bp, 14 predicted proteins | sample PEATcosm2014_Bin_39_FD_119765 | JGI IMG/M metagenome (GOLD analysis project Ga0181537, IMG submission 119765) | Peatland microbial communities from MTU Mesocosm Facility, Houghton, MI, USA - PEATcosm2014_Bin23_10_metaG | ecosystem: Environmental > Terrestrial > Soil > Wetlands > Peat | place... | reverse complement strand
CGTCGGAGTTGCGGGCCTCATCCAGAGCGGCGGCTTTGGCAGCTTCTCCAAGGGCTTCGGCAATGCGGCCGCCGGGCTCCTCGAGGCGCAGGTGGTCACCGCGGACGGTGAGGTGCGCATCGCCAACGCCTGCACCAACCCTGATCTTTTCTGGGCGCTGAAGGGCGGCGGTGGCGGGACCTTCGGCGTGGTCACGCGCCTCACGCTGCGCACGCACGAGCTGCCCGAATCCTTCGGCGCAGCCTGGGGCACGATCAAGGCATCTTCCGATGAGGCGTTCCGGCGCCTCATCGCGCGCTTCCTCGCCTTCTACGCAACCGCCCTCGCCAACCCGCACTGGGGCGAGCAGGTGGCCGTGCGTGCGGACAACTCGCTGAAGATCTCGATGGTGCAGCAGGGCCTCTCCGGTGAGCAGGCGCGCGCCGTCTGGCAGCCGTTCTTCGAGTGGGTCAGGGGCGCGCATGAGTACTCGGTCACCGAGGAACTCGGTGCCGGCGGGCACCGGGCGCAGAGCTGGTGGGAGGTGGAGGGCAACCACTCCATGATCCGGGACAAGCGCCCCGGGGCCTCCCCGCATCACGGCTGGTGGGAAGGGGACCAGGACCAGGTTGGCGCCTACCTGCACGGCTATGAATCACTGTGGCTGCCGGCGAGCCTCCTCGGGGAGACGCAGCAGCCGCGCCTCACGGATGCGCTGTTCGCCGCCAGCCGCCACAAGGACGTCGGCCTGCACATCAACAAGGGACTCGCCTTCGCCCCGCCCGCAGCGATAGCCGCCTCGCTGGACACCGCCATGAACCCCGCAGTCACGCAGGCCTTCTGTCTCGCCCTCATCGCCGATGGCGAGGCGCCGGCCTATCCGGGCATGAAGCGAGCGCCGATGGATCTCGCCGCTGCGCACCGGGACGCCCGCGCCATCGACGCGGCAACGCTGGAGCTCAAGAAGGTCGCGCCCGAGCCCGCCTCGTATCTTTCGGAGAGCAACTTCTTCAACGAGCACTGGCAGCAGGCCTACTTCGGCGGCCACTATCCGCGCTTGCGCGCGATCAAGAAGCAGTATGACCCGGCGGGCCTGTTCTTCGTGCACCACGGCGTCGGCAGCGAGGAGTGGAGCGCGGATGGCTTCACGCGCGTGACCTCATGAGCCCCGCCTCCAAGAAGCCCGCACCGGTCCCCTTCCTCTACGAGCGCAGCGGCGAGCCGCCGCTGCCGCGGCGGCAGTTCTACCAGCGCCTGGCGCGCCACTTCGCGCTCGCGCTCATCCTGCTCGCGGCATCGCTGCTGTTCGGCATGCTCGGCTACGAGTACTTCGAGCACCTGGAGTGGCACGACGCCTTCGAGAACGCCTGCATGCTGCTCGGCGGCATGGGCCCGGTGAACAACCCCACCAGCAACGCCGGCAAGATCTTCGCCGGCTGGTACGCGCTCTACGCGGGGCTGGTGTTCATCGTGACCGCGAGCGTCATCCTTGCCCCGCTGCTGCATCGCATGCTGCACCTGTTCCACGCCGACGAGCACGACAAATGAGGCGAGCCGCCACGCTCCTCAGCCTGCTCTGCGCAGGGGCGCTGCCTTGCGCCGGGTCATACCCCGCGCGCGCGGCCGACAGCCCCGCAAAGAAGCCGCTCACCAGCGCCGAGGTGCTGGCGGCCTCGACACCCTCCGACTGGCGCACCCCGGACCCGGCGAACACTCTTTATATGGAGCTGCCCGCCGGACGCGTGATCATCGAGCTCGCACCCGAGTTCGCCCCGCACCACGCCGCCAATATCGCAGCGCTCGCGCGCGCGCACTTCTTCGACGGACTCAGCATCACGCGCGCCCAGGACAACTACGTGGTGCAGTGGGGGGACGCGGAGAGCAAGAAGCCGCTCGGCGATGCGCAGCACACACTCGCGGCCGAGTTCGAGCGCCCGCTGCGCGGGCTCGCCCCGTTCACGCGGCTGCCGGATCCGGATACCTACGCGCCGCAGGTCGGCTTCGTCGCCGGCTTTCCCGCCGCAGCCGATCCCGCCGCGGGGCGCGCCTGGGCGCTGCACTGCTACGGCATGGTCGGGGCCGGGCGCGACAACGACGTCGACTCCGGCGGCGGCATGGAACTGTACGTCGTGATCGGGCAGGCGCCGCGGCACCTGGACCGCAACATCACCCTTGTGGGGCGCGTGCTACGCGGCATGGAGTACCTGTCGGTGATGCCGCGCGGCAGCGGCGCGCTCGGCTTCTACGAGCATCCCGAGCAGCAGGTGCCGATACGCTCGGTGCGGCTGGTGAGCGACGTGCCGCCCGCGCAGCGCACCGCGCTGCAGGTGCTGCGTACCGACACCCCGACCTTCCAGGCCTACGTCGCGGCGCGGCGCAACCGCCTGGAGGAGTGGTTCAAGGTTCCCGCAGGACGCATCGACGTGTGCAACGTGCCCATCCCGGCGCGCCTGCGCCCGGTGGCGCCGGCGAAGTAGCACTCCTTATTCTAGTGGTGCGGCGGTGGCCCGTGCGCGGCGGACGCCCTGCCCTCCACGCGCGCCCGGGCGCGCTCCACCATTTCCTTGCGCTGCTCGGGCGTGGCGTTGCGCCAGCGCTGCATGAGCATCTGGCGGCGCGCCGGTGGCAGCTGCTGGAAACGGTGGAAGTTCTGGCGCACGAACGCGCGCTGCTGCGGGGGCAGTGCCTGGAACTGCTGCCAGCGCTGTCGCAGGGCCTGGCGCTGCTCGGGCGGGAGGGAGTTCCAGTGCGCGAAGCGATCGCGCGCCTGCGTCTTCTGTTCCGGGCTCATGCCGAGCCAGCGCTGCGAGCCGCGCGCCAGCGCCTGCTGGCGCTCCGGCGGCAGCGTATTCCACTGGCTGCCAAAGCGGCTGCCCAGCAGCTTCTGCTGCTGCGGCGAGAGGCTCTCCCAGCTGACCGGGGCACCCGGGGCCGCAGCGGCCGGGGGCGCCGCGGGCTCCTGCGCCAGCAGCGGGGCGCTTACCAGCAGCAGCGCTGCGAGGATCGTCACGCGTCGCATGTTATTCATTGTTCTTCGCCCCGCTCGCTGGTGGCGGTGGAGGCGGCGGCGGCGCGGGCTTCGGCGGCGCCGGATGCGGCACGTTGGCCTGCGCGAGGTAGTCCGGATTGGCATCCGACAGCCCGTCGACGCTCCCGAGGAACTCCAGGAAGCTCGGATCCGGGTCTTCGGCCTTGCGCGGCGCGTCGTCGGCGCGCGCTGCGGGACTCAGCAGCACGTACAGGACGAGCACCGTGAAGGCCGGCAAAATTCTGGGCATCAGCCGTCGCTCGCGCCATTTTCGGTCTGGGCTGCGGCCCACTCGTAGAACGAGCCGTCCCCACCCTCCATCAGATCCAGGGCCTCGCTGTCGGTGAGCAGGTCCATGTCCTCGACCGAAGCTGACTGCGCCGCCAGCACCGGCAGATCACCCGCAGGCTGCCGATGCCACAGCGTCACCGCCACCAGCAGCGCAGCCGCCGCGGCCCCCGCGGCGGGCAGGAGCGTGAAGCTGTGCCACCAGCCGCGGCGCGGCGCGGCGGCGGCTTCGAGCGCCGCATGCCGCGCCTGGTTCAGGCGCGAGCGCGTGCGCGCATCGATGCGCAGCACGCTCTCCTGCAGAACCGCGCGCGCATTGCGCTCGAAGTCCGTGACTGGTGCCTCGCCCGGGCTCATAGGTAGAACTCTCCAAGTTGCGCGCGCAGTGCCTGCACTGCGCGGAAGTAATGTGTCTTGACGCTGCCCTGCGAGCAGCCCATCGCCGTGGCCGTCTCGGCCACGTCCATGCCCTCGAGCGTGCGCAGCAGGAACGCCTGCTGCTGGCGCCGCGGCAGCTCGCCCAGGGCCTTCTCCAGGGCCCCCATGGCCTCATCCAGCTCCAGGCGCTTGACCGGCTGCGGCTCCGGGCTCGGCGCCTGCGCGATCGGATCCGGCTCGTCCTCCTCGTCCTCGCCGCGCTGCGGCAACCAGGCGATCACGCGGCCGCGCACCGTGCGCCGGCGCTGCATGTCGCGGATGCGGTTCTCGAGGATACGGTAGAAGAGCGGCTTCCACTCCTCCGCGGGGCGGTCGGCATAGGCGCGGGCGAGCTGCAGCATCGCGTCCTGCACGGCATCGAGGGCGTCGTCCTCGTGCCGCAGGCCCGCCTGGGCGATCTTGAAAGCCCGCAGCTCAACGCTGGCCAGGAACTGGTTCAGCGCTCGGGAGCGGCTCTGGGCAGAGGAATCGGTCAAGTCGACGTCGCCGTGTAATGCGGGCGGCATGCTATAAGGCGACGCGAGCGTAGCAAACTCAGACATGCCCCGTATAACGCGCGCGCGCCCGACCTGGTTGACGGGCTTTTCACCCTTTAAGTAACTGATTTACCTTGAACGTGAGCTCTGAGTCTCAAGTGCTGCGCGTGGCGCTCGACACCCCGCTGCGGCGCCTGTTCGACTACCTGCCGCCGCCGGCCGTCCTTGCCCCGGCGGGCGTCTCGGCGGGCATGCGGGTGCGGGTGCCGTTCGGGCGCCAGCGCCTGATCGGGGTCGTTATGGCAAGCGCGGCCCGTTCCGACATCGACCCCGGGCGCCTGAAGCCGGTCCTGGAGGTCCTCGACGCGGACCCGGTGCTCGAGCCCTCGGCCCTGGCGCTGCTCACCTGGGCGGCGGAGTACTACCACCATCCCATCGGTGAAGTGGTGGCGGGCGCACTTCCCAGGGCCCTGCGTCTCGGCGCCCCGGCACGGGCGCTCGAGGAACGCTGGGTGGTGAGCGCCGCAGGCGCCGTGAGCCATGCGGCCGGGGAACCGCGCCGGGCCCCGCGGCAGCGGGCGCTCCTGGACCTGCTGGTCAGGGAGGGTGGCGCCACGGCGGAGTGCCTCGATGCGCACTCTCCCGGGTGGCGCGAGGCCGCGCGGGCGCTGCTCGCGCGCGGCTGGCTCGCAAGCTCCGAGACCCTCGTGCCGATGCAGGCCTCGGGGGCGAGCGTGCGCAGCGGTGCGCCGCAGCTCAACCCCGAGCAGGCGCACGCGGTGGCGACCATCGGGGCGGCGCTTGGCGGCTACGGCGCCTTCGTCCTGCACGGCATCACCGGCAGCGGCAAGACGGAAGTCTACCTGCACCTCATCGAGCAGGTGCTCGCCGCCGGGCGGCGCGCGCTGGTGCTGGTGCCAGAGATCGGGCTCACGCCGCAGCTGCTCGGACAGTTCCGCGCGCGCTTCGACACACCGCTCGCGGTGCTGCACTCCGCGCTCACCGACCAGGAGCGCCTGCGCGCCTGGCGCGAAGCCTTCAGCGGGCGCGCGCGCGTGGTGCTCGGCACGCGCTCGGCGGTGTTCGCCCCGGTGCCGGACCTGGGGCTGATCGTCGTGGACGAAGAACACGACGCCTCCTTCAAGCAGCACGAGGGCGCGCTGCGCTACTCGGCGCGCGACCTCGCGGTGGTGCGCGCCCGGCACGCCGGCGTGCCGGTGGTACTCGGCTCCGCCACCCCCTCACTCGAGACACTGCAGAACGTCGCCGCCGGCCGCTACGCGCGCCTGCGGCTCGAGCGGCGCACGGCACAGGCGCAGCCGCCGCGCCTGGTGCTCATCGACCTGCGCACCAGCCCGGTCAGGTCAGGCATCGCCACACCGGCGGTGCTCGCGCTCCAGCGCCACCTGCAGGAAGACGGCCAGGCGCTGGTGTTTCTCAACCGGCGCGGCTACGCGCCGACGCTCCTGTGCACCGGCTGCGGCTGGATCGCCCCCTGCAGCGAGTGCGATGCACGCCTGACGGTGCACCAGGGCTCCGCACGCCTGCGCTGCCATCACTGCGGCGCCGATCAGCCGCTGCCGGCGCGCTGCCCGGTGTGCGGCTTCGCGGTGAAGTCGGTCGGCCAGGGCACCGAGCGCGTGGAAGAGGCGCTCGCGGAGATCTTTCCCGGGGTCGAGATCGCACGCCTCGACCGTGACGTGGTGCGCCATCGTGGCGACATGGAGGCGGTCGTGGAGCGCGTGGCCGCCGGCCACGCCCGCATCCTCGTGGGCACCCAGATGGTCACCAAGGGCCATGACTTCCCGAACGTGACCCTGGTGGTGGTGCTGAACGCCGACCAGGGCCTCTTCAGCACCGACTTCCGCGCTCCTGAGCGCCTGGCGCAGACCATCGTGCAGGTGGCCGGCAGGGCCGGTCGGGGCGCGCGGCCCGGGGAAGTGCTGATCCAGACCGAGTTCCCCGGGCATCCGCTCCTGCAGAGCCTGCTCGCGCACGGTTATGAGGGCTTCGCGGCCACGGCGCTCGAGGAGCGCGCGCAGGCCGCGTGGCCGCCCTTCTCGCGCCTCGCAGCGCTGCGTGACTCCGCCAAGACGCGCGAGGCGGCCCTGGGCTTCCTGACCGAGGCGCGCGGTGTTGCGGGGGCGCCCGGCGGCGTGCGCCTGCTCGGGCCGGTGCCGGCGGCGATGGCCAAGCGCGCCGGGCGCTACCACGCGCAGCTGCTCATCGAGAGCGCCGATCGCGGCCACCTGCACGGCTTCCTCGGCGCCTGGCTGCCGCAGGTCGAGCAGCTCAGGAGTGCGCGCACGGTGCGCTGGTCGCTCGACGTGGATCCGCTCGAGCTGTTCTGAGGCGCTGCTCGGTGAAGGGCGCCGCCGCGATGGCCGCCCAGGCCGCCTGCGGCCGCCCCGCCGCGCGGGCCGGGGATGTCCGGCACTGCGGCCAGCAGCCGCCACGGCGGCAGGAGCCGCACGGCCGCGGCGTGCCCGAGGAATCTGCGTCGCTGCATGGGCCTGTGATTCCAGGGGTTGGCAGCGGCCAAAGACGGCCAAGGACGGATCGCTTCGGGTAAACTCGCGCGCTCCGATTGCCAGCTCAAAGCCACCATCCCTTGAAATCCGAACTCGAGCAGCTGCTGCGCGCCGCCCTGCAGAAACTCGCGGGAAACCTGATCCCGGAGATGCCCGATGAGGCCGCGGTGACGGTCGAGCGCACGCGCGAGGCGCAGCACGGGGAGTTCGCCACCAACGTGGCGCTGCGCCTGGCGAAGGCCGCGCGCCGCAACCCGCGCGAACTTGCCGCGGCGATCGCCGCCGCATTGCCCGCCAGCGCGCTGCTGGAGCGCACCGAGGTCGCCGGCGCCGGCTTCATCAACTTCCACATGGCGCCGGCCGCCTACGCGCGCGAGCTCGCGGCCATCCACGAGCGTGCCGGTGCCTACGGCGAGAGCACCCGCGGAGCTGCCGCGCGGGTGCTGGTGGAGTTCGTGTCGGCCAACCCCACCGGTCCCCTGCACGTCGGCCACGGCCGGCAGGCAGCCTACGGCGCGACGCTCGCCAACATCCTCACCGCGGTCGGCTACGCGGTGGAGCGCGAGTACTACATCAACGACGCCGGGCGCCAGATGGACATCCTCGCGGTGAGCACCTGGGTGCGCTATCTCGAGGCGTGTGGCGAGGTGCTGCCGTTCCCGGAGAACGGCTACCGCGGCGAGTACGTGCGGCCGCTCGCGCTCGCGCTGCGGGCAGACTCGGGCGAGGGGCTGCGCCGCAACGCGGCCGCGGTGCTTGAGGGACTGCCGGCGGACGCCCCGGCGGGCGACAAGGAGGCCTACATCGACGCCCTGATCGCCCGCGCGCGCGAGCTGATCGGCGCGGACGGCTTCCGCCACGTGCTCAACCTGTCCCTCGGCGCGATGCTCGCCGACATCCGCGAGGACCTCGGCGAGTTCGGCGTGCGCTTCGACCACTGGACCTCCGAACGCAGCGTCGCCGACAGCGGCGCGATCGACCACGCACTCGCGGTGCTTGACGCCCAGGGGCGTCTCGAGCGCAAGGACGGGGCGCTGTGGTTCAAGGCGACCGAGTTCGGGGACGAGAAGGACCGCGTCGTGGTGCGCGAGAACGGGCAGAAGACCTACTTCGCCTCCGACATCGCCTACCACCTCGCCAAGTGCGAGCGCGGCTTCGAGCGCCTGATCGACGTGCTCGGCGCCGATCACCATGGCTACGTGGCGCGGGTGCGCGCCGGTCTCATCGCCATGGGGCAGCCGAAGGACGTGCTCGAGGCGACGCTCATCCAGTTCGTGAGCCTGTTCCGCGGCAGCGAGAAGATCCCGATGGGCAAGCGCGAGGCGCAGTTCGTCACGCTGCGCCAGCTGCGCAACGAGGTGGGGAACGACGCCTGCCGCTTCTTCTACCTGATGCGCAGCCACGACCAGCCGCTCGACTTCGATCTCGAGCTGGCCAAGTCACGCACCAACGAGAACCCGGTCTACTACATCCAGTATGCGCACGCGCGCGTCGCGAGCGTCATGAAACAGCTCGCCGCCCGCGGCCTCGTCTTCGACCTCAAGGCAGGCCTTGCGGCGAGTGCGCTCCTCGGCAGCCCCCAGGAACAGGCGGTGCTGAGCTGCCTCACGCGCTACCCGGAATTCCTCGAGCAGGCAGCGGAGAACCGCGCGCCGCACACCCTGGTGCACTACCTGCGTGAGCTCGCCAACGTGTTTCACACCTACTACAACGCCGAGGCCTTCATCGTCGAGGATGCGGCGCTGCGTAACGCGCGCCTGGCGCTGGTGCTGGGCGTGCAGCAGGTGCTGCGCAATGGGCTGACGCTGCTGGGCGTCTCGGCGCCGGAGAGCATGTGAGGCACGGGCGCCGCGCGGCCCGGGGAAAGCCATGGCGAGGCTGACGGCGCGCGACTACAAGAGCAGCCAGCGGCGCGGGCTGCCGGTGCGCGGCGTGCGCGAGTTCGCGTATGGGCTCGTGTGCGGACTGGCGCTCGCGGGCGTCGCCTTCGCCTACTTCAATAACCGCATGCACAAGAGCGCGGACGGCGCGGACACGCCGCACCCGGAGCCGCACCGCGCGGCGCGTGCCGACACCGACGTGACCGGGCCGGGCTCCGGCAAGACTTCCGAGAAGTACGACTTCTACGAGATGCTGCCCAACTTCGAGGTGGTGGTGCCGGAGAAGGACAAGGACGTGAAGCGCGACCTGCCGGCGACCGCCAAGATCGAGCGCCCCGGGGTGTACGTGCTGCAGGCGGGCTCCTACCGCAACGAGGCTGACGCCAACCGCGTGCGCGCGCAGCTCGCGCTGCAGGGAGTCGACGCCAAGGTACAGCGCGTGGCGGTGGACAGCGACGTGTGGCACCGCGTGCGCATCGGTCCGATCAACAACCTCGACGAACTGAACAAGGTGCGCAAGCAGCTGCAGGCTGCCGAGGTGGATGCACTCGTCATCCGCGTCGGCGACTAGGCTCGCTGCGATCGGCGCCACGGAATCTCGCGGCGCCTGCCAGCGGCGCACTACTGCGCGAAGTTCATGTTCTGCGGTTTTCGCGGCAAGATCGGCTGCTGCGCGGTGGTGGGGGTTGCAGCGTCTACCTTCTCCAGTGAGAAGTCCGAGGCCCACACTTTACCGGCCTGCGCCAGCAGGAAGCCAAAGGCAATCCGCGCACTTTCGGGCGGCACGTCGAGGACTATCTCGTAACGCGTCCAACCAGTCGTCCCGGTAATGGGGCGGGAGTCCATGTTGTCGAAGGCAAGCACGTGGCCATCCGCCGAGTCGACACGCATCCACATCTGGGCACGCTTGGCATCGGCTGACTTAAGGTAGCCACTCAGCCGACAACGGCTGCCCCGGTAGTCCTCGGCGAGAATGGTCTGCATCAGCGTGGCGAAGCCCTCGGGGCTGCCTGGCTTCGACGCGATGGTGGCGCTTCCCCTGTCTCCCGGGGACTTCGGTGCCTCGGTCGAGAACTCGTAGTCCTTGGGTGCGCTGCCGGCGATCTGCCACCCGGGAGGTGCCGCAGCGAAGCTCGTCAGCGTGGAGCCGAGCAAGACCGCCGACATAAGCCATCTCAACAGTGACGTCATCGGCGCAATCCCGAGCCGGATGATTCCGGAGCGTCGATCTGCACGGGACTGGCCTCCAATAGATAACCACGCGTGAGGCCCTCGACCACTCCGTAGTTGGTGACGGTCAACGGCCTGCGCTCGGACTCGCCCGTGAGACTCAAACCCAACACCAATCCCACTGCAGCCAGTCCGAACAGGGGCGCTGTACGTCGCAGCCGGCGCCGCAGCCGTGATCGAGCACGTGCGGCTTCCAGAATCGGCGCATCCAGGTGCCGCGGCGCGAGCTCCGCGCTGACGGCACGATAGCTCAGCAGTACTCCCTCATCATCCGCCCTCATTGCCGCCACTCCTCCAGCGAGCGGCGCAGGTGCTGGTAGGCATACCGAAGCCGGCTCTTGGTGGTTTCACGACTGACGCCCATGACTGCTGCGATCTCAGCAACGCCCAGGTCTCCCTCCGCGCGCAGCAGAAACGCCTCGCGCTGCTCGGCGGGCAGGCCGCGCAGCGCGCTGCTGAGCGCCTGCTCCATCGCTGACAGCACTGCGGCCTCGGCCGGATCATCGCACGCGGGTGCCGGGAGCGGGTCGTGCGCCGGAAGGGTGGTCTCGGAGCGGCGTCCGCGTCGGCGCCAGCGATCCTGAGTACGCCGGTGGGCGATCGCAAAGAGGTAGGTTACGAACCGTGCACGCGCCAGGTAGCGGTGTCGCCCCTGAATTACCGCGATCCACGTGTCCTGAACGATCTCTTCGGTGTCGGCGGCCACCGGAGCCATGCGCCGCACGAAGCGATATAGCCGCGAACGGTGCCGCGCGAACAGCTGCGCAAAGGCCTGATCGTCACCGCCGCGATACCCGAGCATGAGTTCCTCGTCCGTAGGCGACGGCGTGACACCTGCTGCCGGACGTGCGCAAAGGCTCGGATCCTGAACGCACCGGCCTTCCGGGAATCCCCCCCGCAAGTCGGAGAATACAATCGACGCGGTTGTCACGACTCTGCTCCCCTGCAAAAAAGCGCCGCTGCATCATTTATCGCCGACGAGTGCTGCGCGGGGTCAGCCGTGCGTCAGAGGGACTTGCGCCCGGTCCTGGCGCGCCGGCCGGCCTTCCGCTTGGACGTCGGGCGGCTGCGTGTGGCCGCCGGCGCCGCAGCCACGGCACGCCTGCTCCACTCAACGAACGTGCCGGCGTCCTCCAGAACATCCGCCGGCACCTCGAAGTAGCTCATGCTGACCTCCGGACGATCCGCATAGGGGCGGAAGGCTGCCATGCCGCGCGCCACGAAGTCGGCGCGGCTCAGGTCATCGACGCGCAGGTACACCGTGTCATCGGAGATGATGGCGAAGAAGATGTCGTCGCTGTAGAGGCCAACGCCGCCGAACATGCGGCGCGCGCGCACCTGGCTGAGTGCCGCCAGCTGCTCGAGCACGTAGCCGAGATAGTCGCGGCCGACCGCCATGAGCGAGGCGCCGCCTGGGGACTCAGTCGTCGCTGACGTTGCGGAAGTCGACCCCGAGGGAGCGCAGCTTGCGGTACAGGTGGGTGCGCTCCATGCCGACGCGCTTGGCGAGCTGGCCCACCTTGCCGCTGCACAACAGCAGCTGCTGCTGCAGGTAAGCACGCTCGAACTGCTCGCGCGCCTCGCGCAGCGGCAGCGCCAGCAGATCCTGCTTCACCAGCGGCTCATCGGGCGGAGTCTGCACCGCAAGCTCGCGCTCGATCTCCTCGAGACGGATCTCCTCGGTGCCGCCGTGGATCAGCAGGCGGTGCACCAGGTGGCGCAACTCGCGGACGTTGTCGGGCCAGGGGTAATTGCGCAGGCGGTTCTGGGCCGCGACGCTGAAGCGCCGGAACGTCAGGCCCTCGGCGTCCACCAGGCGGTCCACCTGGTGGCGCAGCAGGTCCGGCACGTCCTCGGCGTAGTCGCGCAGCGGCGGCACGCGCACGATGAGCACGTTCAAATGCGCGAGCAGGTCGCGCCGCAGCGCTTCACTCCCGGCACGCTGCTCGATGCCCGGCTGCGCGGAAGCCAGCAGCCGCGCACGGAAGGCCACCGGCTCACGACCGCCCAGGCGCAGGAACTGGCCCGACTCGAACACCCCGACCAGCAGGCGCTGCGCGCTCGGGGGCAGGTCCTCGAGTTCATGGATGAAGAGCGTGCCGTTGGCGGCCTCCTCCAGCACTCCGGCAACCTTGCTGCCGTCTGGATCCTCGCGGCCAAAGAGGCGCGCCTCAGCATCCTGGTCGCGCAGGCTGCTCGCCATCAGCGCCACGAACGGCGCGCTGGCGCGCGAGCCGTGCTCGTGCAGGTAGCGCGCGAAGGCCTCACGCCCCGAGCCCGGCTCCCCGACCAGGAGCACCGGGGAGGGATTGGCGGCGATCTGCTGCAGCTCGGCGCGCAGCTGCTGCATGACGCGGCTCTTGCCGGCCGGTACCGCAAGCGGCGCGCCGAGGAGCTTGCCCGACTGGCGGTGGCGGCGTCCGGCATCGAGGGCGCGCTCCACGGTGCGCAGCAGCTTGGCGAGCGACAGCGGCTTCTCGACGAAGTCGAAGGCGCCAAGACGCGTGGCCTCCACGGCAGTCTCGACCGTCGAATGACCTGACATCATGACCACCGGGCAGCCGTCGGTGGCGCCGGCGGACCATTCGCGCAGCAGCGTGATGCCATCGACGTCGGGCATCCAGATGTCGAGCAGCACCAGATCGGGCACCTGCCGTGCGCGCGAGGCGCGCGCCTGGGCGGCGTTGGCCGCGACGTCCACCTCGTAGCCTTCCTCGGAGAGGATCTCCTTGAGCAGACCGCGAATGTCGGCCTCGTCGTCAACCACCAGTATGTGTGGACCCGTCATGCCCGTTCCCTCCGCAACTGCTCCCGGCGTTCGCGCGCGCCCCCGGTCGCCGACCGGGTGCTGTCCTTCACTGGCAGCACGACGCGCACGCGTGCTCCGCCTTCGGGCCGGTTGTCGGCATCGATCCGGCCGCCGTGTTCTTCGATGATCTTCTTCACGATTGCGAGCCCGAGTCCAGTCCCCTTCGGCTTGCTGGTGACGTACGGATCGAACACCCGTCCCAGCAGTTCCCGCTGGAAGCCCGGTCCATTGTCACACACGCTCACGGCGGCGTACTCGGCATCGCCGCTGCGCTCCAGCTGCGTCGTGATGTCCAGGCGCGGGGAGCCAACCCCGTCAAGCGCTTCCAGCGCGTTGGTCAGGAGGTTGTTGAGGATCTGCCGCACGCGCCCGCGGTCGGCCTCGATGGCCTGGAGGCCCTCCTCGAGCTGCAGGCGGATCTGGGCGCGCGGGTCCTGCGAGCGGTACAGGTCGGCGACCTCGGCAACCAGCTGGTTCAGGCTGAAGCGCGTGATTTGCATCTCCGGGGCCCGCGCGTACTCGGAGAAGGCGTTGACCATGGCCTGCATGGTCTCCACCTGCTGCACGATGGTGCGCGTGCCGCGCTCGAGGATCTCGGCGTTCTGCTCGTTCATGCCCGCCGACAGGCGCCGCGCCATGCGCTCGGCGGACAGCTGGATGGGAGTGAGCGGGTTCTTGATCTCGTGGGCAAGGCGGCGGGCGACCTCGCCCCAGGCCGCGTCGCGCTGCGCCTGCAGGAGTGCGGTGATGTCATCGAACACGATCACGAAGCCGACGCCGGCGTCCTCGCCGGGGAGCGAGGTGCAGGCGCACATCAGGGTGCGGCGGCCACTGCTGCCGTCGAGGTCGAGCTGCTCGCGCCACTCCTCGCGCCCGGCGGCGAAGCGCACCGCGAGCGCGGCGACGAACTGGCCGAGGCGCTCGTTGTCGGCGGCGAGCTCCGGCAGCGCACGCCCGGTGGCGGCCGAGAGGTCGGTGCCGAGGATGGCCCCCGCTGCCTCGTTGGCGGTGCGCACCGTGAGGGAGCGGTCGATGGCGAGCACGCCGGTCGAGAGGCGCGCGAGGATGATCGCGAGCCGCGTGCGCTCACGCTCCACCGCCTGCTGGCTGAGCGTAGCCTCGGCGCGCGCGCGCCGCAGGCGCTTGGTCATGTCATTGAAGGAGTGCACCAGGAAGCCCATCTCGTCGCGCGAGGGCAGCGGCAGGCGCGTGGCGAAGTCACCCTTGCCGACCGCGCGCGTGCCCTCAATCAGGTCCTGCACCGGGCGCACCAGGCGCTGCGCCGAATAGATGGCGAGGTAGATCGCCGCCAGCATCGTCAGCAGCACGACGAGCGTGAGCGTCAGGCGGAAGCTGTACTTGAGCGGCTGGCGCATGGCGGCGAGGTTGCCGTACTCGTTGTAGGAGTTCTGCACCGCCTCGGTGAGCGCGGCCAGCTGCTCAGGCACCGCATACACCGCGACCACGTAGCGCGGCTCGTGGCCGGCCGGGGTGTGCGGCAGCACCGCACCGGTGCGGATGAGGTAGTGGCCACCGCTTTGGGGCTCGAGGCTCACGTACGGGAGCCGCTGCTCGATCTGCCGCACGAGGTCGGGAGGCGGCTGCGAGGGCAGCGTCTCGAAGGGATTCTCGAGGCTCGCCCCGAGGATGCGGCCGTGCTGGCCGAAGAGCGCGATCTCCAGCGCCTGGCTGGTGCGGCGCTCGGCATCGAGGCGCCTCTGGATGCTGGTGGCCTCGGTCCCGGCCAGCAGGTCAGCCAGCGCGACGGTGCGATCGGAGTACTCGCGCATG
>Ga0181537_10003083_pt1 | contig 14450 bp, 10 predicted proteins | sample PEATcosm2014_Bin_39_FD_119765 | JGI IMG/M metagenome (GOLD analysis project Ga0181537, IMG submission 119765) | Peatland microbial communities from MTU Mesocosm Facility, Houghton, MI, USA - PEATcosm2014_Bin23_10_metaG | ecosystem: Environmental > Terrestrial > Soil > Wetlands > Peat | place... | reverse complement strand
TGGTGGTGCCGCCGGTGCCGCCGACATTGATGTTGCCGTCGAAATTTGCCGCCGTGAGGGTGCCTTCGAACATGCCGTTACCGGATGAATCGAGCGTGAAGTTGGAGGCACCGGAAACTGTCAGCTGACCATTGACACTCAAGGCTTGCGTAGAGCTATTACCCGTCGCGTTGATGCTGCCGCCCGACTGATTGCCGGAAAGATTGCCATTCACATTGCCGGAAAGATTGCCGTAAAATCCGCCCTGGGCCGTAACCGCGCCGAGCGGGGAAACGGTGGCTTGATAGCCCGTCGTGGTGCCGAAGATGGCCGTGCTGGTAACCGCCAACGTGCTCGAAAGCGTGGTCGCGCCTGTCACGCCGAGCGTGCTCGAAAGCGTGGTGGCACCCGACACGTTCAGCGTGTTCGAGAGCGTGGTGGCCCCCGTCACGCCGAGCGTGCTCGAAAGCGTGGTGGCACCCGTCACGCCGAGCGTGCCCCCCACTTGAACATCGCCGGAAGGATCGATGTTGATGGCGCTGCTGCTCACCACGAGACCGCTGGCATCGATGGTGCCAACCGACTGGCTGCCAACCAAATTGCCGTAAAAAGTCGGGGCCGTTACGGCACCGCTGAAATTGCCGCTACTGCCGAAATTGGCGGTGCCGGTCACCGAAAGGGCGCCGGGCGTTATGAGGCCGCCGGTACTGGTAACCACCAGTTGCGAGCCCGTCTGCCCGTAATAGACGTTGTTGTTGTTATCCGTCTGCCAGAGCGCCGAACGCTGAATGGCGGACGCGACCGACATCAGGATCATGCTGTCGTCACCTTGGGCCGTGGCGCTGCCGCAATTGGTGTTGATCACGCCGTCAGCGCCGGCGCTGATGATCATAATGGCCGGCGCGCTTCCGTTGGACCGGCTGTTCTCCCACCGGCAATAGACGTAGAAATGGCCGTAAGGATCGAGCTGCTTGAGCCCAGAGCCGGCGACAAAAACGCCGGCTTCCGTAGGTGAGCCGGCCGAGGTCACGAAAGTGCTAAGGGCCGCAGCACCGGAGCCGCTACCGGTGGATGGAATCTCGTTGGCATCGGCGCCGGGGATATTGGCGAAGGGAAGTAGTTTGAGCGGGACCGATCCCGTCTGGCAATAATCCGAGCCGGATGAGGATGCATTGGGCCCTGGCGGCGGACAGAAAATATCCGCCATGTTGCTGAGCGTGGCGGTCGAAGCCAGGGTGGACGCCGCCGCGCTGAGGTCATTCTGCGCCTGCATATTCTGCGTGATTTGAATGTTGCTACGCAGAATCTGGCTATAGCCGCTGAATAAAATCGCGGCGCCAACGCCGATGAGGCCGAGCAGGTAAAGGATTGGGCCGATAGCAAAACCGGCACGCCCGTGTCGCGCGCGCGCGCGAACGCGACCCTCCGCGTTGCGAACAGGCGGCGATGAAGAGGGGCTCGGTTCCTGGTCCTCGTTCATCCTCACTCCGAATCGCGCATGTCGAGGACATGCGTGTCTGGTTCGGGCCAAAATCCGATGCGGCATAGATGCATGCGCGCGCAACCGCGCGCCCATCTGGCCGCGCGGCCGGAATTGACCTGAATTTCCACGTTAAAATGTGGCCCCCAATCGTTAAGATTTGGTCAAGTATTCCAATAACTTCGGGGGTTTTTGACACCCCCGGACAGGGGGTCAATAAGATAGATAGTTTATGCTTCGTTAATTTGCTGCGGCCATGCTGCGACAGGGTCTGCAACATACGGGATTTGTTGAAAATCCGTACTTATTTCGTAATCGAAATAGCCCTGCTCCAACCTAAGATGCTACACTCAGCACATCGCCAAGTTTCTCGAGCAAATAATCGACCTCCTCGGTACCAAAATCCTCATACTGGGTAAGAATGCGCTCGATCACCCGTGCACGATAGCGCTCGCGGTCATGAGGACCTCCATCCATGGGTGTTTCGCCCACGACATCGATGGCGATTCGCACGGCCGGCAGGAAGCGCAACGGCAGCCCCGATTTCGTATAAAGTGATTTGAGCCCAAGGCGCCCAGCGTCATGAATGAGAAGACGCGCGTTTGCGACCGGCACATTGGCGAGACGCGCGAGCGCCGCCTCGAAGAAAGCCAGATCGCCCATGCAAAGCGCACGCAAGATCAGCGATGGTGTTAACCGCTCATTGGCGTGCATCTGGGCAACCAGTTTTTCGACGTCTTGTTCGCTTGAGCCGCTGCTTAGATTGATGATGCTGCGTTCGCGGCTTCGCAAAACAAGATCGGTCGCCAAGGCAGGCGGCAGTTCGTGATGGCTGACGAGATACTCCTTGAGATTATCCGAGACCAAAGTCACCAGACGCTCGGTGACCGTGACCGGCAGGCTTGCGCGCCGCACCATGCTTTCCTTGACGCTGTCGCTGGATTCGAAACGATCGATCGCTTTGGTAAGGCTGGAATTCGAAATATGCGCACCATTATTGCTCATAAGCGCAACAACGACTGCCTCATTGGCTTCGCTGATGAGCGCGTCCGAAACCTTTTCCGACACATCCGGCCGCACGGCGATCGCTTCCTGCTTGGCGGCGGACCCGGCACGTACGATGGCAACGAGATCTTCGTCCGTCAGTACTGGCGAATGGGTCAGAATCGGCAGCGCCACGGCTTCGATATCGTTGGCAAGACGCAAAGCTACGTCATGCGGAAGATGCAAGGCGCCACGCAAGCTTTGGGATAAGGCTTTGCGCACCGTGGCTTCGACATCTTTTGCCATCAGGCGAACGATATCTTGCGCGAGTGCGAGCTCGGCTTCGGTCAGATGCGGATTATCGATTTCATCCGCGAGCTTGCCAGCCACTTCGGCACGAACATGCGGCAAAGGCTCGGCAAGCAAGCGGGCGACATCGGTTTGTGAAAGGGAGGAAGCCATGGATTTGGCAAATTCTCGTGATGTGCAGATCACCGTTGACTATCGACGCAAAGCTTTGCAGTTTTGTTAAGAGATGCATGCATGCATTTGTATGCAGAGCCCTTTTTCCAGCCAGATCCACATGATCAACCTTAAAAATCACATCCGCGGCGTTCCCGATTTCCCAAAACCGGGCATACTCTTTTATGACATCGGTACGCTCATCAATCACGGGGCTGCTTGGCTCGAAACCGTGACGCGACTTACCGACATAATTCGCGCCGACACGCCGGATGTGCTCGTTGGTATTGAATCGCGCGGCTTTCTAGTGGCAGCACCGGTCGCGGCCATGCTCGGCATCGGCTTCGTCATGGTGCGCAAAAAAGGCAAATTGCCGGGCCGGACGGTTGCCTATTCCTACAAGCTCGAATACGGGGAAGACACCATCGAGATTCAAGAGGGCATGTTAAAGTCGGGACAACGCGTTGTCGTGGTCGACGATCTTTTGGCCACGGGTGGCACGGCCGCAGCGGCGATTACGTTGGTAAAACGGGTCGGCGCCACGGTGACGCGCGCCGCGTTCATTATCGAGCTCAATTGTCTTGGAGGCCGCAAAAAGCTGAACGTACCGGTCTCAAGCCTCGTGGCTTATGATGATTAGTTGGAAATCGTGAGCGCGGGCGCCACCGTCAGGCAACTTTGTCCATGATGCACAAGATAGGCGCATACGCTGCGCGCCGTTTTTTCATCAATGGCCTGTAGGCGCGCGCGGAACATGGTGACGCCGCCGGCTGACACTTCCTGCACCACGGGTTCCGCGCGGCTAAGAAGTTGTGGCATCGCTTGCACAATGCCGGCCAGCGCTTGCCGGCCGATGGCAGGATCGTTGTAAGCGCCGATTTGGATGCCCCATCCGCCGGCAGGTGTCGTGGGAACGTTCAAGACCGCAGGTATTTTGGCCGGCAAGGTCACATATTCGTTTTCTTCGTCAAAGTTCGCGCTGTCGCCTTGGGGAAAATCAGGGCGGGATGTTTCGCTTGCCATGTGCGGATACTGGCTGTCGCTTTCTGCTGCGGCAAAGGCCTGATCGAGCAATTGCGCCATTTGATTGTCGCGCTCCGTCGTCGAATGGCCACCGAACACCACGCCGATAAGACGAACATTGCCGCGCACGGCTGACGCCACCAGATTAAAACCCGAGGCGCGGATATAGCCGGTCTTGATTCCGTCCATCCCTTCATAGCGCTCCATCAGGTGATTGTGGTTGGCATGCGGAATGCCGGCGTAAGTAAAGGACGCGCGGCTGAAATAGGAATAAAATTGCGGGAAATGATAGATCAAAGCATGGCCAAGCACGGCCATGTCGCGCGCGGTCGTCACTTGCCTTGGATCCGGCAAACCGGACGGATTGTGAAAATTGCTGTGATTCATGCCGAGCGCATGCGCTTCTTCTGTCATCATCTGGCCAAAACGGGTTTCGTTGCCGCCAACCCCTTCAGCCAAGACCATGGCGGCGTCATTGGCCGATTCCGTCACCACGCCCAAAATGGCGTCCTCGACGCGGATATGCTGGCCGTGGCGCAGCCCCAGTTTGGATGGTGATTGCTCGGCCGCATTGGCCGATACCGGCAAGGATTGATCGAGACGCAGGCGTCCTGTCTCAAGCGCCTGAAACACGAGATAAAGCGTCATCATCTTGCTGAGCGAGGCCGGGTGGCGTGGAGAATCGGGGTCGCTTGCATGCAGGATGCGCCCAGTTTCCGCATCGATGACGATATCGGCATAGCTTGCCGTGCCATCGACACCCGCATGATGTCGTGGCTTATAGTGCCTATGCTGGACCGTAGCGTGGGCGGGCGCGACGAGCAGGGGGGCTGCTAATGCGATGATAAGAAATAATATTTTTGTCCGACGATTGAAAATAAGGTTTGCATTCATGGTGAGGTCGACCGATTCGTCCAAGGCGCCGTAAGATCATATCTACGTTTGGTAAATGCAAGCTTTATAAGTTGACCGAGGTGACACCAAATATTATTGTGCGGCGTTCCATAACCTGCGGTTGTATCTCCCAGAACAATTTATGCGCACAAAAAGATTGCGCCATCGAAATTAAGCCGGAATTTCGGCGAATGCAATAAACGAGAAATCCAGGATCTGAACCATAGCGGCAGACGTTATTCTGGTCGAACCGGCAAGGAGCTTCTCCCATGAGACCATCAGTGGAACAAAGGCAAAAAGTCACGCAAGGTTTGATGCAAGCCTGTGATGAAATGAACGCGACGTGCTGTCAGTCAATGGATGCGGTGGTGGAATCGGCCTCAGCCCTGACGAAAGGCTGCGAAGAAATAAGCCGCAATTTCGGCAACTGGATGCAGGAACAGATGGCGCGCACGCTCAAGACCGGCAAAACCATGATGTCCGTAAAGAGCATGCAAGAGATCGCCGATGTACAAGCCGAATTCATGAAAGATTGCTTCGATCAGTGGATGATAAGCACGGGGCAGATGTCGAAAATCTCCGCGCGTGTGACACAAGAAGCCCTGGCCCCTGTCGCGAAACACGCGCGCGGCGTCATGGGTAAGGTCACGAAGTCAGGTAAAGCGGCCTAAATTAGAAAACGCTTTAGCCCACCCGATTTTTTACCAACTCCTCAACCACCGCCGGATCGGCAAGCGTCGACGTGTCGCCGAGGCTGTCGATTTCATGCGCGGCTATTTTGCGCAAAATCCGGCGCATGATTTTACCGGAGCGCGTCTTGGGCAGGGCCGGCGCCCATTGAATGAAATCCGGCGTGGCAATAGGGCCTATTTCCTTACGCACCCAGGCGACCAATTCCTTGCGCAAATCCTCCGTCGCAGCCTCACCGACATTCAGCGTGACGTAAGCATAGATTCCCTGCCCTTTGATATCGTGCGGACAGCCGACCACGGCAGCTTCGGCAACTTTCGCGTGTGCCACGAGCGCGCTTTCGATTTCAGCCGTACCGAGGCGATGCCCGGCTACGTTGATGACATCGTCGACGCGCCCCGTGATCCAGTAATAGCCGTCCTCGTCCCGGCGGCAACCATCGCCGGTAAAATATTTTCCCTTGAAAGAGCTGAAATAAGTCTGCCTGAAGCGCGCGTGATCGCCAAAGACAGTGCGCATCTGCCCAGGCCAACTATCGGCAATGCAAAGGTTGCCCTCGCACGCGCCTTCAAGATGGCGTCCTTCGTTATCGACGATGACGGGCTGAATGCCAAAGAAGGGCAACGTCGCCGAACCGGGCTTGAGAGCGATGGCACCCGGCAAGGGTGTAATCATATGGCCGCCGGTTTCCGTTTGCCACCAGGTGTCGATCACGGGGCAACGCTCCTCACCCACCACGCGATAATACCAAAGCCACGCCTCAGGATTGATCGGCTCACCGACCGAAGCAAGCAATCGCAAGCTTTTGCGGCTTGTACGTTTTACCGGTCCTTCGCCTTCGCGCATAAGCGCGCGAATAGCCGTCGGTGCAGTATAAAAAATATTGACCTTATGCTTGTCGACGATTTGCCAAAAGCGCGATGCGTCGGGATAATTTGGTACACCCTCGAACATCAGCGTCGTTGCGCCATTGGCAAGCGGCCCGTAAACGATGTAGCTGTGTCCTGTCACCCAGCCGATATCGGCCGTGCACCAATAAATCTCTCCCTCATGGTAATCGAACGCCCATTTATGCGTCAGAGCGGCATAAAGCAAATAGCCGCCGGTCGTGTGCAATACGCCTTTCGGCTTGCCGGTCGAACCTGAGGTGTAAAGAATGAAGAGTGGATCCTCAGCATTCATGATCTCCGGCGGGCAGTCGCCGGAAGCTTTCGCGATTTCTTCATGATACCAATGATCACGATCTTCTTTCCATTGAACGGCACCGCCGGTGCGTCTTACGACGATCATGCTCTTCACGGTGGGGCATGATTTAAGCGCTTCATCGGCATTGGTCTTGAGCGGTATTCGTTTGCCGCCACGCAATCCTTCATCGGCCGTAATGATGATTTTCGAGTCGCAATCGAGAAGACGGTCTTTCAGGCTTTCCGGCGAAAAGCCCGCGAACACGACCGAGTGAACGGCGCCAATGCGCGCGCAGGCGAGAAGCGCGTAAGCGGCTTCCGGTATCATCGGCAGATAGATGGTGACGCGATCGCCTTTCTTGACGCCATGCGCTTTCAGCATGTTGGCGAAGCGGCATGTTTCGGCGTGAAGCTTGGCGTACGTTATATGCTTGTGTTCCGAGGGGCTGTCACCCTCCCAAAGGATCGCGGTTTGGTCGGCACGCATGGGCAGGTGCCGATCAATACAATTATAGCAGGCATTCAGCGCGCCATCCTCGAACCAGCGGATATGAACGTTGCCGTTAAAGCTGGTATTTTTCACCTTCGTATAAGGCTTGAACCAGTCAAGATATTGGCCCTGTTCGCCCCAGAAAGTGTTGGGATCGTTGATCGAGCGCTCGTACATGGAGAGATATTGAGCCTGATCGATCCAGGCCGAGGCGGCACGTTCGGGAGGGATGGAAATGAAATCAGTCATTATGGTTCCGATGAAATAGGATCATGCGTGTTTTTCAAGCCAGGATATCATTGGTCCCCATATCTGCTGCGGCGCTTTCTCGCTGGCGATGATGCCGACATGGCCGGTCATGGGCTCATGCAAGGACGCGCGCGGCAGCAGCCTCGCCAGGGGCCGCGCCGATTCCGGTGGCACGATACGATCCTTGCCGGGCACGACGACATAGGCCGGCATCGCGAGCACGCGCGGATCGATGGTCGTGTCGCCAACGCGCCATTCAAGCCTGCCGGGCAAATTCCTGCCATACCATCCGTCAAGGCAATCGCGTGCGACCTTCGCCGTTAAGGGCACGCCGTCATTGAGCCAGTCTTCCAAGAGAACGAAATGCCGGGCCTCGATGCTGTTGGGATCGAGCGCGGCAAAATCGGTGAATTTACTCATGACCTGCGCCGGCTGAAAGCTTGCAAAAAGGCTTTGAACAATATCGACCGGCAAATAGCCGAGCGCTTGCAGATAAGGCTCCATTTGCGCGGCAAGGGCCGTAAATTGAGCGCCGATCGCGTCATCGGGCCGATGAAAATCCCAAGGGGTTGCCAGCAACAGCAAGGTGCGGATTTGCGCCGGGCGCAACGATGCCAGCGCCAGCGCCAAATTACCGCCCATGCAATAGCCCAGCAACAAAAGGGACGGTGCCTGAGCCGCAAGAAAATCCGCGATGGGAACAAGGCGTTTTTCCACGTAATCGGCGAGCCCAAAATTTTTCTCGTCATCGCCGGCTATATCCCAATCAACAACCAGCGGCCGGAACCCATGTTCGGCCAGCGCCCGCAAAAACGAATGATCAAAATCGAGATCGAGGATGTCGAAGCGATTGATAAGCGAGGGAATGACCAAAACGGCCGGCGCCGAGAGTGCATCGGGATTATAGTCGCGTAATTTGGTCGTTCCCGCCTGCCAGATAACGGGGGCGCTGCGCAAATTCCGGTGCGCGCCATGATGGCGATAGGATTTGACGCCGTTTAGGAACGTGCGCATCCGCGCAATCGCGGTTTTCGCCAAAGCTTGATCGAAATCAGAGTTTGGCCCGGGACCGAGGCGTTCGCAAAGGCGTGTCAGCTTCAACGTCGTTTCCTGACCCAAGCCCGGCCATTTTTTCTTCGAGTTCGGCGACCCGTTTCTCCAGCTGCGCAGCATGATCGGCAAGCCGGGCCATAACATCATTGCGCCCGTCAAATGCAGGCCGAGCGGCCGCGGCCCCAGCCGGGCCGACGGCGCCTGGCGATCCGGATCGACGGCCTTCAGTTGAGTCAGACGATGTCTCAGCCGATGGGCGGCCTGCGCTACCGGCCGCGTTTTTTCCGAAGAAACCCTTGCCATAAGACCCATGTTGCATGAGAAACGCCCATTCAGCAAACAACCGGCGCGAAGGTTCGAGCGCGCGCATCAATTCGGCCCTTGCCTTGGGATCGGCGGCATAGGATGCGAGATGCTCTTGCCATAAATCGCAGGCTTCGCGCGCGAGCGCATCAAGGTCGTGGGAGAGAGCCGATTTCTCGCTTGTCATCGTAAAATTAAAGCATGCGCGGAACGGGCTGTCATAAAAAAAGAGGGGGTGCGTCTTTCCTCTGCGCATCTACTTGTTTTCTCATGCAATTATCGGTTTCAGATTCAGCTTGTGTTTTTGCCGCCGGTCGGTGAAAATTGGTTAACATTCCTTTCTCGTTCATTCCGCCCCAGGAACGCACCATGGACGACGCAGCCTCCAAGCCGACCGTTACCATAAAGAAATACGCCAACCGGCGGCTCTACAACACCGCGACCAGCTCCTACGTCACACTTGATCACCTCGCCACCATGGTGAAGGAGGGGGTCGAGTTTAACGTCTATGACGCCAAGACCGGCGAGGACATCACGCGTTCGGTCCTCACCCAAATTATCGTCGAGGAGGAAGGCAAGGCCGGACAGAATTTGCTGCCGATCGGCTTTTTGCGCCAATTGATCGGTTTCTACGGCGACAATATGCAATGGCTGGTGCCGAAATATCTTGAGCACAGCATGCAGTCGCTGGCGCGGAATCAGGAACAAATCCGCACTTATTTCCAGAGCACGTTTGGAAATATGTTCCCTTTCGGCAGCACACTTGAGGAAATGGGCAAGCAAAATCTCGCCATGTTCGAACGCGCGATGCGTCTTTTCTCGCCGTTTGGTATGCCTGAAGCCGACAAGAGCGAGCCGGGATCGATAGAAACTCCGGACTCGCCAAAAACCGCAGAACCGCCGAAAGCGGCGAGCAAGCCACCTGCGCCTTCTGCGCCACAGACTTATGCTAGCGCGCCGGCCGCGAACCCGCCGCCAAAACCCGCGAGCCCAGCCCATCCATCCTCGTCCAAAAACGCTGGTTCCCGCCCCCTCGCGGGAGAACCAATTTCAGACCAAGAAGTTCAGAAGAAAATCGGCGCGCTCCAGCGGCAATTGGCCGATCTGGCGAAAAGCAAGGCCTGAGCGGTTAAAAAAGCCCGAAATTCAGAGTGACGAAGCGACGCGAACGGGAATGGCTTCCTTGGCGTCTTTCAAGACATGCGGCTGGGGAGCGGTGCGAACGCTTCCCTTTTCGGTCCCGGCAAGCCATGGCCGCTCCAGGGAAGGTTTACCGAAATAATAGCCTTGCATCATATCGGCTTTTTCGGCTTTGAGCCAGGCCGCCACTTCGGCGGATTCCACGCCTTCGGCCACGCTCTTGAGACCAAGACCGCGCGCGATGCCAATCAGCATGCGCACCAAATGCTGCTGATCGGGATTTTTCATTAAGTCGCGCAGCAAATCCATATCGATCTTCATGATGGAGATCGCCAGCGCCCGTAAATGACGGATCGAGGTGAAGCCCGCGCCGAAATCATCAAGCGCCACGCGGCCACCGAGTTCGCGCAAAGTATCGACGAAGCGCCGTGTTTCACTGACATCCACAATCGCCGCGGTTTCGGTGATTTCGACGATGAGACGTTCCGCCACGCTGCGGCGATGGCCCAGCACGCGCCTTACATGCGCGGGCCAGTCGGCCTGCGCGGCCGTCAAACCGGATATGTTGATGGCGAGAGTAAGCGTTGGGCTTTCTTCAAGTTCGCGCACCGCAAGATCCAGCACATAGCGATCGAGATCGAGCACAAGGCCCAATTGCTCGACGGCCGGAACGAATTGCGCCGCCGGAATCATTTGTCCGTCATTATCGAACATACGAATAAGGGCTTCATAAAAAAGAGGCGCGGAGCTCTGGCTATCGACCACCGGCTGGAACGCAAGCCGCAAACCATTGCATTTAAAGGCACGCTTGACGCGTTCGCCAAGCTCGAGCATGTGCCTCATTTGCTGCATGCGCTCGGGCGAATCGATATATTCGACGAAGAGGTTGTGTCCGCGTTGATGCGCGTCGTGCAAGGCGTGCTCGGCAAAAATCATCACTTCGGTCGCGCTACGAGCGACCGCGGGCAGGCGCACGCCGCCGATAGAAATAGTAATGTGCAACGGCGCGATCGAGGTAATAACCGGATGATCGCGAAAGCTTTGCAAAAGGCGCTCCACCAGCGCCAGAAAATCCTGGCTCAACGGATCGGGCAATAGAATGCCGAACAAATCCCCGCCGACGCGTCCCAAAAGGGCTTGCGGCGGCAGAAGGTCGCTCAAACGCCGGGCGACCCCGCGCAAAAGACCGTCACCAGCTTCCATGCCGATGGCTTGGTTGACGAACGACATTTTGTCGATGCCGAGCACGAGATAGACGCAGAAATTTTTGGTCGTTGCGGTTGTTTTGAGCGCGCTGTTGATTTGCGTCAGCATGTAACTCCGGTTGAAACAACCGGTAAGCTCATCGCGATCTTCTCCCTCGCGGGCTACTGGCCGCGCCGATTGTTTTTCGATCAGGCGCAGAAGACCGCGTTGACGCGCAAGGCGGCCGTTGCGGAATTCGGCTGTCCCACATTCGTGCGCCCATACGATCCGGCCGTCGGCCCGACGCAAGCGATATTCGCGATTGACCGCGCTGATTTCGGCGCCGAAAACAAGATGACGATCGTCATCATGGATCATGCGGTAAAATTCGGTCGAATTCGCAGGCGGGCTTGCGGCGTCAAAAATCATATTCCAGGCGCCAAACCAATGAATATGATCCGCTTCCAGATCCCAATCATACGCCGCTGCGCCGGATGCCGACAAAAGCTCGGGCAGAAAAGAGACATCGGTCATAGGCAGAGGCTGCTTTCTTCCGGACATGGGGATCCGAAGGTGGTATCAAAAATTCCTTTCCGTCATGCTAAGGCTTTTAGTCTTAATTTTTCCTGAAATTTCATGCCTTCGCCACGTTAACGGGCGCGAAAACCCCGTTTACGGTTAACGTTGTCATGGAAAAGGGGGACTGGTAATGAATTGCTAACCACAATGGTCTCCCACACCTTCGTATATCCGCAAGAACGTGGAAAACCGGCCCCAGAGGCAAAACAGGGATTAAACGCAATTTAAACCGCGGGACAGGCCGCAAAATCATGGCCAAGACTTACACCACGCAAGCCATCGCACAGGCGCTTGGCGGGCGTCTCATTGGTGACGGCACGATCTTGATCGAGCGCGTCGTCCATCCCGCCGAGGCGAAGGGAGGACGCGACCTGGCGCTCGCCGTCGATGATAAGCTTTTACCTCTGTTGAGCGAAAGCGGCGCGCGGGTTGCGGTTGTCAGCGATCAAGCGAAAATCGAACCAGGATTGGTCGACGCCTGCATTCTGGTCAGTCGGCCCCGATTTGCCTTAGCGAAGCTCACGGCTCTTTTTACCGAACCGATTGCCGTTCCACCCGGCCTTCATCCGACCGCGATTGTCGAGGCCGGCGCTCAACTCGGCGAGAACATCGCCATCGGCGCTTACGTCTATATAGGCGCCGGCGCGGTCATTGGCGCCGGCAGCGTTCTTCATCCGCAAGTTTATATAGGTCCCGAGGCCGTTATCGGTCGCGACGCGTTGATTTATTCCGGTGCGCGCATCGGTTCGCGAGTGCGTCTCGGCGATCGCTGTCTTATCCATTTCAACGCGAGTATCGGCGCGGATGGTTTTAGTTTTGTGACGCCGCAAGCCGGCAGCGTCGAAAGCGCCAAAGCGACCGGCGTCATTACGACCACGAACGACGAGCTGGTGCGCATTGCCTCGCTCGGCACGGTGATCGTCGGCGATGATGTTGAGATCGGCGCGAACACGTCGATCGATCGCGGCACGATCGCCGCCACGCGTATCGGTAACGGCACCAAAATCGACAATCAGGTACAAATCGGACACAACGTCGTCATCGGCGAAAATTGCATGCTATGCGGCCGCGTCGGTATCGCTGGTAGCGCGGTGGTCGGTAATCGCGTGGTCTTGGGCGGGGCCACCGGCGTTGCCGATCATGTGACGATCGGCGACGATGCGATTGCCATGGGAATGAGCGGTATTGCAGGCAATATACCGCCGCGTACAATCGTCGGCGGCATTCCGGCTCTACCGCGTGACCGGCTTATGGAACAACTTTTCCATGTCGGTCGCCTTAAAAATGTCACGAAGAAAATCGAGGGTTTAATGAGTCGCGTTGATGCGCTGGAGCAAAAAACCAAAATTGATTAAAGCAAGAGAGAGTTTTTAATGTCCCGGATCGACGAAATCCTCGACGCCGTAGCCCAGAAGGCAACGATTGATCGCCACCGCCTCACGCGCGACGCCAAACTGAGCGATCTCCATGTAAGCTCGCTCGACATGGTGGAAGTGATTTTCGCGCTGGAGGAAAAATTCGGCGTTGAGCTGCCGTTCAACGCGAATACGTCGGCCGGCGCCTTCGAGACGGTCGGTGATGTCATCGATTCGGTCGAAAAACAGCTGGCGGAAAAGAGCCGCGCGGCAAAGAAAACCTGAGCGGAGTTCTATGCGCCGTATTGCTATCACCGGCATGGGCGTTGTTTCCCCCATAGGTTCAAGCGTTTCCGAATTCGAACGCCGTTTGTTCGCGGGGCAAGGCGGCATTGGTGAAATGACGTTCAAACATCGCGGCCGCGATGTGCGGTTCCCAGCTGCACGAATCGGAGATTTCAACCCGGAAAAATACATCGACCCGAAAAAATTGCCGTTGCTCGACCGTTTTTCGCAGCTGGCCGTCGTGGCGGCACGAGGGGCGCTTGAGGATTCCGGTCTTATCTTGACGCCCGATCTGGCGGCACGGACGGCCGTTATTACCGGTGCCGGCGTCGGCGGGCAAAATACGCTCGAAGATTCCTATGAACGCCTGCTTGGCGGCGAGGGACCGCCGCGCGTGCATCCTTTCACCATACCGCGCATGATGATCAATGCCGGCTCGAGCCATATCAGCATGGATGCCGGCATCACCGGTCCTGGTTTTACGGTCGCTTCCGCTTGTGCGTCGGCCATTCACGCGATGGGTGTAACGCTTCATATGATGCGCGCCGGTTTGTGCGATGCCGCGATCACGGGCGGTGCTGAATCCTGCCTTACCTTCGGCACCCTCAAAGGGTGGGAAGCCTTGCGCGTCATGGCGCCCGATCTATGCCGTCCCTTTTCCCGCGACCGTGCCGGCATGGTTCTGGGCGAAGGCGCCGCGATGTTTGTGCTCGAGCCGTTTGACGCCGCCCGCGCGCGCGGCGCCAAAATTTACGCCGAGTTTTGCGGCTTTGGCATGAGTTCGGATGCGCGCGAGCTTACCACGCCGAATGCGAATGGCGCCGCGCGCGCGATTATCAATGCCATCACAGATGCGGGCCTCACGCCGCAAGATGTCGACTATATCAATGCTCACGGCACCGGCACGCGTATCAACGATTCCGTCGAGACGGCGGCGATCAGCCAAACATTCGGCGATTATACGTCGAAACTTGCCGTGTCTTCGAGCAAATCCATGTTCGGCCATGCCCTGGGTGCCGCGGGCGCGCTCGAGATGCTGGCAACAGTACTTGCCGTGCGAAGCAATAGAGCGCCACCGACCATAAATTATCTCGGTCTCGATCCCGCTTGCGATC
>Ga0181537_10003081_pt1 | contig 14456 bp, 14 predicted proteins | sample PEATcosm2014_Bin_39_FD_119765 | JGI IMG/M metagenome (GOLD analysis project Ga0181537, IMG submission 119765) | Peatland microbial communities from MTU Mesocosm Facility, Houghton, MI, USA - PEATcosm2014_Bin23_10_metaG | ecosystem: Environmental > Terrestrial > Soil > Wetlands > Peat | place... | reverse complement strand
GCCACGAAGGCCGCCTGGTAGATGCGCTCTTTGACGTTCATATTGATGTCGTGGCGAAGGATGCTCTCAATGAACAGCAGCATGATCAGGCCGCCATCGAGGATGGGAAACGGCATCAGGTTGAGAATGCCGAGGTTGAGGCTGATGCCCGCAGCCAGCACGAATTTGGGGAGCATTCCCCTGGTTTCCGCGGCTTCACCAGCCATGCGGGCAATGCCCACCGGACCGGAGAGCTGCGAGACGGAAACCTTGTGAGTGAAGATTCCTCCCACCACTTCGAAAATCATGGTGGAGTTATCGATGCAAAAGGTGGTCGCTTTGGCCGCGGCCTGATTCAGCGGGAGCGGGTCGTGGCGGAAGGGAGTCGGTTTGGCCACAAAGCCCAGCTTCCATCCGTTCTCGATTTTGGTGGGGTGGGCCACAATGGGGGGCAGCGTAACACCGTTGCGAACGATCACCAGTGAAATGGGCTTGCCCGCGCCTTCCTTCATATAAGCGAGAAGGGTTTGCACGGAATGAAACTCATGGCCGTCCACGGACTGAAGCGCGTCGCCAGCTTGCAGACCGGCCTGGGCAGCCGGATAGCCGGGCTCAACTTCGCTGACGCCGATGGGGCTGGGAACCAGCTCAGGGTAATAGCCGGTATCCATCAAGTCGAAATCCTGACCTTTGGGGGAAGGGGGCACGCGCAGGTTAAGCTGCAGCAGTTTCCCGCTGCGATCCACGGTTACCGGCACGGTCTGGCCCTGATTCAAGGCGGAACGCCGGTTGATCGCGTCCCAGTCCGGATTGCTGGCGGACTCGAAGTGACGGATCACGTCGCCCGACTGGATGCCGGCCTGTTCTGCCGCCGAGCCTGGAGCGACCCACTCGATGGTCGCTGAGGTAATTTCGGATTTGGGCACTTCGTTGAAGACGCCGAAGTAAAACAGCATGAGGCCGAAGGCCAGGATGAAGTTGGAAACCGGCCCCGCCACACCGATGAGCATGCGCTGCCAGCGCGGGTGGTTGGTAAACGCTCCGGGGTCGTCCGCAACCGACGGATACGTGCCGGCTACGGGCTGCGGAGCTCCGCCGCTGCTCTTCTCAAGAGCCTGCACGATTACCGGGGTCCCCGGCGTTGACCCAGGAACCTCGAGATTCTGCTCAGGGTTTTCACCGGTCATTTTAACGAAGCCGCCGAGGGGCAGCAGGCAGACTTTGTAGTCCGTTTCGCCAATTTTGATGCCGAATAGACGGGGCCCAAAACCGACGGAAAAAGCCTCTACGCGGACTCCACAGAGCTTGGCCACCGCAAAATGGCCGAATTCATGAACAACCACCATCACGCCAATGAGGACGATGAAGGCGAGAACAGAAACCAGAAATTCATGCATAAATGTGCAGTCTTCCCCTTAGAAAGGCGCTTGCCGGCCAAACGCCGACTCACCCGAGCAACGCCTGAGCTATTTGACGCGCCTCCCGGTCAGCGGAGAGTACCTCCGCGATAGTAGTTGGATGCGCGGCGGGCGTGGATGCAAGTACCTTCTCAATTGTACGCGGGATTCCCAGAAATGGGATTTTCCTGTCCAGGAATGCCTGGACGGCGACTTCGTCGGCCGCGTTGAGAGCGATGCAATGGGCTCCACCCTTTTCCGCCGCTTCGAAGGCCAGGCGCAGACAGGGAAAACGCTCGAAATCCGGCGGCTCAAAGTCGAGATGGCGCAGGGCGGCCAGGTCGAAGGTGAGTGTGGAGGCAGGCCGATCAGGCCAAGCCAGGGCGTAGAGGATGGGCAAACGCATGTCGGTGACGGAGATTTGGGCCAGGATGGAGCCGTCGACATACTCAACCAGCGAATGGACCGTGGACTGTGGATGCACCGTAACGCGAACCTGGGCTGGAGGGACGTCGAAGAGGCGGCAGGCTTCAATGACCTCGAGACCCTTGTTAAGCATGGTGGCCGAGTCGATGGTGATACGGCGTCCCATGACCCAGGTGGGGTGTTTGAGCGCCTGCTCGGGGGTGATGGCTGCAAACTGGTCGAGCGGAAGAGCCCGGAACGGGCCGCCCGATGCGGTGAGCCAGATGGTCTTGACTTCAGAGTGGGCGCCGACGCGGAGGCACTGGTGAACGGCGTTGTGTTCGCTGTCGATGGGCAGGATGGGAACATTGCGTTCGCGGGCGGCGCGGGTGAGGATTTCGCCGGCGGCCACCATGCACTCCTTGTTGGCCAGGCCGACGGGCTTACCGGCGAGGATGGCTGCGTGGGTGGCTTCAAGTCCGGCGACCCCGACAATGGCGGAAACGACGAAGTCAACTTCAGGAAGGGTGGCGCAGGCGACTGTGCCCTCGGTGCCGTTGACGACTTCAGTGCCGGTGATGCCGGCGTTGCGGAGTCGGGCGGACAATTCGGCTGCCAGTTCTTCGGTGGCCAGCGAGACGATGCGGGGACGCCAGCGTACAGACTGGGCGAAGGCTTCATCGAGATTCCGCCCGGCGGCGAGGGCGGCGACGGCGTAGCGCTCCGGAAACTGCTCAACGATGGAGAGGGTGCTTTGGCCGATGGAGCCGGTGGAACCGAGAATGGCGAGTTGCTTCAATGGGATAGCTTCCGGAAAAGGCCTAATGGTTCCTTGAGAAAAGCAAAGGCGATGAGCATTCCGGATGTCCCGGCACCAATGAACATAGCGGCTACAACGAGAACCTGGCGGAACGGCACGATCCCGGCATTTTCGACGAAAACCTCTCCGATCAGGGCGTAGGCGCCAATGGCGAGGCCGAGAATGGCTGCCGCACTCCACTGAATCGACGGCCTGAAATACCATTGGGAGACGACCGGTTCGATTCGGTCTTCGGCCGTGCGGTATGGCAGGATTGCAACGCTGAGAGCGGCCTGCGACGCCAAGAAGAGGACAAATCCAGCAACGATGGACAGAAAATGAAGAAAAACGTTCCGGATGATGTCCTCAGGAAAAAACGCCAGAACGGCGACGCAGACCAGGAGAACGACAGCAGTTCTTCTCGATTCACGATGTGCCGCAACGAAGCCGATTCCGCGCACTGAAGCTCGAACCAGAAAAAGAACAGCAATCGATATCGCTGCCATTCCCGCCATGGATGCAATAAGCTCACGGGCCGCGGGCATTTCGGCCCACAACGATTGGTGCCGGACCATGGCTATGAGATCGGCGCCTAAAGCCACCAGCACACCGGCAGGGACTGCGGCCTGAGCGCGCGCCAGGAACACTTTGCTCAGCACCGAAGGCGGCTCCGGCCTCTGCCGCTTGAACACCCGGAACAGAGAGAGAACCGCAAGCAGGGCCGAGACGATCAGGGCGATCGAACCGATGGCGTCATACGGATCGTCGGCGAAGGGGACGATGGCGGCGACTGAGGGGTCGTGCTTGGCGAACATGAAGAACTGATTGAACAGCACCGCAAGCACTAGAACGGCAAGTGCAGTGAGCTTATGTTTCAGGGCCATGATTTGCTCCGGCGTTGTTGTTGAAGTTTCAGGCTCTGAAGGAGGCCCGTCAAAGCCCATGGTGAATAAGTTGAGCATACCAAAGCACCGGAGCGGCCAACAGGAGGGCGTCGATGCGGTCAAGAACGCCGCCGTGGCCGGGGACCAGGACACCTGAATCCTTGACGCCGGCGGAGCGCTTGAGCGCGGACTCAGCCAGGTCGCCCACCTGCGCCGCGGCGTTGACCACAACGGCCAGCACCAGCCAGTACCAGATGTCCTCAGGGTAGGAGAGGCGGGCGGAGTTCAGGGTTTCAAGCCAGGCGGCCAGGCTCCAGAGCCCGCCAGCGGCCACCACACTCCCGGCAACCGAGCCGATGGCGCCCTCCCAGGTTTTGTTGGGGCTGAGGTTCGGCGCCATTTTGTGCCTTCCCCAGGTTCGTCCCACGTAAAGAGCCGAGATATCTCCCGCCCAGACCACGCACATGAGGAAAACAAGGAGGGAAGGACCATTGCTCTCTTCGCGGAGAAGCGGGACGGCGGTCAGGGTGAATCCCGCATAGAGCAGACCAAAGATCGCAGCCGATGCGTCCGCCAACATCCGCTCCACCGGCGAACGGAAGGTGCAAACGACCAACAGGGCAAGGGCCAGAATGCCGAAGACCGCCTCGGATTGGCGAAGCCACTCAAAGTTGTCAGCAAAAAGCCGGGCCGCGAAGAGAGCCAGAATAGCGACGAGGACGGCAATACGCGACGGGTGGGCGCCGCACTTTCCGGCCAGGCCGATGTATTCCCAACCTGCCAGTGCGGCCACTAATGCGGAGACCAGGGTGAGCAGCCAAACGGGAGCAAGGAATACGAGGGCCAGGACCAGCGGAATGAGTACGGCAGCGGTGAGAATTCGAGTCATGCAAAGGGTAAGGATACACCGTCGGGGGTGGGGGACAGTCGGCCAGGCTCTTAGGCAACCGGCGTCTGGCTTTGCTGGTTCCCTGCAAGAATATACAATTCCGTAATACAAAGTTTATTTATAAAAGTTTCAGAATGTTGTTCTGGGGGACGCGGGGATGCAAGCTACAGGAAAGCGAAGCGGAACCAATTTTGGGTTAAGCGATCAAGTTCGCCAGGTCGCGTTGAAGAACTATGTACAGCCCGCCATTCAAGCCGGAAGAGTCAGGATTTCCGTTGCGGCACGGGACTTGATGGCGGATCTACGCCCACGAGGCTTTCCTGACAAAAACTGGCACCAGATTTGTTCTGCCATCCAGGCGGAGAAATTTCTTCGCGCGAACGGCCTGGAAATTGAGGGTATCGACGGGCCGCCGTCAAAGACGAGTTCGACGGTCGTGGTTCATTACCGAGTTGCCGGGGCCAGCGAAACTGCCGTTGAATCAGCTCCCATCGCGCAGCAAGGGGACACTGCCACCGGGGAGACGCCGGAAGAGTGGGCGCACCGGTTGACCCAGAAAATATGCGGGTTGCTCAAGGAGGAGTTGGCGGAGTACGGCGGAGGGGAGGCCTTCCTTCGATGGGTTCGGGGGTACGACGAGGAAGATGCGGCATGAGCCGCATTTTCTGGGATACTATGCTGTTCATCTATTTGGTAGAAAGCCATCCGTCCTACAGCCCGCGGGTCGAGGAGCTCCTGGTGCGAGCGCGGAGGCGAGGCGACTCACTCTACACCAGCTACCTCGCCATTGGCGAAGTGATGGCAGGCTCTGAGAAGTCTTCAAATCCTGACAAGGCGCAAGCCATCACAGCGACGTTACGCGAGATGGGCTTTGCCTATTTGCCTTTTGACGCTGGGGCAATAGAGCCGTTCAGCAAGCTGCGATCAAAGCAAAAAGTGAGAATCGCCGACGCGATCCATCTGGCTTGCGCGGCCTCTGCGGGGATCGATTTGTTTCTCACAGGCGATAAGCGGTTGTCGAAGCTGGATGTTCCCGGCATTCAGTTCATTGCGGATTTCAACACGCCAATTCTTTAGACCGGAATCAGAAATGCTGTACCCAGCGATGGTAGTCTCCCGCCCTTGCGACAGAAAAAAGTCGCAAGAACGGGGCACGGAGTCCTGGGGTACACCAATCATGGAACCGCTCTAGCACTCGGAGGGCTTGCGCTCGGTTCCAATTTGTCCGAGGCGCGGGATTGTGCCAAGAGAACTCTTTGCAAAACATTCGCATTCAGCTGGCGGCGATCCTGATCTGTTCCACATCTTCTTCCACTTCGCCGGAGCCATCGCTCAACCCGCCGTAGCGGCGCTCACGGCGCTGGAAGTCGGCGATGGCTTCGAGCAGATGGATGCCTCGGAAGTCGGGCCACAGGCGCTCGGTGACGAAGATCTCGGCGTAGGCGATCTGCCACAGCAGGTAGTTGGAGATGCGCATCTCTCCCGAGGTGCGGATGAGGAGGTCGGGGTCGGGCATGTGCGCCGTGTAGAGATGGCGGTGAATGTCCTCTTCTGTAATGCGGTCGGGGTGAATGTGCTTGAGCTTCATCTCAGCCGAGAGCGCACGGAACGCATCGACCATCTCCGAACGTCCGCCGTAGTTGAGGGCAAGAGTCAGGGTGGTCCCGGTGTTGCAGGCTGTTGCATCGGCTGCCCACTGCATCTTGTCCTGGACCTCAGGGGGCAATTCGTGGGTGCGCCCGATGTAGCGGATGCGAACGTTGTTGTCCATCATCCGTTGCAGGTTGCTCTCGAGGTAGCTCTTGAGCAGGCGCATGAGGAAATTGACCTCGGCGCGGGGACGGCGGAGATTGTTTTCAAGAGAAAAAGCGTAGAGAGTCAGCCAAGGCAAACCGATGCGCGAGGCCGTCTCGGTGACCAGTTGAACGCTCTTGGCGCCCTGCTGGTGGCCGAGAAAGCGCTTGAGCGATCGACGGCCTGCCCAGCGGCCGTTGCCGTCCATGATGATCGCCACATGTGCAGGCAGGCTTTCGGGCTTGAGGGTCGCATAGACAGCGCGCTCCTCAGTGGTTAGTTCATGGATACGCAGCGTACCGGATGGATACAAAGGACCCGCCTCTTCAATGCTTCTGGGGCTCCTGGCTGGCGCCCAGGGAGCATCCAGACCTTACCGCACGGTTCCGATCAGGGAACAATCTCCGCTCGCAGCCAGCCGACTGCTTCAATCCACAGTCATCCTGCAGCAGGAGACCAGATGCACCACCATCGACCGTAGCACAAGCGCCCATGCATCGCAATGACACCAAGAGACAGTTGCGCATGGCCCAAAAGGTGGGCGGAAATTGCCGCGAGCCCGCCCACGGAAGCGGAAAGGAATTGCTCAGGACGAAATGGTCCTACGCGGTGCGGCGCCGTCCTACGGCCGCATCGCGCACCGCGCCGTAGATCAGCGTGCGCTGCAAAGAATCCAGATGCGGCAGGTAAGCGGCAATCTCGGCCAGAAACGGATCTGCGAGGACGGCGGCAACCTCGTCGTCACGGCGGCTGCGGGAGTCGCGAACCAGTTGGCATACGTCCACCTGGAGGGCGGCGGCAAGGCGCTCCAGCGAACCAAGCGTGGGAATGGCTTTGCCGTTTTCGATTTTGGAAATATAAGTCCGGGGCACCTGCATCCGTCCGGCCAGTTGGCGCTGGCTCAGGTGCCGCGCCTTGCGGATTTCGCGCACCTGTCCGGCAACCTGCAAGCCTGCCTCGGCTGAAGCTTGAGGAATGGCGGGACTGGCCACCAGTTGCGGAACCGGGGGAGCAGGCTCTTCCACGTCGAGTGCCCTGCGGCATTTCCTGCAAAGGGAGTTGTTGGTGCGGAACTGAACCAGGCTGCAGAAATCGCAGCGCACGACCTCGCGTGTTTCCACGCTCATCAGGGTAGCGGCCATGGGTTGTGTGCGGAGTGCCAGAGCTGGATCTCCGCGGTGCTTTTTTGCACCACGCTGTGAGCTAATTTCGGGGAAATGAACCATAATTGTCAAGTGAAAACTTAGGGTCAAACCTAAGATTGACCTATCATACCCTGAAAAACCCGAAAAAACACGAACCAAATTGATCAACATGGAGAAAAATATGTGCATTAACGAAAGAAATATTCATGGCACTGCTGAGCGAACCGATGGGACGCAGACCTATGGCCGGACAGAGGCTTGGCAGTTGCTGACGGAGTGGACCCAGGGCGAAAGCCTGCGCAAACATGCGCTGGCTGTGGAGGCATGCGTGGCGGCCTGCGGAGAAACGGAAGCGGATCGGCTGGGGTTGACTGGCCAGGAGCGTGAGGCGCTGATCGAGCTCTATTCAACCACTGCCCTGCTCCATGACTTCGACTACGAACGCCACCCCTCGCTCGAGGAACACCCGTTTGTGGGAGTCCGCGAGTTGGAGCGGCTGGGCTGGCCTGTCGAGCTGCGAACCGCGATTCTGGGCCACGCGCAGTACTCCGGCGTGCCTCGTGTGACGCATCTGGACAGAGCCTTGTTCGCTTGCGACGAGCTGGCCGGCTTTCTGACGGCTTGCGCGCTGGTGAAGCCGACGAAAGCGATTGCCGATGTGGAAGTGGCCGGGGTGCGCAGGAAAATGAAGGACAAGGCCTTTGCGCGGGGGGTGAACCGCGCGGATGTGATTCAGGGGGCCGAAGAACTGGGCGTCGATCTGGACGCGCACATTGCGTTCTGCATTGAAGCGATGAAGAAGCGGGCAGTAGACCTGGGGCTTTGAAAACAGTGATTAGTGATTAGTGGTTAGTGGTTAGTGGTTAGTGGTTAGTGGTTAGTGGTTAGTGGTTAGTGGTTAGTGGTTAGTGGTTAGTGGCCAGTTTTGCAGCTTCTGCGATTGAACTGGAAAACGCCAGGGAGCGAATGCGAATCTGTCTTCAGCGGCGCAACCTGTCGTGGAATGAGATTCGCAAAAAGATTATCCCGGTCAATGCAACCAAGAACAGCAGGGCGACCAGGGTTGACTTGACGGCCGTATTGACCCTGGTGCGCATAAGTTCACGGTAATAGAAACGGTCTGGCCTTGCCGGGTCGTAGCGGATAGACACGGTTTCTCCGCCGATGAGCTGATAGAGCGGTGAATCGTCGGACACCGTGAAATCGGCGAACTGTTTCTCACCTTGCCGGTCGGTCCAGGTCAGTTTATCTCCGGACGAGTATGCGTAACCGACAACATTGCCATATCGGCCGACTTGTTCCGTCTCTTCAACATCAGAAGACTCGATTCTTGCCTCGGTTTCAATCCACTTGTCGTAGCCGCGCAGGTGTTCCCACATTTCTATGAACATGGCAGACCCAGTGTGCCACGAAAGTGTCAGTGCGCGGCGTACGGCCGGTATGAAACTATCTGCTTACCGTTTCGCTAAGACAGGTATAGAACTGTACTAACAGGATCATGGCCGACATGCCCGACGAGAAGCCCAATTTGAAGCACCGCCCCCGGCGGATCAAAGAAGCGCCTGCAGAGCGCTCGGTGCTCATGTATCCGACTGTGGATTTGGAGAAGGATCCTCCACCGAAGTTCATTGAAATCTGCTGGCCGCTTGCGGGAGGCCTTATTCTAGGCTTTCTGGCGCCGATGATTCAGTCAGAACTGATCTTCGCTCCCCGCTGGCTCATGTGGCTGGTCTTTCCTTTTGTGATGCTTTCCGGGCGCCGCGACCTTGGGCTTCCTGAGGCGTTGACCATTTTGCTGCCCACGGCGATTCTCTATCTTCAGTTCCCTCTTGAAGGTTTGCTGACCTACTTCAGCCTGACTCGGCATGCACCGGTCGCCGTCGCGCTCGCTCCGGCCTTCTTCATCCACGCCGGCGGCTTCTTTATTCTGCTGATGCTCAGTATGTATATGAAATAGTCCCTGCCCCCGGCTCAAGGCTGTGTCCAGGGACGGAACCGTCGCTGGACTGGCGCCCTGCCTTCCTGGTCTGCCTTGACGAAGTACCGTCCGATGCGTCAGAGTTCCCTGCGTACCGCATGGTGGATTTGAAGCATCCAAGTAGATCGAGTGTGATCGAAATCACCCACCTTGCGAGCGGATTCCGCGCTACGATAGGCGGTTCGATATACACGCCGCGACTAACTCGGGAGGAGATTTCATGACCCGTTTCAACCACATCGTGACCGCCTCGGCGAACGGTGTTAAAACCATTACCCTGAACCGGCCGGAAAAGCGCAACGCCCTGAGCCCGGCCCTGATTGAGGAGCTTACACAGGCTCTTCACGAAGCAGAAAGCTGCGACTGCGGCGTCGTAATCCTGACTGGCGCCGGTCCTTCCTTCTGTTCCGGCCTGGACATGGAGCATCTGGAGACGATGAATGCCCGCACGCCCCAGGAGCATCGCCGCGACTCAGAGAACATGGCCCGGGTTTTGCGGACCTTGTACGACTTTCCCAAGCCGATTATTGCGGCCGTGAACGGGCCGGCCATTGCCGGCGGCATGGCGCTGGCTACCATACCCGATTTCACGCTCGCAGTGCCGGAGGCAAAGTTCGGCTACACCGAAGTGCGCGTGGGGTTTGTGCCGGCTATCGTGGCTTCGTTCCTGATCCGGCAGGTTGGGGAATTGCGTACTCGCGAACTGCTGCTCTCCGGCAAGATTCTCAAAGCGAGCGAGGCGCTCAACCTGGGGCTTGTGACCCAGATTGTGGAGCACGACGACCTGTTGCCAAGCGCTCATGCGCTGGCGCAGACGCTGCTGCTGAACAGTCCGCAGGCAATGCGGGCAGTGAAGGAATTGCTTGCCAAGCATGCTAAACGCCGGCTGGACGAAGAGCTTGCCGACGGTATTGAGGCCAACGCCCAGCAGCGATCGACGGAGGACTTCAAGGAGGGCGTCAACGCTTTCCTGGAACGCCGCCGCGCGGAGTGGCCGAGCCTGCACGCGAAGGTGTGAGAACCAGTCAGCTTCAGACTGGACGAAATCAGCTGAAATACTTCCATGGGCATAGCAGTTTTGCTATACAATTAAGGGAGCGTTCGGGAGAACGTTTGGAGCTATGCGAGCCCGGCAGCGGCCGGGTGGCTGAGGACGAGGACCAACCTGTGGGCCGGAAGTCCTGCCCACTCCAGAAGATGTCGATCAAAGTTAGCAGCGCCAAGGAAACCGGGAGCCTTTGGCGTGCGATGCAGAGCAGCTCGATATCCGCCCGGGGGTAAACCCGGGGAAAGGAACACAAATGCCCGGGCCAAACTACCCTGATCCTCCGACAAGAGCTTCAATCTCGTGGGAGGGTGATTCACTCGATGTTTTGAAAGTATGGCCAACCGACGTGCGACGCGACATCGGGCACTCGCTTTGGAAACTTCAAGAAGGTGAGAGTCCGGACCTCCCGACACGACCGATGCAGTCAATTGGCCAAGGTGTCTTTGAACTGAAAGCTGAAGATGAGGCTACTTGGTATCGCGTGATCTATCTCGCACGCATCGAGGACATGATCTACGTACTGGATTCTTTCATCAAAAAAAGCCGGAAGACCGAAAAGAACGATTTGAATCGAGCCCGGGCACGCCTATCAATGGTCAGGCAGCGCCTCCAGAAAGAGAAGTCCGATGCCAAGGGAAAACGAGACAAATAAACCCGGACACATCACCACCGGCAATGTTCTAGAAGATCTGGGATTCTCAGCCGAGGAGATTCGAGAGATCGAGCTGCAGCACAATCTCTGGGCGCCTATCCGGGACGAAATCAAGCGGCGGAAGCTAACCCAATCGATGGTTGCCAAGATCCTTCAGATTCATCAGCCGGATGCGAGTTTGCTCATGCGCGGCCAGATCGCGCGTTTCAGCATCACGCGGCTATTGCAGTTTGCCGACCGTCTGCAACTGGCGGTCACGCTCACCGTAACGCCCATGATCGAAATCGAAATGGCCCCTCGGATTCCGATGCGAAAGGCCGGCCCGCGCAGAAAGGCAACGAAGGTCGCAGCAACTTCACCAAAGAGCCGGAGTTCAGCCATAGCCTAGGTCAGCGGGTTCTTCGCTCTCAATTCGGTCACGATCTCCGCCGCTGCTGTGCGGGCCTTATCCGCCTGATCGGGCGGGAAGCTGATGGCGCCGACGCGGGCGTGGCCGCCGCCGCCGTAGCGCTCGCAAACCGCGGCCAGATTCACCATCTTCGCAGGGTCGGCCTTGGTCCAGGGATTGGATCCCACGGCCACCTTGGTGCGGAAGCTTGATTTTGATAGACCGATGGAATAGGTGGCTTCAGGGTAAAGGTAGTAAGGGATGAACTTGTTGAAACCCTCCAACGGATGATCGGTAATGTCGAAGAAGATGGTCCCGTCGAGCTCGTCCGCGCGGCTGCGGATCAGTTCCAGCGCCTGCTGGTGCCGCTCGAGCAGAGGAGGCAGCAAATCCGCTACGAAAGGCTGGTTAAGAACCTCGGCCAGTGGCATCTCCGTGAGCAGTGGAATCAACCGCGGAATGAACTCGGGATCCTGCGTGGACTCGATGATCAGAGTCAGCTTCATGGCCGGAGCGGCCATTTCCACGGCTGCCTGCGGGCTCTCATATTGTGCGCCGTCCACAATGTCTGCCCAATGGATCAGCTCGGCGACGGGCGCGGTGTCAAACCCAAAGCGCGTGGAGGCAATGTGCGCCAGGAAGCTGGTGCAGGAGGTGTAGTTGGGGTCAAAGAACTTGTGCGCCCCGCAAACCGGATCCTTCTGGCAATCGAGGAAATGCCGATGGTCCTCGGGAGTGAGAAACGCCGACAGGTGGTGATCGAACCACCAGGTGATGCGGGGCGATGCGGAGTATTTGAAGTCGACGATGGCATTTTCATCGCCGGTAAACTCGCTCTCGTCGAAGAGCGCGCCGGCCCGGTGGACCAGTCCGTGGTAGTCGTACTCGGCCTCTGGAAGGATGCACTCGCGATGGAAGCGGGTAAACAAGGAGGCTGAGCAAGCTCCGTCAAAGCATTTGTCGTGGTAGAAGACGCGAACCCGCAAAACCAGGACCCCCTAAGCCGATAAATGGAATCATCGGAACTGTTAAGCATCAAGGGCTTGGCCGTTTGTGTCAAGGCGCGGGCGGTTTTCGGGCGACTTTTGGAGTACCGAAGTGTTCATTTGCGGACGGATGGAATCAATTGCGAACAGGGCAGCCGGGATGCACGCCGGTCCATGTAGAGAATGATTCTTAGAATCAGTGGTTTGCCGCGCAGCTTGTTTGGCGGTCGAATTGCGCATACATTTCAAGTAATTTCGAAAATATTTTGCCTTTTGTTCGGAGGAGCCGATGCAAGCCTTGATTCAGAATCTGCTGCAGGATTTGCGCTACGCGGTCCGCCAGCTGTGGAAGTCGCCGGGATTCGCCATCGCTGCCGTGCTGAGTCTCGCCATCGGCATCGGCATCAATACTGCGATTTTCAGCAACATGGATGCGGTGGTACTGCATCCGCTGGCTCTTCCCCGGCTCGATCGGGTAGTCACGGTGAACGAGCAGCAAGCGCGCAACAGCTCCGATAACGGCTACCAGGCCGTCACGCTGGCCAATTACAAAGACTGGGAGCGGCAAAGCCGCTCGTTTGAATCGCTGGCTGTCCGCACTTCGGCCGATATGGCCATGACAGGAAATGGCGATGCCGCGCACGTGGAGACTGCGCTCACCTCGGCAAACTTCTTCAACGTATTGCGCGCCACTCCTCAGCTTGGCCGGGTTTATGGCGATGCGGAATGCCGCCCCGGCCAGGACTCCGTAGCCGTGTTGAGTTACGGATTGTGGCAGCGGAGCTTTGCGGGCGACCCCGCGGTTCTGGGCCGTACAATCGAGCTCGACCAGCGCACCTACACCATCGTCGGCGTGATGCCGAAGACAATGCAATACCCGTCTACGGCTGACATTTATCTGCCCTTTGCGCCTACACCGGTCCAGCTCGGCAACCGCAGCGCGCGCAACTACCTGGTGACGGCGCGCCTCCGCGACGGCGTCACGGTGAAGGAAGCACAGGCCGAGATGCGCACACTGGCGGAGCACCTCGCGCAGGCATATCCCATCACCAATACGGGCTGGTCGGTTCACGTGGAGCCGCTGCTTGAAGGTATCAACGGGCCTTATACACCTCTCTACTACCGGATGATTCTTGGCGCTACGCTCTTTGTGCTCCTGGTGGTGTGCGCCAACATCGCCAATCTGCAACTGGCGCGCGGCATTGCGCGGCGGCCTGAGATCGCCATGCGCACCGCGCTGGGCGCGAGCCGTCCACGCATCCTGCGGCAGTTGCTCACGGAGAACCTGCTGCTCAGCCTGATTGGCGCGTTCGGCGGTATCGCGATCGCGGAGGCGTATGGCCGCTTTCTGCTGGCGACCATGCCGGAGCGGGTGGCGCGCTTTATGTCGGGGTGGTCGAATACCGGCCTCAACGGGCGCGTGCTTACGTTCTCGTTTGTGCTGGCGGGGCTCGCCGGGTTAGTTGCGGGGATGGTTCCGGCGGTAGAGGCGCTTCGTCTTAACCTTGTTGACCAACTGAAGGCCGGCTCCCGCTCCTCGATCGGTTCCGGCCGCTCGCGCAAGCTGAGAAACATCTTTGCTGTCGCCCAGATTGCCCTGGCCGTCGCGCTGGTGATCGGAGCGGCCCTCATATCGAAAGGGATGAATGCGTGGCTGCATGCCGCCGACTATTACCAGCCCGGCAAGATGCTCACCTTCAGCGTGAACCTGCCTGCAAAGCGCTATGACACTGCGCAGAAGCTGGAGCAGTGGTACGCCGACAGCCTCGCCCGGCTGCGTTCAATCCCCGGCGTTACTCACGCGGAAATCACCCCGGCGCTGCCCTATGAGGACAACGGCTGGCTGCGCGATGTGGACATCGAGAATCGGCCTACAGTACCGGGCAAATTCCAAAGCTCGCTGAACCTGCCGGTGACCGCGGGATATTTTGACACGTTGCGCATTCCAATCGTGAATGGCCGCGGCTTCAGCCAGAGCGATTCACTGGAAACAACGCTGGTGGCGGTAGTGAGCGAAGGCTTCGCCACGCAGTACTTTCACGGCGAAAACCCGCTGGGGCATCGTATCCGCATGGGCGGCCACGAGAGTCATGATCCGTGGCTGACCATTGT
>Ga0181537_10003080_pt1 | contig 14458 bp, 16 predicted proteins | sample PEATcosm2014_Bin_39_FD_119765 | JGI IMG/M metagenome (GOLD analysis project Ga0181537, IMG submission 119765) | Peatland microbial communities from MTU Mesocosm Facility, Houghton, MI, USA - PEATcosm2014_Bin23_10_metaG | ecosystem: Environmental > Terrestrial > Soil > Wetlands > Peat | place... | reverse complement strand
TCCTTCGAGCAGGCGCAGAAACGCGTCGAACAGCACAACTACCAGATTCGCAAGCGCACGCTCGAGTACGACGACGTGATGAACAAGCAGCGGGAAGTCATCTACGGCTTCCGCAACGAGATCATCAATTCCGAGGACGTCCGCGACCGCCTCATGGACATCATGGAGGAAGTCGTGATCCAGAAGGTGGAGGAATGCACCGGCGCGGGCCAGGAAGTCGGGGAGTGGCGGCTTCGCGCCCTGGCCGACTGGGTGAACCTGAATTTCCCGCTCGGGATGCCGGAGGAGGAGATCGTCAAGGCCGCGCGCGCGGGGCATGAATCACCGGTGAGCGGCTCGGTGTATGACGGCCTCAGCCCGGCGCAATTCGCGGTCTGCACCTTCATTTCCGAAAGCGTCCGCAAGGCTTACGAACTCAAGGTCAGCTTCGAGCAGCCGGACGCGCTCAAGGTCCTGGAACGTTACACGATTCTCAGCGCGATCGACCGGCTCTGGCAGGAGCATCTTTATGAGATGGACAGCCTGCGTTACAGCATCGGCCTGCGCGCGCACGGGCAGCGCGATCCGCTCATCGAGTACAAGGCCGAGGCGTTCAAGATTTTCGAGGAATTGATGGTCAGCATCAAAACCGAAATCTGCCACAACATCTTCCGCAGCGCGTCGAGCATGCGGGCGTTCGAGGATTTCCTCCGCAGCGCGCCCCGCGAAACGCGGCATGAACCCACGAGTACCTTTGGCGGCGAAGCCAAGCCGGGGCAGGCCAAGGCCAGCGACGTCGTGAGCGAGGCCGTGGACCAGCTTTCCAAGGAAAAGCCGAAACCCAAGCGGGCCGGCCCGAAGGTTGGCCGCAACGATCCCTGTCCCTGCGGCAGCGGCAAGAAATACAAGCATTGCTGCGGAAAATAGCGGCGGGCCTATCGGTCCGGCGCCCCGCGGACCGCGGCAAATTCAAAATGCAGGTGCGGCGGCTTGTTCCCGCCCTGGCAAATTCCTTCCACCTCGGTCAGTTTGTAAAAGTGGCCGGTGGAGGTTCGCAGGCGGGTGGTCGACCGGGGCGGCTTGCGCTCCCTTGTTTGATGGCGCTGCTCGGGAAAAAACTCGCCCGTGCCGGAGGCAAGGTAAAGAATGGCCGCCCCGGTGGCCACCACCTGGTCGTCCTTGTCCAGCGCGGTCACTTCTTCAAGATATTGTATGGAACCCCCGGAACCGCCCGCGGGATGCGATTGGGCGTGTTCAAGCAACCGCTCCCTGATCCATTTTGACTTGTCCAGCCTGGATTCGCGGGCGGATTGCTCGACGGAGCGCGCCTCCGGCGGGGAAAACTTTGCGCCAATCAAAATCTTCCGGGCCTCGTTCTTGGGGAGCTTGGGCCGCCCCATTTTTGGATGTTTCGCGCTTATACTTTTGGTTAAACTTTTAGGTTGACGGTAGCCTATTTTCGGTTTAACCATTAGTCAAGCAAATACCAATCGACATGAGTGAAACTTTTTCGTTCGGCTACGTCACCCTGGCGTTCGTGCTCGCGGTGATTGGCGGGGGGCTGGGGGCGTCGCTCGGCACCTCGCACCGGCGCTTGTGCGCGCTCATCAGTCTCGGCGCGGGAACGCTGCTGGGCGTCACCGTGTTCGGCATCCTGCCGGAAAGCTCCGAGTCGCTGAACTGGTGGGAGCTGGTGCTGGCGCTGGCCTCGGGCTACGCCCTTTTTGCCGTCATCACGAAATACGTTTATCACGTCTGCCCGGCCTGCGCCGCCAGCCATTTTGACGAGGCCACCGCGCACCGCTTCAGCGAAATCGCCGCGGCGATGATGATTGCGCTGGCGATTCACTGCACCGTGGACGGGCTGGCGATGGCGGCGGGCCATGAGGCGCACGAAACGTCAAACACCGAGGCGGGCCGCGCCGTGGGCATGGCCATCGTGTTTGCGGTTTGCGTGCATAAAATCCCCGAGGGACTGGCGCTGGGCGCGTTGCTGCTGGGCGCGGGATTCAGCCGCACGGCGGTCATACTTCGCGTGGCGGCGGTGGAATCGACGACGGTGCTGGGCGGGGTGGTCGGGCTGGTTTTTCTGAAGGACGTTTCCGGGCCGTGGGTCGGGGCGGCGCTGGCGCATGCTGGCGGCGGTTTCTTTTTTCTGGCGTCCCACGCCGTGCTGGGCGAGATCTGGAAGCACCACAAGGGGCTGGTGCTCGCCAATTTCGGCGCGGGGTTTGCCGCCATCGGTTTGTTTACCTGGCTGCTGCGGTCGATTTGAAGCGCCGCCGGGGCTGCACTTGACGCTGGAGCGGTCCTGCCGCAGGCTCTTTTGGCAGGAAAATTGCTGATTCGAAGTTCACGTGATGCCAGGAAATGACATGAAAGCCAATGCGGCCGGACGCCACGGAGGGGGCCGGGCATGAACGTCGTTTTTGCCGTCGCGGGCGTGGTCATCAAGGAAATGTACCGGCGCAAGGATTTTTATGTGCTGCTTATCCTGACGGTGGTCATCACCCTCCTGATGGGTTCGATCAACTTTTTCGACGACGACAAGATCGCGCGCTACTTGAAGGAAGTCAGCCTGATGCTGATCTGGATTTCGTCGCTGGTGATCGCCATCAGCACCATCGCCCGGCAGTTGCCGATGGAGAAGGAGAGCCGCACCATTTTTCCGCTGCTGGCCAAGCCGATTTCCCGCGCGCAACTGGTCGCGGGCAAGTTCCTCGGGTGCTGGCTGGCCTGCGGCATTGCGCTGGTATGTTTTTATGTGTTCTTCGGCTGCCTGAGTTACAGCCGCGAGCGCCACTGGTTTCTGCTGAATTATTTTCAAGCGGCGACGCTGCACTGGGCGATGCTGGCGGTCATCATTGGCATGGCGCTGCTGGGCTCGCTGGTGTTTGCGGCGCCTTCGTCGAACGGGACCATCTGCTTCGTGTTCGTGGTGGGCATCCTGTTCATTGGCGGTCATCTGCACCACGTGGCGCTGGCGATGACCGAACCGGGACGGGCCATCACGACCGCGATTTATTTCCTCATCCCGCACCTGGAGATTCTGGACGTGCAGGAGCGCGTCATTCACGACTGGCCGTTGATCGACTGGTTGTCCTGGATGATTGCCATTCTCTGCGCCCTGGCATACGCGGCGGTTTTTGTCTTCTTCACCTGCCTGCTGTTTCGCCGGAAGGCCCTGAGTTGAACTGATCATGCGCGCCTCCCGAATGCCATATTTGCTCATGCTGCTGCTGTTGCTGCTGGCCTTCAGCGTGGCGGCGTGGGTCGAGCCGCGTTATCAGGCGCGGCAGGAGGCGCATCCCGCCAACATGATGAGCTTTCTGCTGGGGGACAGCCGGCGGCTTTTCGCCAACCATTTTTTTGTGAAGGCCGACGTTTATTTTCACAGCGGCTTCTATCCCACGATTTTTGACAACCAGCAGTCGTTTCAAACCCCGCATATGGCCGAGGATGCCGGCGCGTTGAAGGGGCACAATGAAGGGGACGAGACGACATTCATGGGGCCGCCGCTTGATTTTATCGAGGCTTTCAGCCGGCACTTCACGCCGTCCCAGCACACGCATCTGGACGAAGGCGGGGCGCAGGGCACCAACGGGCCGGATTTGGACCTGGGCGAGAAGGGTGGCGAAGTCCGGGAAATCCTGCCGTGGCTCAAGATTTCCGCGGAACTGGACCCGAACCGCATCGAAACCTACATGGTGACGGCGTATTGGCTGAGGAAAAGGATGGGGAAGGTGGACGAGGCGGAGGCGTTCCTGCGGGAAGGGTTGCGGGCCAATCCCTACAACCCGGCGATCCTCTATGAACTGGGCCGGATTTATCACGAGGACCGGACCAACGACGCGCATGCGCGGAATTTGTGGGAACTGGGCGTGCGGAAAATGGACGAGCAAAAGACTGTGAAAAGCGAGCAGGATGACTTCATCATGTTTCAACTGACGCTCAGCCTCGCGCGCCTGGAAGAAGACCACGGAAATCTCCCCAAGGCAATTGAATGGCTGGAGCGGGTGAAAGTTGTCTCGCCTTATCCCGCGGTGATCGAGAAGCAAATCGAGGAGGACAAGCAGAAACTGGCCGACAATCAAAAATCCGGGGCCGTCACTCCGGACAAGCCCGGCAGCCAGCCGCCGTGACCGTCCGCAAATACTCATTTTATTTCCCATGGCCCTGCTGGACATTTCAAAACTACGAAAGACGTTTGTCGACCCGGACGGCGGGCGGCATGCGGTGGTGGACATCGAGGCCTTCAGCCTGCCGGAAAAGGCGCAGGTGGCGTTGCGCGGCGAGAGCGGCTCGGGCAAGACGACGCTCTTGAATCTGATCGCCGGCATTCTCAAGCCGGACTCCGGCTCCATCATTATAGCGGGGCGCGAAATGTCCGCGTTGAGCGAGCCGGACCGCGACCGGTTGCGCGCAACGACGATTGGCTACATTTTTCAAACCTTCAATCTGCTCCAGGGCTACACCTGCCTGGAGAATGTGCTCCTGGGCATGTCGTTTGGCCCGGGGGTGGACCGGGAGTTCGCGCACGCGCTGTTAAATCGCGTCGGGCTGGCCACGCGCCTGAAACATTATCCGCGGCAGCTTTCAACCGGCCAGCAACAGCGCGTGGCCGTGGCCCGCGCGCTCGCCAACCGGCCCAAGCTCGTCCTAGCCGACGAACCGACGGGCAATCTCGACCACAAGAACGCCTCGGAATCGCTGGCCTTGATCCGCGACGCCTGCAAGGAAAACGGCGCGGCGCTGCTGCTCGTCAGCCATGACCGGGAGGTACTGCAACAATTTGAGGTGGTTCACGGGCTGGAGCAACTCAACCGGGCTGTCACCGTGGAGGTGAAACCATGACGCTCTGGCTCATTGTTTTCCGGAGCCTCCGCCAGCACGCGCTCTCGACCGTGGTCACCGCGATGTCCGTCGCGCTGGCTGGCGGGTTGCTCATGTCCGTCTGGTCGGTCAAGGAACAGTCGCAGGCGATTTTTACCGGCGTGAACGCGGGCTTTGACGCCGTGCTCGGCGCGCGCGGTTCGAAATTGCAACTGGTCCTCAACGCGATATTCAACCTGGAGTCGTCCCCGGGCAATGTGGCGTTGCCGGACTTCCAGGACATCCAGAGCAATCCGGCCGTGGAACTCGCCATCCCCATCGCCGTGGGCGACAATTATCTGGGCTACCGCCTCGTCGGGACCGTGCCGGAAATGTTCACGCAGGTGGAATATGCCCCCGGCAAACATTATGAAGTGGGCGCCGGGGAAAACTTTTTTGATCCGAACCGGCGCGAGGCGGTGGTGGGCAGTTTCGTCGCGCAAAAACTGCACCTCAAGCGAGGCGACAAATTTCATCCTTATCATGGCCTGATTTTCAACGAAAAGGACCAGCACGCGGAGACTTATGTGGTCGTGGGAGTGATGAAGCCTTCCAACACCCCCGCCGACCGCGTCATCTGGATACCGCTGGAAGGCATCCAACGAATGAGCGGGCACGATCCGAACGCGGCCACGGACGTCAGCGCCGTGTTGGTGAAACTGAAGGCTCCCGAAGCCGGTTTCAGGTTGGACATGATGTACAACCGGCAGGGGAACCGGCTTACGTTCGCGTGGCCCATCGGCACGGTGATGGCGGATTTGTTCAGCAAGATTGGGTGGTTCGACCAGGTGCTTGCGCTGGTGGCCTATCTGGTGGCGCTGGTGGCGACCTTGTCCATCCTCGCGAGCATTTACAATTCCATGAACGAGCGGCGGCGGGAAATTGCGATTCTTCGCGCCCTCGGCGCCCGGCGCACCACCGTCTTTGGCGCCATTTTGCTGGAAGCGGCGTCCATTTCCACGTTGGGCATGATCGTCGGCTTCGCGTGTTACGCGCTCATCATGGTCGCCGTCGCCGGTGTGATTCGCGAGCAAACCGGCGTCGTCCTGGTTCCTATGAAGTTCAACATGGTCATGGTCTGGGCCCCGGCGGCGCTGATTATTCTCGGCGCGCTGGCCGGGGTGGTTCCCGCCATCAAGGCTTATCGCACGCACGTGGCCGAGTATTTGGTGCCGACTTCCTAGCCGGGCCGGCTGAACAAAATGTTGAAAATCAAGCCAATCTGGCCGATACTGGTGTTGATGTTTGCCGCCGGCCTTCTGGCCGGATGCGGCGAACGCGCCCCGTCCGTCCCCCCGTCGGACGCCGCGCACATGCACAAGGACGTGCCGCCGCACGGTGGCACGGCCGTGGCGCTGGGGGAAGATTACAAACTGGAGCTGGTGCTGGACGCGCCAGCGGGCAAACTTGACGCCTACGTCTTTGACGGCGAATTTGAGAATTTTGTGCGCATCGCGATGGAATCGTTCGAAATGACCGCCCGCCTGCCGGGCCGCGAGGAAGCGCTGTCTTTCAAGGCCGTCCCCAACGCCGCGACCGGCGAAACCGCTGGCGACACTTCCATGTTCGAAGCGCAGGCCGACTGGCTCAAAACCCAGCCGACTTTCGATGGGGTACTGAGGCAGGTGACTGTGCGAGGCAACACTTTTACCAACGTGACCTTCAATTTTCCCAAGGGAACTGAAACCGATGAAAATAAAAACTGATTTATTCACGCGTGCGGCGGTGGGCTTGCTGGCGGTTTTCGCGAGCACGGGCTTTGCCCTGGGGCAATCTTCGGGCGGAGGCGCGGTGCGCGGGGACGTGATTGGTTCCTCATTTGACGTCCCAGCCAGTGTTCCGTCGGCTGCGCTGAATCCAGCGGCGACAAATGTGCTGGTCGCGGCTTCGGCAACTGCCGGGAGCAAGGACAGCGCCGGGTTCGACAAACTGGCCGGGTTCCCATTCAAGGTGACCGACGACATGATCATCGGCGTCGGCGACGCGGCGGCCAATTCGCGGGAAATTGCCACGCAGATTCCGGCATTCGTCAAGGCCCTGGATGCCAAGGAAGTTTCCATCACCGGTTTCATGCTGCCGACGAAGGTGGATGGTGGAATGGCCACCGAGTTTCTGCTGCTGAAAAATCAATCCATGTGCTGCTACGGCCTGACGCCTAATTTGAACGAATATGTGTCCGTGAAGCTGACCGGGCATGGCGTCAAACCCGTCATGGATCATTTGATAACCGTCACCGGCAAACTGCACGTCGGGGAAATGCGCCAGAGCCGGCTGCTCGTTGGCCTTTACCAGTTGGATGGCGAAAAAGTGGATGCGCAAGCTGAACCCTGACCGGCATGTTTCGCCAGGCTAAAGCAATCCAGATGAATTCGGAAACCGACCATCCCGCGCGGCAAGCCGGCGTCAGCCGGAGCCGGCGCGTCTGGGCTGCGTCCGCCCTTACGACTCTGGTTTATGCCGGCTTGGTCGTGGCCATTGTGTTCCGGAGTGCACCCGCGCGGACCGCTCCACTTCCGATCGTGCAAGGCGAATTAATCAATCCGCAGCCGCAATCAAACTCAGTCCCAACCATCGCGGCACCCGCGCCCCAAACCCAGGTCGCGGCGGTCTCATCGGCTCCAGCCCCGGCCAAACACGGCGAGTACTTGCAGGTCGGCTTTGACAAGCTTTCGGGCTTTCCGTTGCGGCTCCATTGGGTGCTGGTGGATGCGGTGAGGATCAAAGGCGTCCAAACCATGTTGGGTGAAGTCCCGCCCGACATCAAGGCGCTCGATCACAGCAAGATCGCCGTGCGCGGTTTCATGCTGCCGCTGAAATTGGAGGACGGCAAGGTCACGGAATTTTTCCTGCTGCGGACCCAGGCGCGGTGCTGCTACGGGATGCCGATTCAGATGAACGAGCTCTTGACGGTTCACATGGCCAAGCCGGGCGTCCAATCCATCATGGACCAGCCGATTACGGTGTATGGGCGGCTGCACATCAACGAGAGTCATGACGACAGCGGCGCGTTGACGAGCATTTACACGCTGGACGGCGACAAAATGGACCTGCCGTCGGCGTTTTAGGCCTTCCATTAATACCGTTTTAAGCGCGGATAAAACAACCGTCAGCCAGATTAGCCGACGTCGGCGGCAGGGTTATGCGTAAAGCTTATCCGCGCTTATTCCGATGATAATGCTTGTCAGTGCCCGGCACGGATGTTTTATTGCGCTCAGTCAAGCTCGTGAACCGAACTGTCAACTTGCGAACGGTGTTCAGGAAGGCGTCAGCCGTCCTGCTCTGCGCGATGGTTTTGTTTCTGGCCGCCCTTGCCGCCAGCCCCTCCCTGCACGAATGGCTGCATCACGACGCCAACGAGCCCGACCATGAGTGCGCGGTCACCCTGTTCGTGCATGGCAAGGTCAGCGCGACGCCGGTGGTGCCGGTCATCGCGGTCATGGCCGCCCTGTTCGGCGGGATCCTGCTGCTGGCCCAAACTTTCGTTTTAGCTTCGGCCGATTATCGCTTCTCTCTCAGCCGTGCCCCGCCGCGCTGAGCTTTCCCCTCTTGTTGTTCCATCAGGTACCGAGGCGTGTTTGCATGCGCCAGTCTGTACCGCCCATGGATCGTAAAATCAAAACCGAATTAATTTATGAACAATTTTGTCCACAAATATGAAAACAAATTTATATCAGCGTCAGTGTCAGTCCGTCCGTTTTAAAGTTCCATCAACCAAACAGCGTAATTATCGAATGGCCATCTGCCTCGCGGCTTTGGCCTGCGGCGGCGCGGCCGCAGCCCAGACCAACAGCCCGGCAGCCGATACGAACAGCATGGCGGCCATGACCAACAGCCCAACGGCTCAGATTAACACTCCGCCCGGAGAGACATCCGCGACCAATTCCGTCACCTCAACCAATGTGACCAAATTGGAGGATGTGACGGTCATCGGCAACCTGGACCGGGCCCGCAGCTCCATCATGACCGAAACCGGCTCAACCGCCTTCGCCATCGACAAAGAGCAGATTCAAAATGTGTCACAGGGGGACAACGCGCCGTTCAATCAAGTGATCCTGCGCGCGCCCGGTGTGGCCCAGGATTCCGCGGCCAACGGTGACCTGCACGTCCGCGGCGAGCACGCCAACCTGCAATACCGCATCAACGACGTGCTGCTGCCGGAAGGCATCTCGGGCTTCGGGCTGGAACTTGATCCGCGCTTCGTGAACAGCCTGCAGCTCATCACGGGCTCATTGCCGGCGGAGTACGGCTTCCGCACCGCCGGTGTGGTGGATATTCAGACGAAAAGCGGGACGTTTGCCAACGGCGGTGAAGGGGAAATATATGGCGGCAGCCATGATACGATCCGGCCGAGCTTCGAGATAGGCGGCTCGCAAGGCAAACTGAACTACTTCGTTGACGGCAGCTACGCGCATAATGCGCTGGGGATTGAGAACGTCAATTCCAACACCGAAGCAATCCACGACGATACGGATCAATACAAGGCGTTCACGTATCTGTCCTACATTCTGGACGATACCAGCCGGATCAGCATGATGGGCAGCGTTTCCTACGCAAATTTTCAAATTCCCATCGACCCGAACCAGCAACCGGTTTCGACTCAGGGCAATGGCAATCCGTGGGTGCCGGGAACCTTCACCCCGACCGACTTGAACGACAATCAAAACGAACAAAATTATTACGGCGTCCTTGCCTACCAAAAATCGGCGGGCAATTTTAATCTGCAGGTGGCCGGGTACGGGCGGGAAAGCAGCGCGCATTATGTGCCGGAAAACTCGACGGCCACCCTCTTTTACAACGGCGGCGTGGCCTCGGAGGAGTATCGCATCCTCCGCTCCGGCGGCTTTCAGGCGGACGCCAGTTATGAACTGGGCTCCCACACCATCCGTGGAGGCGCGATGACACTGTACGAATCCGTCTCGGCAGACACCGTCACGGAAGTATTTCCAGTGGACGGCGCCGGCAACATAAGCCCTCCGGGCGCGTCGCCAGAAGGCATTGATCAGGAGAACGAGCCGCACGCCTTGTTTGCCGGCGGCTATTTGCAGGACGAATGGAAGATTCTGCCAGCGGTCACCATCAACTACGGTGCCCGGTTTGACTATTATGGGTCTACTTTCGACAACGAAAGCCAGGTCAGCCCGCGTGTCAATGTCGTCTGGCAGCCGTTTGACGCGACCACCCTGCACGCCGGTTATTCGCGCTACTTCACGCCGCCGCCGTTGGAAACGGTGCCGGGACAAAACATCACGGCCTTCAATGGCACCTCCGGGGCGTCCGCCGTCACCACCGCCGACCCGGTCAGGGCCGAGCGCGCGAATTATTATGACGTTGGCATCACCCAAAAGCTCGTGCCCGGATTACAGGCGGGGCTGGATGCCTACTACAAAACCGCCCAAAACCAGCTTGACGACGGATTGTTCGGGCAGTCGCTTATTCTTTCCTCCTTCAACTATACTGAGGGCAAGGTTGGCGGCGTGGAATTCACGGCGAGCTACGCAAAAGGCGGATTTTCCTCATACGCCAACGTTGCCTACTCGGTGGCGCAGGGCAAAGGGGCGCAATCCGCGCAGTTTCTGTGGCCGGACCAGGCGGTTGTGAACTACGTCAATAACAACTGGATTTATCTCGACCACGATCAGCGAATCACCGGTTCGTTCGGCCTGGCCTACACCTGGAACGAGACGGCAAATTACAGCACGCGCGCCTACGTGGACGCCCTTTACGGCAGCGGCCTGAGGCAGGACAGCACGACAACGATTGATGGCACGCCGACCGGCGATCCAATTCCCAACGGCGCGAGTGTGCCAAACTATTACACGCTGAATCTGGGCGCGGAGCAAACGTTCAGGCTGAACGGGAGCCAGGCCTTGAAAGCGAGGTTGGATGTCGTCAACGTCACCGACAACAGTTACGAGTTGCGCAGCGGCACGGGCGTGGGCGTGAACGCGGCCCAATGGGGCGCGAGGCTTGGCATCTTTGGTTCCGTCAGTTACGTTTTCTGAACGGACCAAAGCGGCCTGAACATCATGGATGCAAATCGAATTTCACCCGAGTATGAATTGACGGACGAGCTGGCCCGGTATTGCCTTCCTCCGGCAAACCGGGATCCGAACCGGAAGCTCGCGTGGGTGAATTCGGTTTGCATCCTTTTTCTCATCATCGGTCTGGCCGGCGCGAAGCCCGGATCCATCGCGCTCAAACTGCCGCCGCCGCTCCCGGCGGAGATGGTTCCGGTGTTCATCGAGCCGGCTCCTCCTCCGCCGTCCTCCGAGGAGACGCATAAGGAGGAACCGAAGGAAGTGAAGCCGGAAGCGCCGCAGGTGGTGGTGGCCGTGCCGGACTCACCCGCGGTTTTGTTTTCCGTGCCAACCATCGCCAATGTGCTGGTCCCTGACGGCGTCCCAACCACGCCTCCCGCCAACCCGATGCAGCCGGTCGCGGCAATCCGCAACCGGCCGGCCACGCTCATTAATTCGGGCGGCTACGAACGTCCGTCGCCGGATTATCCGGTGTATTTTCAAGATCGCGGCGAGCACGGGTCGGTGACGTTCCTGATCACCGTGGACCCGAGCGGGTTGGTCACCGATGTGAAGATCGAGCACTCGTCCGGCTTTCCCGACTTGGACGAATACGCACTGAAACACGTGAAAAAGCATTGGATAATCCCGCCCGTGGAAGGCAACCAGCTTTTCGAAACCACCATCAATTTTGTGCCGTGAGAAAACTCCGCCCACGTTCTTTGTTCAAACAAGTTAATACTTCAACCCCCAAATACTGACTCACATGCTGGCAAATATAATCGTCCAATTTATCCTGGGAGGCGGTCCCGTCATGGTGCCGATTTTGCTTTCCGCGTTCGTGGCCGTCGCCGTGGTTGGCGAAAGGGCGTTCTGGTGGTGGCGCGAAAGCCGCCGCCGCGACCCGCAAAAAATGGAGCAGCTGCTCGCCGCTCTGGAGAACAACGATGTTGCCGCCGCCGTAAAAATATCCGAGGGCTCGGAGGACCCCGTCATCCGCATGGTGCATCGCGGATTGAACCACGTGCATACCTCGATGGAGGGCGCGCTGCAACTCGCGGCGGGCATCGAACTGGAGCGGGCGGGGCGCTTCCTGACCGTGATGGATACGCTCGTCACGCTGGCACCGCTGCTGGGATTGCTGGGGACGGTGACGGGGTTGATGGGGACGTTCCTCCACCTCGGGACCGCGGAACTCGCGGTGGCGAGCGTGACCGGCGGCATCGGGCAGGCCTTGATTGCGACGGCGTGCGGCCTGGGCATCGCCATTTTTGCGCTGATTCCGTTCAACTTTTTCAACGCCAAGGTCGCGCGGTTGCAATTTGAACTGGAAACCGCGGCCTCCAACGTCGAGGTCATGGTCAATGCCGCCAAGGAATCGGCCCCCGGAGCCGCCGCCAAATGAAGCTGCCCTCGCCAGTCCGGCGCAAGCATTCGCGGATTGAAATCATTCCGCTGATTGACATCATGTTTTTTTTGCTGGCATCGTTCATGATGGTCAGCCTGCAACTCGACCGCACGCAGAACATCAAGGTCAACCTGCCGCCGGCCACGCAGGCGCAGCATGATTTCAAGCCGGACATGCTGAACATCGCCGTGGACAAGGCGGGCTTTGTCTGGCTGGAGAAAAAGCAGATTACGCTGCCGCAGCTTGCCACGGTGATGAGCAACCGCTTCCGGTCGGACACCAATTTGCCGGTCTATATCAGCGGCGACCGCGACACGCTGCACGGCGCGATGGCGGACGTGCTGCAGGTGGTGCATGACGCGGGCGTGCAGAAGGTGGCGTTCATGGTCGGCGGCGAATCCCCAACCAACGGCACCCCATGAAAATCCGCTCCCCATTGGTCCGTAGAAAGACGCGGCTGGAAATCATCCCGCTGATCGACATCATGTTTTTTTTGCTGGCATCGTTCATGATGGTCAGCCTGCAAATGCAAAAGGTGCGCACGCTCAAGGCCAGCCTGCCGCGCGCCACGCTGGCGACCGCCGCAACAAAACCCAACACCATTAACCTGAGCGTGGACCGGTTCGGACAGGTCGCCGTCGACCGGCAGGGAATGTCGTTTCCGGAGCTGTTCACTCTGCTCACGAACCGTTGCGGCCTGGACCCGGATGTGCCGGTGTTCATCACCGGCAGCCGCGACGCGACCCACGGGTCGATGATGTATGTTTTGGATTTTGTGAAACGGGCCGGCGTCCAGCGCGTGGCCATCTCGGTCAAGGCGGACGCGGGGCAACCCTAGGAATATGAAAAACTTTCACCAGAACCTGCTGATTGCGCTGGCGCTCTGCCTGTGCGCCTTGTGCGCGTGGCAATGGTACGGGCAGACCCTCCAGCGCGCCGAGTTTGAAAAGTTGAACGCCATTGCCAATGAAAAATCGGCGCTCATCCAGGGTTACACGAATGCCATCGACACGATGCAGCATCAGATCGGGCAGATGGACGCGCACATCACGGAATTGAAGAACACCGTCGCCACCAAAGAAGACACCATCCTTGCCCAACGGCGCGAGTTGAACCGGTTGGACGCGGAAAACACCGCGCTCACCAATGACGTTGTCCAATACAAGCAGGCCGTGGACACGCTGGAAGGCAGGTTGAAGGAGGCGTACGACGGCATCAAGAAGCAGAACGACGCGATCAAGCAAATCGCCGCCCAACGGGACGACTTCGTGAAGAAGTACAATGACCTGGTGATTGACCGGAACAATGTCGTCAGCAATTACAACGACCTCGCGGCGCGGTTCGAGAAACTGCAATCGGGCGGCGGAAAATAGCTAATTCTAAATAATTGACCACCAGCCTTTTGCGCGCAGGCGACCGCACGTTCCGATTTCCTCATTGAGCGGCGGATCACGGTTGCGCAAACTGCGACGCGGGAGTCTCGCCGGGCCTCATTTTCCGCAAGAAAACGCTTGTGAAATATTTCACGATGCGGCACCTTCTCCCCCGCCTTAAGCCGTCAGGCGAGTCTTGACCGGGGATTGGTGTCCCTGAAATTTGACGGCACTTTGAGTCGCGATGCGTTTTGCAAAAGTAATTCTAATTTATCTGCTGCTGGGTTTTGCCCCGCTGGCCGGCCATTGCGCGGATACAATCGGCCCGGCGACGGGCTTGGCGCAGCCACCCGCCGCGGAGAAGGAACACGGGATTCCTTCGAAGGCGGTTGAAATCGGCCACATCGGCGGACTCGCGATTACGAATTCCATGGTCGTCACCTGGACGGTTGCGGTGGGACTCATCATTTTCGCCCAGTTCGCCACCCGCAAGATGGAGGCAGTGCCCTCCGGCGCGCAAAATTTCTTGGAGTGGCTGGTGGAAAGTTTGTATAATTTCCTGGAAGGCATCATCGGCCACAAGCTGGTGCAGAAGACCTTCTGGTTTTTTGCGACCATATTCATTTTCATCCTCTTTTCCGATTGGGTGGGTTTGATTCCCGGCGTGGGCACGATTGGCTGGGGGGAGAAGACCGCGACCGGCTTTCACGTCGACAACCCGTGGTTTCGGGGGGTCAACGCCGACCTCAACATGACGTTCGCGATGTCGGCGATCTTTTTCGCGTGCTGGATTGTCTGGGCGATCCAGG
>Ga0181537_10003079_pt1 | contig 14463 bp, 16 predicted proteins | sample PEATcosm2014_Bin_39_FD_119765 | JGI IMG/M metagenome (GOLD analysis project Ga0181537, IMG submission 119765) | Peatland microbial communities from MTU Mesocosm Facility, Houghton, MI, USA - PEATcosm2014_Bin23_10_metaG | ecosystem: Environmental > Terrestrial > Soil > Wetlands > Peat | place... | reverse complement strand
GAAGCCTAGGTCTGCTCTGGGGGCATGGGTCGCCGTCGCCGTAGGGCGGCGGGGGCGGCGGCTTCGGGTCGACAGCGGAAGCTCGGCCATAACGCTTGACGGCGACACTCCGATTACAGAAGGATCGTCTGATCAAGCCCCAGGCGCTCACGGAGCGCATTCATCGTTTCCGCGGTGGCCGAGCCGTTTTGCGCGGCGAGGACATCGGCGGCATCGCCCGGCGCAAGATGCAGAAGCAGGAAGCAAAGCACGAGAATCCCAAGCATTGTGGGCAGCGCTTGCATCGCGGTACGCCGGACCGTCGTGCCGATACGTTGCATTTGCGTGGGGCCTGCTCTCTTTCTCCCAAATACTGGCGATATCGGGAGTCATCATCAAAACAAATACTTATTCATATCCTCACACGGTAAGGTTATCAGCGATTGCTGCATCGCACAATGTGCGTTTCGTAGCGGCCAAGACCTCACAAATTCTGTATAGAACTGTATCTATTCTATGCAGATGCGTGATTAGGCGGCATTGTTTGCCCTGAAAGCAGGCGTTTGATGCCCGCTTAGAGGTCCGATCAGATTGAGCCACCGGCCAGCCCCGTTGGCCGGGCTTAATCCGGCCATCCGCGTCTTTTAGGGCAACGCCCTCCAATGAAGACGCAGCCTCCCGGATCAAGCCCGGGTTGGCGAAAACGAAAGCAGATCGCCGGTAGCCGTTTTGAGGGCTAAACCGCGCCTCGGTCGCGGCGCTCGGGAAAGAGGCCGAGCAGACCCTCGCGCGACGCCGGGCACACGCCGCGCTCGGTGATGATGCCGGTGACGAGCCGCGCAGGGGTCACATCGAACGCGTAATTCGCCGCCCGGCTGCCCTCGGGGGTCAGCCGCACCTCGACCCGCTCGCCGGTTTCGGTCCAGCCGGCAATGTGGGTCACCTCGCGCGCATGGCGCTCCTCGATCGGGATCTGCATACCGTCATCGAGCGACCAGTCGATCGTCGACGACGGCAGCGCGACGTAAAACGGCACGCCGTTGTCGTGCGCGGCGAGCGCCTTCAGGTAGGTGCCGATCTTGTTGGCGACATCGCCGGTCGCGGTCGTGCGGTCGCTGCCGGTAATGCAGAGGTCGATCATGCCGTGGCGCATCAGGTGGCCGCCGGCATTGTCGGCGATCACCGTATGCGGCACGCCGTGCTGCAGCAGCTCCCAGGCGGTGAGAGAGGCGCCCTGGTTGCGCGGCCGTGTCTCGTCGACCCAGACATGCAGCGCGATGCCCTCTTCATGCGCGCGGTAGACCGGCGCCAGCGCGGTGCCCCAATCGACCGCCGCGAGCCAACCCGCGTTGCAATGAGTCAGGATTTCGACCCGGTCGTCCGGCTTGGCGCCGCCGCGCTTGCGGCGCAGCGCGTCGGCGATCAGCGGATAACCGTGTCCGCCGATCGCGCGGCTCATCGCGACATCCTCCTCGGCGATCTCGCCGGCGAGGGCGAACGCGGCTTCGCCCCGGCGACAAGACGGCAATTCGACGAGCGCGCGGCGCATCCGCTCAAGCGCCCAATGCAGATTGACCGCGGTCGGCCGCGTCGCGGCCAGGACCGTGACCGCGTTCGCGAGCGCGGCGTCGGTGGGATCGGCCGCGGTGGCGAGTGCGACGCCATAAGCCGCCGTCGCGCCGATCAGCGGGGCGCCCCGCACCGCCATGTCGCGGATCGCCCGTGCCGCATCGTCGAGCGTCGCGAGACGGGCGATCACCAGTTCGTGCGGCAGCAGGCGCTGGTCGATGATTTCGACACTGCGCCCGTCGGCGGCGAGCCAGATCGTGCGCATCGGGCGACCGTCGACATTCATCGGCTTATGCCTTGAGCACCCGGCCGGCGACGGCGTCGAGCCGCGCGACCAGCGCCGGGTCGCGGGCGGCGGGTGCGGTGATCAGCGCATGGTCCAGCGCGTGCTGGCAACCCTGCCGGCACGGCCCCGCATGGCCGGACAATCGCGGCACCACGCTTTTGACCAGCGCGCGGGCCTTTTCGGCGTTGGCTAACAGCACCTGCACGATCATCTCGACGCTGACCGCGTCGTGGCCGGGGTGCCAGCAATCGTAATCGGTCACCATCGCCACCGTCGCGTAGCAGATCTCGGCTTCGCGCGCGAGCTTGGCCTCGGGCATGTTGGTCATGCCGATCACCGCGCAGCCCCAGGCCCGATAGAGCTCGCTCTCGGCGAGGGTCGAGAATTGCGGCCCTTCCATGACGATATAGGTGCCGCCGCGCTTGATCGCGATGTCGGCCGATTTGCCCGCGGCGGCGAGCGCGTCGCCGACCCGGCCGCAAACCGGATGCGCCATCGATACATGGGCGACGCAGCCAGTGCCAAAAAAGCTTTTCTCGCGCGCGAAGCTGCGGTCGATGAACTGATCGACCAGCACAAAATCGCCCGGCGCCAGATCCTCGCGCAGGCTACCGACCGCCGACAGCGAGATGATGTCGGTGACGCCGCAGCGCTTGAGCGCGTCGATATTGGCGCGGTAATTGACCGACGATGGCGGCAGCTTGTGACCGCGGCCGTGTCGCGGCAGGAAGATAACCTCCTGCCCGTCGAGCCGACCAAAGCAGAATTCGTCGGAGGTCTCGCCAAATGGGCTCGCGACCCGGCGCCATGCCACATCGGCGAGCCCGTCGATCTCGTAAAGCCCGCTGCCGCCGATAATGCCGATGACGGGCGTCGTCATGCCATTTTCCGCAAGATTTTCATTTCAACCGCCACCTATCGCGAAAGCCAGCGCTCGCGGCAAGAGTGGGTCCCGGCTTTCGCCGGGACGACATATAGGGGCGATCTTAGCAGAGTGCTGTCGGGCAGCGTAATCGGACCACGCGACCGTGCTGCTTAGTGCAGCGAGGCCCAGATCCGGCGTTTCGCGGCGTAGAACACCCCGGCGGCGATGATCAAGAACAGGATCACCTTCGCGCCCATCCGGTGCCGCGCGTTGAGATTGGGTTCGGCGGCCCAGGAGAGGAAGGTGACGACGTCGTGCGCCATTTGCGGGATCGTCGCCTTGGTGCCATCGGCATAGGTGAGCTGACCGTCGGCGGTCAGCGGCGGCGGCATCGCGATCTGATGACCGGGGAAATACTCGTTGTAATACATATTGGCGTTCATTTTGACGTTCGCCGGCGCGTCCTTGAAGCCGGTCAGGATCGCGTAGACGTAATCGGGCCCACCGTCGCGGGCCTTGACGATCAGCGACAGATCGGGCGGCAGCGCACCGTTATTCGCCGCCCGCGCCGCCTGGTCGTTCGGGAACGGCGCGGCGAACGGGTCGGACGGCTTGGCCGGACGCTGGTACATCTCGCCCTGGTCGTTCGGGCCATCCGTCACCTGGTACTGTGCCGCGATGCCTTTGACCTGATCCTCGGTGTAGCCGATTTCGGTCAGGTCGCGGTAATAGAGGTGCTTGACCGGATGGCAGGCCGCGCAGACCTCCTTGTAGACCTGAAAGCCGCGCTGCAGCGCCGCCTGGTCATAGGTGCCGAACACCCCCTCGAACGACCAGGATTGGTGCGGCAGGGACGGCGTTTCCTCCTGGGCGCGCGCGGCGCCGCCATGCGCGAAGGCGAACGCCGCGGCCGCGGCGAGAACTAGACTAAACCTGAGCATTTCAGTTTCCCCCCGCCGCTCCGGCCGGGCCGAGTACCGCCGCGCCAATACTGGTCGGCAGCGGTCGCGGCCGCTCGATCTTGCCGATCAGCGGGAACAGGATCAGGAAATGGAAGAAATAGTAGAAGGTCGCGATCTGACCGACCGTGACGATGCTGCCCGACGGCGGATTGTGGCCGACATAGCCAAGGGTGATCACGTCGATCACCAATAGCCAGAACACCCATTTGTAGATCGGCCGGAACTTGGCGCTGCGCACCCGCGACGTGTCGAGCCAGGGCAGAAAAAACAGCATCAGGATCGACGAAAACATCAGCAGCACGCCGATCAGCTTGCTGGGAATCCCCAGCACGTCAAAGGTGATCGAACGCAGGATCGCGTAGAACGGCAGGAAATACCATTCAGGGACGATATCCGGCGGCGTCTGCAGCGGGTTGGCCGGAATGTAGTTCTGCGCGTCGCCGAGCGCGTTCGGCATGTAGAACACAAAGACCGCATAGACGATCAGGAACACCATCAGGCCGAACATGTCCTTGATCGTGTAGTACGGGTGGAACGGGATCGAATCCTGCGGCCCCTTGTGGTCGATGCCAAGCGGGTTGTTCGAGCCGTGGGTATGCAGCGCGACGAGGTGCAGCCCGACCACCGCGATGATCACGAACGGCAGCAGATAATGCAGCGAAAAGAAGCGGTTGAGCGTCGGATTGCCGACCGTGAAGCCGCCCCATAGCAATGTCACGATCTTCTGGCCGAAGATCGGGATCGCCGAGAACAGATTGGTGATGACCGTCGCGCCCCAATAGCTCATCTGGCCCCAGGGCAGCACGTAGCCCATGAACGCGGTCGCCATCATCAGCAGCAGGATGATGACGCCGAGCATCCACAACAGCTCACGCGGGTATTTGTACGAGCCGTAATAAAGCCCGCGAAAGATGTGGATATAGACGATCAGGAAGAACATCGACGCGCCGTTCATATGGATGTAGCGCAAGAGCCATCCATAATTGACGTCGCGCATGATGCGCTCGACCGAATCGAACGCCATCGCCGATTCCGGCGTGTAATGCATCGCCAGTACGATGCCGGTGACGATCATGATCACCAGCATGATCCCGGCCAGCGAGCCGAAATTCCACCAGTAGTTCAGGTTGCGTGGGGTCGGATACTCGTGCAATTCGTGCTCGAGCATCGCGACAAAAGGCAGCCGGTAGTCGATCCAGCGGATGATCCGGCTGGTCGCGCCGGTTCCGGTAACGGGCATGACTCGTCCTAACCGATCGTGATCGCGGTGTCGGTGGTGAATTTGTATGGCGGCACCACCAGATTGGCCGGCGCGGGGCCGCCGCGGATGCGGGCCGAGGTATCGTAGATCGAACCGTGGCACGGGCAGAACCAGCCGCCATAGGGGCCGCGATCGTCGCCCTGCTTCTGCCCGAGCGGGATGCAGCCGAGATGGGTGCACACGCCGACGACGACCAGCCATTCGGGTTTCTTGACCCGGGCCGAATCCGGTTGCGGGTCGCGCAACGTGTGCCAGTCGACATCCTCCGCCGCCTTGATCTCGGCCGGCGGGCGATGATCGATAAATACGGGCTTGCCCTGCCAGGCGACGGTCAGCCGCTGGCCGACCTGGACCGGCGACAGATCGACATCGGTGGTCGACAGCGCGAGCGTGTCCGCGGCGGGGTTGAGGCTGTCGATAAACGGCCAGATTGCGCTCGCGAGACCAACGACGCCGAGCGCCGACGCGGTCAAAATCAGGAAGTCGCGCCGCGTATCGCCGTCATGTCCTGAGCCATGACCGTGAGAAACCGGCGATTGCGCTACGTCCGACATGCGAAACCTCGTGAGGCGGCCGTCAACACCCCGGCGGCCAGGGAAACCGCAAGCTATACCGTTGAAGAAGTCGAACTATGCGACAGACTGCCGCATAAATCGGCAAGGAACGCAACACTATACGCGTTTCGCTGATGTTGCTGGCGAGTTCTTTTGCAACCTTTGAGGAAATTGGCGTTGCGCCTCGCGCTCTATGAACCGGACATTCCTCAGAATACCGGCGCATTGCTGCGCCTGGCGGCCTGTTTCGGGGTCGGCGTCGATTTGATCGAGCCGCTGGGTTTCGTTTACGACGATCGCCGGCTCAAGCGCGCGGCGCTCGATTATGCCGCACTCGCTTTGGTGACGCGCCACCCGTCATGGGCCGCGTTTCGCGCGGCGCGCGAGCCGCTTTCGCGACTCGTGCTGATGACGACGTCGGGGAACCTCCCGCTGGATCATTTCGCCTTTGCGCCGGGCGACACGATCCTCTTGGGTCGCGAAAGCGCCGGCGTGCCGCGGGAGGTGCACGAGGCGGTCGATGCGCGGCTCGTCATCCCCTTGCGTGCGGAGGCGCGATCGCTCAACGTCGCCTTGGCCGGGGCGATCGCGCTCTACGAGGCGCTGCGCCAGACGAGCCAGCTCCCGGGCACGCTTCCGGTGGAGTGAGCACGAGGATGGAAGACGATCTGGCGCGCCGCGAGCGCGCCGCCGCGTGGTTCGCGGCGCTGCGCGACCGCATTTGCGGCGAATTCGAAACGATCGAGGACGAATTCGCCGGCGGACCGAGCGCCCGCTTCGAGCGCAGCGACTGGTCCCGCCCGGGCGGCGGCGGCGGCACGATGGCGGTGATGAAAGGCCGCGTTTTTGAGAAGGTCGGGGTCAACGTCTCGATCGTGCATGGCGAATTCGCGCCGGAATTCCGCGCCGAAATTCCCGGCGCGGTGGAGGACCCGCGGTTCTGGGCGGGCGGCATCTCGCTGGTGGCGCATCCGTGCTCGCCGCTCGTCCCGGCCACGCATATGAACACGCGGCATATCGTGACCCGCAAGGCGTGGTTTGGCGGCGGCGCCGATCTGACGCCGATCTATCCCGACGAGCCGGCGGCCACCGAGTTCCACGCCGCGCTGGCCGCGGCCTGCGACGGCTATGAGCCCGACGCCTATGCCAAGTTCAAAAAATGGTGCGACGAGTATTTCTTCCTGCCGCATCGCAATGAGCCGCGCGGCGCCGGCGGGATTTTTTTCGACTATCTCGATAGCGGCGATTTCGAGCGCGATTTCGCTTTTGTGCGGGCGGTTGGCGAAGCGTTTCTGGCTGCCTACGCGTCGATCGTGCGGGCACGCATGCGCCAGACATGGACCGACGAACAGCGCCGCCACCAACTGGTTCGCCGCGGGCGCTATGTCGAGTTCAACCTGCTTTACGATCGCGGCACGCGGTTCGGGCTCAGGACCGGCGGTAATGTCGAGGCGATCCTGATGTCCCTGCCGCCCGAGGTCGCGTGGCCGTAATTCGACCGCGTCAGACCTGCTGGATCGCCGACAGCAGCCAGTTGCCGCCGCGACGGCGGACAAAGGTCCACACCTCTTCGGCTTCGGTCGGCACGCGCGGGTCGCCGGCGACAATCGCGCCGGGGCTTGAGGGCGCAGCGCCGAGCCGCACCGTATAGTCGAGCGCGGTCCACCGCATATAGGCGGTGGCGTATTGCATATCGCCCTCTTCCCAGCTTTCGGTCAGCTCCGCTTTCACCAGGCTGACGTTCGACACCAGGTTCTGCACACCCTGGCTCGAATTCTTGGTCAGTTCCTGCGAGAAATAGGTCAGCATCTCGGGCGTCATTAGCTGGCGCATCTGCGCGAGATCGGCACGGCCCCACGCTTCCTGGATCGCCGCGTGCAACGATTGGAAGGCGTTGAGGTCGGCGTCGCCGACCGTAAAGTCGCGGCCGCGAAAGCGCTGCTGCGCCGGCGCCGCCGCCGCGCCGACCGAGCGCGGCGCGAACCCGCCGCCGCCACCGGCCAACCCGCCCGACAGCAGCCTGAACAGGAAAAAGATCAGGAGGCCGATGATCAGGACCGAAAAGAAGCCGCCAAACATGTGGCCGAAAAAGCCGCCGCCAAACAGCATCGAGCCGATGAATCCGCCAAAAATGCCGGTCAGGAACGGGTGGCGCGAAAAGAAGCTGCCGCCGCCGGCAAAACTGTTGCCGCCATAGCTCGGCGACGGACTGGTCATCGTCTGGCCGAGCGGTGAGGCGCCGTTATTCTCAAAGCTGCGGGCGCCGCGACTGCCAAAGCTCGATCCGCCGCCGCCAAAGCTGCCGCCGGCGCGCGCTTCCGCCAGGCTCGGCGCTAAAGCAAGGGTGAGGCTGAACAGCAGGGCCACGATAAGGCGCCACCGCTTGCTCCCCTGAAAGGTTCGTTTGGTCATCGGCGTTTCCACCCGCGATCCGCAAGTTTGCGCGCTGCATATGGGGTGCCGGGTGGCATTGCAACAGCCGCGTGGATTCGCGTTTCCCTGTCTCGCTTGATCGGCGCGCCCCGCATTCCCAAATAACCGTGGCCGTCGGGTGCCGATATCGGGCTCGACGGGCGTCTCGCTCGGTGAGGAGAAGCCGCTATGGCAAGATTATCGCTGTTCAATTCCCCGCTCCTGCTTGGGTTCGATCATTTCGAGCGGGCGCTCGATCGGGTCAACAAGGTGTCGAGCGACGGGTATCCGCCTTATAATATCGAGCAGGTCAGCGAGAATTCGCTGCGGATCACGCTCGCCGTCGCCGGGTTTGCGATGAGCGATCTGAAGCTGACGATCGAGGACAACCAGCTCGTCATTCGCGGCAAGCAGACCGACGATGACAGCCGGGTCTTCCTGCATCGCGGCATCGCCGCCCGCCAGTTCCAGCGCTCCTTTGTGCTCGCCGAGGGTATCGAGGTGCACGGCGCCTGGCTTGATAACGGGCTGCTGCATATCGATCTGATGCGCCCGCCGGTCGAGACCCGGGTACGCACGATCGAGATCAAGGACGCGGCCGGTCAGGCCGATCCTGTGGAGCTAACGCGAACGACCCCGACGCTGGTGCGTTCGTCTCGGTAGTTGGCGTGGATTTAGCATGTCCCGGCCAGGGCTCTGGCGGGGACTTAACCGCCTGCCGACCGGCCCAAGACCGGCGCAGGGGGAGGTAGAAATGCAAACGGTCGAACAAATGCGGCAGATGACTTCGAATGATTTGGCGATGTTCGGGATGCAGGACATCGCCTATGTCAAACCGGTGGTGGTCGACGGTAATTCCGGTTACGCGATCCACGCGGCCGACGGCACGCAGATGGCGGTAATCGGTGACCGCGACATCGCTTTCGCCGTGGTGCGGCAGAATGAGCTGGAACCGGTCAGCGTGCATTGATCCAAAAGCCCTCTCCGCTCCTTGTGGGTGGAGAGGGAGATTCGACTAGTTCGCGGTCCCGCCGGTCAGCAGCGCATAGAGCGCGTCGGCGCTATTGGCGCCGCGTAATTTCTCGCACACCGCACGGTCGCGCAGCAGCCGCGACACACGAGCGAGCGCCCTCAGGTGCTCGGCCCCGGCATCCACCGGCGCCAGCAGCAGGAACACGAGATCGACCGGCTGATCGTCGATCGCCTCGAACGGCACCGGCCGCTCGAGCCGCGCGAACATACCGTGCAGCCGGGTCAATTCGGGCAGCCGGCAATGCGGGACCGCGATGCCGGTGCCGATACCGGTGGTCCCAAGCCGCTCGCGCTCCGCGAGCGCGTCGTAGATGCGCTTGTCGGGGATGTTGGTCACGGTCGCGGCGCGGCGTGCCAGCTCTTGCAGCACCTGCCGCTTGGTGGGCGCGCGCAGCTGGGCGATAACACCGCGCGGCGTTATCAGGTCCGCGATGTCGCTGCCGGTCTGAACCACGTCCATTACCGGGTCTCCGCGCTCATAGCGCCATGAGCTTTTCGCGCCGGCGCTGCACCGACGAGGGGATGCGCATCGCCTCGCGATATTTGGCGACAGTTCGGCGGGCGATGTCCACGCCGTCCGCTTGCAACAATTCGACGATCCGCTCGTCCGACAGCGTACTCTCGGCGGGCTCGCGGTCGATCAGGTGACGGATGCGAAAGCGCACCGCCTCGGCCGAATGCGCCTCGCCGCCGCGCGAGGCGGCGATCGCCGAGGTAAAGAAGTATTTTAGCTCGAACAAGCCGCGCGGCGTGGCGATGTACTTGTTGGTCGTCACGCGGCTGACCGTGCTTTCGTGCATGCCGATCGCGTCGGCGATGTCGCGCAGGATGAGCGGCCGCAGCGATTGCACGCCGTGGCGGAAGAAGCCGTCCTGCTGCTCGACGATCTCGGTTGCGACCTTGAGGATCGTCGTCGCCCGCTGGTGCAGCGATTTGATCAGCCAATTCGCCGCCTGGAGCCGGTCGGTCAGGTAGTCGCGCTCGCTCTTGTTGCGGGTCGCGCGGCTGATGCGCGCGTGATAGCGGTTATTGACCAGCACGCGCGGCAGCGTTTCCGCGTTGAGTTCGACGATCCAGCCGCCATCGGGCAGCGCCCGCATCAGGATGTCGGGGACGATCGGCTGTGCCTGCGGCGGATCGAAGGCGAGGCCGGGGCGCGGGTCCAGAGATTTGATCTCGCCGATCATCTCGGTGAGATCGTCGGCATCGACGCGACACAGCCGCATCAACGCGGCGCCGTTGCGCGCCGCGAGCAGCGGCAGATTATCGAGCAGCAGCTGCATCGCCGGATCGAGCCGGTTGCGATCGCGCAATTGCAGCGCCAGGCACTCGGGCAGGTCGCGGGCAAAGACGCCAGGCGGATCCAATTCCTGCAGCCGCGCCAGCACCGGCTTGATCCGGTCCGGCTTGCAGCCGAGCCGCGACGCGGCCTCAGCTAAATCACTGCGCAGATAGCCCGCCTCGTCGAGCTGGTCGAGCAGATAGGCCGCGATCACCCGGTCCGCCTGATTTGGCAGATCGGCGCCGATCTGTTCCAAAAGATGCTCGCGCAAAGTGCGCGGCCGCGCCGCGGCCTGGTCGAGACCGGGAAAATCGTCGCTGTCGGCGAACCCGCTGCGGGTTCGCCAGGGCTGGTTATCGCCGCCAAAATCGGTCGAGCCGTCACCATCGGCGCCAGCGGTCGCGTTCCATTGCTCGACCGCCTCGGCGGTAAAATCGCCCGCAACGGCCTCAACCGGCACCGCTACCTCCGCGATCGGCGCGACCCCGTTCGCCTCGATGCCATTGACAGCAGCCGGCACCCCGTCCTCGCCATCGCCCTCGGTGCGTTCGAGCAGGGGGTTCTGCTCGATCTCGGCATCGACGTAGTCGGCTAGTTCAAGGTTCGACAGCTGCAGCATCTTGATCGCTTGCTGTAGCTGGGGAGTCATCACCAGGGCTTGGGTCTGGCGAAGCTCCAATCGCTGTGAAAAACCGATCCTGTTCAACCCAATGCTCCGTCCGGAGCGGGCTTATAGGCTGAAACGTTCGCCCAGGTAAACGCGTCGTACATCGGCGTTGGCGATGATCTCCTGTGGCGCACCCTCCATCAGAACGCGCCCCTCATGCAAGATATAGGCCCGATCGACGATCTGAAACGCTTCCCTTACGTTATGGTCGGTGATTAACACCCCGATTCCCCTATCCTTGAGGTGCTTCACTAAGTCGCGGATGTCGTTCACCGCGATCGGGTCGATACCGGCCAACGGCTCGTCCAGCAGGATGAAATGCGGCTGGGTCGCGAGGGCACGCGCAATCTCGCAACGACGCCGCTCGCCGCCCGACAGCGCCATCGCCGGAGCGCGCCGCAAATGACTGATCGAGAATTCGGCGAGCAACGAATCCAGCATGTGCTCGCGGGCTTCCGGATCGCGCTCGGCGACTTCGAGGATCGCGCGGATATTCTGCTCGACGGTAAGACCGCGAAAGATCGACGCTTCCTGCGGCAGATAGCCGACCCCGAGCCGCGCCCGGCGATACATCGGCAAGACCGTGATGTCCTCGCCGTCAAGGCTGACCGTACCGGTATCAGCGGCGATCAGCCCGGTGATGATGTAAAAACAGGTCGTTTTGCCCGCGCCGTTCGGCCCCAGCAGCCCGACCACCTCGCCGCGCTGCACATAGACATTGACGTCGCGCAGCACGACGCGCCGCTTAAAGCTTTTGCCGAGGCCGCGTCCGGCCAACCCCTTATTGTCCGCGACAAGCCGTGGGCCCGGCGCAGGTCCAGCGGTGGGGCCGGTGGTTTGCGTCAAGCCGATCCATTGCGGGATTTGGCCCTCCGGGAAAAAGGGCTCCTCGCCGGGGGCCGTCCGGTCGTCGCCGCGCATCACGGCGCCTTTTTTGGCGTGGCGGCCCCGGACAGGTCCTGTTTGACAAACAAGCCCTGGACGCGCTGGCGCGTGCTGCCCGGCAGGGCCGAAGCCGGCATGATCCGGCTGATATTCGTGTTCATGTCCATGACGGCGTACTGCCCGGTGACGACATCGCTGCCGCGGGTGACCGTAACGTTGCCGAGCAGGGTACAGATATCGGTCGCCGCGTTATAGACGCCATAATCGCCGCGGCCGATATCGGGTCCGTTAACAACGACGACATGCCCCTGGGCGTCGATCCGGTTGATCTTTGATTCGTCGGTGTTGGCCGGAGGCGCCGCGCCATTGGCCGCGGTCGTCGTTGGCGGTTTTCCCGGTGGGGTGGCGGGCTTGCCCGGCGGCGCCGCGGGCGCCGTCTTCACCATGTAAGCGGTCAGAACGTCAGCCTTGATCGTCCGGCCGCCGCTGCGCACCGCGACCGCGTCGCCGCGCGCGACCGCGATCTGCTTCTCGTCATACCATTCGAGCGCATCGCGCGCGGTAATGACATCGGTGGCCGTCGTCATTTTCAGCGCCTTGCCGTGGACGATGCCGATCCCCTGGTCCATGTCGTAATCCGCGTGGTCGCCGACAATCGTGCGGCTGTCGCGGGTAATCACGACATTGCCATCGGCCTCGATGCGGTAGATTTCGCTGTTGCCTTCAGTGGTGTTGGCGGCAGCGGTATTGGTGCCGGCGGCATTGGCGGCAGTGGCATTGGCGGCAGTGGCATTGGCTGCGGTATTGGCCGTGCCGGGATTCTTGGCCGCGCGGTAATGGGCGAGAAGCGTGTCGGCCTTCATACTCGCCGGACCGCGCGTCGCGACGGCGTTGCCGCGGGCGATGTAAAGCTGCTGGTTCTGCTGCCACTCGATGCCGTTATCCGCCTGGATGTTGATCGGCGCGGCACTGTCGGCATTTCCCAGCTGGGCCTGCGCCGCGCCCGGCGGCAGCAAGGCCAGGACGGCTATCAACAGCAACGATCGGAGAGGATGGCTCAGCATCATCAGCTCGGCTTTTTTGGCGTCGGCTTGGCCTGGGCCGGCGCTTTGGTGGCGTGTTGCGGCGCCGGCTTGGCCGTCTTGCCGTGCGCTGGAGGCGGCGCCGTTACGATATGCGTCGCTTCGGCCTTTGCCTCGAGTTGCGCGGCCGCTTGGGCGACAGGTTCGGGAACCACGGCCGGGGCGGGCGCCGGGGTGTCTTGCCTTGAGCTTTTTAGCAGCAGGTTCGATTTGCCGGTGAAAATGACGATGTCGCCTTTGTCGAGGATCTGAAAGCCCTGCCCGGTGACATCGCCTTGCGGTCCGTGACCTTCGACCGGGTTGTGGCCCGAGGCGGCGTCGTTCGCGGCATCGAGCCGACCATCGGTGGTAACGAATGTCGAGCCATTCTCATGCGTCACCGTGACTTTGCCGAACATATCGAGAAATTGGGTTTGCGTCTGGTAAACGCCAGTGTCGGAGGTGACGACGATCTTGGCGCCGCTATGGCTTTGCACATTGGCCACCGGCTGATCGAGCGACATCACGTCGTCGCGCTGCGGAACCTGGCGGCCGACCGCGGCGGTGACGACAAAGGGGTGGCCGTCGCGATCGGTACCGGTATAGCGCGGGTTGATCATCCTGAGTTCGCGCGCCTCACGCAGATCGATCGCCGCGATGCGCAGGCGGTCGAATAGCGGGGCGACACGCGGCCAGACCATGACCATCAGCAGCAACGACCCGCCTATTGCCGGCAACGCCAGTTTGAGCAGCGCGACGCGGCGGCTGTACCGGTTGCCGGGTAGCCGGCTCAGCCATTCGCCAAAGAATGAAGGTCCCCCGACGCGGCGCGAACCGCTGTCGGTGGGGCTGATCGCGCGGGGGGAATTCCGGCCAATCATACGACACCGGCGCGCAGACAATCATGCATGTGGACAAAGCCGGTCGGACGACCGGTCTCGTCGACGACAAACAGCGCGGTGATCGAAAACCGGTTCATCACCCCGAGCGCCTCCGCGGCGAGACCGGCGGCGCCGATCGTCTTCGGCTCGACATGCATGATCTCGGCGACGGTGCGGGCGAATAGCCGGTCGTCCATGTGGCGCCGCAGATCGCCGTCGGTGATGACCCCGATGAGCTTGCCGTCGCCGTCGCAGACACCGAGACAGCCAAAGCTCTTGGCGGTCATCACCAACACCGCCTCGGACATCGCGGTTGACGGCGCGGCGAGCGGGATCGCGTCGCCGGTGTGCATGATATCGCTGACGCGCAGCAGCTTTCGGCCGATCGAGCCGCCGGGATGAAAAAGCTGAAAATCCGCCGTCGAGAAGCCTCTGCGCTCGAGCAATGCCACGGCAAGCGCATCTCCGAGCGCCAGCATCATCGTCGTCGAGGTGGTCGGCGTCAGCCCCATCGAGCACGCCTCGGCCGCAGGCGGGAGCAGGATCACGACATCCGCCGCTTCGGCGAGCGTCGAGCGCGAATCGCGGGTCACCGCAACAAGCGGGATCTTAAAGCGGCGTGAATAGGCGAGAATATCGCCGAGCTCGGCGCTATTGCCGGAATTCGACAGGGCGATCACCACGTCGCCGGTGCCGATCATGCCGAGATCGCCGTGGCTCGCCTCCGCGGGATGGACGAACTGCGCCGGCGTTCCGGTCGAAGCGAG
>Ga0181537_10003078_pt1 | contig 14463 bp, 10 predicted proteins | sample PEATcosm2014_Bin_39_FD_119765 | JGI IMG/M metagenome (GOLD analysis project Ga0181537, IMG submission 119765) | Peatland microbial communities from MTU Mesocosm Facility, Houghton, MI, USA - PEATcosm2014_Bin23_10_metaG | ecosystem: Environmental > Terrestrial > Soil > Wetlands > Peat | place... | reverse complement strand
CATCAGCTGCGCTTCGTCGACAGCCAGGACGGCGCAGCCGAACAGGACGATTTCGAAAAGACCATGGTCATCACCCCGAGCTCTCAGGGTGAGGATCGGATCCGGCGCGTCGGCGTGGCCACGGATCAAGCCGCCAAAGCAGTGGCGGCCAAGCGTCCCGGGGTGCCCGATAGCGCCATGGCCCTGCCGAAGGCCAAGTTGCAGGTGCTGAGCGGCGCCTTCGCCGGCCGTGAATTGGAACTGACCAAGGCATTGACGACCCTCGGCCGCCCGGGCATTCAAGTCGCGGCGATCACGCGTCGCGCCGAAGGCTATTTCATCGTGCACGTCGACAGCGGCAAGGAAAACGATTTCCCGCTGGTCAACGGCGTACCGATCGGACCGCAGGCGCGGCGGCTGAACGACAACGATGTGGTGCAGCTGGCCGGCGTCAAGATGGGCTTCTTCGAAAGCTAGCGCAGCGCCGGCCGCGGAACGCGGCACATGAAAGCGCCGATCCGCGGCGTCAATGGCTGCTTGGCGCTCGCGCTCGCAATGCCGGGACGCACCCGGATCACCGCCATCATTCCCGCATCCTCGTGCTCGATGATGTGGCAGTGATAGACGAAATCGCCCGCGACCGCGAAATGAATCTCCACCGTTGCCGGATGCGCCGTGCAGGCGCCGGCACGCCAATCCGCCACCGATTGGCAGGTGCTGTCGGCATGCACCAACGGCAGGCTGTCCATCATCACCGGCGTTCCGCGCAGCTGATCGGGCACCGCCGTGCCGGCAACCTCCGCGTCGGACAGCACCGAAAAATGCGCCTGATGAATATGGAAGTTGTGGTCCGCGGCCGTCAGGTTCACGAGTTCCCAGCGCTCGGCGACCGGCAGATTGTCGGCTCCCAAGGGCACGCACACGGTGGGCGAACCCGGATCGAACGCCCGGATGTCCAGGAAGGTGCCGGGCACCGGTTGTCCCTGCGCATCGATTTCCTCATAGCCGAGTCCGAACGTGCGCGGCGGCTGCGCCGTCCAGCCGAAAAATATCCGCCGCTTATGCGTCGGCGGCAGCGCTCTGCACGTGGGGTCGGCGGGCACGTCCGCATTGGCCGCCTGCAGCTCGTCCGAGATCTGCCGCAAGCTCGTCAGCCGCGAGGTCTGTCCGGTCACGGTCAGCGCCTCGGCCGCCGCGTCGGATTGCGAGAATCGAACCTTCGCCAGATCGACTGCGGGCCAGGTGTCGCCTTGCGGCCCGCTGGCGTAACCCGAGGTGCGCAGAACGGCCGTGGCTCCCGGCGGCGCCGGTTGGGGCGTGCCATTGGCGTCGCGATAAACGACCTCCAATTCGGCGCGCGACGAGGGCATCAGATGCACGATTTTCGTGCATACCCCCTCGCCCGCTTCGCCGGCAGCGTTCGGGCAGGGCTCGGGCTCGAATCGGTTCCCCGTCTGCAGCGCCGGGTCGCTTGCGGCTCGCACATCGACGCTCACGCCGTCGATGGAAATCACCCGCATCAACATTTCCCGCTGTTGCACGGGGTCCCACAAATTCAGGCGGTAAGTGGCATTCGCCGAGGCATTGACGATGCGCCAGATTTGTCCGCTGGCCGCGCCGACCGTGATGGTCGGGTACTGCTGGCCGTTGATGGTGAAGAACCAGCGGCCGCCGCGGTAGTCGACCGGACCCGGGTAGGGAGGACTCGCACCGGCGCATCCTCCCTGCCCCGGCGCATCGGCCGCTCCCGGCGAGCCGCAGAATCCGGAATCTCCGCGAGACAGCAGCGTTCCGTCCGCAAGCACCTGGCTGTCCTTGAGGATCAGATGCCGCGTTAGCAGCGTGTCCGGAGACCCGCAACGACCGTGCTCGCACGCGTAATCGGAGACGTGGCCGACGGTGAGGATGCCGGACAATCCCGCGCTGATCTGGTTTTGCGAGATGCCGTGGATGTGCGGATGAAACCAGTACAGCCCGGATGGGTGGTCCCGGGGGATGGGAATGCTGTAATCGACCTCGTCGTTGAGCGCCGTGCCATGCAGGTTGGCGCCGAGCAGCGGCAGTCCGTTCGCCGAATTGAAATTGTAGACGAAGACGTTGTCGCCCCACGTGACGTCGTCGGCGGTCGCATACCTGGGAGATACCAGCATGCCGTGCAGATGAATGTTGGTGGGGTTGAGGGAGAGCGTCGCATCGGCCCACGCGGCGGCGTACGGATCGTTGTCGATGGTCGGCAACCGATTCACGAGGTGAATCTTCAACAGATCGCCGGCCGACAGCTGCAGGCGCGTGCCGCCGTACCAATTGCCGGTCGCGCCGATTTCGGGACACTGATTGGTGCCGTCGCTCGGGCGCCGGCAAATCTCGTACACCCAGCCCGTCGGTTGATAGGGTGAGAACTGCGTGATGGTCGCAGCCTTCGCAATCACCAGCAGATCGAGAACGCCGCGCACCGAGGCGAACACCGGCGGCTCGCGCAACTCGTCCGCCGATTCGGGAATGGGCGGCATCTCGGCAACGACGTTCGAAGACCCGTCGCACGCTGACACGAGCGCGAATAGCAGGCAGCGGGCGGCCGTGCGGTAGCGACGGTGAAAGGGATGCGATAGACCTTGCAATTGAAAGCCGTGGTGCGCCGTGTATTCGGGGTTGCGTTTGCAGCACGGATTCTATCCGCAGGAACACGAGGTGCCTGCGAAGCCCGTCGTTTATATATTTCCATTATGTAACGACGGACCTGCGTGAGACTGCGGCAGGATCCCGTATTGCTTGAATGCCGAAGCTACGCGCGCCGACAGTAGGCGAGCGGATGCAGCCCCGCCTAAGTCACCGTGACCGCGACTCGTTGACTGATGCCGCAGAGCAGCTCATACGGAATGGCGTCGGCCCACACCGCGATCTCCTCCGCCGGCAGGCCCTCCCCCCACAGCACGACCGGATCGCCGAGGCGGGGGCTCCTCGTCAGATCGGTGACGTCGACGCCGATCATGTCCATCGACACTCTGCCCGCCAGAGGCGCGCGCTCGCCGTTGATCAGCACCGGCGCGCCCGGACCCAAGCTTCGCGGGTAGCCGTCGCCATAACCCACCGCGGCCACCGCCAGGCGCGTCGGCCGCGCGGCGCTCCAAGTGCCGCCGTAACCGACCTGTTCGCCGACCGCGACATCCTTGACCGCGATCACGTGCGAATGCAGTGTCATGACGGCCTTCAATCCGAAGTCCGCACCGACGCAGCCCGCGAGCGGCGAGACGCCGTACAACAGGAGTCCCGGCCGCACCCAATCGGCCTGTGCCTGCCTGAAGCTCAGCATCCCGGCGGAGTTGGCTATGCTGCACTCGCCGGCGAGCCCGCGGGTGGCCGCGGCGAAGCGCGCGAGCTGCTCGAGCGTCGTCGCAAGCTCCGGCGTATCGGCCGAGGCGAGGTGCGTGAACAGGTTGAGCGGCCTTTGCACCGCGCTCAAGGCGCTCAAGGCCGCGTGCGCCGCGCCGAACTCGGCGCCCTTGAATCCCAGGCGGTTCATGCCGCTGTCGAGCTTCAACCAGACCTTGAAGCTCGTGCCGGCGGCGGCGTTGCGCAACAGTTCGATCTGCTCGGCCGTGTGCACCACGAGCTCGAAATCCGCCGCAGCCGCGGCGTCCAGCTGCTCGCGGTCGAATACCCCCTCGAGCAGCAACGTCGGCGCATCGATTCCGGCGAGGCGCAGGGTGAGCCCCTCATCGACGCGCGCCACCGCGAATTTGTCGGCGGATTCGAGCGCCCGCGCCACCGGCACGAGTCCATGGCCGTATGCATTCGCCTTGATCACCGCCATCACGCGCGAGTTGGGTGCGCATTGGCGCACGATCTTGAGATTATGGCGGAGCGCGGCGGAGTCGACGGTCGCGCCGACCAACGGCGTCATGACGGGCTCACCATGCCGTCACCGGAATACGCCTTCGGCGTAGGACTCGGGAGCGTAATTCTCGAACTTGGTGTACTGGCCGAGGAAGGTCAGTTGCACATCGCCGGTCGGTCCGTTGCGCTGTTTCGCGATGATGATGTCGGCGATGCCCTTGCGCGTGGTGTTCGGATCGTAGAATTCCTCGCGGTAGATCAGGAAAATCACATCCGCATCCTGTTCGAGGCTGCCCGACTCGCGCAGGTCCGACATCACCGGCTTCTTCTCCACCCGCTGCTCGACGCCGCGGTTGAGCTGCGACAACGCGATCACCGGCACTTTCAGCTCCTTGGCGAGGGCCTTCAACGACCGCGAGATCTCCGCGATCTCGGTCGCGCGATTCTCCTTGGTGCCGGCCACCTGCATCAGCTGCAGGTAATCCACGACGATCAAGTCGAGGCCGCGCTCGCGCTTCAGGCGGCGGGCGCGTGCGCGGATTTCCGTCGGCGTCAGCGCCGGTGTTTCGTCGACGAAGATGTTCGCGCCGCTCAACTGCGTCATCGCCGAATCGATGCGCGGCCAATCATCTTCGTGCAATCGCCCGGAGCGCAGATGACCCTGGTTGATGCGGCCGAGCGAGGAGATCATGCGCATGGTGAGCGATTCGGCGGACATTTCCATGCTGAAGATGGCCACCGACTTGGTGGCGCCGAGCGCGGCATTTTCCGCCATGTTCACCGCCAGGGTCGTCTTGCCCATGGAGGGCCGCCCGGCGATGATGATCAGATCGCCGTCCTGCAGGCCCGAGGTCATTTCATCGATCTGCTTGAATCCGGTCGATATCCCGGTCATCTTGCCGTCCGAGTGGTACAGCTCGTCGATGCGGTTGACGACTTCCGGCAGAATGCTCTTGACGGTCCTGAATCCGATTTTTCCGCGCGAGCCCGCCTCGGCGATTTCGAACACCGAGCGCTCCGCGTCGTCGACAATCTCCCGCGCCTCCCGGCCTTCGGGTTCGAGCGCCTCGCTGACGATGCGGTTGCCGGCGGTGATGAGTTGCCGCAGCACCGAGCGCTCGCGCACGATGTCCGCATAGGCGCGGATATTCGCCGTGGTCGGCGTATCGCGCGCCAGCGATCCCAAGTACGCCAGGCCGCCGACCTGATCGAGCAGGCCCTGGCTTTCCAAGTGGCCCGACAAGGTGACCGCATCGCAGGGTTGGTTGCGCTCGATGAGCGCAGTGGCCGCCTCGAACACCAGCCGATGGTCGTGCCGGTAAAAATCCTCGGCGACGACGCGATCGGCGATCTGGTCCCAGGCGGCGGAATCGAGCATGAGGCCGCCGAGCACCGATTGCTCCGCCTCGATGGAATGCGGCGGCAGTCGCACGCCGTCGCTCGGACCCAAGGATCGATTGCCGGGACCCGCCATGCGTAACCCCAAGGGCCCGCGATTGCCGGCCGCTACTCTTCGGCGACGATAGTGACAGTCAAGGTCACATCAACGTCCGTGTGCAGATGCAACTGGACCTGATGTTCGCCGGTGACGCGGATGGGTCCGGTCGGCATGCGCACTTCGCTGCGGCTGATGGGATGGCCCGCCTGCACGGCGGCCTCGGCGATGTCGGCGGTGCCGATCGAGCCGAACAACTTGCCTTCCGCGCCCGCCTTGGCCTTCAACTCCAATTTGAAGTTCTCGAACTTCAGTGCGCGTGCCTGCGCCGCGGCCAGTTCCTGATTCGCCTTGGCTTCGAGCTCGTGGCGCTGCGCCTCGAACTTCGCGATATTCGCGGCCGTGGCCATCGTGGCGCGGCCCGTGGGCACCAGGAAGTTGCGCGCGTAGCCCGACTTCACCTTGACGCGATCGCCGATTTGGCCGAGGTTCGCGACCTTCTGCAACAATATGATGTCCATGTGACCCGCCGGTTTAGTGCTGATCGGTGTACGGCAGCAAAGCCAGGAAGCGCGCGCGCCGGATGGCGAGCTGCAGCTGGCGCTGATAGTGGGCGCGCGTGCCCGTGATGCGGCTCGGAACGATCTTGCCGGTTTCGGTGATGTAGCTCTTGAGCGTGGTCAGATCCTTGTAGTCGATCTGCTTGACGTCATCGGCGGTGAATCGGCAGAACTTCTTGCGGCGGAAAAACCGTGCCATGTGTGTCTCCTATGTTCCGTGCGGCCTAGCGCGCGCCCATCGGCATATCGTCGTCATCGCCGTCGTCGCCGAAATCATCGTGGCGGCGGGCGTTTTCGTCCGGCGCGCGCGCCATCGGCGACGGCTCGGTGACGGCCTCGTCCATTTTCACCACCAGATTGCGCAATACCGCATCGCTGAAGCGGAACGAGCCGGTGAGCTCGGCCAGCGTCTTCTGGTCGCATTCGATATTGAGCAGGATGTAATGCGCCTTGTGAACCTTGGCGATGGGGAAGGTCAGCTGGCGCCGGCCCCAATCCTCGAAACGATGTACCGCGCCGCCGCCGGCACTGATCATGCCTCGGTAGCGATCGACCATCGCAGGAACTTGCTCGCTCTGATCCGGATGGACCAGGAGCACGATCTCATAATGCCGCATGTAGGCTCCCTACGGTTTACGCCCCCCGTTGCGAGCGGTGGGGCAAGGAGTAAGGCCGGTCGGCCGGCGAAAAAGAGCGCGAAGGATACTCGTTGAGGCCGGTGGCGGTCAAATGGAGCGCTGCCGGCGCGCCTCGAACAGGGCAATCCCGGCGGCCACGGATACGTTCAGGGACTCGACCTGGCCGGCCATGGGGATGCGAACCAGGAAGTCGCACCGCTCGCGTGTGAGGCGCCTCAAGCCTGCGCCCTCGGCTCCGAGGACCAGGGCAAGCGGTCGATTCAGATCCGCCGCATACAGGGTCTGGGAGGCCTCGGCATCGGTCCCCACCACCCAAATACCGCGCTCCTTGAGCCGGTCGATGGCGCGCGCGAGATTGGTTACGCTCGCCACCGCAACGAATTCGGCGGCGCCCGCCGCCACCTTGCGCACCACCCCGTCCACCGCGGCTGCTCGATCCTTCGGTATCAGCACCGCGAGCACGCCCGCGGCATCCGCGGTCCGCAGGCACGCGCCAAGATTGTGCGGGTCGGTGACGCCGTCGAGGATGAGCAGCAGCGGCTTGTCCCCTGCCCGGCTCAAACCCTCGATGACATCGTGTTCGTCCCAGCCCTTGAGCGGCCGCACGGCTGCCACCGCCCCCTGATGCGCAACCTCCCCCACGAGCTTCGCGAGCGCTTCGCCGCTCACCCGCTGAACGCGCACCCCGGCGCCTTGCGCACGCGCGCACAAGTCGCGGCTGCGGGCATCCTCCCTGGGCTCAGCCATCCAAAGTTCCAGCAAGCGCTCGGGTGCCCGTTCGAGCACCGCATCGATGGCATGCAAGCCGTAGACGAAGTTGCGCCTCGAATCAGCCACGTCCGCCGCGTCCGCCGCGTCCGCCCCGGCCGGCACGCCCGCCACGCCCGCCGCGATCTCCCCGGCCGCCGCGTTCGCGCTTCGCGCCGCTGCGCGGCGCACGCACGGTTCCGCGCTCGGCGGACCCGGACGCATCCAGCAATTCGAAGTCGATCTGGCGCTGCGTCAGGTCGACGCGACTGAGCCTGACGCGCACCGGGTCGCCCATCTGCCAGCGGCGCCCGGTGCGCTGACCCACCAAGCCCATGCCGCCGTCCTCGAGTTCCCAGTAATCGCCGGGGATCGCGGAGATGTGCACCAATCCGTCGATGGGCATTTCCTTCAGCTGCACGAACAGGCCGAACTCGAGCGCGCTGGTGATGGTGGCGTCGAATGTCTCGCCGACCCGCGGCTCGAGGTACAGGCACTTGAGATATCCCATCACATCGCGCGACGCGTCATCGGCGCGCCGTTCGCGCTGCGAACTCTCCGCGCCCAAGGTCTGCAATTCCGCCGTGGAGTAGCGATGCCCGGAAGCGGAAGCCGGCACCACCGCGGCCTTGATCGCCCGATGCACCAGGAGGTCGGGGTAGCGGCGGATCGGCGATGTGAAGTGCGCGTACTCCTCGAGCGCCAGACCGAAGTGGCCGATGTTGGTCTGCTGATAGACCGCCTGGGCGAGCGATCGGATCACGAGATTCTCGAGCAATAATCCGTCGGGCCGGGCCGCCAGCCGCGCCACCAGCTGACGAAACTCCCGCGGCGTCGGTTTTTCCGAAAATACCGCGCCCACCTGCAGCGCATTGAGCACCTTTTGCAATTCGGTGACGCGTTTGTCCTCTGGCTGGCCGTGCACGCGGTACAGGCTCCCCGCCTTCGCGAGGCGCAACGCCACCGCCGCCTCGATATTGGCGGCCACCATGCACTCCTCGATCAGGCGGTGCGCATCGTTGCGTGTGACGGCGTAGAAGCCCTCGATCCGCCCGTCGCTGCCGATGCGCGCCTTGACCTCCCCGCCGCGAAAGTCGAGCGCGCCGCGCGCATCGCGCGCCTCCTTCAAGGCGCCGTAAACGGCGTACAGCGACTGCAGCGATGCGCTCACTTCCGGCGTCAGGTCGGCGGCGGCCGGCCCGGCCGGATTTTCCAGATAGGCCCACGCGCTATCGTAGGTGAGCCGCGCATGCGAGCGGATCACCGCCTCGTAGAACCGGCTCTTGCTCAATTTGCCGTTCTTGCTGACGCGCATGTCGCACACGAACGCCAGCCGTTCGACGCGCGGCATCAGCGAACACAGGTGATTGGAAAGATTTTCCGGCAGCATCGGGATGACGCGATCGGGAAAGTACACCGAGGTCGCGCGCGCCCGCGCCTCGAGGTCCAACTCGGTGCCGTAGCGCACGTAGTGGCTGACATCCGCGATGGCGACCACCAGCCGCCAGCCGCCGCCGCGCACCGCTTCGGCATACACCGCATCGTCGAAGTCCTTGGCGTCCTCGCCGTCGATGGTCACGAGCGGCAGCGCGCGCAGGTCCTCGCGGCCTTGAATGTCCGCCGGCTGCACCTCGGGCGCAAAACGGTTCGCGGCGCGGATCACCTCGGGCGGAAACTCCTGCGGCAAATCGTGCCTGAGGATCGCGAAGCGCGCCGCCAGGTCCGAGGGGCGCAAATTCTCGAGCACTTCGACCACCCGGCCGTGCGCCGGCTGATCGCCCTGCGGGCGCTTGGTCACCTCCACGATGACGTGATCGCCGTCCTTCGCCCGCCGATCGCGCATCGCCACTTCGATGCCGTACCAATGGCCCGGATCCTCCGCTTCGAGGCGCCCGCGGCCGTCGGCCGCGCGCCATACGCCGCCGATCAATGGCGGCGCATCGCCGGTGCGGCGGATCAAGCGCGCGATGCGCCGGCCGCGCTCGTTCATGCCGACCGCGAGAACTTCGACCCGGTCGTTATGCATCAAGGTTGCAGCGTCCGCCCGCGCGAGCACCAAGGGCGCCGAGCCGTCTTCGGGCATCACCAATACATCGCCGTTGGCGCGCCCGCGCACCCGGCCGGCGACCCGTTCGCCTTCGCCGGCCGTCGCAAAGCCGTTCGGTCCCTCGATCGCCTGCCCGTCGCGAACCATGGCGGCGAGCCGCTTGCCGAGCGCCTCGCGCTGAGCCGCGGTATTCAAGCCGAGACGCTTCGCGAGACGTGCCGCCGTCAAGGGTTCAGCCGCATCGGCCAGATGCTGCAGCAGCAGTTCGCGGCTCGCGATCGGATCCGCGTAGCGCGATTTCTCGAACTCCAGATTGGGGTCCTCGCCGCGCCAGCCCGTGGGTCCACGTCGTGTCATGAGTGTGCGTTGCAATCCTTCGATGGCGCGCGCGCGGCGGCGCCCAGGGGGGCGGTTGGGCCGCTCGATTCAGCCAGGCAGGTTATCAGCTTTGCGTGTCGCCGGGCGCATATCGCGGCAGCGGCGCCTTGGCGTGGCCGTCCGCGTGCGCCTTGAGGCCAAACAGCGTCCGGCAATGTTCGGCGAATTCCTCCGCCATGGCGCTCAATGCGCGGCCCTTCAAGGTCGCGAGCACCAGCCCGGAGTTCTTCACCGTATCGGTGAGCGGCCTCGCCACCAATGCGCGGCCGTCGTAGGTGATGTTGTTGGCCGGCTTGCTGGCGAGCAGGCTGAAGCCCAGGCCGTGGCCGACGAAACCACGCACCATTTCCAAGGATCGCGAACGGTAGCCGATCGAGGGCTCCAATCCGGCATCCTTGAACAGCGACAGAATGTAATTTCGGCTGGGGTCGATATCGAGCAGCACCAGCGGTTCCTGCACCAGATCCTCGAGTGCGATCCCGGGCGATTCCGCCAGCGGGTGCCCTTCGGCGAGCAGCACGTAGGGGGTGAGTTCGGCCAGCCGTTCGATCTTGAGGTCGCCATTCTCATCGAGGCCGTAGTCATAGAGCAGGGCCACTTCGGTGTCGCTGCGCCGCAGGCTCGCGATCAGGTGGTCCTGGTCCGCCTCGAACAGCGTGAGCTCGATTTCCGGGTGCAGCTTGGTCAGGCGCGACACCAGCGCCGGAACGATATACGGCGCGAACACTTGAAAGCAGCCGATGGCGAGCGCGCCGGCATCGGCAACGCCGCGCGGCGAGCGCCGCTGATGGAAGCGCCGCGGCACGCCATACGCGCGATTCGCGTAAATCAACGGTGCACCGGTGCCCGCGACGAAAATATCCTGTACCGAGCCGAATACCACGAAGTGCGATCCGACCCGCTCGCTCGCGATGACGCGGCAATCGAACGCCACCAACGAATCGACCACGCGCGGCGCGCCGGTCACCTGCGTGGTCCACGTCGCACAATCGAATTTGGCGGCTCCCTGTGCGCCGCTGCGCCCGGCAAAATTGTCGGAGATATGCGCCTGATCGTCGCGCAGCACGTTGACGCAAAACACCCCGTTCTGCAGCACGGCCCCGGCCACGGGACTCAGATTGTGGATGCACACGAGCAAGGTCGGTTGCGGCCCGTCCGCCGACACCGACACCATGGCCGACACCGTAACCCCGTGGCGCCCGGCGACACCGTCGGTGGTCACGACGTTCACGGTGCTCGCCGCATGGCTCATGCCATGCAGGAATTGCTGACGCAGGAGGCGTTCCTCCGCCGTCGGCTGCGTTGTGCCTCCCTCAGCGCTCATGTTTTCTCCTCGCCCTGATGATCGCTCATCGCCGGGTTTAACCAAAGCGCGGTCGGCACCTTCGTTGACAAGCACTGGGTCAGTGCGTACATTCCTGCGCCTTGACGCGGACCCCATCTTGCCCAGGTGGCGGAACTGGTAGACGCGCTGGTTTCAGGTACCAGTGGAGCAATTCGTGGAGGTTCGAGTCCTCTCCTGGGCACCATCTCTAAGTCCTTGATTTAAAGCAATATGGACATTACTGCCGCAACGCCCGGCGGATGCTGGTGGTGGACAGGAATCCCTCGTCCGCCACGCGCACGAGATCGCGCCCCTCGTTCTTCGCCGTATACAGCGCACAGTCGGCGCGCGCGATCATTTCATCGAGCGTTCGCCCGTGCTGCACGCTGCTCGCCAAACCCGCGCTCAAGCTGACGTTGAGTCCAGCGCCGCTGGCGGGCAGGTGGATGCCGAACAGCAGGGTGCGCATGCGCTCGAGGCTCGCCATCGCAACCTCGAGGGTGGCGTTCGGCATGACCAGCAAGAATTCCTCGCCGCCCCAGCGACCCAAGACATCGGTGTCGCGCACCGCTTCGCGTCCCACCCGCGCAAATTCCTTGAGCACGAAATCGCCCGTCGCATGCCCGCAGCGGTCGTTGATGACCTTGAAATGATCCATGTCGATGATCGCGATGGTCAGCGGCGTATCGGTCGCGATCGCCTCCGCCAGCGCCGCGGTGGCGAATTCCGCGGTGCGCCTGCGATTCGGCAGACCGGTCAGGCCGTCCTGACTCGCCAGTGCCACGAGCTGCTGGCGGTAGCTGCGGTTGATGATCAGAAAATAAACCAGCAGCGCGATCACCGCGATCCCTAGTGCAACGACGCAGGCGTTCCAGCGCAACTCCCGCGCCTGGCGCTGTGATTGATCCTGCGACAGCGCCAATTCGCGCTTCAACAATGCGTTGCGCTCGATCTCCCGATCGGTCTCGAAACGGGCGCGCAGCGCCGCCGCGCCCCTGGAGCGCTCGGCATCGTTGGCCTCCGCATTTCGCTTTTCGTACTCGTCAAGGTCGGCGTAGGCCTCGCGGTAGTTGTGTGCGGCGGCGTTGGCGCGTGCGCGCGCTTCGTACATGGAGGCGACCCGGCTCGGCAACAGATCGGCGCCGCCCTGGTCGAGCACGGCATTCAAGGTCGCGAGCGCCTTGTCGGGATGGCCGTTGGCGAGGTCGATTCGCGCCAGCAGCGCCTGCGACTCCTTCACCTGGTCGATGGAATGCGAGGCGCGAAATGCGGCGAGCGCGCTGCCGCACTCCGCAGCCGCGCGATCCAGCTGCTTGAGTTCGATGCGCGCCGTGCACGCCAGCATATCCGCGAATGCGACGCCCTGAACGTCGTTGACTTCCACGCTGAGCTTGCGCGCCTCGGAGAACTCCTCGATCGCCGCGGCATAACGTCCCATCAGGTTGAAAATCTTGCCCCGCAAGAATCGATTCACCGAGAGGCTCAGCGTCGCACCGCTTCGTGTATGCGCGTCGATGACTTCCTGGTTGAGCGCCAAAGCCTGCGCGTAATCGCCGGTGCTGCGCATCACCGTGGACAGAACCGACGCCGACAGGATGCGCGGCACCGCGAACTCGGGCGCGGTGCTCGCGTGGTACGCCTGGATCAGACCGGCAATGGCAAGGTCGCTGCGATCCTGCCGGTAGAGCAGCAAACCGCGGGTGATCAGCAGACACGTGTAGTTTATCGAACCGCGCGTTTGCGCGGCCTGCGCCGCTTCGACGGATTCGAGTGCCGCGGCGACTCCCGCAGAATCGTAAACGTTCTCGGCGTATGTCGACAACAACTCGACATGCACGGGGTCGTTTGCGGCGGTTGCCAGCGTCAGACCGCGCGAGGCGGCCTGCTTGGCCGCCTCATCGAGTTCCAGAATGCCGTACGCCGCCGCCTGCACGGCGTACAAAGCCGCCAGGCGATGCGAGTCGGACTGCGCCCGGCTTTGCAGGGGCTGCATCTCGATCTGTACCTCGTTCAAGGCCTGCGCCGCGTTCTTGTCGACCAGGGCTTGCAGTTCACGGATGGCAGGGTCATGGCTCGCGACGCAAATCGCGCGGGCTCCCGGGGAACCGGCGAGCGCGAGCAGGAGCAGGAGCAGCCAGCAAGCGGGCGCTCGCCGCGCGGGTCGGACCATGCAATTGGAATTGTCCATGAGTTAAGTAAAAATACGTGTTTGTCGATGGCGGTTCGCCCGTGAATATCACGGTTTTGGTCCGGCCGCTGCGGCGGGATGTGACAGAATTCACATACCCGCGCCGCGGACGACCTCGCGCCCGCCGTAGTGACAGAGCGAACGCAGCGGGCCTATGATTGGTGGTGCCCGTTACAATGAATACATCAGGGCTTGTATGACAACCCCGTTTTTGGATCGTGCAAACACGGTCGCGCCGCCCGGATTCAACCGCTTTCTGGTGCCGCCTGCGGCAATGGCGGTGCATCTGGCAATCGGCCAGGCCTACGCGTTCTCGACGTTCAACTTGCCGCTCACGCGGTTGATCGGCCTGAAGGCCTCCGCGCCCGGGGACTGGGACCTCAAGGAAGTGGGTTGGATCTTCTCCATTGCCATCGCAATCCTGGGCTCCTCAGCGGCTCTGTTCGGCCGCTGGGTGGAACGGGTCGGACCGCGCAAGTCGATGTTTACCTCGGCCGTGTGTTTCAGCGGCGGCTTCATGGTCTCGGCGGCCGCCATCCACCTGCACCAACTGTGGCTGCTGTACTTGGGATACGGCGTGCTCGGAGGCTGTGGGCTCGGCATCGGCTACATCTCGCCGGTCTCGACCTTGATCAAGTGGTTTCCGGACCGTCCCGGCATGTCGACCGGGATGGCCATCATGGGGTTCGGCGGCGGCGCGCTCATCGCGGCGCCGTTGTCGGTGCTGCTGATGGACCACTTCAAGACCGCGACTTCGAACGGCGTGCTCGAAACCTTTGTCACCATGGGCGTCATCTACTTCATGTTCATGATGATAGGCGTGTACGCGGTGCGCGTGCCGGCGGCCGATTGGAAACCGGCCGGCTGGGTCGCGCCCGCGCAACCCAAACAGCTCGTGACCTCGGCCAACGTGGCTGTCGATCAGGCCTGGCGCACGCCGCAATTCTGGCTGCTGTGGGGGGTCCTCTGTATGAACGTCACCGCCGGCATCGGCGTGCTCGGTCAGGCCTCGCCGATGATTCAGGAGATCTTCACCGGCCAGGTGTCGCCGAAGGAAGCCGCGAGCTTCGTCGGATTGATCAGCCTGTTCAACATGGCCGGCCGGTTCTTTTGGGCAAGCACCTCCGATTACATCGGCCGCCGCAATACCTACATGGTGTTCTTCGTGCTCGGCATCCTGCTGTACGCAACCGTTCCGACGCTCGGACACTTGGGCTCGATAGGGCTCTTCGTCACGGTGTTCTGCATCATCTTGTCGATGTATGGCGGTGGTTTCGCCACCATTCCGGCGTACCTGCGCGATGTCTTCGGCACCTACCAGGTGGGCGCCATT
>Ga0181537_10003077_pt1 | contig 14468 bp, 13 predicted proteins | sample PEATcosm2014_Bin_39_FD_119765 | JGI IMG/M metagenome (GOLD analysis project Ga0181537, IMG submission 119765) | Peatland microbial communities from MTU Mesocosm Facility, Houghton, MI, USA - PEATcosm2014_Bin23_10_metaG | ecosystem: Environmental > Terrestrial > Soil > Wetlands > Peat | place... | reverse complement strand
GCTTCCCTGCGGTACTCGACCAAGAAGGCGGCTGCGGAACTCGCGCCCTGCGGGCGCTCAGACAGTCCTCGCCGCGCATTTATCGTTCTCTCCCCCAGGGGTCCCAACGGGACCCCTTCTTGGCCTCCGTTCCTCGGCGGACGCACATGGGGACCCCCAAAATCCCTCTCGCTTAGGTTTTCCCCTTTTCCCGTTCGTGGTGAGCCTGTCGAACCACAACGGCTGATCAACCCCTTCCCCCTCGAGGGGGGAAGGTTGGGATGGGGGTGGAGCATTCCCTGCTCCTCGGGGTCCCATCGGGACCCGTCGTTCCACCGAAGGTAGAAGCGTCAACTACTCCCTGGCGCAGCCAGCGGAAGGCTGAGGTGGGGGTGGATCGTTACCTACCCTGCCCCGCCAACCGCTGCCCCAGCTCCTGCGCCTTGCCCTTCGCCAGCACGTCGCCCTGCCTCGCCGCGGCTACGTACCAATCGCGGGCACGCGCGAGATCCTGCTTCACGCCGTCGCCGTGCTCGTAAAAGCTGGCGATGATGTATTGCGCGCCGACGTCGTCGCTTTCCGCGGCGCGCTCATACCAGATGGCGGCCTGCGTGAGGTCTTTGGGCGCGCCGCGGCCCAACATGTACTGGGTCGCGAGGCTCACCTGCGCGTCGGTATGGCCTTGCTCGGCGGCGCGGCGAAACCACGCCGTGGCGTCGGGCTGCGAGCGCGGCACGCCGGCGCCGTTTTCGTATAACAGGCCCAGGTTGTATTGCGCCTGCGCCATGCCCTGGTCGGCGGCTTTTCGCAGCCAGCTTAACGCGGTGTCCTTGTCGCCCGCCGCTTCGCCGCGAAATATCATCATCGCCAGGTTGAATTGCGCGAGGCGTTCGCCGCGGTTGGCGCGCAGCTCGAATTCCTTGGCCGCGGTTGCGTAATCGCCGCGGTCGTAGGCGCTGGGATTGATGTTGCCCGCGGCACAAGCCGGTGCTGCGGTCACCATTCCCGCGAGACTCAGCAGGACGCAGGTCAGAACCGAGAATTTGCCTATCAATCTCATGCGTGGAATATTAATCCTATTCATCGTTTCCCGTGGTGGCGGCCGCCAGCCGGGTTCCGTCGTTGCCGCTACAATCCGCTTGAGCCTGTTTCTTTAAGGAGAGCCGACAGATGAATCCAATGTTCGATCTCAACGACCGCATCGCCATCGTCACCGGCGGCAACGGCGGCATCGGCCTCGGCATGGCGCGCGGGCTGGCGATGGCGGGTGCGACGGTGGTGGTGGCCGGACGCAACCGCGAAAAAAACGCGGCGGCGGTAAGCGACCTGCATTCGCACCGCACCACTGCGATCGCGCTCGAAGCCGACGTCACGCAGCCGGAGGATTGCCACGCGATGGTGGCAACCACGCTCGAGCGCTTCGGCAGCCTCGATATCCTGATCAACAACGCCGGCACCAATATCCGCAAAGCGCCGCAGGATTACACGCTGGAGGAATGGAACACGGTGATGGACACCAACCTCACCAGTGCCTTCGTCTGCTGCCAGGCGGCGTATCCCGCGTTTTGCAAAGGCGGCGGCGGCAAGATCGTCAACATCGGCTCGATGACCTCGATTTTTGGCGCCGCGTTTGCCGGCCCCTACGGCGCCAGCAAAGGCGGCATCGTGCAGTTGTCCAAGGCGCTGGCATCGGCGTGGGCGAAGGACAACATCCAGGTCAACGCCGTGCTGCCGGGGTGGATCGACACCGACCTCACGCGCCGCGCCCGCGAAGAGGTCGAGGGCCTGCACGACCGGGTGCTGGCGCGCACGCCCGCCGGGCGCTGGGGCGAGCCCAACGACCTCGCGGGCATCGCGGTGTTTCTCGCAAGCCACGCGTCCGATTTCGTGACCGGGGCCGCGATACCGGTAGACGGCGGTTATTCGGCGCAAGCCTGAAGACCGGCGACCTGAAAGCGTATTTCTTCGGAATTATCCATGCCATCAAAATTATTCAGCGCAATCAAGCTTGGCAAACTCGAGCTTCCCAACCGCATCATGATCTCCCCCATGTGCCAATACTCGGCCGTAGAGGGCAGCGCCACTGACTGGCACCTGGCGCATCTGGGCAGCATGGCCCTCTCGGGCGCGGGATTCCTGTGCGTGGAAGCGACGCACGTCGAGCGCGAAGGACGCATTACGCCCGGCTGTCTCGGCCTCTACAGCGACGACAACGAAGCCGCGCTCGCGCGCGTCCTGAAGGAGATACGCGCGATCTCGCCGATTGCGGTCGGCATCCAGCTCGCGCACGCGGGCCGCAAGGGCTCGAGCGCGGTGCCGTGGGCCGGCGGGCAGTTGCTCGACGCCGCGCACGGCGGCTGGACTCCGCTCGCGCCCTCGGCGCTGCCGCAAAAACCCGAGGAACCGCCGCCGCGCGCGATGGACGAGGCCGACATCAGGCGCGTGATCGCCGCATTCCGCGCCTCCGCGAAGCGCGCATTGCGCCTGGGCTTGCAGGCAATCGAGCTGCATCTGGCGCACGGCTACCTGGCGCACGAATTCCTGTCGCCGCTCTCAAACCAGCGCAGCGACCAGTACGGCGGCGCGCTGGAGAACCGGCTACGGTTTTCGATGGAAGTGTTCGACGCGGTGATGGCCGAAGTCAACGGCGCGGTCCCGGTCGGTGCGCGCCTCTCCGCGACCGACTGGATAGAAGGCGGCTGGGACATCGAACAGAGCGTGATATTGGGTAAGAAACTCGAAGCCGCGGGTTGCGCTTTCCTCGACGTCTCATCCGGCGGCGTCGCCTGGAACCAGAAAATCCCGCTCGGCCCCGGCTACCAGGTGCCGTTCGCCGAGCGCATGAAACGCGAAGTCAAAATACCCGTGATCAGCGTCGGGCTCATCACCGAGCCCGCGCAGGCCCAGGAAATAATCGCCAGCGGCAAGGCCGACATGGTCGCGCTTGCGCGCGGCATGCTCTACAACCCGCGCTGGCCGTGGCGCGCGGCGATCGAACTCGGCGGCGAAGTCAAAGGCCCCGAGCAGTATTGGCGCTGCCTGCCCTCGGGTACGCCGCACATATTTGGGGATGCGAAAGTCGGGCAGCGCTAGCGAATCCCGGGCCGCTTTCCGGATTCCTGAATGGAAATGCTCCGGGCTGAAGACATGACGCTCGTTCCGCTCACGAAATAGCTGTATGTTTTCCCACGCCGGAAGGTACGCCAACCACATGACTAATGAACTGTTCAAAAACGCGCTAATCGTCGGCGCGGGACCGGGACTCAGCGCTTCCGTCGCCCGCTTTTTTGTCAGCGATGGCATGCGCGTCGGTCTCGCGGCACGCAACATCGAAAAGCTCGCGGCACTGTGCAGTGAGACAGGCGCCGTCGCGTTCGCCTGCGACGCGACCGATCCGAGGCAGGTTCAAGGGCTGTTTGAGGCGTTCGAACAAAAATTCGGGATACCCGACGTAGTGGTCTATAACGCCGGAAGCAGAGTACGCGGCCCTTTGACGGAGCTCGTCCCGTCCGAAGTCGAACGGGTGATCGCAGCGACCGCATTCGGAGGCTTCCTGGTGGCCCAGCAAGCCGCGCGGCGCATGCTGCCGCGCGCGCGGGGAGCGATACTTTTTACCGGCGCTTCCGCGAGCGTAAAGGGCTATCCCCTTTCAGCGCCGTTCGCAATGGGAAAATTTGCGCTGCGCGGACTCGTCCAGAGCACTGCGCGAGAGCTCGCGCCAAGAGGCATTCACGTCGCGCATTTCGTGATCGACGGGGAGATTCGAAACCCCGGGCGCGTCGAGCATCAGGATAATCCGGACTCGATGCTCGACCCCGACGCAATCGCCGCCGCCTACCTCAACGTGATCAAGCAGCCGCGAAGCGCCTGGACGTGGGAAATCGAGCTTCGCCCCTGGGTTGAGAAATTCTGAGGGCCTGCCGCTGAGTAGCTGCGGATTGATCGTTGTTTACGATCACCGTTCTCATTACCTACAGCAAATGTGCATGTCCGAAAACGGCTGGTAGAGGTGATCCGGCCGGCGTAAGCTTCGTCCATGCCAGCCTTTTTGCAAAAATCGAAGCCCGCCCTCCAACCCTCCGATCCCGCGAAGGAAGACAGCGGTACGCGCGACGACTCCGGCGCTGAGCTCGACGCCGATGCCTGTTACCGCGCGCTGCAAACGCACGACGCGCGCTTCGACGGGCGCTTCTTTACCGCGGTCAAGACGACCGGGATTTTCTGCCGGCCGATCTGCACCGCACGCACGCCATTCCGCCGCAACGTGGAATTTTTCAAGAGCGCCGCAGGCGCGTTTTCGGCAGGCTACCGGCCCTGCCTGCGCTGCCGGCCCGAACTCGCGCCGCGTGCCTGGACCGGCAACGGCGCCGCGCTCTACCTGCAGCATGCGTTGGCCCTGATCGACCAGGGGTTTTTGGAAGATCGCGCGCTGCCCGACCTGGCGGCGAAGATCGGCGTGACCGACCGCCATTTGCGGCGCTTGTTCGTGGAACACCTCGGCGCGTCGCCGATCGAGGTCGCGCAAACGCGGCGGCTGTTGTTCGCCAAGCAACTCCTCGACCAGACCGCGCTGCCGATTACCCAGGTGGCGCTGGCCGCGGGTTATGGCAGCCTGCGCCGTTTCAACGATGCGTTTCGCTCTTCGTACAAGCGCAGCCCGAGCGAAATGCGCGCGCGCCGCGCAGCGGGTGGACGTGACAATGGCAGTCACGACGACACCAGCGCAATCAGCCTGAGGCTCGGCTGCAACGCGCCCTACCAGTGGGCCGCGCTCTCCGCCTTCGCCGCCGGCCGCGCGTTCGACGGCATCGAAGAGGTCGGCGCCGCGTCCTACCGGCGCGTGTTCATGCTCGATGGCGCATACGGCTCATTTTCCCTGGCGCCGGCCGCGGACACCCCTGCCGACACGCACCAGATGCTGGTGAGCATTCGCTATCCGAAAGTCGAACATTTAGGGATATTGGTCGAGCGCATCCGCCGCATGTTCGACCTCAACGCGGGAATCGCGCTCATTTCCGCGCACCTTGGTCGCGATCCTTTGCTCAAGAAGGTGGTCAAGAAACTTCCCGGCCTGCGCATTCCGGGCGCCTGGGATCCGTTCGAGCTGGCGATCCGCGCCGTGCTGGGCCAGCAAGTGAGCGTGCGCGGCGCGACCACGCTGGCCGCGCGACTGGTGGATGCCTATGGCGCAAAGCTGCCGGCGGAGGCGATCGATCCCGCGGCGCCGCAGCTCAACCGGCTGTTTCCAGAAGCGAAAGTATTGGCGCGAGCTGACTACGAAAGAATCGGCTTGACCCGCGCACGCGCGCAAACGCTGCGCACCGTGGCCGGCGCGTACGCGGAAGACCCGGAGCTCTTTGCCGACACCGCCGATCTCGACGCCTTTATCGCGCGCCTGACCGCGCTCCCGGGAATCGGCGAATGGACCGCGCAGTACATCGCGATGCGCGCTTTGCGCCATCCCGACGCCTTCCCTGCGAGCGACCTTGGCTTGCTGCGGGCGGTCGCCGCGGCAGGCCACCCGATGAGCGCAAAGGAATTATTGCAGTACGCCGAACGCTGGCGACCGTGGCGGGCTTATGCTGCCATGTATCTGTGGATGTCGGAAACAGTGTTGAAGGCCCGGAGCGCCTTGCAATGAAAACGCGTGACGTAATCGATCTGGTGATGCTGGCGGCCTTGTGGGGCGCGTCGTTCCTGTTCATCCGCATCGCGGTCCCGCACTTCGGGCCGACGCCGCTGATGTTCCTGCGGGTGGCCATCGGCGGCGTGTTCCTGCTGCCGCTGCTGGTGATGCGCGGCGGATTAACGGACTTTCGCGCGGCGATCGTACCGATTTTCATTGTCGGCATCCTCAATTCGGCGATCCCCTTCACGCTGTTCGCGTTCGCCTCGCTGTCGCTCACCGCCGGTTTTGTCGCGATCCTTAACGCGAGCTCGCCGATGTTCAGCGCCGTCGTCGGCTACCTGTGGCTGAAGGATCGCCTGTCGGCGCTGCGCGTGCTGGGCCTCGTCATCGGCTTTCTCGGCGTCACCGTGCTAGTCTGGGGCAAGGTGTCGTTCAAGCCCGGCGGCAGCGGCTATGCCATCGTCGCCGCCCTCACCGCGTCGTTGTTCTACGGCGTCGCCATCAACTACACCAAGGAGCGCCTGGGCGGCGTGAACTCGCTGGCGATCGCCTGCGGCAGCCAGCTATGCGCCGCGCTCGGGCTGCTGCCGCTCGCGGTGTGGCAATGGCCCTCGGAAATGCCGGGAATGCATATCTGGCTCGTTGTAACCGGCCTGGGGGTCGCCTGCACCGGGCTCGCCTTCATCCTGTATTTCCGGCTGATCGCCAACGCCGGCCCCTCGCGCGCAATCGCGGTGACCTACCTGGTGCCGGTCTTCGGCGTGCTGTGGGGCCTGCTGTTCCTCAATGAAATTCCCACGGCCAACATGCTCGCGGGCTGCGTCATCATTTTGCTCGGCACCGCGCTTGCCACCGGAATGCTGAAACGGCGCGCTGCACCGGCGCTGGCCCGGCAATCCACCTGACACCCTGACTCAACGGAGAATCACATGAAGACATTCGAACACGAAATCATCGCAACCCCCATCGGCAAAATCCAGATCGTGATCGCCGACGGCAAGCTTTGCGCCCTCGACTTCGAGGATTACGAAGCGCGCATGCAAAAGCTGCTCGCGCGCTACCAGGGCGAGTATCGCCTGGTGAAGAGCGCCGGCCGCACCGGCATTGCCAAGCGCATCGACGCGTATTTCGCCGGCGAGCTCACCGCGCTCGATGCAATCGAAGTGGAGACCGGCGGCACCGAATTCCAGCAGAAATGCTGGCAGGCGCTGCGCGATATCGCGCCCGGCACCACCGCGAGCTACGCCGAACAGGCGAAACGCATCGGCAAGCCGAAAGCGATGCGCGCCGTGGGCATGACCAACGGCCGCAACCCGGTGGCGATCGTGCTGCCCTGCCATCGCGTGATCGGTGCCAACGGCACGCTCACCGGCTACGGCGGCGGCCTGTGGCGCAAGGAATGGCTGCTGAAGCACGAAGGCGCGTTGAATTAAGAAAACACCCCGTTCGTGGTGAGCTTGTCGAACCATGAACGGCCATTCAAAACCGGTTCCAAGGAAATCTCATGACCCCCGCATTCAGATTGACCCCGCTGCCGCTGGCGCCGTTCGCCAAATTGTTTGGACTCGACGACGCAGCCCTCGCACCGCATTACGCGCGCCGCGTCACGGCCGATGAAAGTCCCGGCTTTCCCTGCCGTGTGAGCCTGAAGGAAGCCGAAGTGGGCGAAACCCTGCTGTTGCTGCCGTTCGCGCATCACGACGTCGCCTCGCCCTACGCCGGATTCGGGCCGATCTATGTGCGGGAAAACGCGCAGCCGGCGCGACTTAAAGCCGGCGAAATACCCGGGGTGGTGCGCTCGCGCCTGTTGTCGGTTCGCGGCTACGATACCGCCGGCATGATGCTCTACGGCGACGTGGTCGAAGGCCGCAGGGTGGAAGACACGATCACCCGGCAATTCGCCGACCCGCAGGTCGCCTACATCCACCTGCATAACGCCAAGCGCGGGTGCTACAGCTGCCGTGTGGAGCGGTTGTAACACCGGCCTTCAACCCTTCCTTCGTTGCGCAGAGTGAACTAAACTCTCTGCTGCCCGGAACGTCCTTCCATTCGCGCCGGATCAACCAAAGGATAGTCATGAAAAGAATACTGGCCCCAACCGCCGCAATGCTTTTGCTTCCTATCGGGACAGCCTACGCGATCGACCCGCCGCCGCTGAAGGAGGGGCTATGGTCGGTGAAGATGCATACGGTGGATAACCCTGGAAACAAGGTCATCGATGGCTCTTTTACGCTCTGCCGCGATCACGCATTCGACGACAGGATCAGGGCGACTGCGAAAAAGATGAAAGATTGCACTACGCTCAACGAAAGCTTGCAGAGCGGCAAGTATTCTTCCGAAACGAGCTGCAAGGTCGGGGGCTCGGTCATCCAAAGCAAGGGCACGAGCACCTTGATGGACGACAACACGATCCATTCCGAAACCAAGTCCACCTTCACGCCCGCCATGGGCGGCGTCGCCGAGACCACGATGGTGATGGATCAGAAATATGTCGGAGCCTGCCCCGCGGGAACCCAGCCCGGCGACCGGACAAACGCCAACGGAACGGTGATGCATTTGGGCAAACACTGAGCAGAAGCGTTTGGTTTAGCTTGACACGCCGGCCTTACTTAATCTGCGAGAAAAATCTTAGATCGAGCGCGTGCGATGCGTCTATGCCCACAGTATAATTTTCCGGATAAAATCGTTTTGGAGTTGGGTAAACTATCTGCACATCTCCAAGGAACGCTCGAAACAACCCAACGGCTACCGCTTGCATTTTGCTTCCAGTAGGGCATACCGCAATCCGATCTCTCTCGTTATGCCTGTTATAAAGTTCAAAAAGTTTGTCTAGAGTCTCCCTATAATCCAACGTGCTCACCTCCCATTCCTCCGCTCCTAAACTACTCGTATGATTTAGCGCCGCAATCGCATCTTTCCGCCACGCGTTACTGAGTTTCGGTGGTATGCCGTGAGCCACCACCAGCCTGGAAGGCTGCAATTCTGCTCTCAACGCGGTCAACTGTTCCACGTTAAATGACGGAAACGTCACCAATCGCGTCTGCTCGCCCGTCATCGACAGTGCCGACAACTCCGGAACGACAGTTATCTCGAATACCCCCGAAGAAAGCAAATGAATCGATTGAATCGGATCGTCACGCCGCTCGGCCAGAAGTCTCCTAACTTCCGCTTCGCTTGGCGGGTAATCTCTCGCCTCAGTATATAAAATGGTACTCCGCTCCAACGCCCCGTCCTGTCCTTTCAGGGCGACAAGCAGTTGCACGATGAGCAACCTCGACATCGCAGAAATATCAATAGCTAACTTACCTTCAATTCTTGACAGGTGCTCCATTGCGATCGCTCCAAAGCCCGAAGGATTTTGCCGATCGTAAGTAATCTCAGTAACTTGTGCGCCCAAGTCGCGAAGCGCATCGCTTATCTTTGATGTCTTATTTTCCGCAATCAACGGAAGATAAAGTATCAGCAAAGCCTTAAAGCCATCTCTTCCGCCTCGGATTCTCTTAAGAACCTCCAAGGCACGGTCTTCAAATCCCGCGCACAATACAAGGCAATCGCCCGCATCTAGCGTGCAAGTTCCAAACGCGGAAATAGGCGGCTTAGGCAAAGCAAGCAATACCTCGTCAAGTCGTACCAAGCGCACCTACTTCTCCTTGTCTTTCAGCTCGAGATTTAGTTGGGCATCGTCAACTTTTTTTGATCCATTTTCGTTGTCCGCTGCGTTATCTCGCTCCACCGTTTTGAGGCGAAATTTATCCTCAAATTTCGCAGGATCCACAAGAAATAGCGTAAAATCGCTGGACTCAAGTGAGACTGAATCTCTGTTACTAAAAGTCAAGTTGAAGTGCGGAATTAGAAACCGTCTGAGATAAAGCCTTGGGACAACTTTGCCACGCCGACTTTTGCCTCTAAAATCTTCAATAAAGACTGAGTAACGAAGCAATTCCTCGTATAGCTCTTTTGCCTCTCCATCAAGTTCCAAATTCTCATAAGGTTCGATTCGAGTTGCCTGATGGGGTGGTCTACCGTCTTCGTTCTTTGAATCTCGATATAAGAGATACGACCTCGCAACATTTCCAAATGCAGTGACGATCTCAACAACTTTGTCTCCGTGGGTGGGAATGCTGCGCAGATTCTTAAGAAACACACCAGCCGCTTCCCGTATTGCTCGGTTCTGCGCACCCTTCGATATTCTTGGCAAATCCGTACTTGTTCTAAGCGCAACCTCGCCGCCGAAAGCAACAACCATATCACGGACGACTTGAATCAAATAATGAATATCCCCGCTACAAAGTCGCCCGAGAGTTTCTTTGCCCCATAATTCAATCTTGTGGCCTTCTCTAATCTTTCTTGCGTCCTCATTATTATTTTGCTCAATGTTACTTCCAAGCAACTCTCCTACCTCCTGGACGGGATATCCATTGGTAGGCGCTTGAAGCCTGCGGCGGAAAACGTCTTCGATAAACTCTAGCTTGGGAACAGGAGCTGCGTGTAGATAGACTAGTCCAAGATTATGAAGCGTGAACTCCCGATTCTCAACGTAAATCTTACCGTCAACATCGCCTCGAGAATAAGACACCGGGCTCTCGGTCGATAATTTGAAAAAACAAAAAGGCAGTCGCTGCATAAACACTCTATTAAGATTTTCCTGCAATATCTTAGTTATTTTGGGAGACGAGTAGTCGTCGATAAAGAAATAGAACGGTCGCTCTCGCAAAAATTCGAAGGATTGATTCAGGGCCTCACAGACTTTTGCTAGCGTCCCGACGCCAAAATATTGACCGAATCCTTGCCTGGGGTCATTGCCGAATCTTGCCTTCTTCGCCGCTCGCATACGTTGCTTACTCAGCTCTGACCGAAGCTCTCTAAATGTTTCGGCGCCTGGCTGTGCTGGTACCGGGATACCTAAAATCTGCCAGATCTTTGACGAGACTGACAGCTCTGATTTTTCGAATTCCGTTAGAAAATGCCTTCTGGCCCAACTTTCCAGGACATCTAGTAGCTCGCTCAAGAGCGTCGCGGTCACGAAGTGGCATGGAAGGTCAAGTGCCTCTTCCCGCGCAGGTCTAGTGTAGCGAGGAAATGCAAAATATAGATCGTCACACCTATAGTAGACCCCCACGTATCTAACCTTTTCCGGGTGAACGTCATCCACGCGAATTCGATGCCTGAAACTCAAGCATTTAAATACCGTGCTTTTACCACAACCTCGCGGTCCCGTTACGACGGTGTTATTTCTGCTTTCAATTTGATCAAGTCCCAAGAACCTCTCCGAATAGAGGGCCTGGAGAAGGCTGGGGGCGTCGCCAATCTGCTCACAGCTTAAGAAGTCAAAGGGAGTCAGGAGTCTTGTAGCCTCCTCTCCGTCGCCTGCGTCAAAGTCAAATTGCAGTTCTTGGAGGCGGACGAACATTTCTTTCGGATTTCGCGCCAACGAATCTCTCGTTGGGTCAATTTCCACAAGATGCCTGGCAAGATATTCGTTGTTCAATATGTTATAGACGTACTTGTCGCGCGGAACGGCGACCTGATAGTCGACGCACTCAAGTAACTTTCTTAACACTTCTGCGAGATGACCGTAATCATCTTCTAGCGCGGGCTCGCTTGTCGCTCGACTTACACCGAAATCCGTTACCCTAAACGCGTATCGTGGCCCAGTAAGTGCATACGAGCGGTCTTCCACAAGAATATTTCCATCATGGAGGTCACCATGCTCGAGCCCTTTTGACTTCATTTCGTTTAGCAGATCCAACATTGTTTCCATGAATTGCTTAATGAATGATACGTCGACGTTTTCCCTTTCCTTTCGGATAAATTCTCTGAGACTCCAGCCTGTGACGTAATCTGAGACAAACACAACCACATCTAGTGGGATTTTCTTATCGTCCCACTGCAATATATCCACGAACTTAACGACAGAGGCGCTTTGTAGCGCGTTCGCTTTTTCGATTTCTTGTCGCCACGCACCGTTTTGCTCCTCGTAGCGGATTAGATTAGCTACCGGTACAATCTTGCACGCAAAATCTCGCTGGAGCTGCTCAGAACGAGCGCGAAATACATGACCGTTATTCCCAGTGCCAAGTAACTCCATGAGCTGGAGGTCGGGTCGACCAGGAACTCTCAGATGAAGCAAATGACTGGCGTTTGGCAGATTAACGCGCACTTTGGCGTTTCTGAAATATCAATACATGTTCACGTTTGACATCTTTGCATTCACGGCGAGAACGTCGTATATCCGGAATGTCGTCGCAAAGTACTTGGCGAAGACGAAGGGTTCGTGCTGTCTGCAGAAAGATATCAACAACCATTTGCGAAGGGTGCGTCGTTCCTTTTCTCGCTGATTCCTCTCCCACCACTAAGACGCAATTTCCCTTGGGTGTTAGGCCCGCGTCGGATGCTCGTGCCAGGGCTCGTATGGCGGACTTAAAAGCCGACTTTCGAGAAATTGGCGTCTCCTGCTTTCGCCAATCGGTGGAAGGGTCTATGAACCAGAGACGCAGTCGATTATCCCGGCCATAGTCCAAGGCATTCATATAGGGAGGGCTGGTTATAACGGTATTAAATTTTGTCGGAAATTTGAGTGTCTGGACAGAGCATTTGTGAAATTCGATGCTCTTCTGATATGACACGAACGGCGCGCGGCGAAGAGTCCTTTCCACTTTCGCTATGATTCGTGGTCGGAGTGGCCTGTATTCGTAAAGCTCGGGATGCTCTTTGCGGGGAAATTTTTTATCTCGTAGATAAGGTACAAGATGGCTACTCGGAAAGGATAGAAAACCTGGTCGCTGGTGATGCAGGATACCCAGAAGGCACGAAAGCAAAAATTCTCTCCCCGGTTTTCTACACATGCTCGCAAAATTAATTGCTTCCTTCAGGGTCTGCGGGTGGAAAAATTGTCTTACCCATTGGGGCACGGATCGGAGGTCGGGAGGTTCAAGATGCTCCGACTCTTGCAGCACGGCCTCGGCCTGATCAAGGGCCTGGAAAAGGCACGTTGGTGCTCTTGCCTTTCCCAGAGTTAGTACTCGTGCATAGGTGCTGATGTCCGACGCAAAGGCGCGGCGATTATTGTGAAGCGCCTCCAAAGGAACCGTGCCTGCCCCTGAGAAAGGGTCAACTACCAATTCACCTGCACTTGAATATTGGAGAACGAGCTCTCGCGCGAGCGTACTTTGCAATTTACCTATATACGGTGACAACTGGTGCAAAGAAGATTCAGAAGGAGCGCCTTCTTCCTTCCAATGCCCCGGCACCGGGACAGCCATGCTCGAGAGCACCATTTGGTCAAGGGACGCTAAAGTCTCGTGCATCTTTATCTTATAGCGCGATTGCGCTTTGCATTAGTGTAAGACGCTGATTATGCACCATATCCCCCACCTCTGAAATATTAAAGCGACTTTAGAGAGAATTCAATAAGGTCGATCCACGGATTCAGACACTGCATCCCTTTGTTGTCCTTGACGACACGTAGAGTATTTGATCCGACAAGACTTTCAATACTGCGTCTCGCCGACGGACTCTTATTACCGATCAAGTAGATCCAGCCTCAGGAAAACGGCGTTGGGAACAGGATTGAAGCGATACGCGGAGATGGGTTTGAATCCCATCGATTCATAAAGATGCAGGGCAGCGGTAAGAGTGGGCAGGGTATCGAGCAGCAGGCTCGTATAGCCGATCTTTCGCGCCGCATGTATGATTTCCCCGGCGAGCAGACGCCCGGCGCCGCGCCCCTGCGCGGCAGGTATCACGTACATCCTCTTCATTTCGCCAACACCGTCGGCGAAACGGTGCAGCCCAACGCAGCCGATTCTCGACCCGTTTTCTTCAGCCAGCAGGAACGCGCCATAGGGCGGCGCGTATTCGCTGGCAAGGTTTTCCAGTTCCTCAGAAAACCCCTGGAACTGCAGATCAACGGGAAGCGTGGCGGCGTACTCTTCGATGAGCCGTCGCGCCTCGCGCCAGTCTTCGTCCGATTGCGGACGTACAAGACGGATCGTCATTTTTGCCGGCTCTTGTGCCGCCTCAGAGCTTCAATTCCCAGGTCTGCCCGACGAGCTTTTGACCAAAACTCTCGTGCCGCTCTTCGGCTACCAGCTCGAAACCGGCGTTGAGGTAGATACGGCGCGCGGCGTGCAGGATGTCGTTGGTCCACAGCACGAGCTTGCGGTAGCCGCACTCGCGCGCAAAGCGAATGCATTCGCCGACCAGCCGGTTGCCCAGGCCAAGCCCGCGCGCGCCGGGCTCGACCAGCAGCATGCGCAATTGACCGACGGCCCTGCTTTTGCGGACCAGGAACACGCAGCCGATGATCTCGTCGTCACGCTCCGCGATCCAGCAACGCTCACTCTTGGAATCGAAGTTGCGGATGAATGCGGCGGTGATTTCGGCGACCAGCGCCTCGAAGGTCCCGTCCCAGCCATATTCCCTGGCATACAGCACCGCGTGCCGATGCACCACCCAACCCATGTCGCCGGGACGATGGGCACGGAGCGTGAGTCGCGGTTGGGGTTGAGGTTGGGGCGCCACACCCAGGGCACCCTCGATCGTATCCATCGCTGCCAACACCGCCCGGCGACGTTCCTCATCCAACGTCCTAAACATGTCGCGCACCTGCTTCTGGGAGCGCTTCTCGAGCGGCGCGAACACGCGCGTACCAGCGGATGTCAGACGCAGGTGATGGCGCCGCCCGTCGTCCGCCGACGGCGTGCGCACCAACAATTTCTTAGTCTCGAAGCCCTTCAGCAGCCGGCTCAAGTAGCCCCGATCCAGGTCGAGATCCTCGGCTAACTCTCCAGCCGTGACGTCGCGGCGGTGCGCGATCTCGTACATCACCCGTGCTTCGGTGAGGGAGTAAGGACTCTCG
>Ga0181537_10003075_pt1 | contig 14472 bp, 15 predicted proteins | sample PEATcosm2014_Bin_39_FD_119765 | JGI IMG/M metagenome (GOLD analysis project Ga0181537, IMG submission 119765) | Peatland microbial communities from MTU Mesocosm Facility, Houghton, MI, USA - PEATcosm2014_Bin23_10_metaG | ecosystem: Environmental > Terrestrial > Soil > Wetlands > Peat | place... | reverse complement strand
TCAGCGCCTGGATCCCGTTTTTGTAAACCTTGGTGAGCGCGCGCAGGGCGAGGGCTTGCATAGAAGCCGACAAGGCTAAACCGCGGGAGGCGTCCACCGCAACACGCCGGCGGTGCACGGCGCCGGCGCAGGGGGCCTGTCAACGCCGTGGGTATGGCGGCGACGCCGGCTAGGGCAGGCGGGCCGCGGCGGCGAGCTGCAGGCCGAACAGCTGCGCGCGCCTCAGGCGCGCCGAGTCGCCGCGCGAGGCGGCACGGATCAGCGTGCTCCAGAAGGCGTGGCGCGTGCCCCAGCGGATCTTGAGCTCGACGGCCTCGCTCGCCGCGAGCGCGGGCAACGCGCTGAGCGCCGCTGCGCGAAATGCCTGTGCCGTGCGCATGTGCATACCGAGCAGCACCTGTGCCGCAAGCTGCGCGGTGGAGGCGACGTGCCAGGCGTAAAACAGGGTCAGATGCACGAACTCGGTCAGCTCGCCCGCAGCCCCCGGCGCATCCTCCACACGCCAGCGTGGGGGCCGTTCGAGCCGGTCGCGCCAATGCTCCTCATCGGAGAAGCGCAGATCGAAGAGCGCGTAGGGGCAGCGGCCGAGCGCGGCGCGTTGCACCGTGGTGAGCGCAGCGAGCGCGCGGCCCAGCCCGCCGGTTTCCGCACACCGTTCGCGCACCAGCCAGCTCCCGCTGCGCTCCGCGAGCAGATCGAGAAAGCGATGGTTGAGGTCGTGCAGGGGCGTCAACGCCTCGATCGAGAAGTGCGGCTGTCGCGACCACGTGCCGGTGAGTGCTTGCTGCATGTGAGCCTCCGATGATTCGCTGCGGGCGATTCTCTCAGGTCCGGCGGCCGTCTCACCCGGGGGCGCGCATTTCAATGCAAACGCACCGCCACGACGCGGTTTCAGGCACTTGGCAGGACGCTAACTTTGTGATTAATTTTTGTCAAATAATTCGGCGGTCATTTTGGCAGGGGTTGGCGCAAATTTACGGAGGGATGACCATGAGAGTGTCCGACGATCGTTACACGCGTGACCGGCAGCGCCTCGATCTGGCGCTGCGGCTGATCCACCATGAAGCTCGAACCTTCACGATCAAGCAGTGGACCGGGCTGTCCGACGATCGCATCCGCAAGCTCTATCGCAGCTACGTCGAGCATCATGGTGCGCAGGCGATCCTCCGGCATCGGGGCAAAAGCCCGCGGCAGGCGGCATTCTTTTTCCGCAACGCCGAGCTCAACTTCCAGGCGGCACAGCTCGCCAGTTTGCTCGTGGAATACGGGCTGCTGGGGGCAAGCCCCATCGGGCTCGAGTCGCGCTATCGCCTGGGCTCGCTCGATTCCGGTCTTCTGCTCTGCCAGGCTTACGAGGCCTACTTCGAGCTGCACTCGCCCGCCGTGATCTCCTTCGAGCATGCTTGGTTCTTGCTGCTGGCGCTCGCGCGGTGTGATGAGCTCGCGCTTGCCCGCTGCGAGGCGTGCGGCGGAGTGCGGCTGCACGATTTGCTCGCCACGCGCCGCTCCTCCTGCGCGAATTGCGAGGCTGCCGATCTCGCCGGGGCCGCCGCCGTCACGGCACAAGCTGGCCCGCGACTGCGGCTTCCGGATGTATCTACTTTGTAAACAGGGTGACTTTTCGCGGTGCGGCCGGCGCAGGTGCGGCCGGTGCGGGTGCGGCGCCTTTGCGCCGGCTGATCTCTATTTCGTCCCGGCACCCGCGGCCTGCGCAGCCTCGAAGAGTGCCGCCAGGTTTGCCTGGTTCAGGTGCTTCAGTTCGTCATAGGCAGCGTCCGTCGCTTCCCTCGGGCCCGTACCTTCACCCCGCAGCTCGAGTCCCAGCGGCCCCCACGAGACAAAGAAATAGAAGGGAAACGCCGCGCTTCCCGGCGCCGACACGGCGACCACGCTGCGCCCGTCATCGCACGCATACACCAGCCAAGGCGTGCCCCCGAATTCCCGGTGCGACGGCCCCGCGGTGCAGGCCTTTCCAGACTGTTCCGCCCTCACATCGGCGATGGACAGAAGCTGTCCCAGCACCAGGGTGGCGACGAACGCCCAGATTCCCGCCATTCTCATCACCTCTGTCCGATCCTCGCATATCGGGACGGGCGCAGCCATGGAGCGCCCACGAGAAGGTGCGGCGATTGCCCTCGTGCCTGCCCTGCTAGAATGCGCGCATGCGTCGGCGCAACGTGTTTTCAGGTCCGTATCTGGACCGGGAGAGTCACTTGCGTGGCGATCCGAGCTGGCTCGAGCGCGCCCTCGCCGATCCCGCGAGCCGCATTCTACCGGTGTGGAACTCGCGCAGTCTCATCACCACCGCCGACCCGCCGCGCGCCGCCCTGCTCGGGCTCGCCGAGCTGTCGCTCGATGAGCGCAACGCCGAGGAGCTGATCCTGCTGGGAAGACTCGAGGCGCAGGCCTGCTTCGCCTGGGAGATCGAGTCGGCGGAGCCGCCCTCGCTCGCGCCCTCCACCCGTTTCGAGGATCTGCGGCTCACCGCCGCCCTCCTGCCCGCCTGCGATGCGGGGCTGCTCGCCTACGCGCGCGCCATGGTGACGTGGCGGCGGCGCCATCGATTCTGCGGCACCTGCGGTGCGAGCACCGCTGCGGCCAAGGGGGGGCACGTGCGGGTGTGCAGCAATCCGGCCTGTCGTCACGAGCTCTTCCCGCGCCTCGATCCGGCCGTGATCGTGCTGGTCAGCGATGAGGAGCGCGCGCTGCTCGGACGCCAGGCGTCGTGGCCCGCGGGGCGATACTCGACCATCGCGGGATTCGTCGAGCCGGGGGAGTCGCTCGAAGATGCGGTGGCGCGCGAGGTCGATGAGGAAACCGGCATCCGCGTAGACCGGGTCGAGTACCACTCCTCGCAGCCCTGGCCGTTCCCCAGCTCGCTCATGCTCGGCTTCACCGCACGTGCCCTCACGCAGGAGATCAGCCTGCGCGATCGCGAGCTCGAGGATGCGCGCTGGTTCAGCCGCGCCGACATCGCGGAGCGATTGGCTCTGCTGCCCATGCGGCAATCGATCTCGTTCCGGCTCATCGAGGACTGGTTCGACGCCGGCGACGAGCGCCCGCTCGCCGAGCTGCTCGCGGCCAGAGAAGCGATCCGTGCGCCTTGAGCGCCGACTTGGCGCGCATCATTCCTTGCGCCGGATAGTAGTTAGTTGTCGCGCGCCCAATGTCCCGGGTGCAGGCGCCAGCCGTCCCCCTGCCGCACCCACTGATGCGCCACCCAATGATGGCCCGGACGCGGCTTCGCCCAGTGCCCGCCGACCCATACATGACGGTTACCCACCCAGCTCCAGTAACCGCTGATCCAGACGAAGTCCGCAGAGGGCGGCGAGCCCATGACCTCGACCTGTGGCGGAGGAGGTGCGACCAGCACCACGCCGTCGACCACGTGGTCTTGATTGGGAGCAAACGCGCAACCCAGCGGCAGGAGCGCCGCTGCCGTCAGCAACGCACACCCGCAGAGCGCTTGGAACCACCGGCTCCTCGAGGAAGGATCCAGGTCTCGCATGACCTCACCCCAAGTCGACGACCCGCCTCGAGCGGCGGGTCGGCGCGCGATTAGGGACAGAGGCGTCAGGGCGCGGAGGGTTCCACCGAGCTCTGCCCCGTCAACGGCATCGAATCATGTCCGCCATGCTCGACACTCGGCGTCGGTGCCGGCGCGGGTGGCGGCGATATCGGTGCGACGCTCTTGGGCTTCGGCGCCGCCTTCGGTGCGGGTTTGGGGGCGGGCTTGGGGGCGGCGCTCGCCTTGCGTGCGGGTGCCGACTTGGTCGCAGCCTTCTTCGGGGCGGCCTTCTTCTTGGCTACGGTTTTACGGGCCTTGGCCGGTTTAGCCTTCTTCTTTGCTGGACTGCGCCGGGCGCTGGCGCGTTTCGCCTTGGCCACCGGACGCTTTTTCGCTCTTGCTTTCTTCTTTGCCATGTCAGTCCTCTCCTCGACGGGTGTTCGGCATCCTCGATGTGAGAGTAGCCCCGAAAAAGTCCGCTGTCATCTGCGTCGGACGCCGCGCTCCTCGCTGTGGCATGCTGGAGTCGACCCCGTGGTTTTCGTACGCTCATCCGTGTGCTTCCAACCGACACGATCCGACCCCTGCATGATGTCTGGCTGCGACCGCGTCGCGTCTTTCGCGCGCTCGCGCAACAGCCCATGGGTCCCTGGGACTACGGACTCGGTGCGCTGCAAGGAATGGTGGTCTCGCTGGCGGTGAGCCGCTCGCTCAACGCCGGTGCGCATGCGGGCGTCGCTGAGATCTTCCTTCAGGCCGCTCTGTTCGGCTCGGTTTCCGGACTCATCAGCCTGTTTCTGCTGTCCGAGATTTATCTGCGGCTCGGTGCGAGCGCCGGCGGCACATCGACCCGCCCCCCGGTGATACACGTGCTCGCCTACGGGGGCACGCCGATTGCCGCATCGTTGGGCCTGTGGCTGCTCACCGCGCTGCTCGCCGGGCCCGCGACCTTCATGAAGGCACCCCCCGCGGATGCGGATGGCTTCGTCGTGGTGCTGCTGTATGTCCAAATCGCCGCCTTCACGCTCTTGAGTCTGTGGAGCGTGGTGCTCCAGGTGATGGGCTTCAGCGAGATCGAGGGCTTCAAGAGCCGCAAGGCGTTCCTCGTCTGGCTCCTCGGGCAGGTGCTGGCGTTCTTGGGATCGATCGTGCTCTTGAAACTGATCAGCTTGTGGGTACCGATCGATGCGCCGGCCCCTTGAGGCGCGAGCCTCCCCATTTGGCGCGCGCCTCGCGAGGGGGTGAGCGCGTCTCCAGGACGGCGGGCGCTCTCCTAATGAGCGGTCGCGCTCGAGGCGACCTCGCCGCTGACCACGGCGCCGGGCGGTCCCACGTTCACCGTCGAGTTCAGCCCTGTGCCATTGGCGGGCACCGCGGGCTTGGCCGCCTCTCGATCGAGGCGCTTGATGACCGAGCGCGCGATGGCCGCCGGAGACGGTGCGCCGCTGCGGGCCGGCCGACGTCGCGGTGCGGTCTTCTTCGCGGCGGCGCTGCGCGCCTTCGCCGTCTTGCGCGCGGCACGCGGCGCGGGAGCGGCCGCGGCGCGGGCGGCGCCTTTCGCCTGCGGCTTCTTGGTCGCCGCTATCTTGGTCGCCGGTATCTTGGCCGCCGACTTCTTGGCCGTCGCGCGCCGCGCGCGAGCGCTGCGGGCCTGCTCGGCCGCTGCGGCCTCGGCCGCGGCGGCGCGCTTGCGCGCCTGTTTGGCCGCCTTCTTGGCCTGCTTGGAGAGCTTGCGCGCCGTCTTGAGCGCCGCCTTGGCGAGCCGCACCTGTTCCTTGGCAGCCTCGGCGCGTTGCACGGACTTCTCGACCTCGGCCGTCAATCGCTGTGCGGCCGGGCTCTTCTTGCGTTCAACTGCCGCTCGGGTGGCCACGATTTCAAGCTCCCATTTTATGTCGGGTGGGCGGGTGAGCTTAATCGCCACCGCGTCCCCCGTCACGATCTTGTGACATAACCCGCGCCCGCCCCTGCGCCTGCGCCCGCGCCCGCCCCTGCGCCCTTGCCCGGCCCTGCGCCCTTGCCCGCGCCCGCGCCATCAGGCGAGCGTGCGGAACAGGAACTCGCGGATATCCTCGATCTCCGCCGGACACACGGCGTGTGCCATCGGATATTGATGCCACTCGAGCGCATAGCCCTGGGCCTCGAGGACGCGCCGCGAGCCCGCGCCCATGGCAAGCGGCACCACGCCGTCTGAGAGGCCATGCGCCATGAAAATCCGCACGCCGGCATTCGCCGCCGCACGCTCGGCCGGCAGTCGCGCCTGCAGCGGCAAGTAGCACGACAGAGCCAGGATCCCCGCAAGGCGCTCGGGATAGCGCAGGCCGCTGTAGAGCGCGACCGCGCCGCCCTGGGAGAACCCGGCGAGCGCCACGCGGCGCGGCGCGATGCCACGCCCGCCCTCGCGCGCGATGAGCGCGCGCACGGCGGCATCGGTGCGCTGAAAGCCCTCGAGGTCTTCCAGCGAGGTGCGGTCGAGGCCGCGGATGTCGTACCAGGCGCGCATGCGCATGCCGCCGTTGATGGTGACCGCCTGCACGGGGGCATGCGGGAAGACGAACCGCCATGCGCGTTCCCGGCCGTGCACGATCTGCGGCACCACCGGCTCGAAATCGTGTCCGTCGGCACCGAGCCCATGCAGCCAGATCACCGCGGCATCCGGATTCGGTGCCGTCTCGACCTCGATGGTTTCCAACAAGGGCTGTGCTTGCATGATCGGCGCTTGGGGTGACGGGCCTGCGGCCCAGCCATCGCAGGGTACAAGAAACGACCGTTGACTCGTATTGCATTTTTATGCAAACTCGCGCATCTTTATGCAAGAGCTCCTCGACCGAACCCGGCTGCGCCTCGAGACGGAGCACCCTCCCGACACGGAGGGCCGGCGGGCGCTGCTCGCCAAGATCATCCGCGAGCAAATCGTCGGCAGGCAGGCCGAGCTCGTGGCGCTGTTGCGCAAGTACGGCCATGCGGCCACGCAGTCGAGCGTGAGCCGCGACCTGCGCGAGCTGGGCGTCGCGAAGCTGGGTGATCGGTACGTGATCCCCGAGCCGTCCGCCCCGGCGCGCAACGATTTCGCCTCACTCAAGCAGTTCGTGCGTGCGGTGCTCACGGCCGGCACGAACCTCACGATCGTGAAGACCACCGTGGGCTCGGCGCAGAGCGTCGCCGTCGCGATCGACGGGGCGCGCTGGCCCGAGGTCGTCGGCACCTTGAGCGGCGATGACACCATTTTCATTGCCACCGCCGGGGCCACCGAGCAGCGCAAGCTCGGCGAGCGCCTGCGCACCCTCCTCGGGATTTGATCCATGCCTACTGCGGAATCCTCGGGCGCCGAGCCCATCCTGCTCGCTTTCTCCGGCGGACTCGACACCTCGTTCTGTGTCCCCTGGCTCAAGGAGACCTACGGGCGGCCGGTGATCACCGTCACCGTCGACACGGGCGGTCTCGATCCCGGAGCGGCGCGGGCACTCGCCGAGCGCTCTGCAAGACTCGGTGCGCGGGAGCATCACCTCATCGATGCGCGCGCTGCCTACTTCCATCAGGTGCTGCGCTTTCTCCTCATGGGCAACGTGCGCCGCGGCGGCACCTATCCGCTCTGCGTCGGTGCCGAGCGCGTGCTGCAAGCGCAGACCATCGCGCAGCAGGCACTCGCGCTCGGTACCTCGATCGTCGCGCATGGCTGCACCGCCGCCGGCAACGATCAGGTGCGCTTCGAGGTGGCGTTGCGCACGCTCGCGCCCGGCCTCGAGATATTGGCACCGGTGCGCGATCGCGCCTTCAAGCGGCCCGAGCAGCTCGCCTACCTCGAGGAGCGCGGCTTGCCCGTTCCTCCGTGGGGTGCGGCGTACTCCGTGAACCGGGGGCTGTGGGGCGTGACCATCGGGGGTCAGGAGACACTGACCTCGCTCGGCAGCATTCCCGAGCAGGCGTGGGTTCTGTCCCGGGAAGCCTTTACCCGGCCGCGGCCTGCCGAGCGGCACTCGATCGGGTTCGAGTGCGGTGTGCCCATCGAGCTCGACGGCGAACGGCTCGAACCCGTGACACTGATCGAGCGCCTCGAGACGCTCGCGGGTCCGTTCGGCATCGGGCGCGGCATTCATCTGGGCGACACCGTGATCGGCACCAAAGGACGCGTCGCCTTCGAGGCACCCGCGGCCGAGGTGCTGTTGAGCGCGCACCGCGAGCTCGAGAAGCTCGTCCTGACGGGCCGCCAGGCACGCATCAAAGAGTCCGTCGCTCAGCCCTATGGCGACCTCGTGCACGAGGGCCAGCACTTGGATCCGGTGTGTCGTGACATCGAGGCGCTGCTGCTCGCCTCGCAGGCGCGGGTCACGGGCGAGGTGCGAGTACTTTTCCGCCCCGGGGGCGCCTTCATCGAGGGGCTGTCCTCGCCCTATTCACTGATGGCGGTCTCGAAGGGTGTTTACGGCGAGGCGGCAGGTGAGTGGAGCCCCACCGACGCGCTCGGCTACTCGAAGATGCTGGCCCTTCCCGGCCTGTTCCATCGCCGCGCGGGCGCAGCGGCGGGCGGCGGCGAGGGCGGCCCTTGAGCAGCATGCGCACCGTCTTCGTCGACAAGATCGCCTCGGTGACGCAGGCACTGTCCTTGCCGCACGACGTGCGGATCGCGCCCGACATCCCGTGCGAGGAGGGTGTGGTGATCGTGGTCGAGGTGCTGAACAACAAGAGCACCTACAACACACTCGAGCTCACCAGCGGGCGCATGGCGAAAGTGGCGCGCGGCGACATCGTGGTCGGCGCGCTCGGTCATCGCAAGGCGCTGTTCGGCTACTCCGGACACATCCCCACGAGCCTCAAGCCGGGCGATGTGCTGCAGCTGCTCAACATCGGCGGCGTGCTCGGTCTGTGCGACTCGGCGACGCCCGACAAAGGCAAGCCCTTCGACTGCAAGGTCCTGGGTGCGGTGCTCACCTTCCCCTATCTGGGCGAGCGCATCGGCGTCACCGCACGCACGGGCTACAAGCCGCTCGACTACGCAGCCGCGCTCGATACGCGCGGCATACCGGTGGTCACGCTCGCGGGCACCTGCATGGAGGCGGGCAAGACGGCGGCGGCGTGCGCCATCATCGCGCGCATGCGGCATCGGGGGCTGATCGTCGATGCCTTCAAGGCAACCGGCGTCTCGCTCCGCCGCGACATTCTCGCCTTCGAGGACTCGGGCGCGCGGCGCACGATGATCTTCACCGACTTAGGGGTGGTCACCACCACCGAGCGCTGCGGCCCGGCGCTCACCCGCACCATGCTCACCGAGATGGCGAGCGGGGCGCCCGATGTGATCGTGTTCGAGCTGGGCGATGGGCTGCTCGGCACCTACGGCGTCGAATCGATCCTGCGCCAGAGCGATATCAAGGCGGCGCTCAGCGCAACGGTGCTCTCGGCGAACGATCCGGTCGCGGCCTGGGGCGGCGTCAAGCTGCTGCGCGAGCGCTTCGGCATCGAGCCTGCCGCAGTGACGGGCCCGGCGACCGACAACCAGGTGGGCATCGAGATCATCCGCGAGCAAATGGGACTCGCCGCCTTCAATGCCATCAGCAACCCGGCGGGGCTCGGCGATCACCTGATCGAGCGTCTCGGGCTCGCCCGCGCGGCGACGCAACCGGCCGAGCAGGCCGAATCGCAGGACGCAGGCGCATGAGCGAGCGCATGCCGGCCGTGGTGCTGGGTGGCAGCGGTTACGTTGCCGGAGAGCTTTTGCGGCTCATCGCACAGCACCCCGAGCTCGAGCTGGCGGCCGTGCTCTCCGACAGCCGGCCGGGCGAGCCGGTGGCGGCCGCCTTCCCGCATCTCGCGAGCGCGTACCCGGGCGTGCGATTTCGCAGCCTCGAGGCGGTCGAGACGCTGATGCGCACAACCCCGCGCACCGCGCTGTTCTCGGCCGCGCCGCATGGCGTCTCGGCCGGCCTCGTCGACCGTCTGCTGAGCGCGGCCGAGGCGGGCGGCATGCAGACGAGGTGCGTCGACATCTCGGCGGATTTCCGCTATCCCGGCGCGGCGGCCGAGTACGAGGGCGTGTACGGCCATGCGCACGGGGCGCCCGCACGGCTCGCGCAGTTCACGTGTGCGCTTCCCGAGCATCTGGGGCAGGTGACGACACCGCACATCGCGCATCCGGGATGCTTCGCCACCGCGGCGCTGCTCGCGAGCGTGCCGCTGCTCACGCTCGGTCTGACCGAGCCCGAGTTCTTCATCGCGGGCGTCACGGGCAGCACGGGCTCGGGCCGCGAGCCCAGCGAGGGCACGCACCATCCGCTGCGCCACGCCGATCTCTACACCTACGGGGCGCTCAAGCACCGGCATGCGCCCGAAATCGCGGCGTGCGCGGGGCTCGCGACCGGCATCCGCCCGACACTGCACTTCGTGCCGCACTCGGGACCGTTCGCGCGCGGCATTCACCTCACGGTGCAGGCCCTGCTCAAGAAGCCGCTCTCGGGCGCCGAGGCGATCGAGGCGCTCGCCGGGTTCTATCGGCACAGCCCCTTCGTGCGGGTCGGCGCCGCGGCGCCGCGCCTCAAGGAGGTGGTGGCGAGCAACTACGCGCACCTGTCGGCAGCGACCGATGCGCGCTCGATCGCGGTCCTGTGCGTGCTCGACAACCTCACCAAGGGAGCAGCCGGCGGCGCTCTGCAGTGGATGAATCGCCTCAACGGCTGGGATGAGCGCACCGGACTGACGGCGAGCGCACCGGGATGGACTTGAGGAGCCGTCTTTCGTGAACAACGAGCCCACCGCTGTCGCACCCACCGCGGCGGCGGCCGCCGCCGCCGTCAAAACTCATCTCGCGCAGGTGTTCGCCCAGTTTCCGATCGAGATCGCGCATGGCGAGGGCGTATGGCTCACCGCGCGCGATGGCCGCAAGATCCTCGACTTCTACGGCGGCCATGCGGTGGCGGGCCTAGGCTACGGCCACCCGCGCTGGCTCGCGGCGCTCGAGCGGCAAGCGCGCCAGATGCCCTTTCAGACCAATGCGCTGCCCATGGCGGTGCGCGAGCGCGCCGCGGCGCGGCTGGTGCGTTTCGCGGGCTTGGGGCTCGACACGGTGTTCTGGCTGAACAGCGGCGCCGAGGCCAACGAGAATGCGCTCAAGCTCGCCTTCAAGATCACGGGCCGGTCGCGCGCGGTCGCGCTCGAGCACGGCTTTCATGGGCGCACGGCCGCGGCGGGCGCCCTCACCTGGGGGGCGGCGGCCAAGTGGTACGGATTTCCGCGCACGCCCTTCGAGGTGAGCTTCGCACCGCGCGACAACTTAGGCGCCCTCGATGCGCACGTGACTGCCGAGACGGCGGGCGTGATCGTCGAGCCCATCCAGGGGGTGGGCGGAGCATACGATCTCTCGAAAAACTTTCTCAGCGTGCTCCGGCGCCGCTGCGATGAGGTGGGCGCCCTGCTCATCTTCGACGAGGTGCAGTCGGGCATGGGCCGCAGCGGCGCCGCCTTCGCCGCGCACGCTTCGGGCGTGGTGCCGGACATGCTGACCACGGCGAAGGCGCTGGGCAACGGCTTTCCGGTCTCGGCCCTCATGCTCTCGCGGCGCGTGTCGAAGCAGCTCAAGGTCGACGATCTCGGCACGACCTTCGGTGGCGGCCCGATGGCCTGCGCGGTCGCCGAAGCCGTGATCGACACGATCGAATCCGAATCGCTCCTGGCGAACGTGCGGGAGGTGTCGACGTATCTGCGCGCGCATTGTTTGGTCGGGCCGGTGACGGGCGTGCAGGGCGCGGGGTTTCTGCTCGGCCTGAAGACCTCGCGGCCGGCGAAGGAGGTGCAGGCGGCGCTCCTCGAGCAGAACATCCTCACCGGCACGAGCGCGGATCCGAAGATCTTGCGGCTCCTCCCGGCCTACATCATCAACGAATCGCACGTCGACCGGCTGATCGCGGCGCTCGCGCGCATCCCCGCATGAGACGCTTTCTCGACCTGGCGGCGCTCGAGCGCGAGGAGGTCCTCGAGCTCTTGCGGCTCGCGCAGCGCCTCATCGATCGTCCCGAGCCGCACGCGCTCGCGGGCCGCATCCTCGGGCTCCTTTTCTTCAATCCCTCGCTCCGTACGCTCGCCTCCTTCCAGGCGGCGATGGCGCGTTTGGGCGGCAGCTCCTTCGTGATCGCGCAAGGCCAGGGCAGCTGGCAGCTCGAGACGCGCACCGGCGCGCGCATGAACGGAACCGCGGCGGAGCATGTCCGCGAAGCCGTGCCGGTGCTCGCCTCGTACGCCGACGCCCTGGGGGTGCGCGCCTTCGCCGAGGGGCGCGACCTCGCGAGCGATCTCGATGAGCCGCTCTTCCGGCTGATCGATGCGCTCTGCGACAAGCCGCTCATCAATCTGGAATCGGCCATGAATCATCCCTGCCAGGCGCTCGCCGACTGGCGCACACTCGATGAGCTCGGCGTGCCGACGCGCGCACGCTTCGTGCTCTCCTGGGTCAATCACCCGCGCGCGCTGCCGCTCGCGGTGCCGGCCGCGACCTTGCACATGGCGGCGCTGCGCGGCATGGAAGTCATCGTGGCGCGGCCCGAAGGCTTCGAGCTTCCCGAGCCGATCATGGCGAAGGCACGCGCCGCGGCCGGGCGCTCCGGCGGCTCGGTGAGCGAGACCGCCGATCGCGCGAGCGCGCTCGCGGGCGCGCACATCGTGTATGCGAAGGAATGGGGCAGCACCCGCCACTACGGGGATGCCGAGAGCGATGCCCGATTGCGTGCCGCGCTCGCCGACTGGTGCGTGCGCGATAGCTGGTTCGAGCGCACGGCACCGCAGGCGAAGCTCATGCATTGCCTGCCGGTGCGGCGCAATGTCGCGGTTGCGGATGAGGTGCTCGACGGGCCGCGCGCCGTGGTGCGGCGCGAGGCGTTCAATCGATTGCCGGTGCAGATGGCGGTGTTGCATCGGATGCTCGGATAGGGCCGTCGCCGCCGTTCCATGTTCTCAGCAGGCCAGGGGGCCGCCAGTTCAGCCGAGGTAGAGATGCCGATGATGTCGAACCGACCCGATCCCTCGATCGCGGTGCGCGCGCTCAAGAGCGCGGCGCCCTATATCCGCATGTACAAAAACAAGGTGTTCGTCATCAAAGCGGGCGGCGCCGTGTTCAGCGATGAGATCTCGATGCGCCATTTGATCGAGCAAGTGGCCATCCTGCACCAGGTCGGCATCAAGACCGTGCTCGTGCACGGCGGCGGCCCGCAGCTCGATCAGCTGCAGGCCTCGCTCGGGCTCGAGACCCGCATGGTGAACGGGCGGCGCATCACCGATGCATCCTCGATCGATGTCGCGGCGATGGTGCTCAACGGCCTCATCAACACCCGTATCCTCGCCATCTGTCGCGAGCTCGACATCGAGGCAATCGGTCTGTCGGGCGTCGATGCCGGACTGATCCGCGCCCACAAGCGCGGGCCGGTGCCGGTCGCCGCGGGCTCGAGCGACAGCGTCGATTATGGGTTCGTCGGCGACATCGACTCGGTGAACGCCTCGGTGCTCGAGAAGCTTCTGGCGGATGGCCTCATGCCGGTGGTGAGCCCGCTGTGCGCCGATGCCGGCGGCACGCTGCTCAACGTCAACGCAGACACCGTGGCGGCGGCGATCGGCGGTGCGCTCGCGGCGGAGAAACTGGTGCTCTGCACCGGCGCTCCCGGCATTCTCGAGGAGGCGTCCGATCCGACGACCGTGGTGTCGTACACCGACCTCGACGGACTCGCGCGTCTCGAAGAGGCGGGGAGCTTGAAGGATGGCATGCTGCCCAAGGCGGCGGCCATCGAGGCGGCGATTCGCCGCGGCGTGCGCCGGGTCCACGTCATCAGCTACCGCTCGAAGGACAGTCTGCTCGCCGAGATCTTCACCAACGAGGGCACGGGGACGCTCGTGGTCGCGGACTTGAAGGCGCTGAGCCCGGCCGAGCAGCTGAGCTCGGCCGAGGCGCGCGCATGACCCGTCTCTGGGACAAGGGCGCCCCGCTCGATGCCCGCGTGCTCGCCTACACCGCGGGGGAGGATCACGCGCTCGACGATCGGCTGGTGCGTCACGACGTCGCGGCCTCGATCGCGCATGCCGAGATGCTGGCCGAGCAGGGGCTTCTCACCGTCACCGAACTCGCGGCGCTGCGTGCGGCGCTCGAGGCGATCGGCGCGGAGCATGCGCGCGGCGAGTGGCATGTGAGCCTCGAGGAAGAGGATGGTCAGACCGCGCTCGAGAATCGATTGACGGCACGGCTCGGCGCCACCGGCGGACGGTTGCATGCGGGCCGTTCACGCAATGATCAGGTGCTGGCGGCCCTGCGGCTGTACCTGCGCGAGGTGACGGCGACGCTCGAGGCGGGCGCGCTCGAGGCGGCGGCGGCTCTCGATGCGCTCGCGCTGCGCGACGGTGCGCTCGCGCTCCCCGGCTACACGCACCTGCAACAGGCCATGCCGAGCTCGGTGGCACTCTGGGCCGGCGGTTTTGCGGCGGAGCTGCGCGATGATGCCGAGGGCTTGAGAGCGGCGTGCCGCCGTGCCGACAAGAACCCCCTGGGGTCGGCCGCGGGCTACGGTACGCCGAACCTCGAGGTATCCCGGGAAGCGACACGCCGGCGGCTCGGCTTCGCCCAGACCCACGAGCCGGTGACGGCGGTGCAGCTCTCGCGCGGCAAGGCCGAGGCGCATCTGCTCTTCGAGCTCACGCTGCTCACCCAGGACATCGGCCGGCTGGCCGCCGACCTCCTGCTGTTCAACACCCAGGAGTTCGCGTTCGTGAGCCTGCCGGACAGCTTCACCACCGGCTCCTCCATCATGCCGCAGAAGCGCAATCCGGACGTGTTCGAGCTGATGCGCGGCCGCAGCGCCGTGGCGCAAAGCGCGCTCCTCGAGGTGCTCGCGATCCAGCAGAAACTCACCTCCGGCTATCAGCGCGATCTGCAGCTCATCAAGGCGCCGCTGTTCCGAGCGATCGACTCGGCGCAGGGGACGCTCGAGCTGTTGCCGAGC
>Ga0181537_10003074_pt1 | contig 14474 bp, 14 predicted proteins | sample PEATcosm2014_Bin_39_FD_119765 | JGI IMG/M metagenome (GOLD analysis project Ga0181537, IMG submission 119765) | Peatland microbial communities from MTU Mesocosm Facility, Houghton, MI, USA - PEATcosm2014_Bin23_10_metaG | ecosystem: Environmental > Terrestrial > Soil > Wetlands > Peat | place... | reverse complement strand
GTGAACCCCACGAGCTGGATCATCGAAACGCAGTTCCCGATCGCCGCACCGATGGGGCTGACGCGCTATCACGACATCACCTTCGATCAGGATGGCACCATGCTGCAGGTGATTGCGAACGAAAGCACGAGCCACACCAATAGCGTCGCTGCGCTGGTGCGCTACGATGTGCGCGCCGGTGAGCCCATCGAGACGCTCACTCTGGTCCAGGGCTCCTGCGATCCGCACGGGCTGGAGAATCACAATGGCAAGCTCATCGCCTGCGATGCGGGCTACCACCCGGGCTGGAAGAACTTCGACAGCCCTTCCGGTGGGTGGGTCTTCAGCATCGATGTGATCTGATCGAGGACACTATGGCGAGCCGATATCAATTGACTGTCGCGCTGTCGTGCATGGGGCTGATGGCCTCGCTCTTTGCCGGGCCCACGCTGTCTGACAGCACTCCCAACACGCATGGCGTGCTCGATGGGCTGATTGAGCAGAGCGGCGTATGGCACAAGTCCAGCGCCGGCTCGATGCCCAAGTTCTTTATCGATCCAGCGTGGCCGGCGTTGCTGCCGCATAACTGGGTGCTCGGCCAGATCGGCGGCCTCTATGTCGACAGTCATGATCATATCTGGGTCTATAACCGGCCACGTACGCTGACCAACGATGAGGTCGGTCTCGAGCCGGCGGTGCCTGGGGCAACCGATGCCAAAGGCCAGCCGATCAACGGCCTGGGCTTTGTGCGCGCGAACGGCTTTGGGGCCGATTGCTGCCGGGCCGCCCCTTCAGTGCTGGAATTCGATGTCAACGGCAAGTTGCTGCGCTCCTGGGGCGGCCCGGCTGATCCGGGCTTCATGAGCACTCGTTGCAAGGCATCCGACGGTTGCATCTGGCCTAACAGCGAGCACGGCATCTATATCGACAACCACGACAATGTCTGGATTGCAGGCAATGCGGCAGCTCCCGCACCCGGTGCTGCGCAGAGCGTGATCCCGTGGACCACCAACAGGGAGGGCGGCGACGGCTTTATCCTGAAGTTCGATATGAATGGCAACTTCAAGATGCGCATCGGCGGCACCCCCAAAGGACCCGACAGCAATGACAAGGACGGGGGCATCAACGCGACGCCAGTGCTGTATCAGCCGGCCGATATCGTCGTGGATCCCAGGACGGATCGCCTCTATGTGGCAGACGGCTACGGCAACCGGCGGATCCTGATCATCGATGCAAACACGGGAAAATACATTGGTCACTTCGGCGCCTATGGGAACAATCCCGTCGATGATGCGGGCGCCGCAGCGCAGGGCCTCTGGTTCGAAGATGCGGCCAGGGGACACATTAAGCCGGCGTTCTTTCGCAGCCCCGTGCACTGCGTGAAGATCGCCGATGACGGCAAGATCTATGTCTGCGATCGCGGCAATGACCGCATCCAGGTGTTCGACATCAAGGATCCCTCGCTCGGCAAGCCTTGCAGTAACCCGAACGGCGAGGCCGGCAAGTGCGGCTTTTTGACTGAGCGCGGAGTCAGCAGCAAGACCTATACATTGCCGGTGCTGCCGGGAACCGCGGTGTCGATGAGCTTTTCCACCGACAAGGCGCAGAGCTGTCTGTATATCGGGGACAATACCAATCAGACGATTTATATCCTGAACCGCGGCAGTCTTCAGGAGCTCGGCCGCGTCGGCCACGCCGGGCACATGAGCGGGGATTTCCACTGGCTGCACCAGGTCAGCGTCGACAGTCAGGGCAACATCTATACCGCTGAAGTCGATACCGGCAAGCGCGTGCAGAAGTTTGTACGCTATGGGCCCGCGGGTTGCAGCGGCAGCGGAACGGACGCCATCGGCGGCCCACCGTGAGCCAATGCCGGGCGTACGCGTGAGCTAGGGCTTCATCGCCTCGAAGAAATCGGGCCCGACCGGTTTGTGCTCGAGGATCTCCTCGCGCGTCAATCCCTGGATCTCATGTGGGAACACGAGCCATTGGTCGGTCGCGTGGACGAAATAATCCGGCCTGAGCGTACTGCGATTACGCGCGGGCTTGTAGTAAACCGTGGCTATGCGGATTCTTTCCGGCAGGTTGCGTTTGCAGCGCGCTTTGAGCGTCGCGATGACCGCATCCAGGCTGCGGCCGGAATCGAATACATCGTCGACCAGCAGCAGCTCGTCCTCGGCTGAGAGGCGCGACACCAGGTAATCCACCGCATGAACGCGCACGGTCTTGGATTCATGCGCGCCGCCGTGGTACGAGGATGTGCGAATTGCAATGTGATCGGTCGCGACGCCGTGATATTCGAGCACCTCCTGGATCGTGATGCCGATGGGTGCCCCGCCGCGCCACATTGCAACCAGGAAGCTGGGTCGAAAGCCGCTCAGAACGACACGTCGGGCCAGCTCCATCGCATCACGCAGCAGCTCATCGGCCGATATGAAGAGTTTCTCCATCTCAGGTCACAATGTGCTTGAGCCAGAGCGCTATATCCTGAATCTCCTGGGCGCACAGCTCATGCTGCATCGGATATTCGATCCATTGCACGGCATAGCCGAGTTGCAGCAGCATATCGCGCGAGCGCTCGCCCAGTTGCAGCGCTACGACCCCGTCGTGGCGACCGTGGCACATGAGGATGGGCGTGCGCCGATTGGCGCTGCTGCCTTCGAGTTCGAGCCGCTCGTGCACGGGCAGATACGTTGACAGCGCCAGAATCCCACCCAGGCCTTCGCTGTATCGCAGTCCCGTGTGCAAGGCCATCGCGCCGCCCTGCGAGAACCCCGCAAGCACGATGTGGTCAGGGGCTACGCCATCGGCGCGTTCGCGACGCAGGTACTCGTCGATGCGCACTGCCGACTCTGCGATACCGGCAGCATCCTGCGGCGCGCTGGCCGATATCGCCTGAATGTCGTACCAGGCGCGCATGGGCCAGCCCTGATTGATGCTCACCGGTCTGACGGGCGCGTGCGGAAACACGAACCGCACGCTCGAGGGCAAGCGCAGCTCCGGCACCAGTGCGACAAAGTCGTGCCCGTCGGCACCCAGCCCATGCAGCCAGATCACACTGGCCGTGACCTTGCCGGCGCCAGGCGCTAATGTGACCGCTTCCTCATCTTCAGTCTGGCGGTAGGTCATGGTGACACGCGACGGGCCTGAGGCTGTAATACCCCCGTAACGGCGTTGCTATATTTGTTGCGCTGTGTTGTCAAATTTGCGTAAGGAACCCTGATGCAAGGCTTCTGGAGTAGTCTGAAAGTTCAGCGATGGGATGATCATAGATACTATCACCACAGCCGCATCAATCAGTCGCTGCATCTGCTCAGCGCGCTGAGCTTCATTACCGCATATGCGCTGGTATTCAGGAACCCGGCCCTGTCGGCCGGGATCGGTTGGCTCGTGGCCATGGTGAGCCGCCAGGCGGGGCATTTCTTCTTCGAGCCCAAGGGTTACGATGAAGTCAATCAGGCCACGCACCAACACAAGGAACAGATCAAGGTCGGCTATAACCTGCGTCGCAAGGTTGTGCTGATGCTGGTTTGGGCCATATCGCCGGCAGTTCTGGGGATCAATCCGACGCTATTCGGCTTCTTCCCCGCTCAGTCCGCCAATTCCGCTTTCATGCGCCATGTCGGCGAGATATGGCTTGCCGTGGGCCTCGGAGGTTTGCTGTTTCGAACGGTGCACCTGTTTTTCCTCAAGGACGTGCAGACCGGCCTGGTCTGGCTCACCAAGATCGTCACGGACCCGTTTCATGATGTATTGCTTTACCACCGAGCACCGCTGTACCTGCTGCGGGGCGAGCTGATCGATCCGATGGGGCGCCATAGGCTCGAATCAGCTCTCTCAGCACACGACGCCTGATCGCCTTGTTGGTCAGCTCGCCGCTGGACCACCACCAGCCGTCGCGCCGCATCTGCTCGGCCGCTGCCACAAACCGGTTGGCGACTTCGGTGAAGTCCGCATCGGTGTAATCGAGGCTGAATATCAGCCGCCCGGTGCCGACCCAGCTGAGCGCCAGATCCTGTGCGCGCAGGTAGTACTGGAACATCCAGTTATATCTCGATGGCTGCAGATAGCGCACCATCCACACCGAAGACAGGTTGACCACTCGCACGTTCAGTTCGGCCGCGCGCAAGCGCTCATTGAGCACTTCGGCGCGGCCGTTCCATAGCTCATCGAGATTGTGGTAGTGCGAGCGAATGTCCGGGCCATCCAGGCGCTGCAGGAACTCATACATTGCGCCCATGACATAGGGATGCGTGTTGAAGGTGCCGCGCGCGAAGCACACATCGGCCGGCCGGTCTTCGCGAAACCGGCGCATCAGATCCCGGCGCCCGCACACCACGCCGATGGGCAGACCTCCGGCGACGGTCTTGCCATAGGTGACCATGTCGGCGCGGACCCCGAAATACTCCTGGGCACCCCCGCGCGCGATGCGAAAGCCGACCAGCACCTCATCGAAGATGAGCACGATGCCGCGCTCGCTGCACACTTTGCGCAGCTGCTGCAGCCAGCTGCCATAGGCAGCACGATCGAAATGCGCGCTGCGGCTACTGTCGAGCAGAGTCGAATCCGTCGGCGCTCCCGCATTCGGGTGCAATGCCTGCAGCGGATTCACGAGCACGCAGGCGATATCGCGGCGGCTGCGCAGTACTCGCAAAGATGCTGCGTCCATGTCCTTGAGTGTCAGCGTATCGCGCGCCGCGACCGGGTTGCCCACGCCAGGCTGCACATCGCCCCACCAGCCATGGTAGGCCCCGCAGAAGCGCACCAGATAATTGCGCCGCGTGTGGTAGCGCGCGAGCCGCACCGCCTGCATGACAGCCTCGGTGCCGGACATGTGGAAGGAGACCTCATCGAGGCCCGAAATCTGCCGCAGCCGGTGCACGTTATAAGCCGTGACCGGGTGATACGAACCGAGCACGGGCCCGAGTGCCTGCACCCGCTCGCTGCCGCGCGCGATGCATTCCTTGTAGAAGTCATAGCCAAAGACGTTCACGCCGTAGGAGCCGGTCAGGTCGTAGCGAGGATTGCCGTCCATATCGATCGTCTGGCGCCCCGAGCAGGCGGCGACAAAAGCACCCGCGTTCAGCCGCTCGCGCACCAGGCGGCTGAATTGAAACGGTACGCGATAACGGGCGGTGAATTGCAGATCGGCCATCTCACTCTGGGCTTCCTGCGTGAGCCGCACGGTCTGCGCAAAGCGCTGCGCGTATAGCGCTGCAAGTCGTGCGAAACCGGCGCGTCGTTGCTCGGCAACGACGGCCGGGGCATCGTCGGCGCGGAAAAAGTGCGCCTCGTCGTACTCGTAGAAGGGCAGTAGCGCAGCGAGGGCTCGTCCTATGCGCGCATGGCCGGTAAGCGATGCGTGCTTGGCGCGCGAGAGCTGAATACGCAACTGCAGCGGCCGCAGCAATAGGGCAGCGCCCGCCAGGCCAAGGCTGATCAGGGCGATCGTGGTGTTTATGTGCATCCGTGCGCGCACATTATTTCAATGCAATGACATTTGGATGACGCAGCGGGCGCTGCCGTGCGTCCTGGCCGGGCCACGCAGCCAGGGGAGGTTCAATCCGTATCGAGGGAGCTGTGGCCTTGCTGCCAGGGGCCGCGCGCAGCGGCGGGGGCGCGATGTGCTGGCGCGTGAGGAGCGTGAGGGCGCGGTGCGATGCGTCCCGGGCGAACCGGCGGCGCTTCCAGAGGCGCTTCCTCAGGCGCTGCCAAAGGCGTTTCGAGGATTTGATCCAGGATGCGCGGTATCTCGAACACAGCGTAGTTGTTTACGCTGCGCAGATTGGCGCGAAATTCCCCGATCCGCTCGGTCAGTTCCCGTACGGCAGAGCGTATCGCGCGAAAGCTCGGCACGACCAGGCCGAACTCATTCTCGCGTACCCACTGCGTGTTATAGCGCTCTTGCGGCATGGTCCAGGAGTTGCGTGCCACGATCACCGGCAAGCGCTGTTGCGTGGCCTCGCTGAGGCTTCCGGGACCGGGCTTGCCGATGAAGAAGTCGCTGAGCTGCATGTAGTAACGAATTTCCGGGCTGAAGCCGATGATCAGGCGCGGCGCCGTGAAGCTCATCTCGCGCAGATTGGCGGCCAGTTTGGGGTTGTGGCCGCAAATCAGGATCAGCTGGATGTCATCGAGCTGTCGCGCGATGCTCTGCATCGCGGCCGAGCCGTGGCCACCGAACATCACCATGCCAGTGAGTCGGTCGGGCTGCAGTCCGTGCTTGAGCCGCTCAGGGCCGCGCGCAAGGTCGCTGGAGCGGTAAAAGTCCGGTCGAATGATCATGCCCGAGGTCGCATGGATGCGCGAATCCGGGTAGCCGGCCGCGCGCGCCTGCTGCACAGCCTTGGGCGTGCCACAGATCAGGTGCTGCACCTGGCCCGGCTCGATCCAGAACTTTGGCGGATAGTCGGCCAGGTCCGTCAGGATCGTCACGTAGGGCACGCCCGGTAGCGCTGAGCTCAGCGCCTGATACATCGCACGATTGAAGTTGGGCACCAGCGATACGACCATGTCGGGCCGCGACTTGAGCCAGTGGCGGCACAGCTGACTCATCATGGGCTTGTGAAACAGCCGGATGAAGCCGTGCAGGACTTTCAATTCCTGCGCCAGACCGATCGTCCATCCGCGGCGCAGTCGACCGTTATAGAAGTCCTCAGGTCCTAAGCCGGTGGCCTTACGAAACACATCCTTGGGATCCAGCAGCTCCATGAGGTTGACCCGGCGCACGTGCCAGGGCAGCCCAAATTCGCGGATCGCGGACTGCAGCGCCTCGGCCGCAGCGCGATGGCCACCGCCCGCATTGAAATAGATCAGCTCAATGATACGCGCGGCCATGGCGACGCATCCGTTAGCGCAGCAATGCGTTGATGGCGCCCACCAGGCCGGCAATCACCAGAACGAGGGCGGGCAGCATGCTCAGCACATAGCCCGTACCGCGCCGCTTGGGATCGCGCACGTAGTCGACGAGATACAGAATGCGACCGATCAGGTAGACCACACCGATCAGCGCGATGATGCGCGCCGACCAGTACGAGGCGGCAATCCACAGTGCTGGCAGGAACACGATCAGTGTTTCGATCGTGTTGGCCTGCACGCGATAGTAGCGCTCGAAGATCGGATTGCCACTAGTTGCCGGTGCAGCCACCCCATAGGTCCCGCGCGCCCGGCTGACCAGTACACCAAAAACGATGAGCTCGATCAAAGCCAGCAACGTGACGATTTCAACCCACGCCATTCGATGCTCCTGGAAGGCTCTTCAGTTGGCCTGTACGCCCTCGTTCTTGAGTGCGGCGAGGCCGTTCGTATCAACACTGGCGGCAGCCTGTTTGAGCACGTCGATATTCGGAGCGCTGCCCGAGACCTTGACCGTAAAGCGATCGGCAATCACGACCCCGTACTCGCCGCTCTGGCTCTGACGATCCCATTTCTCATGTATGAGCTCATCGCCGTTCTTATAGATTTTCTCGTAGCCGGTATCGGTCTCGCTGTCCTGCTGCACCCCGCCCCAGCCGGCAGCGAAGCCCACCAGACCCTTGAGCGAGCCGGTATCGGTGATCTCCAGATTCAGCGTGTGATTACTCCCATCGGAGTAGGTCGCAGTCGCCTTGGACAACTGCATGCCCAAGGCGCCATTGCGCTCGGCGGCCGCCTGCGTGCGCTGCAGTCCATCCAGCGTCGCGGGCAGGAACGGTTTGATGCGATCCGCGCTCAGCGATTCGACCTTGCCACCACTGCCGAGCGCTGTGCCGAGCAGCGCGCCCACAGCCTGCGACTGCGCATTACCGTCACCGGAGCGCTGCGCGGCATCGACCTGTTTGCTGGCCTGATCCACCTGCTTGGCCCAGTTCTGTAATGCCGCCCCCGCGCTGCCGTTGGCGAAACCGCTGCCGCCGCCATCACTGATACCGGTGTGTGGCGGCAGGCCGCTGAAGCTGTGGCGCATGCCGTAACCAAAGCCGCCTACCGAGCCGATCACGAGGTTCAGCACGATGCCGACGATGATTGCGGCGATGATGGTCACGACGGTATAGCCGATCGATTTCTCGGGCGGACACTTCATCGTGAAGGGCAATCCCAGGTTCAGCAGGTACAAGCCATAGATCAGGCCGACCAGCGCCGAGAGCAAACCCAGACCCGGAATGATGCCGATGATCGCCGCGACCCAGCTGGCCGTGTAGGAGTAGGCAACAACCTTGAGCGCCTGGACTCGGTTCTTCTCGCCAGTGAACGTCGGTGCGAGCGCCTCGACGATCAATGCGACGATGAATACACCGATCAGCGAGAGCGCATACGTCACCACGGCAATCGTGAGCCCGGTGCCGATGTCGACACGGTAGTAACCCAGAAACGGTACCGCCACGCCGATCAGACTCGAGGAGATAAACCGGATCACGGCCGGTATTGCGGCCAGGATCAGTATGTACCCGGTATAAAGGCTGCCGATGGAGGCGGGTTCGGCCGCGATGAGGGGCCATTCAGTGCGCGGGCTCAGCAGAATTCCTTTGACCCGGGCGATGAGCTTATTGGAATCTACCGGCGCTGCCTGCTCTTGCATGGTTTTTTCTCGTGTTTAATTTTCGAACTGGGTTCCCGTGACGTTGCCGCAGCTTGCACCGAGCCATTTGCCATTGACGCTGCTGTCGATCGTCATGGTCTTGCCCGCACGGGTTGTGACGACATGTACCGTGCCGGCAACCTGGTCGGCACCGCCGGTTTGAAAATGCGAGTCGACCGTCGTCGAGCCCTCGCTGCGCGTGCACACTGCGTGTATCTGAAACTCGCCGGAGCTGGCGGACACCACGTTTCTCTGGCAAGTGGAATCCCTGGACTCCTGCAGGTCAAAGCCGTGCGCCACTTCCTCAGGAGTGATGCATTTCTTGAACAGCTTCGGCTTCGATGCGGACCCCATGTTCGACTGCATGGCGGCCTGGAACTGCTGGCGCTGCTCGGGCGTCAGGCGCGCGAGCGCCTCATCCGGAATGGGTGGCAGACCGCTCGCCTGGCCCACGCTGGAGAATTCCCATAAGCCGGGCTTGACGTTTAGCTTGATGGAATCCGCGGCATGCGCGAGCAATATAAAGCCCATCATTGCGCCAGCCGTGCCCAGCCTCTTCCAGTTATCCGGCTGCATGCGGCCCCCTAGACCTCAGCGCGAGACGGATGATCTTACAGCCTTTGCGGGCGCGCAAGACTGCGGGCCTGCAAGCCGACGCTCTTCTGCGTATAGATTATTTTTATAAAACATAGTCTTAGGTCACACGCATCAAACCGCTTCGAAGTTGCCATCCGGCTGCAGCAGCGTGAGTACGCCCGAGCGAATATCGAAGATCATGCCGCTGAGCCGTACGCGCTGTTCGCGCACGCGCTGCGCGATCCACGGGAAGGTCAGCAGGTTCTCGAGCGATAGCTTGACGGATTCCTGCTCGCACTGACTCTGCACATCGGCCCCCGGGCGCAGCAATGCGCGGCGCTTGGCCGGCTCGGCGATTCGCATCCAGGGCAGCAGGAAGTCCGCGGCGTTGTCGGGTGCACCGTGCAACAGCACGCGTATGCCGCCGCACATCGCGTGACCCATCACGATCAGGTCCTGCACCTCCAGCACGCGGATCGCGAATTCGAGCGCGGCACTCGTGGCGTGCAGCGCCGAGTCCGGCGCATAGGGGGGCACCAGGTTCGCAACATTGCGCAATACGAACAATTTACCGGGCTCGGCACTGAATATCATGGTCGGATCAACGCGGCTGTCCGAGCAGGCGATCACCATCGCTCGCGGGGCCTGACCGGCGTCGGCCAGCCGCTCAAAGACTCCCCGGCGCTCGGGCCATTGCTCGTTACGAAAGCGCCGATAACCTTGCAGCAACTCGTCCATTCGTACTTGTATCATGCGCGTTTGCGCAGGAGAAATGGGTGCGGGTAATCGTTCTGGGTGCCGGTGTCATCGGCACGACTGCGGCCTGGTATCTCAATCGTGCTGGTCACGAGGTGACCGTGCTGGAGCGCAATGCCGGTGCTGCCTGTGAGACCAGTTTTGCCAATGGCTGCCAGATTTCGGTCAGCCACGCGGAGCCTTGGGCGAATCCTGCGGCGCCGTACAAGCTGCTCAAATGGCTCGGCAAGGCAGACGCACCGCTCCTGTTTCGCCTGCGAGCCGATCCCGCGCAGTGGAGTTGGGCTCTGAGATTCCTGATCGAGTGCGGTGCCAAACGCTCGGCCCGAAACCTGATTGAGCTGGTTAAACTGGGAACCTACAGTCTGGCTTGCCTGCGGGAGCTGCGGCGCGAGACTGGCATCGAGTATGACCAGCTCAGCCGCGGCATTATGCAGTTCTATACGAGCCGCAAGGCGTTTGAGCATGCGCTCAAGCCGGCCGAGATCATGCGCCAGATGGGCTGCGAGCGCCGCGTCATTGACGCCGACGAAGTGGTACGACTCGAGCCCGCCATGGCATTCATCAAACCACAGCTCGCCGGCGCCACTTACACCGGCACTGATGAGTCTGGTGATGTGTATCGCTTTACGACCGGGCTCGCACAGCTGGCGGCGAGTCAGGCCGTGCGATTTCGTTTTGGCGTGCGCGTGCAGCGGCTGCTCGTCTCCCGCGGGGCGGTTGAGGGAGTCGAGGTTGCCGGCGAGTCCGGCCTGTACGAGGTGATTCAAGGCGACGCCTACGTGCTGGCGCTGGGCTGCGCAAGCCGGCAGATCGCGCGTGGGGTCGGGGTGGACCTGAATATCTATCCGGCCAAAGGCTATTCGGCGACTCTGCCTATTCTGGATGCCGACAGAGCGCCCAGCGTGTGTCTCACCGATGATGACTACAAGCTCGCCTTCTCGCGCCTGGGCAGTCGCCTGCGCATCGCGGGCACTGCGGAATTGAATGGCTACAACCTCGCCCTCAATCCAGTGCGCTGCCAGAGCATCGTTCGGCGCACGCTGCAGTTGTTTCCCGGCGTGAGCAGACCTGAGCTGGCCAGTTATTGGGCTGGCCTGCGTCCGTCGACGCCGGGCAACCTGCCCTACATCGGCCGCAGCCGCGTGGCGAACTTGTACCTCAACACCGGTCACGGCACACTCGGATGGACTCACGCCTGCGGATCCGCTCGTGCCTTGACACAAATAGTCTCGGGCCAGAAGCCCGAGGTGGACTTCCAATTCTATGGCCTCGAGACTCGACCTCAATGACATCCAGCATCTTTGATCGGCTCGGCGTGCAACCGGTCATCAACGCCTCGGGTATCTACACCGACCTGGGCGGCTCCAAACTGAGCCCGCAACTGTGGGCCGACTTGACGCAGTTGAATGAATACTACGTGCGCATCCCCGAGCTGCTTGAGAAAACCGGAGCTTCGATTGCCCGCCTGATCGGAACGCAGGCGGCACGGGTAACGCCGGGTGCCTCGGCGGCAATTGCATTGGCGATCGCGGCCTGCATGACCGGAGAGGATGGCGCGAGCTGGGAGCAACTGCCGGATACGAGCGGCCTCAAAAATGAGGTCGTCATGCTCTACGGGCAACTGCAGCCATACAAGTATGCCGTGTGCGTCAGGATACCGGGCGCACGCATCGTTACGGCAGGGGACGGCGCGGGCACCAGCCTCGCTCAGATCGAAGCGGCCTTTACCGCGAGAACGGCCGCGGTGTTCATGCCTGCGCACCTGGAGGGACTCAATGGCACACCCTCGCTCAAGGCGATCGCGCAGCTTGCGCACGCCAGGAGCATTCCGGTCGTGGTCGATGCCGCCTATATGAATTTCCCACCCGAGATCATGCGCTCTTATGCTCAGGCCGGCGCCGATCTGGTGTGCTTCAGCGCCAAGTATTACGGTGGTCCCAACGCTGGCGGCTTCGTGGGCGGCCGAGCGGATCTCATACGCGCAGTGGCGGGACTGGATTTCACGCGCTTCGAGTCCGGCAAGTACCGCACATTTGGGCGCCCCTTCAAAATGGGACGCTACGAGATCGCTGCCACCACGCTCGCACTGCAGACGTGGTTTCAGACCGACCACGAAGCCAGACTGCAGGGGTACCACGAGCGCGCGGCAACGCTGCAGCGGCTGCTTGGGTCCCTGCCCGGGATTGCCACGGTCCTGCGCTGCTTTACGCTCGATGAGCGCCTGGCCAATGGCCCGGTCAATGCTCTGGTGCTGAGCTTCGATGCCGGCGCGAAGATCGCGGCGGCGGGGCTTTGCACGGCGCTGGCTGCAGGCTCGCCCTCGATTGCCGCCGTGCAAGAGGCCGGACAGGTATTGTTCGTAACCGAAACGCTCGAATCTGCTCACCTGGGCGTCATTGCCGAAAGAGTGCGCGCGGCCGTCACGGCCGCGGCTTGAGCCAGTGACGGCGCTGTATTCGCTGGCCCAGATCAGAGCTGCCCTGACTCAACTGGATCCCATCAGCATCATGGAGTCAGCCTTTGTTGCCTATTCGGAAGGACGTGTCGTGGTGCCCCCGGTCGGAGAAATGGTGTTCAGCGATCCGCCCGGGGAAATACATATCAAATACGGCTACGAGATCGGCGCCGAGCGCGCGATCGTCAAAGTCGTCTCGGGTTTTTACAATAATGCGCGCTCCGGTTTACCGACTCGCTCCGGAGTTCTGCTGGTCATATCGCAAAAGACTGGCGTGATCGAGGCCGTACTACTGGATGAGGGAGAGCTGACCGACGTGAGAACTGCAGCCGCTGGCGCCGTCGCTGCACGCTATCTGGCGCCAAAAACTATCACGACGATCGGCGTGCTGGGCTCCGGTATACAGGCAAGATTACAGGTGACTGCGCTGGCCGGGCAGGTGCCCTGCCGCAACCTCATCGTCTGGTCGCGCAACGGCGCGCACGCTCAGCGCTACGCGGCGCAGATGACGGAGCTGGGTTACAGCGTGCGGATCGCCTCAGAACCGCGGCAGGTAGCCGAATGCGCCGAGCTCATCATCACGGCCACGGCTGCCTGCAGTCCGCTGCTGCAAGGCGATTGGATCAAGTCCGGCACCCACATCACCGCGATGGGCTCGGACACGCCCGACAAGCAGGAACTGCACGCTGATGTCTTGGGGCGCGCGGATATCGTTGTCGTCGACAGCCTGGATCATTCGAGGACCCGAGGAGAGGCTGCGCGTGCAGTAGCGGCCGGTGCACTGATGATGTCGCGCGTGTCTGAATTGGGACAGGTGATCAGGCAGCCGCAGTTGCGTCGTCAGCACGACGCGCAGGTGAGTGTGGCGGATCTGACAGGAGTCGCGGCTCAGGATATCGCCCTGGCAAGTGCCATCCTCGAGGGCCTGCCGCAACGCGCGGCCGCGCTATGAGCCACCGCGCGCCTGAATTCGTGTCGAAGCAAGCGCTGGCTGTGGCTCTGCCTCTGGCGCTGTGCGCACTGCTGCTCGCTGCGCGAGGCAGCGCCCAGACCGAGGCGGCGAAGCCGCCGGATGTATCCGTCGCATGGAAGCAGCTCGTTGGTATCTACGCACATGAGGATAGCGCCATCATCATTCTTGAACGCGCTGGTGCCTTGTATTACCGCTCGGCGGACGGTGCTGAATATCCTCTGCATGAGCGCTCAGCGGACCAGTTCACATTCGCGAAGGCTCCAGAGGGTTCGCCGCAGACAATCACCTTGAGCCGTAGCGCCCAGGGCGGCGTGTCCTCCTTCGCTTTGGCAGATGCGACGTATGCACGCACCGATGCTGGGGCCGCTGCGGGCGGCTTCTACCGCGTCACCCCTACGCGAGGGCTGGAGGAACTGCGCGCCGAGGCGCTGCATGCGGCGCCGCCGGCGGAATCCGGTCCGTTTCGCAAACCCGATCTGGTCGAGCTCACCACCCTCGATCCCGCATTTCGTCTTGACATTCGCTATGCGCAGTCCAATAACTTTCTCGGCACCCCGGTGTACTCGCAGGCCCGCGCCTTCATGCAGCGCCCGGCCGCGCTCGCACTGGTTCGAGCGTTGCACCAGCTGCACTCGCTCGGTTACGGGCTGCTGATCCACGACGCCTATCGTCCCTGGTACGTCACCAGGATTTTCTGGGACGCCACGCCGGCGGCCGGCCACATATTCGTTGCCGATCCGCAAGCCGGTTCCAAACACAATCGCGGCTGCGCCGTGGACCTCACGCTCTATGATCTGGCCAGCGGCAAGCCCATCGAGATGCCCGGTCTGTACGATGAGATGTCGGCGCGCTCCTTCCCGGAGTTTCCCGGCGGCACTTCACTGCAGCGCTGGCACCGCGAGCTGCTGCGAGGCGCCATGCAGGCGCAGGGTTTTACCGTCGATGAGTACGAGTGGTGGCATTTCGATTACAAGGACTGGAAGCAATACCCGATTCTAAATACTGCCTTTGAGTCCTTGAGTGGCGCCGCGCACCAGTAGCACAAATAAAAAGGGGCGACGGTCGTAAAACCGTCGCCCCCTCCCATCACGTCAGTTGCGCGAGTTCAGAAGCGGAAGCTGGCCCGGGCGTAGTAGAAGCCCCCATCAATGCCGAAGGGCGAGAAGGCGGGGTAT
>Ga0181537_10003073_pt1 | contig 14477 bp, 11 predicted proteins | sample PEATcosm2014_Bin_39_FD_119765 | JGI IMG/M metagenome (GOLD analysis project Ga0181537, IMG submission 119765) | Peatland microbial communities from MTU Mesocosm Facility, Houghton, MI, USA - PEATcosm2014_Bin23_10_metaG | ecosystem: Environmental > Terrestrial > Soil > Wetlands > Peat | place... | reverse complement strand
GAACTGGATTTCCGGCGCGCGCTGACCGGTAAGACCACGGCGGAGATCGACCTTACGCGACAGATCAACGCCTATCTGACCAACGATGCCTCGGAGATCGATAGCGTCGCGGCCTTGAACCTCATGTGGCAGGCCACGTACCGGATTTCGATGACGCTGGGCTACAACTACACCTATCGGCAGTTGCCGGGACAGGGTACCGCCCTGGTCGGTGGGGCGATCGTGGCAACCGACGCCGAGCGCGTAGACCGGCTGAATACTGCTACGCTGTCGATGACTTATCTGCCGGTGCCGTGGGTGATCCTGAAGCCGTACGTGAACTACCAGGGCCGCACCTCGCAGAACTTCGAGGGCGGCCGGTTCAGTTCCGACATCATTGGCCTCCAGTTCTCGCTGCAGTGGCAGCGCAACACGATTCCGCCGCGCAGCACGCTCTATTGAGTGCGCGCGCCGCCTGGTGCTCGCGCTGCCTGAAACCAGCGCGCCGACTGCGCCAGGCCGTCCGCCAGCGAAGTCCATTGCAGCTGCAGCAGCTGCTCGGCGCGAGTGACGTCCAGTCGCATGTCCTGCTGCCATAGCCGCAGCAGCGACGGCGGGATCGGCTCGGGCAGCGAGATCGAAGTCATGCGTGCTTTGCTGAGCAGTATCTCGGCGATCTTCAGTGGCGGTGCCAGCAGCCTGGTCTCCAGTTTGAGCCGGCGGCGTCCGATCCTGGCCACCGGCACGGCGCCTAGCTGGCGGGCGAAGGTCACGAAATAGTCGTTCCAGCTCGGCGGCTGCCCCATCGCCAGATTGAATGCCTGGCCCGCCACGTCCGACCGGCGCAGGCACTGCGCGATCGCGCTGACCACATCATCGACGTAGACCAGGTTGCAGCAGCCGTCGCCGGCCGCACCCAGGTCACCGACGCGACGTTGCAGCAGCCAGCGCCCGACGCGATCGGTCCAGTGGCGGCTGCGTGGACCGTAGACGATGCCCGGACGTAGCACCACCGCCTGAGGGTAGCGCCTGCAGTCCGCCTCGGCTGCGATCTTGCCTAGCGCGTAGGCGTGTTTGCCGAGCTGCGGCGCCGACTCGCTCACCAGGCCGTCGCCCGGGCCATAAACCGCCATGCTGCTCATGTGTGCCACACGCGGCGGTCTGGGCTGGCTCGCAGCCGCGGCCAGCAGCGCGCGCGCACTCGACTCGATAGTCAGACGATTTCCGGAGATGCAATTGACGACCGCATCGACGCCCTGCAGCGCGTGCGTGAGCGCCGCCTGATCGGTGGCATCGAACTGCAGGCGCGCAACGGAATCATCAGCGCTGGCGGCGCGAGGGCGCCGGCCGGCAGCGATCGGCGTTGCCCAGTCACTCGCGGCCAGCGCGGCGAGCAGATGGCCGCCGATGAATCCATCGGCGCCAAGCACCAGCACGCGCAGGCTCACGGCGTTGCGCCCGCTGTCAACGCGGCCGCGGCCGCCGGCGCTGCCGATGGCTCGATGATTGCCACCGCCGCATCCGCCCGCACCAGCGAACGCAGCTGCGCCGCCAGGCGCAGCGACAGCGCAACCACGGTCAGCGTCGGATTGGCCTGGCTGGAGGTTGGAAAGGTGGCCGACCCGGCGACGTAAAGATTGTCCACGCCGTGCACCCGGCAGTCGCTGTCGACCACGCTGCTGCGCGGATCCGATCCCATGCGCGCGGTGCCGATGTGATGGCCGCCGTAGGCGCCGTAGCGCGTCATCTCCGCCTCCACCGAGGCGGCGTCGTAGTCCAGCCGGCCGACACCGGTGCGGGCGAATTCCGCGGCCAGCAGCGCAATCGCGCGCTGCACCGTGTCCACGTCCCCGGCGGTATAGCGCCAGTCGATGCGCAGGCGCGGCATCCCGAGCGCATCGCGCGCGTCATCGAGCAGCACGCGGCTGCTGGCCTCGGGCTGCTGCTCGGCATGGAAGTCGATGCTGTAGAGATTGGCCCTGGAGGTCACGATGATCGACGGAAACTTGCGCTCCGCCAGTTTGCGCTCGCGCAGCATATGCCAGGCAAAGCCCAGCGCCTCGAATGGGCCGGTCACCACATTGGCCAGGTGCGCGAGCCAGCCGGCGAGCGAGGCGTGCTCATCGCCGTGCAGCCGCTTGCTGTATTCATAGGGAATGAACGGCTTGGCAAGGTACAGCAGCGATAGCACCGAGCTGCGGTGCGCCGGATCAGTGATGCGCGGATGATGCAGGCGCGCGATGAAGTTACCGAGTCGCTGGGCGCGCTGGGCCTGCGGCCGCAGCGCCAGGCGGCGGCGGCAGTAGACTCCCTCCTCGGAGATCTCATAGCCGTGATGCACCGCCGATGCGGGCTTCAGGATCCTGAGCGCACCGATGGTGCCGGCCAGGTGGCACATGTAGTAGCGGCCGACCAGGTCATGCTGATTGCCGATACCGTCGGGCTGGATGTCGCGGCTGGCCAGCAGCAGGCGGGCCACCTCCAGTCCGCCGGTCGCCAGCACGTAGTGTCCGGCGTACACTTCCATGTGCTTGCCGCCCAGGGTGCGCACCTCCAGTGATGCCACCCGATCGCCCGCGGCCCGTAGCCGGATCGCGCTGACGTTGGCGTGCATCACCACCCTGATGTTCGCAGCCGCGCGCAGCCGCTCGCCATAGCGGCGACCGAAATCGGTCGGGCAGCTGAAACGCTCGAGCGTGTCGCTGCTGAAACATGGGCTCTCGAAGCCCTCGATCATCGGCCGGCCGCCGTCGCGAAAACTCGTCGCCGCCGTGTAGCTGAAGTCGCCAGCCTCGCACAGGCGATTGGCCGCCGGGTAGTACGGCAGCAGCACCTCGCGCGCGAATGGCCAGCCGCTGTGCGGGACGTAATCGCGCTGCTCGAAGTCGATCGGATCGAACGGCATGCAGCGACCACCCCAGATGGTGGTGGTGCCGCCGAAGCGGCGCTGCCGATAGCGATCGGGTGCGCTGTGCAGCAGCTCATTGGCCACCGAGCCGGCGTACAGCGCCTGGGTGTCGGTCTCCTGCTCGAACGCGCCCGACTCCAGCAGCAGCACCTCGATGTCGCTGCCGATGTACTGAAGTGCCATGCTGATGCCGGCGGCGCCAGCGCCGACGATGCACAGGTCGGCGCTCAGCGTGCCATTTTCAGCAAGATTGTTCGCGTCCAGAATCATGATAGCTTTGAGGATTCTAGAGCATCACAAGGTTGCAAACAGTGCCTGTGTCACTGACGCTGTGTCTGGACGACTATGACCTGGAGGAGTTCGCGCCGCGGGCCGCGAGCTACGGCCAGTCCTCGTTCGACTACGTGATCACGCCGAACGTGGACCACGTGATCCGCTACTGCGACGACGCCGCTTTTCGCAACCTGTACGCGGCTGCCGGCTGGGTGCTGCTCGACAGCCGGCTGCTGGCGCGAATTCTCACCTTGACCCGCGGGCTACGACCGCGGGTTTGCCCGGGCAGCGACCTGACGGCACGCTTGTTCTCGATGATTGCGCCTGGCGACCGGATCGTGCTGATCGGATCCAGTGCGCAGCAGGCGCAGCGGCTGGTGCAGATCTATGGGCTGCAGGATCTGCGCCAGTACAGCCCGCCGATGGGCTTCATCCACGACCGCCAGGCGGTCGAGCGGACGCTGGAATTTGTCGAGGCGCAAAGTCCATTCCGCTTCTGCTTTATCGGCGTCGGCAGTCCACAGCAGGAGCTGCTGGCGCACGAATTGAAGCAGCGCGGCAGGGCGCGCGGCCTGGCACTTTGCATCGGCGCGTCAATCAATTTCCTGACCGGCACGGAACGACGGGCACCGCGCTGGATGCAGATCACGAACCTGGAGTGGTTGTATCGCCTGCTGCAGGATCCGCGCCGCCTCGCCCAGCGTTACCTGGTACGCGGCCCGCGCATATTCGGGCTACTGCCGCAGCTGCGGGTGGAACTGCGGCGCACTAGAGTTTGAGGCGACGAAACAGCGTCTCGGGCACGGATCTGATGATCCACATGATCGGCCGCCAGAATCCGGGCGTGTAGATGACGGCCTTGCCGCCATCCATCGCACGCACGATGTCGGCCGCGACGCTGTCGGGCGTCGCCCAGAGCGCGCCCTTCTTGAACGCAGCGGTCATCGGGGTGCTGACAAAGCCAGGTTTGATGGTCACGACCCGCACACCCTTCGGATACAGGCGCTGGCGCAGGCCGCTGGTGAAGGCGGTGACCGCTGCTTTGGCGGCGCCGTATACGTAGTTGGACTGCCGCCCGCGATCGCCCGCCACCGAGGAGATCACGGCAATAACGCCGCGGCCCTGGGCCTCGAACCGATTGGCGAGTTCGCCGCACAGTGCCATTACCGATATCGCGTTGACGTCGAATTCCTCGCGCAGCAGTTCGAGCGATTGCTGGCACGCGGCCTGGTCGGAGAGCGTGCCATGCGCGATCAGCGCCGCATCCAGGCCACCGAGGCTGGCGCTGGCGGCCTGCAGCAGCGGCGCAAAGCGGTCGAACTGGCGCGCATCGATGACGAAGCAGTCCACCTGCGCCGCGCCGCGTAGCTTGAGGTCGGCGGCGATGGCCTGCAGCCGCTCGGCGCTGCGGCCGGCAAGGTAGAGCGCATCGCCGCGGGCTGCGAAGCGCCGTGCCGTGGATTCGGCGATCGCTGAGGTCGCCCCGACGATCAGAATGCGCTGCATCACCAACCCCCAGTCACCCGGCGCCAGAAGGAGGACGAGAACTGCGGGTCAATATAGTCCTGCAGCTGCCTCCAGGCGGGGAAGTATTGCTGAAATGACTGCGCCGACATGCGCGCGTCCTTGGCCGGGTAGACCGCGCCGCCCGCGCTGCGCGTGATGACATCGAGCGATTCCAGCAGCCGCAGGGTCGGTTCGCCGCGGTTCGGGAAATCGAGTGCCAGCGTGGCGCCGGGACGCGGAAACGACAGCAAGCCGCGTGACGGCAGGTTGCCAAACTGCTTCAGCACCACCAGGAACGAGCCCTGGCGCGAGCGCGCGATCAGTTGCAGCATCTCGGGCAGCGCTGCGCCGGCCGCCGCTGGCGGCAATACGCACTGGTACTGGAAGAACCCGCGCGGGCCATACAGGCGGTTCCAGTCCAGCACGCTGTCGAGCGGGTACAGGAACGGTTGGTAGTGCCACAGAGCGTGCGTCTGCTGCGCGGCGGGGCGGTGGAAAATCAGGTCATTGAACAGGCGCACCGACAGGCCATTCAGCGGCGAGACCGGCGGCGTCAGCGGAAATCGCAATGATCGGACGCGCGGCGGCACGGCGTCGTGCTGCACGTGATTGCCGCGCATGAACACGCCGCGCCCGAGCCGCTGGCCGCTGGCGGCGCAGTCGAGCCAGGCCGCGGTGTATTCGTAGTCGGCGTCGGATTGGGCCGCCAGCGCAAAGAATTCCTGCAGATTGCCAAAGCGCTGGCTGTCGCCGGCGATCCACGCGCCTGGTACGCGACGCAGCTGCAGCCGCGCGCTCACGATCATGCCGGTCAGCCCCAGCCCGCCAATGCTGGCGGCGAACCAGTCGGGGTTGAGCTCCGGCGCGCACTGCAGGATCTCGCCGCTGGAGCGGCGCAGTTCGAAGCCCAGCAGGTGATGGCCGAAAGTGCCGGCGCGATGGTGATTCTTGCCGTGCACGTCGTTGGCGATCGCGCCGCCGACGGTGACCAGCGCCGTGCCCGGTGTCACCGGCGGAAACCAGCCGTGCGGCAGCGCCAGGGCGATGATCTCGCTGATCAGCACGCCGGCTTCGCATTCCAGCACGCCGCTGTCGGTGTCGAAGCGGATGAAGCGGTCCAGGCCGCGCGCGGCCAGCAGGGTACCGCCGTCGTTCAGGCAGACATCGCCGTAACTGCGACCGTTGCCGAACACCAGCATAGGTGCGGCTTGCGGCAGCGGCTGGAAGCGGTGCGTGATCGGGATGATGCGCTGTTGAGTTCGCGGCCAGCGGCCCCAGGAGACACCGGTGGGCATCGATGCGCCTTCAGATCGCCCACAGCACGATCAGTCCGAGCGTGCCCACGACCAGCAGGCTGGTGCGGTCGCGCATCGCAAACACCACCGGGTCATCGTGCATCTTGCCGCGCGCGGTCAGCATCCAGATGCGGCTGATCCAGAACAGCATCAATGGGCAGATCAGCCACATGGTCTTGTGATGGTGATACAGCGCGATCGAGTCCGCGCTGTTGATATACAGCGCGATGACGACCACCGCGCTGTAGCCCGCGGCGGTGCCCAGGCTCATGATCAGCGCCAGGTCGTCCGGGCCATAGCCGCGTCCATGTCCCACCAGCTTGCCGGCCTTGCGTGAGTCGTAGAGTTCGGCGTAGCGCTTGACGAAACCCAGGCTCAGGAACAGGAACACCGAGAACGCCAGCAGCCAGAACGACAGATCAATATGCGTGGCCGCGGAGCCGGAGATGATGCGCAGCGTATACAGGCCCGCGAGCGTCATCACGTCCAGCAGCGCATGGCGCTTCAGGCGCAAGGAGTATGCCCAGGTCACCACGTAGTAGCAGGCCAGCACCAGCGCGAACGGGCTGCCGATCAGTGCCGCCAGCAGGCTCGCACACAGCAGCAGGATGCAGGCGGCGATAATGCCGCTGCGTACCGACAGCACCGCCGCAGCGAATGGCCGGCGGCGCTTGCGCGGGTGCTCGCGGTCCGAGGCCAGGTCGAACAGGTCGTTGGTGACATAGACGCTGGAAGCGCAGCAGCCGAAGGCTACGAATGCCATTGCCGATTTCAATATCACCGCGGGCTCGCCGATACGATGCGCCAGCAGCGCCGGCAGGAAAATCAGCGCATTCTTGACCCACTGGTGCAGCCTTATGGCCTTGATCCAGGTGCGCAGCGTAGGCCGGCTGGCCGGGAAAAACCGCAGCACGCGCGTCTTGAGTGCGACGCGTTCCGACAGTCTGCGGTCACCGACCACCAGGGCAGCCCTGGAGGCTTCCCAGACAATCATGTCGGCGGCATCGCTGCCGGCATAATCGAAGCCGTGTTCGCCGAAGCGCTCGACCAGTGTGCGGCGCTTTCTCTCGGACGCCGAGCCGACGCCATCGGTGCTGGCGATTTCATCGAACAGACCCAGGTGCGCGGCAACCTGCTCGGCCAGTTGCGGATCGCCGTCGGCCAGCAGCACCAGTCGCTGGCCAGCGCTGTGCTGCTCGCGCAGCCAGCTCAGCAGCTCCGCATTGAAAGGCAGCGTCCTGGCGGCGGCACTGTCGCTGCCGGCTGCGTGCGACGCGTGCGATGCGGCCGCGCGTCGACGACGAAACAGCCAGCCCGCTAGCGGCGGGTGTTCCTTGAATGCGCGGATCGCCCGCTCAATGCGGATGTTGGCCGGCGTTAGCGTTCCAGTGATATCCATGCACAGCGGCACGCCATCGGTATCTGCCGCGCTGGCATTCACGGCACCGGCTCCAATACCGCGCGCTGCGGACCCATTTCAACGGTCAGCGCGGCAGTCATGCCGATCAGCACCGCAAACCATAGCGTCGCAATGCGGCACAACAGCGTGGCCACGACCGCCACCCGCAGCGGTGCGCCCTGGGCAACCAGCAGCGTAGTCATGACCAGTTCCATGCCGCCAAGCCCGGCTGGCAGGAAGAAAGCCGCGCTGCCGGCGAGCACCGCCAGCGCATAGATGCCCAGGGCACTCAGCAGCGGCAGCTGCACATGCAGCGCCTGGCATATCACGTAGAACCCGAGCCCCTCCGAGCCCCAGGACACGACGCCTGCCGCAGTGCCCAGGATCAGCAGTCGCGGCTGCAGCAGGGCGCGCGAGGAGCGCAGCAGGCTGGCCAGCGCCGACAGCAGGCTGACCAGGCGCGCGCGCTGCAGCCGTGCGGCCAGCCGATCAAGCAACCCCGGCAGCGCTTTGATGGTGGCGCCCCATACCAGCGCCAGCACCAGGACCAGCGCCCCCAGCACCAGCGGCCGGTAGGCCGGCCGATCGGACATGATCAGGCTGGCCAGCAGCACCATGGCCAGCAGGTCCTGCAACCGTTCGACAAACAGCGCCGCGATGCTCTGGGAATAGGTGACTCCATAGCCGCGAAGATACAGCGAGCGCACCGCCTCGCCGGCTTTCGCCGGACTGACAGTAAAGGCAAAGCCGCTCAGGTAATACAGCAGGTGGCGGCGAAATGGCAGTTCATGGCCGAGCCGGCTCAGGAATGCCCGCCAGCGCTCGAATCGGACCGCATAATTGGCGCCCGACAGCGCCAGCACCAGCCCGCAGCCCAGCCACGCGAGCTGCTGGATCGCGGCAATGATGCGCGCGGAGTCGACCACGAATGCTCCGCCCAGGTAGATGACGGTCGCCAGCGCCGCTACCGCGATCAATGCCCGCCGCTTGCTCCTCGTCGCAATGCCTGATTTCTGCGCCAATTCTGCGCCCTCTTGAACAATCGCCGTGGTATCGCGGGAGCGGCGGCTAGACTATCATCAGGCGCCGCCTGAATTGGTGCGCAATGTCACATGGCGCGGCTGCCAATTCGACTAACCTTGGCTGTCTGCGGGTGTCGTAGTGCCCGTTCACAGATGTGACATAAACGTAGATATCCCACTTTATGCGGCGTGTAGAAAATCGTCCATCACCGCGTCCGTCCGAGCGCGCCGCGGAGCGCGCGGAGAGGCGCGCCGCCCGCGCCGCCACCGCGGCTACCAGCTCCGGGGGCTGGCTCGACGACAGCAGGTACCAGCCGTTCATGACGCTGATGATCTGTGCGCTGCTGTTCTACATGACGGTGCCGGTCACGGTGCTGAATCCGCAAGTCAACATCGTGATGGAACCGAACCTGTTCTACCGGGCGCTGAAGGTGTCGCTGCTCGCGACGGGGATCGCGCTCCTGATCTGGCGGCATGCGTTTGCACTGCAGCTGGCAGGCGAGGTCAATCGCTTCTTCCTTGCGTTCCTGGCACTGATCCTGCTGAGCGCGACATGGTCAATCGAGCCGGCCATTACCCTGACCCGATGCGTTGCGGTGCTGACCATCTGCCTGGTGTGCGGCGGCTGCGTGATGATCGGCTGGCACGATCGGCGCTTCCAGCAGATCGTGCGCTCGTTCTTCACGCTGCTGATGGTGGCTTCGCTGATCTTCGGCATCGTCGCGCCTGACCTGGGCAAGGAGCAGGGTACCGGCATCTCTCTGGAAGGCGCCTGGCGCGGTGTGCTCGGACAGAAGAATGGACTTGGGCACGCCGCCAGCATTGCGGTTTTCTTCTGGGTGCACGCCTACCTGACGAAGGAAGTCAGATTCTGGAAATTCGTGTTGGGCTGCGGCGTCTCGGCCACCTGCCTGGTTCTCTCGCGCAGTTCGACCTCGATGCTGTCGGCGATGTTCTCGGTCATGCTGCTGCTGCTGCTGCTGCGGGCACCCAAGGGCAAGCGGCGCTACATGGCATTCATCATCGCGTTATTCGTGACCACCATCCTGCTGTACTCGCTGGCGGTGCTGAACATCTTTCCGGGGCTGGATTTCCTGCTGCAACCGATCATCAGCGTGACCGGCAAGGACCTGACGTTCTCCGGGCGCACGCAGATCTGGGCGGTCATCCGCCAGCACATCAGCCAGCAGCCGTTGCTGGGCAGCGGCTACGGGGCCTACTGGATCGGCCCGGTGCCGACCTCGCCGTCCTACGTGTTCATCAGCAGGGCGTCCAATTTCTATCCCACCGAAGCGCACAACGGCTACCTGGATATCCTCAACGACCTGGGCTATGTCGGCCTGCTGTGCCTGCTCGGATATCTGCTGGTGTTCCTGCGCCAGAGCCTGGCGCTGCTGAAGTACAACTACGCCCAGGCGACGCTCTATCTGGCGCTGCTGTTCGAAGAGATGATCAACAATCTGACCGAGAGCGACTGGCTGTCTTCGACCGCGTTTGCGCTGTCGATCATGACGCTGGCGACGTTTGCGCTGGCGCGCTCGGCGCTGGAACAGCGCTGGCGCATGCAGATGCAGATGCAGCCAGCGCCTGCGGCGCCGCCGGCAGCGGCGGCGCGAACCGGGCGTCGCCCACGCAGGTTTGCGCGCCCGCATAACCGATAGCGTGGCGGGGAGCGCTCATGGCAATTGACGGTGCGGCAGTACACGCCGGGCGCAGGATCGAGGCGTTCACGCTGATCGCAGCCGTGCTGGCGCTGGGACTGGGCCTGTGGCTGCGGGTGGTGGCGCTGGGCCACGACGGTTTCTGGCTCGACGAGGTGTTCAGCGCATCGTTCGCCGAGCTGTCGTTCCCGGGAACGCTGATCGCGGTGCTGGTGCTCGACGTGCATCCGCCACTGTATTACCTGCAGCTCAATGCCTGGGGACGGCTGGGACACGGCGATGTGTGGCTGCTGATGAACTCGGTGGCGTGGAGCACGGCAGCTATGCTGGCGGTGTACGCCGGCACCCGGCGCCAGTACGGGTCGTCGGCCGGGCTGCTGGCGCTGATGACCTGCGCGGTGCTGGGCGGGGAGATCTTCTTCGCACATGAGCTGCGCATGTATCCGATGGCCAGCTGCCTGGCGGTGCTCAGCTGGATCGCAGCCGATCGCCTGGGCAGCGACTACCGCTTCGCTCGTGCGCTGCCGCTGATCATCGTGCTGGCGCTGCTTGGCGCCATCCACAGCGCCAGCGTGATCGTGGCGTCGGCGGCGCTGCTGTATGTGTTTCCGACCGGTACCAGGGCGCAGATCCGCAAGGCGCTGCCGACCTGGATTGGCATCTCGGCGGTGGTGGTGTGCAGCTACCTGCCCTGGCTGGTCAGTGCCAGTGCGCGCGATACCATCGGCCACGCCAGCTCGCCATCGTGGCCGGGACTGGTGCAGACGGTCGGCGGCTGGCTCATCGGCTACGGTGAGTTCGCGCTGCCGGCGTGGCTGAGGTTTGCCGCGGCGCTGCTGGTTGCGCTCGGATTGCTGGCGGCGGGACTGTGCAGCGCGCGGCTGGCGCGCATGGTGCTGTGTTACCTGGCATGGCCGCTGCTGTTCGGCGCGGCGCTTTGCGTACTGGTGCAGCCGATCTGGCTTGATCGCACATTTGCGTTCTGCGCCCCGTTCGTCGCGATCGCGTTCGGCGCGGCGCTGGGCGTGCGGCTGGATCGCGCCGCGCGCAGTGCGCGCAACGCGGCCGTCATTGCCGCGCTGTGCGCGTTCAGTGTGCTGGTCGCCGGCAGCGCGATGCTCGCGTACCTGCAGGCGATCACGCCGAACCGGCCGGAGCACTACCGTGAACTGGCGCGCTATCTGGCTGCGCAGTCGAACAGTGGTGAGATCATCTACGCTCCGCGCGACATCGACTTCTGGGGCCTGAATCGATATCTGGTCGGACCTGACTGGGGCAGCATCCTTGAGTTCGAGGATGCTGCGGTGCTCGAACCGCGCAAGCGCTGGCAGCGTGTGTACGCCTGGCTGGGCCCGGCGGAACTGCAACGCCTGGGCGCACTGCCGCAGTCGCGCCGCTTCGATGGCTACCGGATTCCGGTCTATTCCGGACCCTCGCCGCTGCCGGATTTACCGGGTGTGAGCGGCGAATGGCTGGTTTCCGTTGAAGGCGAACCACTGGCCGAGCCGCACGCGGCGCACCTGTGCGCCGGGCACTATCCCGCGCCGATCAGATTCGGAGACCTGGAGCTGTACCATTGGACGTGTCCTTCGCTGTGACGCGCGTGCTGGCTGCGATTGCGCTGGCGGCGAGCACGCTGGCGGCGAGCGTGGTGCTGGCGGCGCCGCCGCTGGCCGCAGCACCGCTGGCGGTCGCGGTTCGCGGCAATCATCTGGTCGACGGCGCAGGGAACCCGCTGCAATTGCGTGGCGCGAGTATCAGCGGGCTGGAGAACACGGCGATCCAGGGATGGGCGGGCAGCAACGGCGGCTATAACTACTGGGGCGACTCCGGCCTGGGCTCGGCACCCGATTGGTCGTTGCTGGCGGCCTGGCACATGAACGTCGTGCGCCTGCCGCTCAACCAGAGTTCCTGGCTCGGCGGCAGCTGCGTCAATCCCGACAGCGGCGCGCAGCAGAATCCGGACCCGGGCGGCAACTACCGCGCCACGGTGCGTCAGGCCGTCGCTGATGCGGTAGCCGCCGGTCTGTACGTCATTCTCGACCTGCATTGGAGCGCGCCGGGCGACTACTGCGCGACCGGCCAGACCCAGATGGCCGACCAGCAGAACTCGCTGCGCTTCTGGACTTCGGTGGCCGGCGCCTTCAAGGACAACCCGGCCGTGATGTTCGAGCTGTTCAACGAGCCGTTCGGTCTCAACCGCTATCCGATTCCGACCAGCGACTGGACGACGCTGCGCGACGGCGGTCTGTACCAGCGCTTTGTTCACCAGGACAGCAGCAGCGGTGCGCTGCAATCCACCCCGTTGACGTGGCAGGCGGCCGGGATGCAGGCGATGCTCGATGCGGTGCGCGCCACCGGCGCCACCAACGTGGTGCTCGCCGGGACCATGGGCTGGAACGGCGATCTGCGGCCATGGAGCCTGTATGCGCCCAGGGACCCGATCGCGCAGCTGGCCGTTGCCTGGCATGTCTATCCGTGGCACAAGGATCCATCCAGGCCTGCTTGGAGCGGCATGGGCGATCAGTACGTCGCGGCTGCCAACCTCACCACGCAGTTGCCGATCGTGATCACCGAAACCGGGCTGAGCGCGACCCTGGCGCAGAACCTGCTGCCATGGGCAGACGGCACGCGCAGCGTCTCGTACCTGTACTGGTCGTGGAACCCGTGGGGCAAACCGTCCGATCTGATCAAGGATGCCAGCGGCACGCCAACCGAATTTGGCGCTTATTACAAGGCGCACCTGGCGTGCGTGGCGGCGCACCGTCAGACTTGCCCGTAGGGTCAATTGCTTGCTGGCCGGCGTCCGATCTGCCACCACAACATCATCGCCAGTCCGACCAGGTTCACGCATTCGCCGGCCACCTGTCCGATCAGCACCGCGGCGGCGCCCCAGCGCGCGATCCCGAACCACATCAGCGTCAGCGATACTGCGGCGCTCAACCCGACCATCCAGGCCATCGATCGGGCGCGCTGCAGCGCGAACAGCGCCGCCTGCAGCACTTCGCGCGGCAGGAACACCAGTGCCACGCAGGCCCACAGTACCAGCAGTCGGTCCTGATCACCGATGTGCTTGTGCATCAGGTCGACAATCAGCCAGTCGCGCAGGTACCAGGCGAGCGCAAAGTAGACCAGGTCGATCGCCGTGATCGCCAGCGTCAGCAGCGCGAGTCTCTTCAGCATGCGCGGCAGGCCGAAACTGGCCAGCCAGTTGGAGGCGATCGGCATCAGCAGATTGTTGATGCCGTAGACGAACACGAACACCGGCGTGAGCACCAGGCGCGCCGCATTGACGTTGGTAACCGCCGTCAGGTCAAGGCGCGAGGCCAGCACGTAGTTGTAGCTTTGCGCGAACAGCCAGTAGATCACCGCGCCAATCAGCGACCACATGCCGAGGGTGCGGATTTCCTGCCAGAAGGGCGTGGGGTCGCCGCCCACCCAGCCGGGGTCCCTGGACAGCATGCGGTGCGTCACCAGTGCACCGGCCAGTCCCGCCGCGGCCAGCGCGACGATGGCTACCGGCCCGGCGAGCGGACGAACCAGCATCGCCACCGCGATGCCCAGCAGCAGGACGCCGACGTAGATGGCGTCGGCGCCGAGCATCGCGTGCGGCCGCGAATACACCAGCAGTACGCTGCGGCGATATTCGCGCTGCAGCGCGGCCCAGGCGGCCAGGATGGCGCCGGCGACCACCAGCTCGATGTTGACGCGCCAGAGCGAGATCGCATACGCGGCTAATGAAATCGCCAGCAGCGCACTTGCCACGTGGCGCAGAAAGCGCGTCTGGCTGGCACCGAGGCTGCCGATCATCTGCGCGCGCAGCCCGGGCGATTTCGCCGGCGCGACGATCGTGACCGGGCCTGACAGCCAGGCGGACTGCGCGCTCACCACCAGCAGCACGGCCGACTGGGCCAGCACGAACTGTCCATACGACGCATCGCTGGTGTAGCGGATCATCAGGAAGCCGGCGATGAAGTTGGCGCCGGACAGCAGGATCTGGTCCAGCACGCCGGTGCCGAAGAAATGCAGGAAACGCGGTAGACGCACGCTTATGGAACCAAGCTGATCAAACTCATCTACCTGTGCTGCCGGGCCTTAAGTGTGCGGCTGGCAGCAGTATATCAATGGCAAAAGGAAAGCCCCGCGCATCATCAGCGATGGGCGGGGCCGTGCGAGCGTGGTGATGTGCGGAGCGTGTGTGTGCCGCGCCTTCAGGGTGCAGTGCTGGCGAACCAGGGGGCCTGGGTCAGATCGGCGCTCAGTGGCTGGTTGCCCCAGTCGTTCCAGCCCCACCAGATGTAGCCGATGGCCTGGGAGGCGGCCCAGCCGTAGCCGCCGATCGCCCCCAGGCCATAGGTCTCGGTGATGGCGATGGGGAAGCCGGCGGCGAGCACGGCGAGCGGGGCGGCCTGGCCCTTGTTGTAGCCGTACACG
>Ga0181537_10003071_pt1 | contig 14479 bp, 10 predicted proteins | sample PEATcosm2014_Bin_39_FD_119765 | JGI IMG/M metagenome (GOLD analysis project Ga0181537, IMG submission 119765) | Peatland microbial communities from MTU Mesocosm Facility, Houghton, MI, USA - PEATcosm2014_Bin23_10_metaG | ecosystem: Environmental > Terrestrial > Soil > Wetlands > Peat | place... | reverse complement strand
TGCGGCGCATGACGGAGCGGCGACGCCTCGATCTCGAATCGCCCGGCCTCAAGCTCGGCGATTTCACGCCTGATCGCGATCATCGCCTCGCAAAAACGATCGAGCTCGGCCTTGGATTCGGATTCCGTCGGCTCGATCATCAAGGTGCCCGGCACCGGAAAACTCATGGTCGGCGCGTGGAAGCCGTAGTCGATCAGGCGTTTGGCGATGTCATCGACGGTGACGCCCGCGGAATTCTTCAGGGCCCGCGGATCGATGATGCATTCATGCGCGACACGGCCTTTGGCGTTGCGGTACAGCACCGGGAAATGGGCCGCCAGCCGGGTTGCAATGTAATTGGCGTTGAGGATCGCCACTTCGGTGGCGCGCGTCAGCCCTTCGCCGCCCATCATCAGAATATAGATGTAGGAAATGGTGAGGATCGAGGCCGAGCCGTAAGGCGCGGCCGACACCGGACCGACCGCGCCGGCGCCGCCATTTTCTGAGTGGCCTGGCAGGAACGGCTTCAGATGCGCCTTCACGCCGATCGGCCCCATGCCGGGACCGCCGCCGCCGTGCGGAATGCAGAACGTCTTGTGCAGGTTGAGATGGCTGACATCGGCGCCGTATTCGCCGGGCCGGGCGAGACCTACTTGCGCATTCAGGTTGGCGCCGTCGAGATAGACCTGTCCGCCATGGCCGTGCACGATGTCGCAGATCTCGCGAATATGCTCCTCGAACACGCCGTGCGTGGAGGGATAGGTGATCATGACAGCGGCGAGATGTTTCGAATGCTGCGCGGCCTTGGCGCGCAAGTCCGCCACATCGACATCGCCGTTGCTCTCGCACGCCACCACCACGACCACCATGCCGGCCATGTGCGCGGAGGCCGGATTGGTGCCGTGGGCAGACGAGGGGATCAGGCAGACGTTGCGATGGCTTTCGCCGCGTGAGGCGTGATAGCCGCGGATCGCGAGCAGTCCGGCATATTCGCCCTGCGCGCCCGAATTCGGCTGCAGCGAGATCGCGTCATAGCCTGTGATGTCCGCGAGCCACTTCTCAAGCCGCGCAAACAATGCGTGATAGCCTTCCGCCTGTTCGCGCGGAGCGAACGGATGAAGACTGCCAAATTCCGCCCAGGTCAGCGGCATCATTTCGGTGGTGGCGTTCAGCTTCATGGTGCAGGAGCCGAGCGGAATCATCGCGCGGTCGAGCGCGAGATCGCGGTCGCTGAGCTTGCGCATATAGCGCAATAATTCTGTCTCCGAGCGATGAGCGTGAAACACCGGGTGGGTCAGGAAAGCCCCTTCACGCTTCAATGAAGCCGGCAGCGCGTCATCGGCAGTCTTTTCGACCTCGCTGTAAGTGAGCCGGCCGCCGAAGGCGCGCCACACCGCTTCAACCGTCTCCGCTGTCGTGGTCTCATCGAGCGCGATGCCGAGCACGCCTTCGAGATTACCTCGGCCGATCCGCAAGTTGATCTTTTCGGCGATCGCATGCGCGACGATCCTGTCTCGCCTGTCGCCCACATTAACCGATACCGTGTCGAAAAACGCCTCCGATTGCAGCTTGAAGCCGAGTTGGCGCAAGCCTGCCGCGAGTACGGCGGCGCGGCGATGTACCGTGCGTGCGATGTGGGTCAGACCGTCGGGGCCGTGATAGACCGCATACATCGAGGCGATGATCGCCAGCAGCACCTGCGCGGTGCAGATGTTGGAGGTCGCCTTCTCGCGGCGGATGTGCTGCTCGCGGGTTTGCAGCGCCAGCCGATAGGCCGGTCGCCCGCGCGAATCCACCGATAGCCCCACAAGCCGTCCGGGCAAAGATCGTTTGAGGGCATCGCGCACCGCCATATAGGCCGCATGCGGGCCACCATAGCCCATCGGCACGCCAAAGCGCTGGGCTGAGCCGATCGCGATATCGGCGCCGAGTTCGCCCGGCGAGGCGAGCAGAGTCAGCGCCAGCAGGTCGGCGGCGACAATGGCGAGCGCGCCTTTGGCGTGAAGCGCCGCGATCGCCGGCCGCAGATCGCGCAACCGCCCAGAAGAGCCCGGATATTGCAACAGGCCGCCGAACACGTCAGCGCCGTCAAGCGTGGTTGCGGGATCGCCGACGATGAGTTTCCATCCCAAGGGTTCGGCGCGGGTGCGCAGCACCGCGAGCGTCTGCGGATGAATATCCGCATCGACAAAGAACGATTTGGTCTGGCTTGGCGCGGCGCGCTCCGCAAGCGCCATCGCTTCAGCCGCCGCGGTCGCTTCATCGAGCAGCGAGGCGTTGGCGACATCAAGCCCGGTGAGATCGGCGATCATGGTCTGGAAGTTGAACAAGGCTTCCAGCCGGCCCTGGCTGATCTCCGGCTGATAGGGCGTATAGGCCGTGTACCAGGCCGGGTTTTCCAGGATGTTGCGCTGGATCACCGAGGGGAGGATCGTGCCGGAATAGCCCTGGCCGATCAGCGACGTGAAGACCTGATTCCTCAAAGCCAACTCGCGCATATGCGCGAGCGCCCCGGTTTCGCTCAAAGCTGCGCCGAGATCGAGCGGCGCTTGTTGCCGGATCGAGGACGGCAAGGTCTCCGCCATCAGCGCGGAGAGGCTCGACGCGCCGACGCTCTTGAGCATCAAAGCGACGTCGCGCGGGGCGGGGCCGATATGGCGGCGCGCGAAGGTCGTGGCGGGCTCGTTCAACGGTTTGATAGGCGCGGTCATCGGCTTTTCCCTCGCGATCACGCGATATGTTTCTGGTAGGCGGCCTCGTCCATCAGGCCGTCGAGCTCGCTCTTGTTCGAAATCTTCAGCTTGAAGAACCAGGCCTTGCCCGCGGCGTCGGAATTCACCAGCGCGGGTTCGCTGGCCAGCTCATTGTTGATTTCCAGCACCTCGCCCGACAGCGGCGCATAGACGTCGGAGGCGGCCTTGACCGATTCGACGACAGCCGCGGCTTCCGCCTTTTTCAGGGTGCGGCCGACCTTCGGCAGTTCGACGAAGACGACGTCACCGAGTTGCGATTGCGCGTAGTCCGTCACTCCGATGGTGGCGATATCGCCCTCGATGCGGAGCCATTCGTGGTCGGTGGTGTAAAGCGTCGTCATGAAAGGTCCTCTAGTGGTCCGATTCTAACATTTGCATCCCTTCGCAGCGGCCACTTTTGCAAATGTTAGAATCAAAAGGACCACTAGCAAATTTAAGTTTCTAGTGGAGTTTAGGATTTGACATTCGCTGTTTGCGAATTTGCGGTCAGTCGGGGTAGCGAATGTCAAATCCACTCCACTAGCGTTTGTAGGTGTTGGGAACGAACGGCATCGGCGTCACCCGCATGCCCAGGCGCTGGCCGCGTACTTCCGCGAATACGAGGGTATCGGGCGCGGCCAGGGCAGGCGGCAAATATCCCATCGCGACCGGCGCGTTGAGGCTTGGCCCGAAGCCGCCGGATGTCACGTTTCCGATCGATCGGGTCGACACCTCGTCGGCAAACAAGGCCGCGCCCTCGCGCACCGGCGCGCGGCCTTCGGGTTTCAAGCCGACGCGACGGCGCGATGCGCCCTGTTCGAACTGGGCGAGGATCGCGTCCGCGCCCGGAAAGCCGCCGGGCCGCGCGCCGCCCTTGCGTCGGCTCTTTTGAATGGACCATTCCAGCGCAGCTTCGACCGGCGTTGTTGCGGGATCCAGATCATGGCCGTAAAGGCAAAGCCCGGCCTCCAGTCTCAGACTGTCCCGTGCGCCAAGCCCGATCGGCAATACATTTTCATCGGTGAGCAATTCCCGGGCAAAACCTTCAGCGGCTTCGCCGGGTAGCGAAATCTCAAAGCCGTCCTCGCCGGTATAGCCGGAGCGGGAGACGAAACAGTCGAGGCCGGCGAGGCGGCGCGGACCGGCATCCATGAATTTCATGTCAGGAATTTCAGCGTCGAACTTCGTGAGCACCGATTCTGCCCGAGGCCCTTGCAAGGCGATCAGTGCGCGGTCGCGCAACGGCTCGACGATACAGACATCCGAGAGATGCTCCTCGAGATGTGCCTCGTCTTCGGCCTTGCAGGCGGCGTTGACGACCAGAAACAGATGGTCGCCAAAGTTCGCCACCATGAGGTCGTCGAGAATGCCGCCCGATTCGTTGGTGAACAGCGCGTAGCGCTGGCGGCAGGGCGCGAGCGCCAGAATGTCCTGCGGCACCAGCCATTCCAGCGCGCGGGCCGCGTCCTCGAGGCGGCCGGATTTCGGCCGAAGCGCGATCTGGCCCATATGCGAGACGTCGAACAGGCCTGCGCTCGTCCGGACGTGCAGATGTTCCCTCAAAACCCCGGTTCCGTATTGCACCGGCATGTCGTAGCCGGCAAACGGCACCATTTTGCCGCCACGCGCGACGTGCAGCGCGTGCAACGGCGTTTGCTTGAGGGGAGGCGGGGAGGTCGAGATTTCAGCAGCAAGCATCACAGAGCCCTCGCGGATTTGCCGAGGGATGATTCCCTCCAAATCCGAAAAAGCCCCATCTGTCGCTGTGCCTGAGAGTATTATCCCGTCGGCGGACACGTCCGGGTCAAACCCGAGAGGTGCCTCTTTCCAGATGCATCAATGTCACGAGGGTCCTTTTGCCTGAGAGTTTCCGGGGCGGTTGCTCCTTCGGCGCCGGCCTTGCAGCCAATCTCTCCCGACGTGACCGGGGATAGATAAGCGAAAAACACGCTCAGGCCAAGCCTGTCGAGGCAAACGCGAGCCGCCATCAACGTCAAATTAGAGGCAATAACGCCAAGTCTCTGATCTCTTTGCACTGTTTCTGGACAGCGCAGGCCCCCTTGTCTAAAAGCGTTCTCGCCGAATTCCCTTTAAGAACATTCGCGATTGGACCCTATGAGCGGCGTTAACGAGATCAGGTCGACTTTCCTCAAGTTCTTTGCCGATAACGGCCACGAAATCGTGTCGTCGTCGCCGCTCGTGCCGCGCAACGACCCGACCTTGATGTTCACCAATGCCGGCATGGTGCAGTTCAAGAACGTCTTCACCGGTGTCGAGAAGCGGCCTTACAACCGCGCCACCACCTCGCAGAAATGCGTGCGCGCCGGCGGCAAGCACAACGACCTCGACAATGTCGGCTATACCGCGCGCCATCACACCTTCTTCGAGATGCTCGGCAACTTCTCGTTCGGCGATTATTTCAAGGAACGCGCGATCGAACTCGCCTGGAACCTCGTCACCAGGGAATTCGGCCTGCCGAAGGATAAACTCACCGCAACGGTCTATATCGATGACGACGAGGCGTTCGGACTCTGGAAGAAGATCGCAGGCCTCCCGGAGTCGCGAATCATCCGCATCGCGGGTTCCGACAATTTCTGGCAGATGGGCGACACCGGCCCCTGCGGCCCGTGTTCGGAAATCTTCTACGACCATGGCGACAAGATCTGGGGCGGTCCGCCCGGATCGGCGGAAGCCGATGGCGACCGCTTTATCGAGATCTGGAATCTCGTATTCATGCAATACGAGCAGCTTGAGGGCGGGGTGCGCAATCCCCTGCCGAAACCCTCGATCGACACCGGCGCGGGGCTGGAGCGCGTCGCGGCCGTGCTGCAAGGCAAGCACGACAATTACGACATCGATCTCTTTGTCGCGCTGATCCGCGCCATTGCCGAGTTGACCGGCGCCGATCCGCAAGGGCCGCAAAAGGCCTCGTTGCGCGTGATTGCGGATCATCTGCGCGCTTCGTCGTTCCTGATTGCCGACGGCGTACTGCCCTCGAACGAAGGCCGCGGCTATGTGCTGCGCCGGATCATGCGCCGCGCGATGCGGCATGCGCAATTGCTGGGCGCCCGCGAGCCGTTGATGCATCGGCTGGTCTGGGCGCTGGTGCGCGAAATGGGGCAGGCCTATCCGGAGCTGGTGCGCGCCGAGAAGCTGATCGAGGAGACGTTGCGGCTGGAAGAAACGCGCTTCCGCAAGACGCTCGAACGTGGATTGGCGATTCTTGACGAGAAGAGCGCTTCCTTAAAGAAAGGCGACATGTTCGACGGCGACACCGCCTTCACGCTCTACGACACCTATGGCTTTCCGCTCGACCTGACGCAGGACGCGCTGAAGTCGCGCGGCATCAGCGTCGATCAGGCCTCCTTCACCGACGCGATGGACCGCCAGCGCGAAAAGGCCCGCGCCGCCTGGGCCGGAAGTGGCGATACCGCAAGCGAAGCGATCTGGTTTCCGCTTCGTGAAAAACTCGGCGCCACCGAGTTTCTCGGTTATGAGACCGAGACCGCCGAGGGCGTGGTCGGCGCGCTGGTGAAAGATGGCGCCGAGGTCACGCAGCTCAAGACGGGCGAGAGCGGCGCCATCGTCCTGAACCAGACACCGTTTTACGCGGAATCCGGCGGCCAGGTCGGCGACACCGGCGTCATGACCGGCGACGGCGTCAAGTTCCGCGTCACCGATACCCAGAAGAAGGCCGGCGATCTCTTTGTTCACCTCGGCACCGTCGAGCAGGGCACGTTGAAAGCGGGCGCGGCGTTGCAGCTCGACGTCGATCATTCCAGGCGCGCCTCGATCCGCGCCCATCACTCGGCGACGCATCTGTTGCACGAGGCGCTGCGTCAGGTGCTGGGCGACCACATCGCCCAGCGCGGCTCGATGGTCGCGCCGGATCGCCTTCGCTTCGACTTCGTGCATCCGAAACCGATCACGCCAGAAGAACTGTCTCGGGTGGAGGACATCGCCAACAACGTCGTGCTGGAGAACGACGAAGTCACGACGCGCCTGATGGCGGTGGACGACGCGCGCGAGGCCGGCGCGCGTGCGCTTTTCGGCGAAAAATACGGCGACGAGGTTCGCGTGGTCTCGATGGGAAAAACCGCACGCGAGCATGGCGCGAACGCACTCGGCTGGTCCGTCGAACTCTGCGGCGGCACCCATGTCAGGCGCACCGGCGATATCGGGTTGATTTCGGTGACCGGCGAAAGCGCGGTGGCCTCAGGCGTGCGCCGCATCGAGGCCCTCACAGGCAACTATGCGCGCAAACACGCCAACGACACGATGCAACTGGCGAAGAATGCGGCTTCGGAGCTACGCGCGCCGTTGGAAGAAATGCCGGCGCGGATCACCGCGCTAATGGAAGAGCGCAAGAAGCTCGAGCGCGAATTGTCCGATGCCCGCAAGAAACTCGCGATGGGCGGCGGTGCGTCCGCCTCCAACGGATCGGCTGCCGCAGGTGTCCGTGAAGTCGGCAATGTAAAACTGATGGCGCGCGCGGTCGAAGGCATCGAGATGAAGGATCTCAAGAGCCTTGCGGACGACGGCAAGAAACAACTCGGCTCCGGCGTGGTCGCGATCGTCGGGTTGACCTCCGACGGCAAGGCCGGCGTGGTGGTCGGCGTCACCGCCGATCTCACCTCGCGTTACAACGCGGTTGATCTCGTGCGCGTCGCCTCCGAGGCGCTCGGCGGCAAGGGCGGCGGCGGCCGTCCCGACATGGCGCAGGCCGGCGGCCCCGATGGCGCCAAGGCCGATGCCGCGCTCGCCGCGATCGAAAAGGCGATGGGGGGTGTGTGAGGCTCTTCTTCCCTTCTCCCCTTGTGGGAGAAGGTGGCGCGAAGCGCCGGATGAGGGGTTTCCAGATATTTCGTTGGGTGAGAGCCCGCATAAGGAACCCCTCACCCAAGCTCGTCTGTGTTTACGAGCGGAGCAGCCCTCTCCCGCAAGGGGAGAGGGCGCTGTAATCGGCAGCTCGCGCCGCCGACATCAACCCTTCTTCAGAAACACGTATTCCGCCGAATAGGGCGCCGACTTGAAGCTCCCGGCCTTGTCGCAAGCGCCGTCGAGCTTGCCGCCCTTGGTGTTGATCCGCTGCACGGTGGTGACGCCGGTCAGGACGCCGCTGCCGCGTGAGGAGGCGACCTGTAGCTTCAGCCAGGCGATATCGTCCGACGTCGCACCCGGCGCGTTGCCGGAGACCTTGCCGACCACCGCGCTGCCGTCGAGATGCTCCCAGTTCGGCCCGGCGTAGTGCCGGCCGATGGTCTTGCCGTCGGCAAACAGCGTGGCGATCGGTTCGCGGAACGCCCAGGAGAGCTTGCCGTCGGCGGCTGCCTTGCATTCGTAGACCTGCGCGCCTTCGGCATGCACGGAGAGGATGACCGTTTCGCCCGGCGCCGCGATGGCGTCGGGAAGCGCATCGGCTGCGAGGGCAGGGCCGGCGAGAAGCGGCAGCAGGAAAGCGTACATCATCGGCCGCATGGGCATGCCCCAGTTGTTACGTCATTCCGGGGCGCCTCGAAGAGGCGAACCCGGAATCTCGAGGTTCCGGGTTCGATGCTCTCGCATCGCCCCGGAACGACGGCGTATGCATATCGCGACGGCAAACCCTTACGCCATCGCCTTGGTCAGGTTTTCCGCGACCTTGTCGAGGAAGCCGGTGGTCGAGAGCCAGCGCTGATCGGCGCCGACCAACAGCGCGAGGTCCTTGGTCATGAAGCCGGCCTCGACGGTGTCGACGCAGACTTTCTCCAGGGTGGAAGCAAACTTCGCCAGCGCCTCGTTGTTGTCGAGCTTGGCGCGGTGCGCCAGGCCGCGCGTCCAGGCGAAGATCGAGGCGATCGAGTTTGTCGAGGTCTCCTTGCCCTTTTGATGTTCGCGGTAGTGCCGCGTCACCGTGCCGTGGGCGGCTTCGGCTTCCACCGTCTTGCCGTCGGGGGTGAGCAGCACCGAGGTCATCAGGCCGAGCGAGCCGTAGCCTTGCGCCACCGTGTCGGACTGCACGTCGCCGTCGTAGTTCTTGCAGGCCCAGACATAGCCGCCGGACCACTTTAGCGCCGAGGCCACCATGTCGTCGATCAGGCGGTGCTCGTAGGTGAGGTGCTTGGCCTCGAAGTCTTTCTTGAACTCGCGGTCGAACACGTCCTGGAAGATGTCCTTGAAGCGGCCGTCATACACCTTGAGGATGGTGTTTTTGGTCGAGAGATAGACCGGATAGTTGCGCATCAGGCCGTAGTTGAACGAGGCGCGGGCGAAATCGATGATGGAGTCGTCGAGATTGTACATCTCCATCGCGACGCCGGCGCCCGGCGCCTTGAACACTTCCTTCTCGATCACCGTGCCGTCTTCGCCGACGAATTTCATCGACAGCGTGCCCTTGCCGGGGAACTTGATGTCGGTGGCGCGGTACTGGTCGCCATAGGCGTGGCGGCCGATGATGATCGGCTTGGTCCAGCCGGGCACCAGCCGCGGCACGTTCTTGCAGATGATCGGTTCGCGGAAGATACAGCCGCCGAGGATATTGCGGATGGTGCCGTTGGGCGACTTCCACATTTGCTTGAGGCCGAATTCCTTCACCCGCGCCTCGTCCGGGGTGATGGTGGCGCATTTGACGCCGACGCCGACCTTCTTGATGGCGTTCGCAGCGTCGATCGTGACCTGGTCGTCGGTCTGGTCGCGGTATTCCATCCCGAGGTCGAAATACATCAGCTCGACGTCGAGGAACGGGTGGATCAGCGTGTCCTTGATGTACTGCCAGATGATCCGGGTCATCTCGTCGCCATCGAGTTCAACGACGGGGTTGGTCACCTTGATTTTTGCCATGGGGGTCTAGAGCTCCGATTCCGAAGTTCGCAAGCAATCACAGCAACCTCTGATGCGAACTTCGGAATCAAAGGAGCTCTAGCAACTTATTGATTTGTAGTGCGGCTTTGAATTTGAAGTTCCCATAACGAACTCGCAGCGAGTCTGATAGGAGCTTCAAATTTGCCGCACTAGCGCCTTTTTGGAAGTGCGCGTGAGATCGGACTGGTTTGTCCCAGCGCTATAGCATCGCCGGGCGGCGCGCGAAAGCCGAGCGGCTATGCAGTTTCAGCCCATCTTTTAGCTTGGTGTTTGGGCACGGCGCTCCTTATCCCTCCCCGTAACGGGGAGGGATAAGACCGTCAGAACAGCGCCTGCGTGGCCGTACCGGCCACCACATACCAGGTGACGAAGAGGCCGCAGATCAAGGCGCCGGGAAAGCTCGTGCCGGTCCGCCGCCAGGTGAAGGTCGAGATGACGGCGCATATCGCCAGGAGCGGCACGAACTGGATTGCGATGATCGTCGAGAGCGGCACGAAGCCGGGGTCGGGGATCGGATTGAACAGTTTCCCCGACAGCCATAGCGTGAGGTATTGGGCTGCGACCAGCACGATGAAGCCAAGCGTCAAGGCCAGAATATTGGTCAGATAGAGCGCGCCGCGCGAGGCGCCGAGGCTTGAGAAATTGCGGTGCAGGACATGCAGCGCGATCACAAAAAACGCCGTGAATGGCGGGAGATAGACCAGGAAGATCAGGAATTGCTTCGCGCTCATCAGTTTAAGAGCGGCGATCCAGAAACGGAAGTCGATCTTGAAGGCGAGGTCGGAAAGCCAGAGCGCGGCATAGCCCACCAGCACCGTAACCAGCGCGATCACCATGGAAGGTCCGACGATCCCGTTGCGGCTCGCGCGTTTCGGCGCAAAGGGCATCAGCGCCAACGCGATCAGGCCGTTGATGACGGCCCAGACCAGGATCTGGTTGGTGATGCCCTGGGGCAGGAAGGGGGAGGCCGTGAGGAAGGTGCCGCCAAGCGCGAACGCGGGGTAATAGGTCAGCGCCGGGATAAAGGCCGATAGCAGCAAGGCCGTGACCCAGCGTCCGCCTTTGGTTGCCGCTTCCGCCGGCATGGAGCCATCGGCGATCACGGGCTGTCTCAGATGTGAGAAAATTGGCGCCTCAAGCAGGCCTTCAAACACCCCGAGCAACAGGACGACGAAGCCGATCAGCGCAACCAGCGTGCCGAGTTCTTTCCGGAACCAGATCTGGTCAGTCGAGGGGCGCGGCGTTCCGCCCTTCAAGGTTTTCGCAAACCAGTCGAGGCTATAACCGATCGCTTCGTCCGAAATATGCTCGGCGGGATGCGTGATCGCGGGCGTGTACAAAATGCGCGCGGTGCCTTGCGCGGGATCGCCGTATTCCTTGCCGGGTTCGACCGGGCCTGAGGTGCCGAACAACGCCCAGAGTTTCGGGCTTTGGGTGACGTCGCGGGCGTGTTCGACGCCCCACATCAATTCCGGGAATTCTTCGTACTTGGCGAACACCAGCGCGACATTGCGCGGCCAGGACGTCGTGCCTTCGGCGGCAAAGGGTTTGCCGGTGGAAGAACCCTCCAGCACCATGGATTGATAGTCGTTAGGGCTAGCGGCTGCGGCGGCGAGTACGGTCCAGCCGCCCATCGAATGGCCCTCAAGCCCGATATTGTTCTTGTCGACGATTTCGAGGCTGCGCAGGTAAGCGAGGCCGTCCGGACCGCCGAACCCGTTGGCGAAGGCGGGCGGGTCGCTATAGCCGTGCCCGGTCTGGTCGAGCGCGAGCACCACATAGCCGCGGCGGGCGAATTCGATCGCAAAGCCGTCCTGGGTTTCGCGCGAGTTGATATAGCCGTGCACCGCGAGAATGCCGGGGGCTGGAATCTGGGGGGTCGCATTCGCAGGCACGTAAAGCAGGGCGCTCATGGTGTTGCCCTTGGCGCCCGGGAATCGCACGTCGCGAATTTGAATGCCGCCAGATGTCTGCGTCAGCCAGGCGAGCACGCCGCCGGCCAAAATCAGAATCAGTCCGGCAATCGCCAGAGTCCATCTGCGATGCATGGCGCCCTCCCTGTGTTCCCGATCGTTTGATGCCGCCGGGTGAATCTTGATTTTGGGAGAGCCTAACCGAAAGGCAAAGACGCGCAAGGGATGGCTGCGACCATCGCCAGACTTCAGAAACAGACCAAAGACAGCATTCGACCGCAGTCGTTCCGTCCAGCGAAATACGCCGTCGGGCCCAAAATATCGCGCCCCGCCGATCCCAGTTTAACTGTGCGTATTTTGACGGCGACGGAAGAAATGTCGCCGTTCAATTTGATAGATAAGAAACAGCTGTGCCGCAAAGAGCACGAAGATGAAAAAGCCTGCGGCCAGGAACACTGCCAATACGTGTAGCAGGTCAGCCAACCATTGGGCGTCGGAGCAGATCCGATGGAATGCGATAACTGCGAACATGATAGCTCCTCCGGCAATGCCGACCAAAGTCGGGCGATAAGGTCGTTTCGGCGGTTAATGCAGCCGGCCGCATCGGTAATCCTGCCAATCCCTGTTGATCTCGCGCTCGACAGCATCGGACCATCTGTCGCCCGCATGGCGTGCGGCTATTCGATCCTCCATTCGATGTGGCAGGCGAAATAGCCATTCCCTGATGCCGGCTGGGCTGAATGAAAAAACCGGGGGCATATGGCCGTCGGTTCGGCTGGCGCGCCAGGCATGCGCGATCCGCTTTCTCAGGGTCAATGCGAAGATTGCAATACAGAACACAGCGTTTGCGGCGAAAACCCCCGCCATGATGCGGTCTCCAATGACCGCGAGCGCGTAGAACACCGTCGCCATATTGGCCGAAAAGAACATTCCCCACGTCATCATCGATACCGACGATGCGCCGGCGCGATCGCGATGCACGCATACGATTTGCGGCAGATACGCCACAATTCTCGCGCCGTTGAGAACAGTGAAGGCCGTGAACGAATAGTCTGCGAGCGTCATGGGGTGAATCCTTCAAAGCTAGCCTCACTCGACTTTCACCTCGTCCTGTGTGGTCGTGTGCACGGTTATCGCGGCCCGGATCAACATCGCGCCCACAACGACATGCACAAGGATGTAAGCCGCCGCGATAACCGCAACCTTGCCCGGCAAAAGAACGCGAAAGAACGTTTTGGTGCGGCGTTCAAAGAGCGGCATATTGCTGATCTCCGTTGTTTACTCACCGCCTCATTAGTGTTCTGCGATGCCGCTGCTAAAATCAGCGATCGAATAAAGGCGGTGCGCGACCGTTGGGCGTTGGCCCAAACGTCGCTGAAATGCGGAGAGGGATCGGTTGGATTCTCCGCGCGGCGCATCACGGTCCGGTCTTTCAAAGGATGCGATGCCTCGATTTCCGCTGTTCCGATCGCCTGAATCCACGGCACGGACGCAGATAACGCGGCGTCGCGCTTCGACGACGTCAGCGGCCACCCTGACGCCAACAATTCGGCGCCGCATCATTCATTTGGATTAGACGACGATATTTCCGTGCCGCTGCGGAGCCGGACGGCGTCTGAAGGGTCTTCGTGAGTTTCTCGCATTCGGGGGCATCCCGAAGCGACTTTGCCGAAGGCCGCTTGATCCAGATTTTAATCTGATGTCACGCGCCCGCTTTGCGGACCGCAATTCCACTGAGCAGCGCGACCACTTCGGCTTGCCTGCTGCAACCGGTCTTTTCGAGCACCCCCTGCACTTGAGTGCGAACCGTATTGCGCGATACGCCTGTGCTTGAAGCAATCGTTTCGACTGTTTCTCCCGTGGTCAGGCCGCGAGCGACGCGGGCTTCTGCCGGCGTCAGATCGAAAAGCGAGCGCACCAGTTCCACCGGTGGCGCCTCAGGAAAGCTTATCGGCATCATCATCAGCACGCCCGCGCAACGCTGGAAAATATCGCGGCTTGCGCCACGGACGGGAACAACATGAACGACCATAGCGGCGCTGGCTTGGACCCCGCGGCTAGCGAAGGAGAGCACCGGGGTAGCGCCTTCCACCTCAAGGTTGGCGACCGCCCGCTCGAATAGCGAGTGTGCGCTGGAATCTTTCAGCGATATCCGGTCTCGCGCGAGCCACCTGATTTGGTCGGTCAGAGCCTCGATCAACTTGTTTGCGGCAAGAACCTTGCCCTGATGATCGAAAATCAGCGCGGGCAAACCGAGCAAGGCCAACGTCTCGCTCGCGATACGCGCGCGCTCCAATTGGAGTCGCGCCGACATCAGCGCGCTGCGTGCGAGGTGAGGCCGCAATCCGTCAAGTTGCTGAATGATGTCGGTCTCGATAGGGCCGCGGGTGCGAAATCGTTCCAGAGTGAGACACAGCGTCTCACCGGTCGGCAGCGGTACCGCTGTCCCGGTACCCCAGCCAAGTCCCGCGGGCCAAAGCAACTCGCGATAGACGGGATCGGCGGCCATCTCCTCTTCCGTATCGTAAAGGTCAGTCTCCAGCACGAAGCCCGGATGGGCGGCACGCAGACGCGCCAGCCGCCCTCCGCGCGTCGCCAAGCCGGTTTTGGCAAAAAGCTCAATTCCCAAGCGGAGCGGTTCTGATGCGGTCCAGCTCTGAACCCCGGTCGATGAGGCCACGAAAAATGTACCGCCAACGGCATCCGTCATTCGCGCGAGTCGGTCCAGCACGTTCGGCCAGAGCTCGGGCGCGAACGAGCATTCGTATATTTCGTCGACCAACTTCTGATCCACGGATTGACCCCAGCGCGTGCGTCCCTTTTCTCGAAACCGAATGCGTTATTGTCGTCGCGTCGCCAGACGCTCGCACCTCTTGGATGTCTTCACTTCTGGGAAGTCTTGGCGCGGAACACGGCGGTGCCGAGCTGCAGTGCCAACGCTTCCGCGGTTTCGAAATTCATGGGCACGTGAATTGGAAGCAATTTGTTGCCAGCCAGCACATTTAGGACCATCTC
>Ga0181537_10003070_pt1 | contig 14480 bp, 13 predicted proteins | sample PEATcosm2014_Bin_39_FD_119765 | JGI IMG/M metagenome (GOLD analysis project Ga0181537, IMG submission 119765) | Peatland microbial communities from MTU Mesocosm Facility, Houghton, MI, USA - PEATcosm2014_Bin23_10_metaG | ecosystem: Environmental > Terrestrial > Soil > Wetlands > Peat | place... | reverse complement strand
GGCTTCGCGCCGTCGCCGACAGTTCCGGTAACGCGCAGGAAGTCATCGAGTGGGCCGAATTCACCGACGATTACCTGGGTCGCGTGCCGCGCTTGGCTCGACTGGTCAAAGGTGCGGAGGCGCTGCTCGGCAAGCCCTGCTACCCCTGGCATTCAAAATTGTCGATGAAGGCGCCCCACACTCTGGGCCGCTGGGATTGGCATCAAGACTACCCATATTGGTACGAGGAGGGCTGTGTGCGGCCGGACATGCTCACCTGCATGATCGGCATCGACCGGGTAACGCGGGAAAATGGCTGCGTCAGCGTGATTCGCGGATCGCACCTATTGGGCCGGATCAATCATGTGGCGATCGGCGAGGCGAGCGGCTGCGATCCGATTCGACTCGAACTCATCCAGCGGCAATTGCCGGTGATTCCCGTCGAACTCGAGCCGGGCGATGCCTGTTTTTTCCATGCCAATACGCTGCATGCCTCGGCCGGCAATTCGACCGACTTGCCGCGCACCGTCCTGCACTGCTCCTACAACACCATCGAGAATTCACCGTTCCTCGAGCGCGGGCAGGAACATCATCGCTACAAGCCGTTTGAAATCCTGCCGGATTCGGTGCTGACCGATCGAGCTTGGAAAGATCACGAGATTTGGAACGAAGTGGTCAAAACCGCGTTGTTCAACGCCGTGCGCGAGGACGGCCGGACAAACGCTTACGGGTACAAGGTGTTGTCGCGAGATAAGCCCTGATGTCGTAAAATATTATTTTAATTCAAGTCATTATACAGTTAATCTCGAAGATACATCACTTCAGTGCAAGCGCACCGGGAGCTTGCTGAAGCCGCGCACGAATGAAGAACACACGCGCACGGGCTCACCCACCACCTCGATGCTGTCGAAGCGACGCAGAATCTCCTCCCAGAGAATTTTCAACTGCAGCTCGGCCAGTCGATTGCCGACGCATCGATGGATACCGAAGCCGAAGGAGAGGTGTTGGCGGGGGTTGGGGCGATCGATGATGAACCGGTCCGGCTCAGGAATCGCGGACTCGTCCCGGTTGCCGGACAGATACCACATGGCGAGCTTGTCGCCCTTCTTAAGTTGCTTGCCGCCGAGTTCAGTGTCCGACATGACCGTGCGTCGCATGTAGGCGAGCGGTGTCTGCCAACGAATGATTTCCGATACCATGCTCTCGACCAGGGCCGGATTGGCGCGCAGCTTTTGCATCTCGTTTGGGTTGTCATGCAGCGCGAGCAGACCACCCGTCATGGAATTGCGGGTGGTGTCATTGCCGCCGACGATCAGCAGCACCAAATTGCCCATGTATTCGAGCGGGCCCATGTTCCGTGTCGCCGCCCCATGAGCCAGCATCGAGACCAGGTCGCTGCGCGGCGCCGCGTTGACGCGTTCGTTCCACAGACGCGTAAAGTAGCCCAGCATTTTTCGCAACTCCGCCATGCGCACCTCGGGTTCCGGTGCATCGGGATTGGTCAGTTTGTTGGCGGTCGAGATATCGGACCAATGGGTGAGGAGACGGCGGTCTTCGAGAGGAAAGTCGAACAGCGTTGCGAGCATGTAGGTGGTGAGTTCGATCGACACCTTGTCGACCCAATCGAACGTCTCGTTGCGAGGCAATGAATCGAGCACGGCGCAGGTGCGTTCGCGGATGAGCTCGTGCCAGTTCTTGAGGTTGGCGGGCGCGACGATGGGGCTCACGGCCTTGCGCTGCTCGTCGTGCTTGGGCGGGTCCATCGCGATGAACATCTTCAATTGCTGGTCGTCACCGGGTGGAAAATCCATCAAGGTAATGCCGTTTTCGGAGGAAAAGACGTCGTGCTTGGTGTCGACGTGCATGATGTCTCGATAGCGCGTGACCGACCAATAAGTGTCGATGCCCGGGACCGGACTGTGCGAAAGATGCACGGGATCCTCGCGGCGCAGGCGCTCGAACAAGAAGCGCGCGGAATCGTCAACGAAGCCTTGTGGATCGGCCGGGTTGGCCCGGCTCAAGTCGAGTGCCGCGACGCGCGCGCGTGCCGCGGCGATGCGGCCGGCCGACTCGGATGTATTCATTTCGCAGCCCCTCAGTGTTGAGATTCAGGCACCGCCACCACCATGCCGTTCAGACTATCGTCGAGCGTGATCTGGCAGGCGAGGCGTGAATTGTCCTGAAAATCGGGTACCAGATTGAGCATTTCTCTCTCGGTCCCCGTGCGCACTCCGACCCGCTCCGACCAGGCGGGATCGACGTAGACATGGCAGGTCGCGCACGCACAATTTCCACCGCAATCGCCATCGATGCCGGGCACGCGGCCATCGGTCGCTGCGCGCATCAGCGATGTGCCACAGTCGGCCTCCACGATATGCGGCGTGCCGTCGAACGCGACGAAAGTGACTCTGGGCATTGCCGAACAATCTTGCCACGAAATAATCGCGGCCGCGCAACCGGCACGTGCGCTCTGTGCGCGGTATTGACGGACGCGCGTCCTAGTGGGATTTATAACCGCGCGGCGGCGTCGGCGGTAAGGCCCGCGCCGTGCAACTCCTCTCGCCGCACTTCGTGCACCGGAGGCGGCGCACGATCGCTGCGAGCTCGGCCTCCCACCCGGCGATCGACGCCAAGGTGCGCGGATTGCAGCGGCGCGTGTGCCCGCATTTACAGGTCAACCAAAGGTCGTACTGCCCGAATTCATCGCTGAGTCGTACGATCTTGAGGTCTCGCATGGGCGAGACTGTACGGATATCCAGTTCTCCGGTAAAGTGGCGATTGAGGTCGTCCTCGGCCAGCAGCGCCGCCAGTCAGCGCCGCGAATGAACCTGCGCCGGGGAATGCCGCGGACGCGATTCCAAGGGCAAGGGAGCTGTCGCGGCGGCCGGCTCGCGCGCGGCGCTGTTCGTCAGCAGCGCCAGGCGGGCAACGACGCTCAGGCCGTCTTGCAATGCCTCACACCATTCAAGTCCGACTCCGGCGTCGTCGTGGCGCACGACGAATGCGGCCATTCCCGAGGTGCGCACTCTTCGCGAGGAACTCGACGCCACGTACACCACCGACAGCAGGCGCAGCGGCATTTTGGTCGCCATGAAGGCGCCGGTCATGCTGATGTTCAAGATGCGGCCGGTCCCGATTTTGTCCGTCGATGCGACGCGCACCTTGACGTCGGTAGGTTGTCTCCTGCCCCAACGATGTTCCATGCCCCTCTCCCAGCCGTCTCGCGAGGTTGTCGATGTGCGCAATCAGAGGGTGAGCAATGTCACACGAGATGGGGTCTTTGCCTGTGATCTTCGTCACACCCCGGGCACATCCGGCCGCAGGGGACGATCCCGTTACGGCTCGTCGTGCCGGAAATCGCCCAAAGCAATCGGCGCCGTGCGGCGCGCAGGGTCGCGGCGGAAAGTCGCGAGTTCGAAATGGTCGAGCACCGGTATGACCAAGGTATCGAGCAGCCAGGATATGCGCTCGAAGGCGAATCGCGTCGCCTTGAACTTGACCACGCCGATGTCGGATTGCAGGCGCAGGTACCGGGCAGTCAAGAATCGCTGCGCTTCGTCAAAATGATCGAGCTGGCCTTGCTGGCTGAGCTCGAGCGGATTCCACAAGGAGTCGACGCTGCCGACGCGATAGTTTGCCGATACGCGCCCCAGGAAATGCGCGCCATGCGCCAGGATGGCGCGCGTGAAGAACTCATAGTCCTCCGTGATGCGGATGTTGGGGTTGAACCCGCCGAGCGCCACCACATGTTCGTGACGAATCATCGCGCCGCTGCACAGGAACAAATGGTCGCCGACGATGGCATGGCTGCGGTACAGCCAGCGGCGCAGCCTCCCGAGCTTCAAGGTGGCGCCGATATGATGATAAATCCACGCCACACGTGCGGCATGCAGGAACACTTTGCGCTTCTGCGTGAGTTGCGCTTCCTGCCGCCTGCGGCGTTCCCAGTTCTCGGAAAATTCCGCAAACGGCTTGAGCACGCCGAACATCACGCCGGCGTTCGGGTGTGCGGCGAACGCCTGCTTGACATGCTCGTAATGGCCGTCCGGCACGGTGTCGTCGTCATCCAGGAAATGCACGAAACGCGAGCGGATTCCCCGCGCCAGCGACGTTTCAAATCCGTAATTGCGGACCTTCGCCGGCCAGCCGCCCGAGGGTTGCGGATTCTTCAGGTAGATGATCCCGGGATCGATGCTCGTCACGACCTCCCGCGCCGATCCATCGGGGCAGTCATCGACGACGATGATTTGCTTGGTCGCGCCGGATTGACTCAAGACGCTGCGCAGCGCCGCGGCCAGGAATTCGGGCCGTCGGTACGTGGGTACTATGACCAAGACATCCGAGATGTGAGTACTCATTACGCTTACTGCCCTGTGCCAACATCTTGTCACGGCAAATCGCGAAGGCCACGACATGTGTCACTTTTCCAGCGGAAATTTCCGCGTCGATTCTCCATAATGTTTTGCCGTCCGAGGACTGGCGCACGTTTGCGCGCGCGCGGCAGCCCGCGCTACCCGGCGGTCGGTTTGCCGTGTCAACCGCTGCCGCCGACGCTGACCGGATTGATCCGGCGCCATTCGAGGCCAAATCCAGTACAGTGCCGGTGTGAACGATTCCCTTCGCGGCACCAGTGGCCTGCGCCATGCCCTGCGGCAAAGACACATGACCATGATCGCCCTGGGGGGCGTGATCGGCGCCGGTCTGTTTGTCGGCAGTGGTGTGGTGATCAAGGCGGCGGGACCGGCCGCCGTCATTTCCTTCGCGATTACCGGCCTGCTGGTGGTGCTGGTCATGCGGATGTTGGGTGAGATGGCCGTCGCTTTGCCCGCCGTCGGCTCGTTTTACGAGTACGCGCGCCTGGCATGGAGCGACCGGCCGCAGCTCGGCGAACTCGCCGGGTTCCTCGCCGGCTGGATGTACTGGTATTTCTGGGTCATCGTGGTGGCGCTCGAAGCGGTGGCGGGCGCCGGGCTGGTTCGCTTCTGGCTGCCGAACGTGCCGCCCTGGTTCGCCAGTTTGACGTTGTTATTGTCGCTGACCTTGACGAACCTGATCTCGGTGAAGTCATTCGGCGAATTCGAATTCTGGTTTGCCTCGATCAAGGTGGCTGCAATCACGCTGTTTTTGTTGGTTGCGGGGGTGTACGTGCTCGGCCTCCGGCCGGGAACCACCGCGAGCGTCGCCAATCTCACCAGCCACGGCGGCTTCGCGCCGAACGGGCTGCTCCCCATATTGACGGGAGCCGTCGCGGCCACCGGCTTCTATTTCGGAGCGGAGATCGTCAGCATCGCGGCAGCGGAAGCCGCGGAGCCGGCCAAAGCCGTTGCGCGGGCAACGAACTCGGTGGTGATGCGCGCCTTGTTCTTCTATGTGGGGTCCATCCTGCTGGTGGTGTGTTTGGTGCCGTGGGATTCGGCGCAAATCATGACTCCGTACGTCAGTGCGCTCGCCGCCATGCGCATCCCGGCCGCGGCCCATATCATGAACGCCGTGGTTCTCACCGCGGTGCTTTCCGCCCTGAACTCGGGGCTGTACGCTTCGTCGCGCATGCTGTTCGCGCTCACCCGGCGCGGCGATGCTCCCGCGAATTTGGCCAGGCTCGGCGCCAATGGAGTGCCCGCGCGGGCGATTCTGCTGGGCACCCTGTTCGGCTACGGTGCGGTGATCATGTCCTACGTCTCGCCGGATACGGTCTTTGCCTTCCTCGTCAATTCCTACGGCACCGTGGCGATATTCGTGTATGTCTTGATCGCAATCTCCGAGCTGCGTCTGCGCGCGCGCCTCGAGCGCGAGGATCCGGCGCGCCTGAAGATCCGCATGTGGGCATATCCCTACCTGACCTACCTGGCAATCGCCGGCATGCTCGGCATCGTGCTGGCGATGGCCTTCATTCCCGAGCAGCGCACGCCGCTCGTCTTCGGCATCATCAGTCTCGGAATCCTGCTGCTAGCCTTCGGCTTGCGCGCCCGATTCGGCGGCAAGCCGATGATCGCGACGCTCGCGCTCGAACCCCGTCACTACGAAGAACTCTAGAATGGGCGGTCGCCGATGACGGTGGCGCGATGCATGACGCGCCGCTCGGGCAAATAATCCGCGACCGCATAATGATGAGTGATCCGGTTGTCCCAGAATGCCAGGTCATCCACGCGCCACTGCCAGCGCACGGTAAATTCCGGGCGCGCCGCGTGCGCAAACAGAAGAGTCAGTAACGCGTCGCTTTCCTTGGGATTGAGTTCGTTGATATGGGTCGTGAAGCCCTCGTTGACGAACAGGCTTTTGCGCCCCGACACGGGATGCGTGCGCACCACAGGATGGGTCACCGGCGGGTGCTTCGCGACCGCGCGCTCGTAGCGCGCCTTGGATGCAGGATCGGCTCCCCACCGGCCGGCGGGAAAGGACTTGACCACGGAATGCTGCGCGGTCAGTCCCTGCAACATGCGCTTCATGGGCGCCGACAACGCCTCATACGCGGCCAGATTGCTCGACCAGAGCGTGTCGCCGCCTGCACTCGGCAGCTGCTTGGCGGCGAGGATACCGGCCATGGGCGGTGTCTCCGTGAACGTCACGTCCGTATGCCAGTTGTCATTGTCGGGCAAAAAATCGCCGTGCGTGTCGAGCAGCAGGATCTCCGGCAATTCCGGCAGTACGGGATAGATCGGATGAATGTGCAATGGGCCGAAGCGTGCGGCAAACCGGCATTGCTGTTGCGGCGTGATCGGCTGCCCACGGAAGAACAGGAGCTGGTGTTCGACCAAGAGTTCGTTGAGCCGATCGACCGAATCTTGCGGCAGCTCATCGGCGAGCCTGACACCCTCGACGATGGCGCCGAGGGCGGGAGTCAGACGGGAAACGGTGATTGTCATAATTGCTTCATTCAGCGGGGGCCATTGTCGCAGAATAGTTCGCGCGGCGCAGCAACATCGCCGTCGCCGCCTCGTGCACGCCCGGCATGTCGTCGAGAAAACGCCTCTCTTCGTCAACGCCGTCGATGCACATCGCGCGGTACTTGCGCGCCATGCCGTCTGCGCCGCGGGCATCGAGAAATGCTCTTGCGAATCGTGTGACGCGTGTCGCCCTTTGGCGACGCAAATTTTTTTAACGTAGCCGGGTGCGGTGAAACCCAAGTGTAAACTAGCGGTCTATGACATTTCGCAATCGCAAGGAGGGACATCTCTGAAGAAGCCCATCTCATCGCCGCCGAAGGCATCGCTCGGCTTCGGATTAACGCGCATAGCCGATGCTGCGGAGCGCCGCAGCGACGACGAAGAGTCAGCGGCGCCGCGCAAGGCGAAGATCATGGTGGTCGATCAAGACCCCGAAGTGCGGCGCCTCACGGTGGCGCGCCTCGAATCCTCGGGTTATGCCGTGGAGGCGGTGGGCGAGGCGCAAGCGGCGTTGGATGGCTGCGTCGTGGCGCGTCCCAATCTCGTGCTGGTGGACCTGCGATTACAGGGCAGGGACGGCCTCGCGTTTCTCAGGGAGCTCAAGAGCCGCTGGCCGCAACTGCCGGTCGTCATTCTGACCGCTCACGGCTCGATCCCCGAGGCCGTCGAGGCCACGCAGATCGGCGCCTTCGGGTATCTGGTCAAGCCGGTCTCGAAAGACGAATTATTGGGGCAGGTGCAGCGCGCGACCGGGGGCACGACGCTGACATTTGCCGAAACCGATTTGGGCGCGACCATCGTGTCGCGCAGTCAACTCATGGCAGACCGGCTGTCGATCGCCAATCGGGCGGCCGCCAGCGATGCGCCGGTGTTGTTGACCGGTGAAAACGGCACGGGCAAGGAGCTTCTGGCGCGCGCCATCCACGCGGCCGGCGCGCGCCGTGAAAAGCCCTTCGTCGTGGTGTCCTGCCGCGGCGTACCCGCGCCTCAGTTGGAAGCGGAACTGTTCGGCGGCGCCTCCGCCGGAGCGCTGAAGCGGGCGCTCGGCGGCACGTTGCTGCTCGAGGAAATCGGCGATCTGCCGATCGATCTGCAGGCGCCGCTTGCCAAGGCGCTGGCGACCGACGACGTTCTGCCGGGCCGGATATTGGGTGCCGTGCGCGCCGACTGGCGGCTCATCTGCACCACGTCCCGAGATCTCAAATCGCTCACCGACAGCGGCGCCTTTCTCAAAGATTTATATTATCAAATCAACATTCTGCCGATCGAGATACCACCCCTGGGCCGCCGCCGCGAGGACATACCGTTGCTGGTGTCGCATTTCCTGGAGCAGGCCACCGAACCCGGCGGGCAGAAGAAGATCTATTCGCCGAAGGCCATCGAATTGCTCGCGACCACGGATTGGCCGGGGAATGTGCGCCAGCTCTTCGACCTCGTGAAACAAAACGTCGCTCTATCGAACGGCGAGGTCATGAGCAAGGAGTTCGTGCAGGAGTCCCTCGATGGACGGGCGCCCAGCATCCCCACCTACGATGAAGCCCGCGAGAAGTTTGCGCGCGACTATCTGTCCGAGAACCTGCAACGCACCGCAGGCAATGTGACCAAGGCCGCGCGTCTCGCCAAGCGCAGCCGGACCGATTTCTACAAGCTGTTGGCACGCTATCGCTTGCATCCCGATGACTTCAAGAATGTGGAAGGCGGACAGCAGCCGGGCCCGGAACCGGACCGGGACGAGGGCGGCGAGGACTAGGACAATCGCCGGCGCCCGCGCATAGTTCTCGACAGCGGTGCGCAAAACAGCTTACCGTCGCCTAGTCCATAGAGGGGGGCGGGCGGATGACCTTGGGGCAGGAGGTGATCCTCGAGACGCAGGGTCTGGTCAAGGCGTTCAAGGGATTCGTCGCCGTCGACGGTGTGTCGCTGTGCGTACGGCGCGGCGAGATTCACGCGCTGATCGGTCCGAACGGCGCCGGCAAGACCACCTATTTCAACCTGCTCACCAAGTTCCTGCAGCCAACCTCCGGCGCCATCGTCTACAACGGCGAGGACATCACGCGTGAGAAGCCCGCCGACATCGCGCGGCGTGGCATAGTGCGATCCTTCCAGATATGCGCGGTCTTTCCGCACCTCACCGTACTCGAGAACGTGCGGGTGGCACTGCAGCGCTTCCTCGGGACCTCGTTCTATTTCTGGCGATCGCAAAACAGCCTGCGCAGCCTCGATGGCCGCGCGCTGCGGTTGTTGGCCGAGGTGCGGCTCGACAGCTGGGCGCAAACCCTGGCGGCCGACCTGTCCTACGGCCGCAAGCGCGCGCTGGAACTCGCGACCACGCTCGCGCTCGAGCCGCAACTGATGCTGCTCGATGAGCCGACCCAGGGGATGGGGCATGAGGACGTGTCGCATGTGACGCAGTTGATAAAGCAGGTCTCGGCCGAGCGCACCGTGCTCATGGTCGAGCACAATATGGGCGTCGTCTCTTCCATCGCCGATACCATTTCGGTGCTGCAACGAGGCCGGGTGATTGCCTCGGGCGCCTACCAGGACGTGTCGAAGAATCCGCAGGTCATCGAGGCCTATATGGGGACTTCGCACAGCGCGCTCGAGGGGCACGGGTGATGGCCGCAGAGGCGCTCAAGGTCGTCAATCTCGAGGCTTGGTACGGCGAGTCGCATATCTTGCACGGCGTTGCGCTCAGCGTGCAACGGGGTGAAGTGGTGACGCTGCTCGGCCGCAACGGCTCGGGACGCACCACGACGCTGCGCGCGATCATGGGCCTCATCGACGCGCGCAGCGGCTCCGTGCTGATCGACGGCGTCGAGACCGTGCGCTTGGCGCCGCACCGTATCGCCCGCATCGGCGTGGGATACTGCCCGGAAGAGCGCGGTATTTTCGCAGCGCTTTCGGCCGAGGAAAATCTGCTGCTGCCACCGCGCTTGCAGGGGTCGCAGGCGCTGCGGCTCGAGGAGATTTACGGTATTTTTCCCCAGCTGCTCGAGCGCGCCGCGAGTCCGGGTACGCGCTTGTCGGGCGGCGAACAGCAGATGCTGGCGGTGGCGCGAATCCTGCGCACCGGTGCACGCCTGCTGCTGCTCGATGAGATTTCGGAGGGCCTTGCGCCGGTGATCGTACAGAAACTCGGGGAGATGATTCGCACACTGCGCGGCAAAGGCTTCACGGTGGTGCTGGTGGAGCAGAATTTTCGATTTGCCGCGCCGCTCGCCGACCGATTCTATGTGATGGAGCATGGCCGCATCGTCAAGGAATTTGCACAGGCTGAGCTCGGCGCGAATATGGGGTTGCTGCAGGAATTCTTGGGTGTCTGAACCAAACTTACGGGGATTGAGGAATGCGAAAAACTACGACCAGCGCACTCGCCGCACTGCTTGGCCTGTATGCGGCGCAGGCCGGCGCCGCCGGCGATCAGGTGGTTATCGGCGACATCGATGATTTGTCGGGCGTGTATGCGGACGCCAGCGGTCCGGGCGCCTTCGAGGCGGCCAACATGGCGATCGCCGACTTCGGCGGCACGGTGCTCGGCAAAAAGATCGTGCTGTTGAGCGTCGATCATCAGAACAAGCCCGACATCGGCGCCTCGAAGTTTCGCGAGTGGGCCGATCAGAACGGGCTGAACATGCTGCTTGGCGGTTCCAACACCGGCGTCAGCATCGCCATGGCCAAGGTCGCCGCCGCGAAGAGAGTGCCCTTCATGGCCGTCGGCGCGGGCGGCGCTTCGCTGACGGGGGCGGACTGCACGCCGTACACGGTGCATTACGCCTACGACACCACGGCTCTCGGCAACGGCACCGCCAGCGCGATCGTGAAGCAAGGCGGCAAGAGCTGGTATTTCGTGACCGCAGACTACGCCTTCGGCACGCAGCTGCAGGAGGCTGCCGCCCGCGTGGTTACCGCGAACGGCGGCAAGATCCTCGGCGCGGTGCGCGCTCCGCTCGGAACCACCGACTACTCTTCCTTCCTGCTGCAGGCGCAGGCATCGGGCGCGCAGGTTCTGGGACTCGCCAATGCCGGGACCGATTTTTCGAACTCGCTCAAAGCGGCCAATGAGTTCGGCATCACCAAGACCATGCGGCCGGCGGCGCTGCTGGCCTTCATCAGCGACATCCACAGCCTGACGCTGCAGACCGCTCAGGGACTGTACCTTACCACCGCGTGGTATTGGGACCTCAACGATGAGACGCGGGCATTCGCCAAACGTTTCTTCGCCAAGATGAAGAAAGAGCCGACCATGGACCATGCCGGCTACTACTCAGCCACCTTGCAGTATCTGAATGCGGTCAAGGCCGTGGGTTCGACCGACGCCGACCTCGTCATGGCGCAACTGAAGAAGACCAGGATCAGCGATATGTTCACCAAGAACGGCTACGTGCGCGCCGACGGGTTGATGGTGCACACCATGTACGTCATGCAGGTTAAGACGCCGGCGGAATCGAAATATCCGTGGGATTACTACAAGGTGGTCAACGTGCTCACGGGCGAGGCGGCTTACGGCACGCAGCCGGATGCGACGTGCCCGCTCGTCAAGAAGTAGCTTTTGGTGACCAGCATTTTCGGCGTGCCGCTGCCCGCGATTCTCGGCCAGCTGATGCTCGGGCTGGTGAACGGCTCGTTCTACGCCCTGTTGAGTCTCGGTCTTGCGGTGATCTTCGGGTTGCTGGGCGTCGTCAATTTCGCGCACGGAGCGTTCTACATGCTCGGCGCGTTTGCGGCGTACGTCGGCCTGCAATTATGGGGGGTGAACTATTGGTGGGCGCTCATCCTGGCGCCGCTGGCGGTGGGAGCGTTGGGGATCCTCATCGAGCGGCTGTTCTTGCGGCATTTGTACCGCCTCGATCCCCTGTACGGGCTGCTGTTGACGTTCGGCATCGCACTCATCGCAGAAGGGGCGATGCGCGGCGTGTTCGGCGCTTCCGGTAATTCGTATCCGGTCCCGCCGCTGCTGCAGGGCGGGTTCAACCTCGGATTCATGGTGCTGCCGATCTACCGGGCGTGGGTGGTGATTGCTTCCCTGGTGGTGTGCGGGCTGACCTGGTTATTGATCGAAAAGACACGGCTCGGAGCACGTTTGCGGGCGGCCACCGAAAACGCGCGCCTGGTTCAGGCCTTCGGCATCAACGTGCCGTTGCTGGTGATGAGTACTTACGGTGCCGGGGTCGCGCTCGCCGCGCTCGCCGGTGTGCTCGCGGCGCCCGTGATTCAAGTGAGTCCCTTGATGGGCTCCTCACTCGTGATCGTGGTATTCGCGGTCGTGGTCATCGGCGGCATGGGATCGATCATCGGCGCCATCGTCAGCGGTCTCGTGCTCGGACTCATCGAAGGGCTCACCAAAGTGGTCTATCCGGAAGCCTCGAACATCGTGGTGTTCGTCATCATGGCGGTGGTGTTGATCTGGCGGCCGACGGGCCTGTTCGGCAGGGAGTGACGATGCGTGCCCGGACGGCGTACGCGGTTCTCATGGTGCTCACGCTGGCGGCGCCGTTTTTGGGACTCTATCCCGTATTTCTCATGAAGCTGCTGTGCTTCGCCATGTTTGCCTGCGCCTTCAATCTGCTGCTCGGGTTCACCAAGATGCTCTCTTTCGGTCACGCCGCGTACTTCGGATCGTCGGCCTACGTGACCGGCTGGCTGATGACGGTTCGCGGCTGGGGAACGATCGAAGCGGTGCTCGCCGGGGTGGCGGTGGCCCTGCTGCTCGGTCTTGTGATCGGCGCCATCGCGGTGCGCCGCCAGGGCATTTATTTTGCGATGATCACGCTCGCGCTGTCTCAGCTCGTGTTCTTCGTCTGCCTGCAGGCACAGTTCACAGGCGGCGAGAACGGCCTGCAGGGCATTGCGCGCGGCAGCGTATTGGGACTCGACCTTGGAGCCGATCGGACAATGTACTACTTCGTGCTCGCGGCCTTTGCCGCCACGTACGTTCTCATAATGCGAATCGTGCACTCGCCCTTCGGTCAGGTATTGAAGGCGATCCGTGCCAACGAACCGCGCGCCGTCTCGCTCGGATATCAGGTGGACCGCTACAAACTCACAGCCTTCATTCTGTCGGCGGGCATCGCCGGTTTGGCAGGCTCGCTCAAGGCCTTGGTGCTCGGTTTCGTGACCCTGTCGGATGTGAGCCAGGGCACATCGGGTGAGGTCATTCTGATGACGCTGCTCGGCGGCAGCGGCACGTTTTTCGGCCCGGTCGTCGGCGCGATCGTCGTCGTCACGCTGCAGGAATATCTGTCCGATCTCGTGGGCGCCTGGGTTACCGTGATCATCGGCGCGATTTTCGTCGTGTGCGTCATGACCTTCCGTCTCGGCGTGGTCGGTGAAATCCAACGGCGATCAACCCGAAGCGGAGCGACAATTGGACACTGACAACCTCACGAGAAGATGGCTGCTGCAGGCTCTGGCGCTGCTGCCTTGGGCTTCGGCAAATGCGCTGATCCGGCGCCCTCGACGCCGTGTGCGGCCGGGCGATCGTGCCTGGCCGACTGAGGCCGAGTGGCAGGCATTCGGCCGGGCGCTCGGCGGCCGGCTGATCAAGGTGCGTTCGCCGCTGAACGAATGCCTGGGCACGCCGAGCAGCGCGGCTTGCGCCAAAGTGCTGGCCGAATTGCGCAATCCGTACTATATCGGGGATGAACCCGGTCTTACGCAAACCCTGGGATGGGTGGATGCGTGGAGCTTCGCACCGAGCGCCTATGCGGTGGACGTGAACTCGCCGGCCGATGTGGCCGCGGCGGTCAATTTTGCCCGGCAAAGGAACCTGCGGGTGGTCGTCAAAGGCGGCGGCCACAGTTATCAGGGCACCTCAAATGCCCCCGACTCGTTGCTCATCTGGACCCGGCATATGAACGGCATTGCCGTTCACGAATCGTTCGCTCCAAAGGGCTGTTCCGGCGCCGGGGTCCCGGCCGTGTCGGTCGAGGCGGGGGCGATTTGGATGCAGGTCTATGACGCCGTGACCACTCAACATGGGCGCTATGTGCAAGGAGGCGGCTGCACCACCGTCGGCGTGGCGGGGTTGATTCAAAGCGGCGGGTTCGGCAGTTTTTCGAAGCGCTACGGCAGTGCTGCGGCCAGCCTGCTCGAGGCCGAGATCGTCACCGCGGATGGCGAGATCAGGATTGCCAACGCCTGCATGAATCCGGAGCTGTTCTGGGGCATCAAGGGAGGCGGGGGCGGCAGCCTCGGGGTTGTGACCCGGGTGACGCTCGCGACCCACGAGTTGCCGGCGCTGTTCGGTGTGGTCAGCGCCGGTATCCGTGCAAATTCCGATGCGGCGTTTCGCAAATTGATCCGCGATACGCTCACTTTCTACAGGGAGCAATTGTTCAACCCTCATTGGGGCGAACAGATAATTTTCAAAGCAAACCGCGTACTCGGCATTCGCATGGTCTGTCAGGGTCTGGAGCACGGCGCTGCTGCGGGGATCTGGAGCGGCTTTTTCGAGGCGCTCGGCAAAGCGCCCGATGAATTCACTTTTGTCGAGAAGCCGAGCATCGTGGATTTCCCCGCGCGAAGTCTCTGGGACCCCGAGTTTCTCGAGAAAATCCCGGGAGCCGCCCAGCACGACGACCGTCCCGATGCGAGCCCCGGGAATCTGTTTTGGAGCGG
>Ga0181537_10003069_pt1 | contig 14488 bp, 11 predicted proteins | sample PEATcosm2014_Bin_39_FD_119765 | JGI IMG/M metagenome (GOLD analysis project Ga0181537, IMG submission 119765) | Peatland microbial communities from MTU Mesocosm Facility, Houghton, MI, USA - PEATcosm2014_Bin23_10_metaG | ecosystem: Environmental > Terrestrial > Soil > Wetlands > Peat | place... | reverse complement strand
GCTGCTCATGGGCGGAAAAGTGCAGGCCATGCCCGGCTATGCCGATCACGTCATCTTCCTCGACCGCCGCCGCTGCATTTCCTGCCAGGAAAAAACCTGCATCGGCATGTGTTCCGGCCAGGCGATCACGCTCGGCCTCGACGGCGCGCCCCTCTTCGAGCGCGAGAAGTGCGTCCACTGCGGCGCGTGCTTGTGGAACTGCCCGCACTCTCCTGACGGTGAGCGCTCCAATATTGAGTTCCAGGCCGGCGCAGGCGGGCTGCACAGCGGCGAGAACTAACTATTGGCTAGGAGCTATTCATGAATCCACTCCAAATTGTCGTTTGTGCTGGGATTGTCCCCGATCCGCTACAGACCCTGGAACCAGCAACGGGACCGAATGGTCCGGGATTGAAAAACGAAATGGTTCTGCCCGCGGTGCTCGACCCGTGGGCTGCGTGCGCGCTCTACGAAGCCGCCGCTCTTGCCGCGAAATTTCCCGGAAGCAAGTTATGGCTGGTCGCGCTCGGTCCCAAAGCCAAGCTGCAGCAGATTATGATGACCGTCGCGCAAAAAGTTGCCTTCGAGCTCGTTCCCATCGACGGCCCCATCGGGGGATTCCCTGACTCGCATTCCACCGCCGCGGCCCTTGCCTCAGCCATCGAAACCATTCCCGCCCTCGACCGCGCACAGCTTCTTGTATTCGGAGGTTGGGAATCGGCCTCGCGCGGCGCTGGCGTCACACTCCAGCAAATTGGCGAGCGTCTCGGCATCACAGACCAGTTCTTTGGCGTTGACCAGATCGACGTTCGCCCCGATGGCTCCTTTGAAGTGCTGGAACGAGTGGAGGGCGGCAAGCATCAGGTCTCGGTTTGCGCCGGCTCGCCCGCCGTGCTGGGCTGGGCCACGGGCAATCTGGCGGAGCCGCGCAACAATCCACAAATTGGCATGAGCAATATGCGAACGATGATGCCTGCGCTGCAACGCGCCAAAACCGCCGCGCTCGAAGCCAACTCGCTCGAATACGTCTCGGTGAGCTTGCCCAAACAGCAACGCACCACGCGCGTCGAGAAGAACATGACTCCCGATGAGATCGCCACAGAGCTTGTCGGCTGGATCGGGAAAGACAGTTAACGGCTTTCGGCCCTCAGCTATCAGCTTTCAGCCTTTGTTGTGCGGTCGCGTGCTGATAGCTCACGGCCGAGAGCTCAAGGAAGAATATGGAATCCATTCTCGTACTTACGCATGCTGATGAATCCGGCTCCGCGCTTACCAAATACTCGCTCGAAGCTGTGACTGCGGGCGTTGAACTCGCCGAGCGTCTTAATGCGGCGCTCACCATTGGCATCGTCGCCGCCGACGCGTCCTCTCTGGCGAGCGCAATTGCGAATGCAGGGACGAAACTGCTCTGCGTTTCCGGTTTAGCCTTCGCGCAGCCGCGCTTCGCCTCTGACGCCGCCGCCTGCGCATACCTCTGCCGGGCCGCGGAGGCCACCATCATCCTCGCGCCGCACAGCGCGCGCTTCGCTCGCGTCATGGCCGCGGTCGCGCATCGGCTGGGCGGCTGCATTGATACTCATATCGCTGCTCTCACCACGCACATTACGGCGCCCGCCGGCGCCGACTTCACCGATGTCACGCGGGTTGAAGCCACACGTTGGTTCTACCGCCAGCGCATTGAAGCTGTCGTCACGCGCACCGCGAGGCCGTGGTTTCTGCTCGTCGATGCAGGAACGCACGCGGCGTACGCGGGCGAAGCCGGAAACGCGCAGGTTGAAGAGATTGCTGTCGAATTGCCCGCGCTGCGCACTGAGGTGACTGGCATACGTGCACCCAAACAAGACGAGCAGACGATTCGTCCGGACGCCAAGCTGCTCTTCGTCGCCGGCGCGGGATGGACCAAGAAACAGCCTGACGGCGAAGTGCACGTCGAGAAAGCAGGCAAACTCATCCTTGGGTTTCTGCGTGGTTCCGGTGCGTCGCTCGGCAGCAGCAAATCGTTAGTGGATCAAGGCGGCGAAGGGAACTCTGTTCTCCCATTTCTGACGCACATGAACCAAGTTGGGCAGACCGGCTCGACACCACGCCACGCCAAGGGTCTGTCAACATGTTGCCATGGCGAAGAGCCGCACGTGGTTGGCTGGAGGTTCATCGGCGAACGACGCGCGATCTCTCTGGATGCAAACTGCGGCTGGACGCGCGGTAAAGCCGACGTTGTCTATATTGCCGACGCTTTTCAGGTAATGGCGAAGCTGAATGATCGGCTGCAAAAAGCGGCGAACAGCGGACAATGAAAGGCTGGCTTTCAAGGATTGGCTATTTCTCGGCCTCCCGCAACTGAATCAGCAATTCCAGCAGTTCGTCAATTTCCTGCTGCGTTCGCAGATAGTAGCGCGCATGGGTGCGTTGTTTTCTGCCAATGCGGACCGGGACGACGTTGCCTCTAAGGGCGAAGGCATCCTCATCGTTCTCATCATCCCCTAAATAAAGCACCCAGTTGCACTGCAGACGATCGCGTTCCGCGGCCAGCGCGTCACCTTTATCCGGCGCCACTTCTCCCACAACATTCACGACCTGCTTGCCTCCGAACACGCGGACCTTCTTCAGTTTTCCGGCAGCGGCGAGGATGCGCCGCCGCGCCTCTGCCTTCTGAGGAGATTGGCGGTAATGGATGGCCAGGCAAGATTCCTTGTCCTCTATCCACATTCCGGGCATAGGACCAAGTCCCAGCTCCAGCGCGGTCTTCCATCGCTTTACATCCTTGCGCGAACCGGTTGACCTGCTTGATTCCGCGCCATGATTGCCCAGCACCCCCGCCACGCGCACACCGCTCAACTTCTTGAGAACGCTGGCGCGGTTGCGTCCGGAGACAACGATGCAAGGATACAAAGATGCCAGGCGACGCAGCAGATCGCGAGTCCGCTTGCGCATCCAGGCCCGATCGGGATGGTCGGCAATCGGGGCCAGTGTTCCGTCGAAGTCGAACGCGCAAAGCGTCCGCTCATGGGCCAGCCGCGTAACCAGCGGAAGAGAAGCCTTTGACAGGAGAAATTTCATAGCCAGGGCGCCGGCGCCACGGTCGCGCGCTCCTCCGCGGGGCGTCCGGCCACTCGTTCTTGATTGCGTAGCCGCGCGGCATCTACCAGCATAGTTCCTGCCCAGCGATATACGTTGAATTGCACCAGATACGACCGCATGGATCGCATGCGATCCTGCTGCTCGTCTCGAGACATTGTCAGCCCGGAGGCTATCGCATCGGCGCAGCCCTCCAGATCGTAGGGATTTACAATCAGCGCTTCTGTCAGTTCTCTTGCCGCCCCCGTGAACTCACTGAGCAGCAGCACGCCCTGGAGGTCGGTGCGTGCGGCTACGAATTCCTTGGCCACCAGGTTCATGCCGTCGTGCAAGCTGCTTACGTAGCAAAGGTCCGCGGCCCGATAGAAACGGAAAACTTCCGGCGGCTCATGATGGGATCGAAACAAGATGATGGGCCGGTAGTCCTTGGTTCCGAAGCGCTCGTTGATGCGCGCCGCCAATTGCTCCACCTTTTCGTTGAGTTCCCTGTAGCGCTGGATCTTGGTCCGGCTGGGAGCCGCCAGTTGCGCGAAAGTGAACCGGCCACGGAATTCACGATGCCGTTCCAGCAGAACCTCTACTGTCAGCAGCCGCTCTTCAATGCCCTTGGTGTAGTCCAGCCGATCGACTCCGATGCCCAACAGGGCATTCGGCTTCAATCCCAAATCTCGCCAAACCTGGGCGCGGCATTCCTCGATGCTGGGCGCTGTCTCCACCCAGTGCACCGGCCATTCCAGGGAAATTGGATACGGGCGGACCAGGGTGCGGTGCCCCTGCATCACCACCGCGCGATGTTCCTGGTCGATGCGAGTTTCCAAATACCTGTCTACGGAATCCAGAAAATTGTTGCAGTGCAGCTGCGTGTGAAAACCGAGAATGCTGCTTCCCAGCAAGCCGCGCAGCAACTCGTTGCGCCAGGGACAGACGCCCATCTGCTCAGCGTTGGGCCAGGGGATGTGCCAAAAGACGATCACCGTGGCAGCCGGCAAACGCTTGCGAATCATCGCGGGCGCCAGGGCGAAATGATAATCCTGAACCAGGATGATCGGGTCTTTTGAGTCCACCTCGCTGCACACCGCGTCAGCAAACTTCTGGTTGACCGCGCGGTACTGCTGCCAGTCTTCAGCGCGGAAGATAGGCCGCGCATACGCCATGTGACAAAGCGGCCAAAGCCCTTCGTTGGCAACGCCGTTGTAGTAGCCCTGCACCTCTTCTTCGGAGAGCCAGACCCGACGGATGTGATACGACTTTTCATCGGGCGGCACTCTGACATGATCGTTGCGGTCAACAGTGTCGCGATCCGCACTACCGCTTCCGTGGGCAACCCAAACGCCGGAACAGGCGCGCATGATGGGCTCAAGGGCGGTGACCAGGCCGCTCGCTGGATGCTGCACCTCGATGCTACCGTCGTCGTTGCGGTTATGAATGTAGGGCTCGCGGTTGGCCAGAATGACGATCTTCTCGCCCTGCAAATCCCGGTTCAGCGTCTGTTTCAGACGTTCCGCCGTCCACAGCCCCGGATCAGCTTCTCGCTGGCTGGCCATGCGTTCGATGAGTTCGCGCACATCGTTGAGGAGCGGCTGGAATTTTCGGCTCTGCTTGCCCCCTTTACGTAACAAGCCCTGCAGTTCCACTGCCCAATCGGCACGCACTCGCCGGGCCACCAGCAGAAGGATGCCCAAGACCATGATGGCAAGGATGCCAGCGAGGACGAGCAGAAATGTTTGTGCCCTCGTCTCGCGCCGGTCGATGTAGCTGAAATCGTGAACCAGAATAGCAAAGCCCAGTTCCTGTCCCTCGTCCTTGATGGGCATTGCGGTCACCAGGACGCGGCCCGTGGGCAGCGTCGCCTCGGTGCTCCACTCCTGCAATCCCCCATTCGCCTGGGCCGCGGATGAGAGGGCCTCGCGGAGGCGCGGACCCACCGCAAGGCAACTGAATTCCTGCGGAAATCCCGGGGTAATGGAGCGGGTGCTGAAATCGGCGCCGCAAGCCGCCACTCCGATCACGCGCGCGTCTTGCGCCAGAGCCGCTAATTGCTTGTTGAGAATGGCTGGATCGTACCAGGCGTCCGCCAGCGCGGGACGCGCGCCGATCAGCACCAATTGGGACCGCGATTGAACATCCCTCTCAAACCATTCACGCACAGTGCTTTGCACCACGCCGGATGCGGCCCAGGTCAACAACGACAGGCCTACAATCAGGGCAAGCATGAGTCGCGCCACTCGTGTCATACTTCTATTGATGCATATTCCCCCCGTCAAGGCATCGGTCGATGCGGCTTGAAGATCTAGGACTGATCGGGAACTGCCAGTTTTCCGCACTGGTGCATAACAGCGGTGAAGTTGTCTGGTGTTGCCTTCCCCGCTTCGATTCCGAGCCGGTTTTCTCAACGCTCCTCGACAGCCAGGATGGCGGGCGCTTTCGCATCGGCCCGGCTGGCGGAGAATCCGGCTCCCAGAGCTACCTTGCCAATACCAACATCCTTGAAACCACCTTTACAACCTCGACTGGCTCGTTCAAGGTCATCGATTTCGCTCCGCGCTTCATGCAATTCAGCCGCGCCTTCCGTCCCACGCAACTGATGCGCATCGTTGAACCCCTCGAAGGCACTCCCCGCATCGAGGTGGCTTGCGAACCAAGACTTGGCTGGTCCAAAGAGAAGCCCTCGCGCTCGCAGGGTTCTCACCATGTCCGCTTCGAAGGCTTTGCCAGCCAGCTGCGCCTTACCACCGACATCCCTCTTTCCTACCTCGGCGGTCAGCCGTTCACGCTGACTGGCCGCCAGCACATGGTCTTGACCTGGGGCGAACCGATCCAGGAACCGCTCGCGCCTTTGTGCGATCGATTCCTGAACGAAACCGCGCGCTACTGGCAGCGCTGGGTCAAGCGTTGCAACATCCCTCCCCTCTATCAAGGAGAGGTTATTCGCTCCGCGCTCGCGCTCAAGTTGCATTGCTTTGAAGACACCGGCGCAATCATTGCTTCCATGACCACGTCGATTCCCGAGTCCACGGGAAGCGGACGCACGTGGGACTATCGCTATTGCTGGTTGCGCGATTCCTATTACGTGCTGAACGCCTTCGGGCTGCTCGGTCAGTTTGAAGAGCGCGAGCAGTTTCTTCAGTATCTATTGAATGTTGCGGGAGGCGCGCCCGACCTAAATCTGGCGCCGCTCTATCGCGTCGATGGGTCGCAGAACCTGGAGGAATCCATCCTCGACAACTGGCCAGGCTATAACGGCGAAAAGCCAGTGCGCATCGGCAACGGCGCAGCGCTGCACTCTCAAAACGACATCTTCGGCGAAATGGTGCTGGCGCTGACTCCGATCTTTCTCGACGAGCGTTTGAGCGAGGAGCGCTCGCCGGCAGTTTTGCGCCTGATCGAAGGACTGGCACGCAAGGCCATTTCACTCACAGGAGTTCCGGACGCCGGCATTTGGGAATACCGCACCGAGTGGAAACCGCAAACCTTTTCCAGCCTTATGTGTTGGGCGGCCGCGGAGCGCATGGCGCGCATCTCTGACGTGCACGCGCCCTCGCATGCGGCTGAGTTTCACGGCGCCGCTGAACGCATTCACGACGAAGTTGTCGCCCAATCCTGGAATGCCAGCAGAAAGAGTTTTGTCGGCCACTATGGCGGAGAAGATCTGGATGCTTCTCTTTTGCAAATGGTCCGCTTGCGCTTTCTTCCCGCCGCCGATCCGCGCATGATCAGCACCATCGAAGCCATTCATCAGGACCTCTCCATGGAAGGTTGGGTTCGCCGTTACAGCTTGAACGACGGCTTCGGCAAACCCACGGTCGCTTTTGTCATCTGCAGCTTCTGGCTGATTGAAGCTCTCTCCGCCGCGGGCCGACAAGACGAAGCTCGCAAAGCCTTCGACCGAATCCATGCATCGCTGTCGCACCTTGGGCTCATCGCGGAAGACTACGATCCAGCCGAACCGCGCATGTGGGGCAATTTTCCGCAGACCTATTCGCACGTTGGGCTGATCAATGCCGCTTTCGCGGCTTCGCCGCAATGGACCGATCTGCTCTGAATTGGCTTTCGGCTTCCAGTTTGTAGTTCGCGGCAAAATCCCTTCCTGAAAAATGATGCGCCTTCGCATCACAGTCTCACAGAAACGCACAGAGTGTGAGGCTGTGAGATTTTTGTGCGTGAGTGATTGATTTTGCTGTCACTTTCTGGCTTCACAGTTTCACAATTTGTTTTTCGGGCGGCGAACCCGGGTGGCTTGGTTCGTGGATCGTGGTCGCTCGACCGGGGGAGGGGGGAGGGGGAGGGGGTGTCTACTTGCTCCCCTGGTCTCTGCATTCCAAAAAAGTGGGCGGCGCGGGAGCCTCCCGATCCCCTACGGGCCTCACCTCGCCGCCCAACCGCATGCTCACTTCTTCAGACTGAAACCAGTGTAGCGATTCGGCAGAAATGATCTGCAAAGTTCGATATGACGATAAGATTTCTGTAATGAATGAGATGCAACGAAATGGCGGGGTCGGGGCGCTTGACACGGCGAGAACAGTGGAGTGAGAGCGCAGGTTGGCGCGGCGGCCTTCCGGCCGGATGATGGTTTTCTCTCGCCATATGGGCGTTTATCCGGAACAAACCATCAGTCTCCTCTTTCCTGCGTGGCCTTCGCAATCTGCGGCGCGGCCAGGCCCTTATCATTTACCAGCCGACGGTTGGCGAGACGCGCGCAAGATTCAGGATCGTGGGTCGGTAGATAGACCGTCTGACGATCGCGGCCGAGCTGCCTGATTGCGCCGAGGGTTGCGCTGGCGACGTCGTCATCGGCGCTGACGCCGTCAATTCCGCCCGATAGCATCAGCTGCTCATCATAGGATGTGTCGCCAGCTAGAAAGTATGTAATGCCTTCGTCTCGAACCAAAACGGAGAGATGATCCGCCGTGTGACCCGGAGTTGCCACTGCGATCACGTCCCCGCCGCTGGTTAATCTCGCGCTGGCGGCAAAGGGGCCGAATCGTCCGCCCGCGAGATCGAGGGGCACTGGATCGAACCACGAGGGCCAGCGATTCGGGAGGTATCCGCGCACACGGCCCAACCATCCGCTTGCCGTCTTGAGTTCGCCTCGAGCCACAAGAATCTCGGTTTGGGGAAAATGTGCGAGGCCACCATCGTGGTCGATGTGCAGATGAGTCAGGACGACACGTCTGACATCACGCGGTCCGATGCCGAGAGCGCGTAACTGCGGACCGATCTCCTCGTCGCGGTCGATGCGAAACGCAACCTCCCATCGAATGTAAGGATGTAGAGACTTGCCGGTCTCGAGCAGATGCGCCCCTTGGCCCGTGTCCACCACGATCACGCCTTCGGGATGGTCGATGACCCACGCATACGTGGGGAGCCATCCAGTCCAATGTCGGTCCGCGAACACGCCCAGCCGGCGTCGCAGCCCCCGTCCGCGCCCCTTGACTTGCGCGCTTTTGATCCGAACGGAGCCGGTTTGGATGGCGTGTAGCTTCATGCGTTCACCGCGATCGATCGCACGATCTCCGGCTGATCGAAATGCACCATGTGGCCGGCATTGGGCACTAGAACTGCCGTGCTTGCCGGTGCTTCAATGGCTTCGGGCAATCGCTCCACAATTGCGCGAGGGGTCAGAGCGTCTTGTTCACCGAAAACGTAGTGAACAGGGACTGCTAACCGTGGTGGATTGGCAAACAAATCTAATGACACCAACTCCGGCAGCAGCTTGCGCTGGATCAGATTCATATTGCGCAGGGCCTTCGCGGCGCCAAATATGCCATACGTTCGGATCATGGCAAAAAGCGTCTCTCTCAAGATCGCATTGAAGTTCTTGCCTCGTTCAATCGTGCCCAAGTCTGCCAACAAGCTGGCGCGACTTCGGAACGCTGCTGAATCTGTATAAGGCGGAATACCGAGTTTCTTTACACGGCCACTCAATCGGCCATCTCTTGCAAGGACGCTTTGGTCTTGGAGAAATGAGTAAACGGACGCGTCACTTCCGGCCGTATCCGCATCAGGGGAAATAGCGATGACCGACTTCACCTTGTCGGGCTCATTTTCCACAGCCCGCAGGGCAATTGTTGCGCCCAGAGAAATGCCTAACACTATCACGGTGCGCTTCGTCTCATGGTGTAGCCACCGCAGGATTGCGCGGAGATCATCGACCTGCTGCAGCAAAGAGACGCTCCTGGCATCTTGCTGCGATGCGCTGCCACAGCCTCTTTGTTCCCAGTAGCTCACGAGGAAATCCTTTTCCAGTTCCAAGTGTTGCTGAAACTTTCTCACCTCGTGCAGCAGCGGCAGACCTGGCCCGGCCTGAACGATTAGGAGTGGGGGCAGCCCGGTGCGCTCGGCGCACATCCGGACTCTCTGGATAGAACCGTGGATTTCCAGCTTCACGGTATCGGTTATCGCCAACATGATTAGAGCTCCTGTATCCGTGTCCGGGCACGAGCATACGCACCATAAACACCAGAATACCCGCGAACTGCACGCCACATTCATGGAAGCTCACTCAGCCGAGCGGGTCGGTCCCGATAAGTTGGCTTATGGGAAGCAATTCCCAACGATGCGGGCCGAGAGGTTGGCAGGATTGCCGATGGGGTTTTCGACATGTGGTTTGCGCGGCTTCGCCGCGTACTTTTCTTTTCCGAAAAATGGTGCGGATATTCGGGGGCCTGAAGGCCCCTGCTCCCTCCGAAAGGAGGCAATGACTGGCATTGCGGGCATTCAGTACCTAAGGGCCCCAGCTTTCACGCCGCGGACGAAGACCTATCCGCGGGGACCCCGGTCTCCCTCCGATTCACAGGGCTTAGAACGGGCTGATTTAGGATGGAGTCTTGGTGCGAAATTTGCCTCCAGGCGGCGAGGGTGTGACCTCAGGGGCTAATGCCCCCATCTCTCTCCAGAACGTTGCGGCACGACTGAAGTCGTGCCCTTTCAAAACCAGACTTGTAAACCCCGTCCAAAGGACCAAGTGAATCGAAACGCCATGAAACCTATCACTGAATTCATCAAGCATCATTATCGTCATTTCAACGCCGCAGCCCTAGTGGATGCGGCCGAAGCCTACAACAAACTGCTGGCCGACGGCGGCAAGATGTTTGTGACCATCGCCGGTGCCATGAGCACGGCCGAGCTCGGACTGTCGCTTGCCGAGATGATCCGTCAGGACAAGATTCACGGCATCTGCTGCACGGGCGCGAACCTGGAGGAAGACGTCTTCAACCTGGTGGCGCACGACTATTACGAAAGAGTCCCGCACTACCGCGACTTGACGCCCAGCGACGAGGCGGCGCTGCTGGCGCGACACATGAACCGCGTGACGGATACGTGCATCCCCGAGATGGAGGCGATGCGGCGCATTGAGAACGAGGTGCTGGCGGAGTGGGTGAAGGCCGACAAGGCCGGCGAGCGGTTTTTCCCGCACCAGTTCATGTACAAGATTCTGCTTTCGGGCGTGCTCGAGAAGAGCTACCAGATCGATCCCAAAAACAGCTGGCTGCTGGCCGCGGCCCAGAAGAACCTGCCCATGTTTGTGCCGGGGTGGGAGGACGCAACGCTCGGCAATATGTACGCGGGGCACTGCATCACGGGCGATGTGAAGAAGGTGCACACGGTGCGCACTGGCATTGAGTACATGATGGAGCTGGCAGAGTGGTACACCAACACGACCGCGAAAACGCCGCTGGGTTTTTTCCAGATTGGCGGCGGGATTGCGGGAGATTTTCCGATTTGCGTGGTGCCGATGCTGCACCAGGACTTGCAGCGGGAGCACGTGCCGCTGTGGGCGTACTTCTGCCAGATTTCCGATTCGACGACGAGCTACGGGTCGTACTCGGGTGCGGTGCCGAACGAGAAGATTACGTGGGGCAAGCTGGGCGAGACTACACCGAAGTTCATTATCGAAAGCGACGCGAGCATTGTGGCGCCGCTGGTGTTTGCGTATGTCTTAGGCTGGTAATTCGGGAATCGTGGGCCGTGGACCGAGCGAGTGAAGAAGCGAAAGAGTCAATGGGTTTGAGTGCGACAAAGCAGACTTGGAGCGCGGTGCTGGTGCTGACGGCGGTGGTGTGCTCGGCGGCGGCGCGCGCGCAGGAGGACCGGGGCTTGTGGCGCGCGGCAAGCACCAACGCGCGCGCGATCACGGGCGACGTCACGGTGGCCGAAGCGAAGGTGACACTGAACTTTTTGACGTTTCCGCTGGCCGCGATTCGCAGGCTGAAGCCGGTGGAGGTGAGCGCGGTGTTCGATGCCGATGTGAACTCGGGGATCGAAGGCACGCTTTACCGGCTGCGCATACCGGCGGCCCAGTTCATTGTGCGGAAAAACACGTTGTGCGGCAACGAGGATACGCAGTGGATGGCGACCTACGTGACGGGACGCTCGCTCAGAGTGGCGTTCTTTTCAGGCGATGATATGCCGGCGTTCACGTTCGACGCGATACAGAACTCGACGACTCTGTGCGGGAAGTATACATACGGCAGGTAGTTGTGAGTTTGAGTGTGGGTGTGAGCGATTCATCATCAGTTCGCACTGTCCACTCACCTTGTTCCCGCTTCGCATAGCTCGACGATAGAATGTCTTATGTCTTCCCTTCCAGGCAGAGGCGTTTCCCCATTCGTGGCGCTGATATTTGTTGCTGCGGCGCTTTGGCCTGCCCATGCGAATACGCCTGCCCCGATAAGCTTGCCCCTGGCGCAGATTCTGGCGTCGATGGAGCATCACAATCAAATGCAGCGGGAGGGATTGAGACACTACCGGGCCCTACGGCAATACGATGTCGTGTACCAGGGAATTACAACCATCGAAGCAAAAATGTCGGTGGAGTTCGACTATGATGCCACTTCAGGAAAAAGTTATCGCATTGTGTCTCAGAGTGGCTCCAAGATTCTTGGGGAAAAAATTCTGAAGAGGGCGATAGACAGCGAAATAGAGGCCTCAAAGGACAACGGGGCAAGCGCACTGACGCCGGCGAATTACCGGTTCCAGTTGCAGGGAAGTGAGAGTCTGAATGGACGTCCGGCCTACATTCTGAGTGTTGAGCCGCTGACGGGAAGCAAATTTCTGTATCGGGGCAAGGTCTGGGTGGATGCGACGGACTTCGGGGTAGCAAAGATAGAGGCGTCGCCGGCGAAGAATCCCTCGTTCCTGATTTCGCGGACGTTGATTCGATGGACATACGCGAAGTTGGGGAACTTCTGGATGCCGCAACAGAGCCGCAGCGAATCCAAGGTCCGGATCGGAGGCACGGCCGTGCTGACGATCGATTATGGGACTTACCAGATCAATTAGGGCGAGCCACATTCCGGTGATGCAGGCTGGCACGCGGCAGTGTTCAAGCGGTTCAGCTCTTTGAGATCGTAACAAATGGCCCGCTGCTCTGGGGTCCACCAACGCCTTGAAACGCAGCCTGGCCCAAGCTGGGCAATCCAATCTCCCACTTCGGCCCTTCGAGCTCCGGCATGGGGCGCGCCTGGAAGAGCTTCTTGCATTGGCGCGCCGTCCAACGGGCCCAGCGCTTCGACTTCTTTCGCCGCGCGCTGTCAGTGGAGATGCCGGTGCCTGCATACATCTGGCGATAGAGCTTGGAGAGAAAGATGAATCCGAGCCGGGCGCGCAGAGTGGGAGTGCAGGAGGACCGTTCCCAGATGGCTCCCCAGGTGTAGAACCTGTCCCACACTTTTTGCGTGCGCATGCGGATTTCGTCGGAGCTCATGGTGGGATGCGGGGTAAACATCTTGGGCCGCACTTCCGTGGGGATCATCCAGTAGCGCGTGATGGGAACGCCGGCCACCATCATGGGATCCACGGCTTGCTCTTTTTCCCAACGGCCGAAGTCGACGGTGCCGGGAAACGGAGTCATCATGACAAACTGCGCGAAGGTGACACCGGCTTTGAGCGCCATCTCGACGGTTGCGGTGAAGGTGGCTGGCCGATCGGTGGGCAGGCCGAAGATGAACGAACCGAGCACATGCACGCCGTGCTGCTTGAAGGTCTGCAACTGCTTGGCGAGGGCTTCGCCAGAGTAGTTCCAATCCTTATACACGGCCTTGAGCCCTTCGGGCGTGACGGCTTCAACGCCCACCAGCGCGCCCTTGATGTTGGCCTTGCGCATGGCGTCGAGATAGCTGCCGTCTTCGCCGGCCTCCATGGTCATTTGCGTGAAAAACACCATGTCTTTGGGCAGCTTGGCCAATTCTTCCATCAACGACAGGCGCTCGTTGCGAATGGCGGTGAGCTCGTCGACTCTGGCGGTGTTGCCCTGCTCGCGCGCGAGGCGCAGATCGGTAAACGTGACGGGATAGAAGTTGTCATCGGCAAGAGCGATGAAGCGGAAACCGAGACGGCGCAGCGCAATGATTTCGTCGACGACGTTTTGGAATTTTCTTTGGCGGGGCTTCTGTCCATCGGTGCGCCACACGCTGCAGAAGGAACAGTGCTTGGGGCAACCGCGAATGGTTTGCACCGATGCCCACATGTATTTACTGGGATCCATGAGGTCCCAACGCGCGGAGATAAACTCGCTGCCCTCGATGCGACCGCCTTCGTAGATTTTTTCGGGGCTGCCGGCGATACAGTCAGTGACGACTTTTGCCCAGGCGAGATCGCCGTCGCCTTTGACGACCGCGTGGGCTTCACCGCGCTCGAGGGCTTCCTCAGGAAACAGCGTGGCGTGAATTCCGCCATAGACCACCCAGGCCCCGCGGGCGCGCGCCATGCGGCCGACGGCGTAGCCGCGCAAGGCATTGCCGGTGTGTACGCTGACGCCGACAATATCTCCTGGCTGAATGGAATCGGGCACAATTTGTTCGAGAGATTCATCGACGAGGAGGGGATCACCGACGACCGCGGGTGTGGCGGCGGCGAGCACAAAGAGCCAGCGCGGCGTGATGACCGCGGTGCCGAAGGAATTGTCGCTGGGATTGACGAGATGGACGCGCACGCGGACCAACCTTTCGCCGTACTGGTGCGGTTGGCTTCACAGCAACTGCGGGGATGCCGTAACGCGGGTTGACGATCGAAAGCGGCAACTTAAAGGGGAAGATGCCGCGCTGACGTTGCGCTACGGCGAAGTGGGCCCGAAATCGACGGTGCGCGTATCAAGGCGAAAATTGACGAGAAAAATCTTGCCATCCGAACTGGCAACGCAGACTTCTTCTCGAAAATTTCCCCCTTGGACTGTTTGTGCGATCTTACAGGGATTCGTCGGGACAAAGTGGTCAATATTGACCACTTTCGCAAGTAGTACCGAGTTTTCATAGAGAATCGGGGAAATTCACGATGCGGGCGCTTTAGCCGACCCGCGAGCACTCTTCGACAGGGATGGGGACCTGCTCGACAATTTCGAGGCCGAAGCCTTCAAGGGCGGGGATGTGCATGGGCGTGTTGGAGAGGAGGCGAATGCGCTGGATGCCGAGGTCGGAGAGGATCTGGCCGCCGAGGC